>Ga0318575_10000197_pt1 | contig 12636 bp, 11 predicted proteins | sample GRESIP089b5f23_FD_203671 | JGI IMG/M metagenome (GOLD analysis project Ga0318575, IMG submission 203671) | Tropical soil microbial communities from Luquillo Experimental Forest, Puerto Rico - GRE.SIPMG.089b5f23 | ecosystem: Environmental > Terrestrial > Soil > Tropical forest > Bulk soil... | reverse complement strand
ACCCTGGTCCGCGGCGGCTCATCGGGCTTCGTCACCGACGAGGATGCCGCCGAACTCGGCAGGCGCGCAACGAATTTCCGCGCGGCACACGTCGTCGAGAATTCGGGCCATTCTGTGCAGAGCGACCAACCTCGTGCGCTGACCGACCTCCTGCGCGGGGTGCTCAACGCGGGCTGAGCCTACGGTGGACGTATGACTCCAGACCTCCCCATTCGCGTCGGCGTGCAGCTGCAGCCGCAGCACGCCCCGCACTACGGCGATATCCGCGACGCCGTCCGCCGCTGTGAGGACATCGGCGTCGACATCGCCTTCAACTGGGACCATTTCTTCCCGCTTTACGGCGATCCCGACGGCCCGCATTTCGAATGCTGGACCATGCTCGGCGCCTGGGCCGAACAGACGTCACGCATCGAGATCGGCGCGCTGGTGACGTGCAACTCCTACCGCAATCCGGAGCTGCTGGCCGACATGGCCCGCACCGTCGACCACATTTCGAACGGCCGGCTCGTCCTGGGGATCGGTTCCGGTTGGAAACAAAAGGACTACGACGAGTACGGCTATGAATTCGGCACCGCGGGCAGCCGCCTCGACGACCTGGCGGCCGCGCTACCCCGGATCAAGGCGCGGCTGGCCAAGCTGAACCCGGAGCCGACCCGTGAGATCCCGGTGCTGATCGGGGGCGGCGGTGAACGCAAGACCCTGCGGTTGGTCGCCCAATACGCCGACATGTGGCACAGCTTCTCCTCCGCCGCCGAGTTCCCGGCGAAGTCGGAAGTCCTCGGCAGGCACTGCGTCGACGTAGGTCGGGATCCGGCCAGCATCGAGCGCTCGGCAGCCGTCAACAATGGCGGCGCGCTCATCGCCAATGCCGAAACCCTCGTCGGCCTCGGCGTCACGCTGCTGACCGTCGGTTGCGGCGGCCCGGACTACGACCTGACCGCCGCCGAAGCGCTGTGCAAGTGGCGCGACAGTCGCTAAATCCGGGTGGCTGACGTTTGCCTCCGATTCATCAGCCAAACACCTGAACGCAGGCGCCAAGTCATGAGAAACTCTCAGCGCTAGATTCGTGAAGCGGGTTTGGAAGAGACTCAAAAGGCGGATGCCGAAGAAATACGGGATCAAAGAAAAGGACCAGGTTGTTTCGCACATTCTCAACCTGGTGGTGACCGGCAAGCTGCGCAGCGGCGACCGCGTCGACCGGAACGAAATCGCGGTTGGCCTCGGAGTCAGCCGCGTACCGATTCAAGAGGCACTGGTCCAACTCGAACACGACGGGATCGTGTCGACCCGTTATCACCGGGGCGCGTTCGTCGAGAGGTTCGACGAAGCCACGGTCCTCGAGCACCACGAACTCGAAGGGCTGCTCAACGGCATCGCCTCGGCGCGTGCGGCTACCAACCCCACGCCCCGGATTCTGGGACAACTCGATGCGCTCATGCGAGCGTTGCGCTCCGCGAAGGAATCACGGGCGTTCGCCGGAATCGCGGGGGACTATCGCCGCACGATCAACGACGAGTACGCGGGACCGCGGCTGCACGCCACGATTCGCGCTTCGCAGAACCTCATCCCCCGGGCATTCTGGACGACCTACCAGTGCAGCCGCGACGACATGTTGCCGTTCTACGAGGACGAAACCGCCGCGATACACCGGCGTGACCCCGAAGCCGCGCGAGCCGCGTGCGTCGGCCGCTCCAACCTGATGGCCCAGACCATGCTGGCCGAACTGTTTCGACGCCGGGTGTTTTCGGCGCCCGATGACATCGGCCAAGTTGCGCCCGGTGCGCTTCCGGTACTAGCCGACGCGGATGTGCCGCGCGGCGAGCCGTCGGTCGTCCTATAAACAAGCTTTCAACGAGCCGAACCGCCGGTCGGCCGATACGGTGACGGTGATGAGTCTGTGCGTGGGCCGCCGCGCCAAGCGCGGCGGAAAGCTGCTCGGACTGGCCGCGACAATCTTGATGGTGTGCGGCCTGGTGCTGGGTGCACCGGCTGCGCCCGCGCTCGCCGACAGGAACCAATGTGCGCCACCCGGGTTGGATAGCGCGAGCGTCCTGCCGAAAGACCTGTCCGAGAACCGGGCCGTGGGTCAGGGCCAAGACGCCACGACGGATACCGTCGAGCCGCTGAGCGCGGTGGACATCGGCGCATTGGGGCTCGGCACACCGGGTGTATTGACGGTGGGCACACTGTCGGACGCCCCGCCGAACACCTGCGTCAATTCGGACGGAGAGTTCACCGGCTTCGACAACCAGGTGTTGCATGCCATTGCCGACAAGCTGGGCCTGCGACTCCGCTTCTTCGCCACCGACTTCTCCGGGCTGCTCGCCCAGGTGGCGTCCCGGCGCTTCGACGTCGGCTCGGCGGCGATCAAAGCCACCGACGCGCGGCGGCGCACCGTCGCGTTTACCAACGGCTATGACTTCGGCTACTACTCGCTCGTGGTGCCGGCGGGCTCCGCAATCACCAAGTTCAGTGATCTGGCTGCCGGACAACGTATCGGCGTGGTTCAGGGCACCGTCGCCGAGTCGTACGTTGTTGACACCTTGCAACTGCAACCGGTGAAGTACCCCGGCTATGCCACCCTGTACGCGAGCCTCAAGTCCCGCCAGATCGACGCGTGGGTCGCGCCCGGAAGCCTCGCATCGACCGTAATCCGACCGGGCGATCCGGCGGTGGTTGTCGCGAACGCTTTCAGCGCAGGCAATTTCGTGGCGTACGCGGTCGCCAAGGACAACAAGCCACTGGTCGATGCGCTGAACTCCGGGCTCGACGCCGTCATCGCCGACGGTACCTGGGCGAAGCTGTACTGCCAGTGGGTGCCTCGGACACTGCCGCCGGGCTGGAAGCCCGGGTCGAAGGCCGCCCCAGCTCCACACCTGCCGGACTTCGCCGGGATCGCCGCGGACCAGCATCGCGAGCCGGTGGGCCCGGTCGCACCGATGTCGACGCTTGCCCAGTTGCGTGAGTCCTTCTTCGACTGGGATATGTACCGAGAAGCCATCCCCATTCTGTTGACTACGGGGTTGCCCAATACGTTGATCCTGACCAACAGCGCCATCGCTATCGGGCTGGCCCTTGGCATGGTGTTGGCAATGGCCGGAATGTCGCAGTCACGCTGGCTGCGCTATCCGGCACGGGTGTACACCGACATCTTCCGTGGTCTTCCCGAGGCGGTGATCATCCTGATCATCGGGCTGGGCATCGGGCCGCTGGTGGGCGGGCTGACGCACAACAATCCCTACCCGTTGGGCATTGCCGCGTTGGGATTGATGGCCGCCGCCTACATCGGCGAGATTCTGCGGTCGGGCATTCAAAGCGTCGACCCCGGCCAACTGGAAGCCTCCCGTGCGCTGGGATTCAGCTATGCGACCGCGATGCGTCTCGTGGTGGTGCCGCAGGGAATACGGCGGGTGCTGCCGGCACTGGTCAATCAGGCCATCGCGCTTTTGAAGGGCTCCGCGCTGGTGTACTTCTTGGGCCTGGTCGCCCACCAGCGAGAGCTATTTCAGGTGGGCCGCGACCTCAACGCGCAGACCGGCAACTTGTCGCCGTTGGTGGCCGCGGGTCTCTTCTACCTGATATTGACCATTCCGTTGACGCATTTGGTGAACTACATCGACAACCGGCTTCGCCGCGGCCGTGCCGCCACCGAGCCAGAGAAGGACGCCGAGCTGGTCACGTCCACATTCGGCCAGGGGATCACGTGACCGCCGACACCGCGGGGCGAGCCTCAGTATGCTTGGAAGCCAAGGATATTCACCAAACTCTCGGCGGGACGAAGGTGCTGCGCGGCGTCGATATCGAGGCCCCCGCGGGCAGCACTGTCGCCGTGATCGGACCGTCTGGCTCGGGTAAGTCAACGCTGCTGCGCAGCCTGAACCGACTGTATGAAATCGACAGCGGCGACATCCTGCTGGACGGCCGGTCGGTGTTGCGCGACGACCCCGACGAACTCCGCCAGCGCATCGGCATGGTGTTCCAGCAATACAATCTTTTCCCGCATCTCAGCATCCTGAAGAATGTTGCGCTGGCGCCGCAGAAGTTGCGGCGGCTGTCTGCCGACGCGGCCCGGGACCTCGCGCTGACTCAGCTGGACCGAGTTGGCCTGAAGCACAAGGCCGGTGCCCGCCCCGGGATGCTGTCCGGTGGCCAACAACAACGCGTCGCGATCGCTCGTGCGCTGGCCATGGCTCCGCAGGTGATGTTCTTCGACGAGGCGACCTCGGCGCTGGATCCGGAAATGGTCAAAGGAGCTCTGAAACTGATCGAAGACCTCGGCGCCGACGGCATGACGATGGTCGTCGTCACCCACGAAATGGGCTTTGCCCGGTCGGCCTCGGACACCGTCGTTTTCATGGATCAGGGCAAGGTCGTGGAATCCGGCCCCCCCGAGCAGATATTCGAAGCCGCGAAGACCGAGCGCCTCCAGCGGTTCCTGTCCCAAGTGCTTTGACGGCCGATAACTAGTCGGCGGTAGCTACGCCGTACGCACCCGATATCGGGTTAGACTGCCGACTTATGGCGGACAGCGAACCCACTGCGGCAGAGGTGACGGACCTCGCGGAAGGTTTGCACCGTGCGCTGTCCAAATTGTTTTCAATTCTGCGCCGCGGGGACCCCAACGGGGCCGCGGCCGGGGACTTGACCCTGGCGCAGTTGTCGATCCTGGTCACGTTGCTCGATCAGGGTCCGATTCGAATGACCGACCTGGCGGCGCACGAGCGGGTGCGAACTCCGACCACCACCGTGGCGATCCGCCGGCTGGAGAAGATCGGGCTGGTGAAACGTTCGCGTGACCCGTCCGACCTGCGGGCGGTGCTGGTGGACATCACGCCACGGGGGCGGGCCGTCCATGGCGAGTCGCTGGCCAACCGCCGCGCCGCCCTGGCCGCGATGCTCAGTCAGCTCCCCGAGTCCGACCTGAACACCCTGATGAAGGCGCTGGCACCGCTGGAACGCCTGGCATCCGGTGAACCGACATCCGGCCCCGCGGGAGAGCCGCCGGCGCGCAAACAGGCGTGAAAGTGCTTGATTCACAACGGAAATGGTAGCTTCCGTAAACTGAAGTGCATGCCAACCGCACTCATCACCGGCGCCGGCGGCGGTATCGGTTCCGCTATTGCCACCGCGCTTTCTCCAACGTACAGCCTGCTGCTCGCCGGGCGGCCCTCCGATCGGCTCGACGGCGTCGCGGAGCGGCTCGGCGCCACAACGTTTCCCCTGGACTTGACCGACACCGACGAGATCGAGGCCGCCTGCGAGATCGTGGACGAACTCGACGTGCTGGTGCATAACGCGGGGGTTTCCATCCCGGGCCATGTCGCCGAGTCGAACGTCGACGAGTGGCGTGCCACCTTCGCCGTGAATGTCTTTGGGACGGTGGAGCTTACGCTGGCGCTGTTGCCGGCGCTGCGAACTGCCCGTGGCCAGGTGGTGTTCATCAACTCCGGTGCGGGCCGAAGGGTTATGCCCGGTATGGCCTCGTACTCGGCCAGCAAGTTCGCGTTGCGCGCCTTTGCGGACTCGCTGCGCGACGACGAGCCGGACCTGCGGGTGACGACGATCTATCCCGGCCGGACCGATTCCGCTATGCAACGCGAACTCGTGGCGTTTGAGGGCGGCGAGTACGACCCCGTCAACTTCCTGAGGCCCGAGACCGTCGCTGCGACGGTCGCCGATGCGCTGGCTACCCCACCCGACGGCCACGTCCACGAAGTGGTGCTGCGGCCGGGTCGGCGATGACCGGGTTGCGGACGGCGCTCAGAGGACCAGGTTGACCAGCCGGCCGGGCACCACGATCACCTTGCGCGGGGTGGCACCCGCCAAGAACGCCTGGACCTTTTCGTCCGCGATGGCCGCGGCTTTCAGGGTGTCGTCATCGGCGTCGGCGGCGACCACCACTCGTCCACGCACCTTGCCGTTCACCTGCACCGGGTACTCGACGGTCTCGTCAACCAGGTAGGCCGGGTCGGCCTCGGGGAACGGCCCGTGCGCCAGCGGGGTGGTGTGGCCCAGGCGCAGCCACAGCTCCTCGGCCATGTGCGGGGCCAGCGGCGCCAGCATCAGCACCAGCGGCTCGACCGCCGCGCGGGGCACCGAGCCCCGGTGCTCCTTGGTGAGGTGGTTGGTGTACTCGATCAGCTTCGCCACCGCGGTGTTATTGCGCAGTCCCACATAGTCTTCGGACACTCCTTCGATGGCGCGATGCAGCGCCCGCAGCGTGCCGGTTTCCAGTTGGCGCTGATCTGCTTGGTCGACCACGCGGGTTTCGCCGGTCTGCTCGTCGATCACCAGCCGCCAGACGCGCTGCAGGAAACGATGCGCACCGACGACATCCTTGGTGGCCCAGGGCCGGGAAGCCTCCAGCGGCCCCATCGACATCTCGTACACCCGCAGCGTGTCCGCGCCGTATTCGTCGCAGATCTCGTCGGGTGATATCGAATTCTTCAGGCTCTTACCGATTTTCCCGAATTCCTGAAAGACTTCGATTTCACCGTCCGACCCCGGGTAGAAGAAGCCGCCATCGCGTTCCATCACCTCGTCCGCCGGTACATACGACCCGCGAGAATCGGTGTAGGCGAACGCCTGGATATAGCCCTGGTTGATCAGCCTGCGGTAGGGCTCGCGGGAACTGACATGACCCAGGTCGTACAACACCTTGTGCCAAAACCTCGAATACAGCAGGTGCAGCACGGCGTGCTCGGCGCCGCCGACGTACAGGTCGACGCCGCCGGGATCTTCCGGGCCGTGCTCAGCCGGCCGCGGGCCCATCCAGTAGGCTTCGTTTTCCCTGGCGCAGAACCGCTCCGAGTTATGCGGATCGGTGTAACGCAGTTCGTACCAGGAGCTGCCGGCCCACTGCGGCATCACGTTGGTGTCGCGGGTGTAAGGCTGCAAACCATCGCCCAGATCCAGCTCGACATGCACCCATTCGGTCGCCTTGGCCAGTGGCGGCGACGGCTCGCTGTCGGCGTTGTTCGGGTCGAACAGCACCGGCGAATAGTCCGGCACATCGGGCAGCTCGACCGGAAGCGCGGCCTCGTCGAGCGCGTGCGGGCGTCCGTCGCCGTCGTAGACGATCGGGAAAGGCTCCCCCCAATAGCGCTGCCGAGCGAAAAGCCAGTCGCGCAACTTGAATTCGATGCGCGCCCGGCCACGGCCCTCGGCCTCCAAACGCGCGGTGATGGTCTCCTTGGCCGCCGCCACATCCACACCGTCGAGATAGCCGGAGTTAACGAGCACGCCGTCGCCCACGTGTGCTGCCTCTGAAATATCGCCGCCGGCAATGACTTCCACGATCGGAAGGCCAAACTCATGGGCGAAGTCCCAGTCACGTTGGTCATGGCCCGGAACCGCCATGATCGCCCCGGTGCCGTACCCGGCCAGCACGTAGTCGGCGATGAAGATCGGCACCGGTTTACCGTTGGCGGGATTGGTCGCGTAGCTGCCCAGGAAGACGCCGGTCTTCTCCTTGCTTTCCTGGCGCTCGAGGTCCGACTTCGCGGCAATCGCGCGGCGATAGGCGGCGACGGCCTCGTCCGGTGTGGCGGCGCCGTACGTCCAACGCGAGTCAACGGCGTCTGGCCAAGCGGCGGCGACCAGGTCGTCGACCAGGTCGTGCTCGGGCGCCAGCACCAGATACGTGGCGCCGAACAGAGTGTCCGGCCGGGTGGTGAACACCTCGATGTCGATCTCCGAGCCAGCTCGGGCGCCATTGAGAATCGTCGCCGAGAACAGCGCCATCGCCCCCGTGGACCGGCCGATCCAGTTGCGCTGCATGGTTTTTATTTGCTCGGGCCAGTCCAGCTCGTCTAGGTCGTCGATGAGGCGGTCGGCATAGGCGGTGATACGCATCATCCACTGCCGCAATCGTTTCCGGAATACCGGGAAATTTCCGCGGTCGCTGCGGCCGTCGGCGGTGACCTCTTCGTTGGCCAGCACGGTGCCGAGCCCTGGACACCAGTTCACCATCGAGTCGGCCCGGTAGACCAGTCGGTAGCTGTCGACCACGTCGGCCCGGTCCCCCACCGATAGCTTGGCCCAGTCCCGTGCGTCGTCGAGACGGCGCGCACCGGAGTCGAATTCGGCGATCAGCTCGGCGATCGGACGGGCCTTGTTGGCAGCGGTGTCGAACCAGGCGCCATAGATCTGCAGGAAGATCCACTGGGTCCACTTATAGAACTCGACATCGGTGGTTGAGAAGCTGCGCCGGCTGTCGTGGCCCAGACCCAGCCGGCCCAGTTGCCGCCGGAAGTTCACGACGTTGGCCTCGGTCCTGGTGCGCGGGTGGGTGCCGGTTTGCACGGCGTACTGTTCGGCGGGCAGCCCGAAGGAGTCGAACCCCAACGCGTGCAGCACATTATGGCCCGTCATCCGGAAGTAGCGGGCGTAGACGTCGGTGGCGATGTAGCCCAATGGGTGGCCGACGTGCAGCCCATCACCCGAGGGATAGGGGAACATGTCCTGCACGAACAACTTGTCGTCGGGCACCGAGGTTCCGTTTGTCGGGGCCAGGTCACCGACGGGGTTGGGTACGTTGAACGTCCCGAGCCTGGCCCAGTTGTCCTGCCAGGTGCTTTCGATGCGACCCGCGAGCGCCGCGGTGTAGCGGTACGGCGGCGCATCGGAGTCCGGCGCGGCGGCACCAGAGTTGCTCCCGGGCGCGGCGGTCGGGGATTCGGTCACGTGAACAGGGTATAAGGGACGCCTCGGCGGGCCCGCCGGCCACGGCTTGGTCTCGGTTGCGTTGCGCGCCGGTCAGAGCTTCATCCCAGCTCTATTTCGAGCCTGTTCACCACGTTTGACCACTGGTTACAGTCAGCCTTTAGTGACGGGCGCGGAGGCCCGGGCCATGGGGAAGGACCGACGCAGATGATTGAGATCGCCCGTACGTTGCGGGTACTCGCGGGGGGCCTGGCCGTCGGCGCGATCGGTGTCACGGTCTTCGCGGGCGCCACCGCGTCGGCCGATCCTTTGCAGCCAGCGCCCCAACCCGTGCCCGCCGTGCCGGCAGTGCCCGCGCAGGCGGCGGCGCCGCAGAACGTCATGGCCGCTCCGGGGCAGGTCCCCAACAACAGGTTGCTCGCCGCGCCGCCGGCGGCAAATCCGTTTGCGCCGCCGAACCCCGCTACGGCGCCCGCGGCGCCGGCGCCCGCGGCGGTCGCTCCAGCGGGACCAACGCCTGCGACGGTGACCCCCGCGCTCTCCGGCACGATCCGTGAATATCTGCAGTCGAAGGGCGTCAAGCTCGAGCCGCAAAAGCCCCAGGACCTCAAGGCGCTCGACATCACGCTGCCGGTGCCCACCCGCTGGACCCAGGTGCCCGATCCCAACGTGCCGGACGCGTTCGCGGTGATCGCCGACCGGCAGGGCAACAGCGTTTACACATCGAATGCGCAGGTGGTGGTGTACAAGCTGGTCGGCAATTTGGATCCCCAGGAAACGATTACGCACGGCTACGTCGACAGCCAGAAGCTGCTCGCCTGGCAGACCACCAATGCCTCAATGGCTGACTTCGGCGGCTTTCCGTCGTCGATCATCGAGGGCACGTACCGTGACGGCGACGTGACGGTCAACACATCGCGGCGCAATGTCATTGCCACGTCCGGGCGTGACAAGTACCTGGTGTCTCTTGCGGTGAGCACCGACCGCGCGGTGGCGGTCGGAGACGCACCGGCCACCGACGCGATCGTCAACGGATTCCGGGTGACCGCGCCCGGGTCTGCGGCCGCGGCGCCCACCCAAGCGCCGGCGCCGGTCGGGCTTCCCGCGCAGACACCCGGGCCGGCGCCGGTCGGGCTTCCCGCACAAGCGCCCGGGGCGGCGCCGGTCGGGCTTCCCGCGCAGACATCCGTGCCCAACCAGGCGACCGCGTCGCGCCCCACGCCCAACCTATTGACCCTGGTGCCAGGCCTGCCGCCGCTGCCGAACTTCACGTTCCTGCAAGGCCACTGATCCAGCGCGGATACGCGCGGTAGAGCCGGGCGAGCGCATCCGCGGCCCGCCTCGTATTGTGAGGCCCATGTTGATCGCGGGGGTGCTGTGCGTGTGTGCGGCGGTGGCTTCGGCCGGGTTCGGGACCTGGTCGCTATCCCACAACCAGGCCCCCAAACAGGCAATTGACACCACTCAGGTGGCCCTGCGCGCCATGGCGCCGACCCAGTTGGCGGCCGCGGTGATGCTGACCGCAGGCGGCGTGGTGGCGCTGGCCGCCTCCGCGCACACCGCGTTGGTGGTGCTGATCGTCTGCGTCGCCGGCGCCCTGGGGACGCTGGCCACCGGCTCCTGGCAGAGCGCGCGTTTCGCGCTACGCCAGGGTGCGGCGGCGCCGAGCTGCGCCGGCAACTGCGCCGTCTGCACGCAGTCCTGCCACTGAGCCCCGAGAGGCCTCGGTGCCGGCGGTCCCGACCCGGAAGGTGCGGAGGGAGCCCTAGTTCCGGCTGACGTCGATTGGGTGGGTAGCGAGCAATGAAAGCGGCAGCGGCTGCCGTCGTAGGATCTGCCCCCACAGGTCGGCTCTCGGCCCGACCATAACGTCGGATGGCAACGCCGACAACACAATCCAGTCGTCGCGCTCAATCTCGCCTTCAAGCTGACCGATGGTCCAGCCCGAGTATCCGGCGAAGATTCGCACCCCCTCGACCAGCGGCGCGATCAGGTCGGGCTCGGCGTCCAGATCGACCATCGCGATCCGGCCGGCCACGTGCCGCAAGCCGGGCGCGCTTTCCGAATCGGCGCCGACCCGCAAGGTCGCCAAACACAGGGCCGCGTCGCGCTTGACCGGCCCGCCGATGAACATGGTCTTGGGCTTGGCCGCCAATTTGGCCCACTGGGGCAACACGTTGTACACCGCGGTCTCGCTGGCCCGGTTGAGCACCACGCCCAAGGTGCCGCCATCGTTGTGCTCCACGATGTAGATCACGCTGCGCCGAAACGTCGGTTCGAGGAGATCCGTGTTGGCGAGCAGCAATGTACCCGCACGCACCCGCTGTGCAGCGGGTGCGACATAGTCCTCTGGATCCTCCGGTGGCGGCACCAGAACATCATCGCACCTCCGCCTCGCCGTCCGGGAGAATCGAGCGCGGCCGCCGAATATTTGTAATGTTGGTGCAGCGGCGTCGACCGCGGCGATCCTGCCAAGCCCCCTCGCGGAAGTCGGTTGTGTGATTCAATCCCGGATGCACTCACGCGCACCCGCCGACTTGTGGCGGTCGGTGCGCAGTTTGCCCGATTTCTGGCGACTGCTGCAGGTGCGCATGGCGAGTCAGTTCGGTGACGGTCTCTTTCAGGCGACGCTGGCCGGAGCGCTGCTGTTCAACCCGGATCGAGCAGCGGACCCCATGGCGATCGCGCGCGCGTTTGCGGTGCTGTTCTTGCCCTACTCGCTGCTGGGACCGTTCGCGGGGGCGTTGATGGACCGTTGGGATCGGCGGCTGGTGCTCGTCGGCGCCACCGTCGGCCGCCTGATTCTGATCGCCGCGATCGGCACCATCCTGGCTGTCGGCGCCGGCGACGTGCCGCTGCTGATCGGAGCGCTGTTGGCCAACGGCCTAGCGAGGTTTGTCGTGTCCGGGCTGTCGGCGTCCCTGCCCCACGTGGTGCCGCGCGAACAGGTGGTGACGATGAACTCGGTAGCCATCGCGTCCGGCGCCATCGCGGCCTTCCTGGGGGCCAACTTCATGCTCGTACCTCGTTTCTTCGTCGGCGCCGGCGATGGGGGCGCCTCGGTGATCGTCTTCATCACGATCATTCCGATATCGATCGCGTTGCTGCTGTCGTTCCGATTCGGCTCCCGCGTCCTGGGCCCGGACGACACCCGGCGGGCGATCCACGGATCCGCCGTATATGCGGTGATCACCGGCTGGCTGCACGGCGCGCGCACGGTAGCGCAGCGCCCAACGGTGGCCGCCACCTTGTCCGGCTTGGCCGCGCATCGGATGGTGGTCGGGGTCAATTCGCTGGTCATGCTGGTGCTCGTCCATCACCTGCCCGTACCGGCCGCCGGGGGTTTGGGTATCGCGTTGCTGTTCTTCGCCGCTGCCGGTCTCGGAGGTTTCCTGGCCAACGTGTTGACGCCGTCCATGGTGCGCCGGTGGGGGCGCTACGCCACCGCGAATGGGGCGTTGACCGTGGCCGCGATCATCCAGATCCCCGGCGCCGGCCTGCGGCTTCCGGTGATGGTGGTGTGCGGCTTTTTGCTCGGGGTGGCCGGTCAAATGGTCAAGCTGTGCGCCGACTCGGCGATCCAGATGGACGTCGACGACGCTCTTCGCGGACACGTGTTCGCCGTCCAGGATGCCCTGTTCTGGGTCGCCTTCATCGTCTCGATCACGGTGGCAGCGGCTTTCATCCCTGATGACGGGCGCGCGCCGATGTTCGTGCTGTTCGGGTCGGTGCTCTACCTAATCGGGCTCGCAACGCACAGCATCCTCGGCAGGCGCGGCCAGCCGGTGAACAATCGCTAAGGTACTTACGTGATTTCCCCGACGGGATGCCGGAGGCGATGATGGCCGGTCCTGGACCGATCGTCGCCGACCTGAGTGCCGAAAGCGACGACCTCGACGCGCTGGTCGCCCCGCTGCCGGCGCACCGCTGGGCCGAGCCGACGCCCGCGGCGGGCTGGACCATCGCCCACCA
>Ga0318575_10000170_pt1 | contig 13227 bp, 10 predicted proteins | sample GRESIP089b5f23_FD_203671 | JGI IMG/M metagenome (GOLD analysis project Ga0318575, IMG submission 203671) | Tropical soil microbial communities from Luquillo Experimental Forest, Puerto Rico - GRE.SIPMG.089b5f23 | ecosystem: Environmental > Terrestrial > Soil > Tropical forest > Bulk soil... | reverse complement strand
GTCGGCGTGCACGAGTTCCACGGCGGTGCCCTCGGCGTTGCGGCGCGCGAACTCGAGGGCTGCTTCGGAGTCGTCGACGCCGATAACCCGTGCCGCGGGCCGGTGTTGGGCGAGTGCGACCGCCAATGCGCCGGATCCCGTGCATAAATCGACGATCACGGACCGCGGCGCGAGTTGTTGCGCGGTGGCCCACGCCAACATGGCCTCGGTCTCCGGACGCGGTATGAACACACCGGGGCCGACGTGCAGCACTACCGGCCCGAACGCCGCGGTTCCGGTGAGATGCTGCAACGGCACTCGCCGCGAGCGCGCGGCCACGATGTCGCGGTAGCGGCCGAAGAATTCGGGGCCCGGCGGCTCGAGCAAGGTCAGCCGGCCGCGCTCGGTGCCGACCAGGTGGGCGGCCAACTCCTCGGCATCGTAACGCGCAGAATCGATCCCCGCTTCGGCGAGTTGCGCCGCAGCAGAGTCGATCGCGCGTCGCAGGTGGGTCATGCCTGTTGCAGCCGGGACTGCTTGTCGGCGGCGCTCAACGCGTCGAACAACGCGTCGAGATCACCGTCGAGCACCTGGTCGAGATTGTGTGCCTTGAAGCCGATCCGGTGGTCGGTGATCCGGTTCTCCGGGAAGTTGTAGGTGCGAATGCGTTCGCTGCGGTCCACGGTGCGGATCTGGCTGGCGCGATCGGCCGACGCGTCGGCCAGCGCCTGCTCCTCGGCCATGGCCTGCAGGCGAGCCGCCAGCACCTGCAACGCACGGGCTTTGTTCTGCAGCTGCGACCGTTCGTTTTGACAGGTCACGACGATCCCGGTGGGCAGATGCGTGATCCGCACCGCGGAGTCGGTGGTGTTGACGCCCTGGCCGCCCTTGCCCGACGAGCGGTACACGTCGATGCGCAGATCCGACTCGTCGATCTGCACCTCGCCCACTTCCTCGGGTTCGGGATAGACCAGCACGCCCGCCGCCGAAGTGTGGACGCGGCCTTGGGATTCCGTCACCGGGACCCGTTGCACCCGGTGCACCCCGCCCTCGAACTTCATGCGCGACCACACCCCGTCGGCGGTGTCGCCCTTGGTTGCGATGCTCAGCGTCGCGTCCTTGTAACCGCCTAGGTCCGAGGTGGTTTCGTCCAGCACCGTAACCGTCCAGCCATGCCGCTCGGCGTAGCGGATGTACATCCTGGCCAAGTCGGCGGCGAACAGGGCCGATTCCTCGCCGCCCTCACCGGATTTGACTTCCAGCACGATGTCGTCGGCGTCGTGGGGGTCGCGCGGTGCCAGCATGTCGGTCAGTTGGGTGTCGAGTTCGGCCACCCGTGCTTCCAGTTCGGTCACCTCATCGGCGAACGACTCGTCGTCGGCGGCCAGCTCGCGCGCGGTTTCGAGGTCGTCGCGCGCGGCAACCAGCTTGCGGTAGGTGCCGACGATGGGCGCCAATCGGGCGAACCGGCGCCCCGCTTTGCGCGCCTCGTCGGGCTTGCTGTGCAACTCGGGATCCGCCAACCGATGCTCGAGCTCGGCGTGTTCGGCCAGCAGCACGTCGATCGTCTGTACCGGCTGCGTCATGTCACACCTCCTCAGCTCTTTACTGCAAACGCGAACCGACGCCCGGCCTGTGCGGCTGTAGGCACAGTTCGGGCGTCGGCAACCCAGCTATTTGTCGGTGTTTTCGGCGTTCTCGGCGGCTGCAGCCTTGCGCTTGCCGTAGCGCTTCTCGAAGCGGGCCACCCGGCCGCCGCTGTCCAGGATCTTCTGCTTGCCGGTGTAGAAGGGGTGGCAGTGCGAGCAGACCTCGACGACGATGTTGCCGCCGGGCTTGGTGCTGCGGGTCTGGAAGGTGTTCCCGCACCCGCAGTGCACAGTGGTCACCTCGTAGGCGGGGTGAATGTCAGCTTTCATCGTGTCCTCTTCGATCGTTTGCCGCCCGGACGGGGCTCGAACTCCGGGAACCTGAATTGGTCCTGGGGTAGTCGACCGTCGATTATGCCAGGTCAACCTACATCACCCCAAAACACCGAGCTGTGCCCGCGCATTCCCGGCGAGGTTTGCGCTGACACTGCAACCACGCACACGTGCATCGGGGCGTGTCGTGTGCGTGGTTGCAGTGTCGCGTGGTTGCGGCTAGCGCAGGACTACCTCATACGCCCCGCTCCGCCCGACACGCGTCCAAAGCACGCCGCCGCCGGGTGTCGCGCCGCGCGCGGTCAGCTCCCGCTTGAGGATCTTGTTGGTCGCCGTGGTCGGCAGCCGATCGGTGAGCCATACGTAGCGGGGCCACGCCTTGGGCGACAAGTCGGGCTGGTCGGCCAGGAACTCGCCGAACTGTTCTGCCGTCAGAACGGCGTTGTCGGCCAGCACGATCGCCGCCATAACCTGATCGCCGACGTGTTCGTCGGGCACCGCATACACCGCGACCTGACTGACCGGCGCCAACCGCTGCAGGATCCGTTCGATGGGCGCGGTGGTCATGTTCTCGCCGTCGACGCGCAACCAGTCGCCGCTGCGCCCGGCGAAGTAGATCCACCCGTCGGCGTCTTTGTAGGCGAGGTCGCCGGACCAGTAGATGCCGTCTCGAAGGCGCGCATCGGTGGCCCGCGGATCGTTGTAGTAGCCGCCGAACAGCCCACCACCCGTGGTGTTGACCAGCTCCCCTATCGCCTCGTCGGCGTTGGCCAGGGTGCCGTCCCCGTCGAAGACGGCCACGGGGCACTCGGAAAGCGTGTCCGGGTCGTAGATGGCGACGCCTGGGAAGCCCCGGCCCAGCGAACCCGGCGGGCAGCCGTCTTCCCGGGTGATGATGATCGCGCCCTCCGTGGAGCCAAAACCGTCCCAGACCGTGCAGCCGAACCGGCGGCTGAAATCGGCGATATCGCGATCGCTGGCCTCGTTGCCGAAGGCGACGCGCAGCGGGTTGTCGTGGTCATCGGGTTGCTCGGGCGTAGCCAGGACGTACGCAAGCGGTTTGCCGACGTAGTTCATGTAGGTGGCGCCGTACCGGCGCACATCGGCAAGCAGCCCCGATGCCGAAAAAGCCGCGGGAACCATGGCCGTGCCGGCGCCCACGGCCACGCTCCAGCCGGCCAGCAGCGCGTTTGAGTGAAACAGCGGCATTGACAGGTAGCAGACGTCGGAGGCATCGACCTCGAAACGGTCGATCAGCGACCTGCCGGCAAACAACACGACGAGGTGCATTATCTGCACCGCTTTCGGCTCGCCGCTGGTCCCGGAGGTGAAGATCATCATGAAGGTGTCGGTGGCCGCGACCTCGCGATACGGGGCCAGCGGTCCGCCACCGGCCAGCAGCTTCGACCACCGCTCACTCGACACGTCGAACACCCGCACACCGGGCAGATCCAGGCCGTCGAGCAACCCCTTGTGCGCCGGATCGGTCAGCAGGATCTGGCAGTCTGCCCGCAGGATGTCCCTGGCCAGCGCGTCGCCACGCCGGGTGTCGTTGATGCCGCACAGCACATATCCGCCCAGCGCCGCGGATGCCATCGCCGTCAGCATTTCGGGCGTGTTGCCCAGCAACGCGCCGACGTGCAGCGGACGGTCCGGATCGGCGGCCCGGATCAGGGCGGCCACGGCGGAGGAGGCGTCGGCCAGATGCTCGCGCCAGGTCCAGACCCGCTCGCCGTACTTGACCGCTGGCGTGTCCTGGTCCAACCGCTCACGAAGCAGTTGCTGCAGCGTCTCCGCCACGGCAGGCGAGTTGGCTAGTCGTTGTCCATCGACCCAGGCGTCGTCTTGGACACCTGCACCAGGAACTCGTAGTTGTTCTTGGTCTTGCGCAGCTGGGACATCAGCAAGTCGATGGCCTGGTGGGGATCGAGACCCGACAGCACGCGGCGCAGCTTGTGCACGACGGAGAACTCGTCGGGCGACAGCAGCAGCTCGTCCTTGCGGGTGCCCGACGGATTCACGTCGACCGCGGGGAAAACTCGCCGTTCAGAGATCTTGCGGTCGAGCTTGAGCTCGGCGTTACCGGTGCCCTTGAACTCCTCGAAGATGACCGTGTCACCGGTGGATCCGGTCTCGACCATCGCGGTCGCGATGATGGTCAGCGACCCGCCTTCCTCGATGTTGCGTGCGGCGCCAAGGAAACGCTTGGGCGGGTACAGCGCGGTGGAGTCGACACCGCCGGACAGGATGCGGCCCGACGCCGGCGACGCGTTGTTGTAGGCGCGGCCGAGACGGGTGATCGAGTCGAGCAGCACCACGACGTCCTTGCCCTGCTCCACAAGCCGCTTGGCACGCTCGATCGCCAACTCGGCGACCGAAGTGTGGTCCGACGGCGGGCGGTCGAACGTCGAGGCGATGACCTCGCCCTTGACCGAGCGCTGCATGTCGGTGACCTCCTCGGGCCGCTCGTCGACGAGGACGACCATGAGGTGGCATTCCGGGTTGTTTTTGGTGATCGCGTTCGCGATGTCCTGCAGGATCGTCGTCTTACCGGCCTTGGGCGGCGAGACGATCAGCGCGCGTTGGCCTTTACCGATCGGCATGATCAGGTCGATGACCCGCGTCGTCAGCCGCTCGGGGGTGGTTTCCAGACGCAGCCGCTGGTTGGGGTACAACGGCGTCAGCTTGCTGAAATCGGGCCGCTTCTTGGCGTCCTCGACCGAGCCGCCATTGACGCTGTCCAGGCGCACCAGCGGGTTGAACTTCTGCCGCTGGTTGGGCTGTTCGCCGTCCCTGGGCACCCGAACCGCGCCGGTCACCGCGTCGCCGCGGCGCAGGCCGTTCTTCCGCACCATGTTCATGGACACGTAGACGTCGTGCGGACCGGCCAGGTAGCCGGAGGTGCGGACGAACGCGTAATTGTCGAGGACGTCAAGGATGCCGGCGACCGGCTGGACGACGTCGTCCTCGCGCAGTTCGGTGTCCGCGCCGTCGCCCGACCGTTCGCCCCGGCGCCTGCGGTCGCGGTCGCGGAACCGGCGTCCCCGCCGGCCCTGACGGCCCTCGCCGTCGTCCTCGCCACGCGGTTGCTGCCCCGGGCCCTGTTGATCGCCGCTCTGGTCGCTGTCAGCGTCTTGTTTGCGCTCGTCGGTTTTTTCCGTCTTGGTGTTGCCGCCCCGGGTGCCCGAATCCCCGCGATCGGAGTCCTCGTCCGTGCGAGCGGGTGAGCCCGCTTCGCGCGAGGAGCCGCGGCGTTCCCGGCGCGGCTCCGGGGTGGCACCGTTCTGTTCCCCTTGGGGGGAGGGCGCTTCCGCCGGCCCTTCGGCCGTCGCGGTATCGGATTTGCCGCTGTCCTCCGGGTCAGCAGGGGCCGAAACCCCGTTGGCCTGTCCCCTGATTCCCTGTATCGCGGCGATCAGTTCGTTCTTGCGCATGCCCGACGTCCCCTTGACGCCGACCTGGTTAGCCAGCACGCGCAGTTCGGCCAGCACCATCGTGGACAGTGCGCCTTCCGGGGCATTGGTTTTGACGTCGGGAGTGTCTGTGGTCACGGCGTTCGACGGCTGATTGCTGTCGGTGTTTTCGCCCGCCGTGAACAAGTCCGTATCAGTCACGGATTTCCTTTCTTCCCCCGCTGATCAGGTCATACGGGGGTTCGTTGCATTCAGCTAAAGTGCCGAGTGCGCCCAATCATCGACTCTGCAACGGTGATCGGCGGATAAAGCGGCGAACCTCGTTCACGAGAAGAATTGGTGTTGTCCTAGCGTCAAGGCAGTATGGATGCAGATGCAGATGCTGCGATTGCTGGACGGCTCCGAGGATAACCCGCATCCTTGTCGGAAGCAAGCAAACCCGCCCGCCACGCTGTGGATCAACCCGCGACCGTGACTCCCGGGCTCCAGCGAACTCCTTCACCGGCGGTCATCTTGGCGATGGTAAATCCGTTCGCGGCACCATAGTCCATCGCTTCCAGGGGCAACTCGGGTTCTGTGCTCAGTGCGATCAGCGCGGGACCAGCCCCAGAAAGCGTGACTGCAACGTTATGACGCCGCAACAGTCGCAGATATTCCGCCGAGATCGGCATCGCCGGGGCCCGATGCGGTTGATGAAGCACGTCTTCGGTAGCCGCCATCAGCAGATCCGGCCGTTCGGTGAGGGCAACGACCAGCAACGCGGCACGGCTGACGTTGAACCTGGCGTCGTCGTGGCTGACCTGGGCGGGCAGCAGCACGCGGGTCTCCGCGGTCAACGAGCGCTCCTCGGGAATCGCGCAGAACAACCGGATATCGGGATGGAGCCGCAGCGGTACGGCCAGGTAGGCGGGCCGATCACCGGTGCGGTCGATCCACGAAACCACCGCACCGCCCAACACTGCGGCGGCGGCGTTGTCGGGATGCCCCTCGAACTCCGAGGACAGCTGGATCAGCTGAGCGGTGCTTAGCGGTGTCGAATCCGTCTGTGCGACAAGGCCATTAACCGCAGCGAGGCCACCGACCACGGCGGCAGCGGAGGAGCCGAGACCCCGGGAGTGCGGGATGGCGTTGCGGCAGTGCACCACCAGACCCCGCGCGCCCACCCCCACGGCTTGCAGCCCGCGCTCTACGGCGCGCACCACCAGATGTTCGGCATCGAGCGGCACCTGGTCTGCACCCTCGCCCTCGACCACCACGACCAGACCGGAATCTGTTGTCTCCACGACGATCTCGTCGATAAGGCTCAGCGCCAGGCCGATGCTGTCAAAACCCGGACCGAGGTTGGCGCTGGATGCCGACACCACGGCGCTCGCCACCAGCCCGGCAGGCAGCATCGGGGTCACCACCAGGCTTTCGAGTTAGTTGCGTGCCGACCCGTCCCCCGCAAGCGGGCGGTACCCCCAGCGCCCGGCTTCGCCGCGCTTGCGATCGCCACTAAGCCAGCCCCAACTTCTCGACAACAAGCACCGGATCAACGGGCAGCGGGGACACGCTCGGCATGTCCTTCAGCGCGGTGTCGGGATCCTTGAGACCATTGCCCGTCACCGTGCACACCACCGTCGACCCGCGAGCCACCCAACCGTCGTCAACGGCCTTGAGTAAGCCCGCGATGCTGGCGGCGGAAGCGGGTTCGACGAAGACGCCTTCGGACTGGGCCACGAGGTGGTATGCGGCCAGGATCTCGTCGTCGGTGGCCGCCAGGAAGCGCCCCTTGGACTGCTGCTGGGCCTCGACGGCAGCCGTCCACGACGCTGGTGCGCCGATGCGGATAGCGGTCGCGATGGTCTCCGGGTGGCTGACGGGATGGCCGAGTACCAGGGGCGCGGCGCCGGCCGCCTGGGTCCCGAGCATGCGGGGCAGCTTGTCGATCACGCCCTCGCGGTGATACTCGGTGTAGCCCTTCCAGTACGCGGTGATGTTCCCGGCGTTGCCGACCGGAAGGGCGTGCACGTCCGGCGCGGCGCCCAGCGCGTCGACGATCTCGAACGCCGCGGTTTTCTGGCCCTCGATGCGCACCGGATTGACGGAGTTGACGAGCGCGATCGTCGGGAAGTCGGCGGCCATCTTGCGGGCCAGTTCCAGGCAGTCGTCGAAATTGCCGTCGATCTGGATGATCTTGGCGCCGTGCATAACCGCCTGCGCCAGCTTGCCCATCGCGATCTTGCCCTGCGGGATCAGCACCGCGCAGGTGATGCCGGCCCGGGCCGCATAGGCCGCCGCCGACGCCGAGGTGTTTCCGGTCGACGCGCACAACACGGCCCGCTGGCCACGGGCCAGGGCGTCGGTGACCGCCATCGTCATGCCCCGGTCCTTGAAGGAGCCGGTGGGGTTGAGGCCCTCGACCTTGAGGTGGACCGTGCATCCGGTCTTCACCGAGAGCCGGGTTGCGGCGATCAGCGGGGTACCACCCTCGAGCAGGGTGACCGGGGTCCAGTCGTCGCCAACCGGCAACCGGTCACGGTAGGCCGCGATCACCCCCGGCCAGGGCTGGTGGGTGGCCGTCCATGGAACGCTCACAGGCCGTCTCCTTCCAGTCGCAGCACGCTTGCCACGCTCTGCACGACGTCCAAATCCGCCAGCGCATGGACGGTTTCGGAAAGCGCGGCGTCGGTGGCGGTGTGGGTGACCACGACGATGCGGGCTCCCACCCGTCGCCCCTCGTCCACCACGCCCTCCTGGCGGACCTCGGCGATGCTCACCTCGCGCTTGGCGAATTCCGCTGCCACCGAGGACAATACGCCGGGCCTGTCGGCGACATTCATGCTGACGTAATACCGGGTGGAGATGAGACCCATTGGTGCGATGGGAAGTTGGGCGTACCTGGACTCTCTCGGACCGCGGCTGCCCAGGACCCGGTTGCGGGCGGCCATTACCAGGTCGCCGGTCACCGCCGACGCCGTGGGCGCGCCGCCCGCCCCCTGGCCGTAGAACATCAGCCGCCCCGAGGCCGCGGCCTCGACCACCACCGCGTTGAACGCTCCGCCGACCGTGGCGAGCGGATGCGACAGCGGCACCAGCGCCGGATAGACGCGGGCCGAAACTCGTTCCTGCCCATCGTCTCCCGCGATCCGCTCGCAGATGGACAGCAGCTTGATGGTGCAGCCCAGGGCACGCGCGGAGGCGAAGTCGGCCGGGGTGACCTTGGTGATGCCCTCGCGATACACGTCGTCGGCGTGCACCCGGGTGTGAAAGGCGATGGACGCCAGGATCGCGGCCTTGGCTGCGGCGTCGTAGCCCTCGACGTCGGCGGTGGGATCGGCCTCGGCGTAACCCAGCGCGCTGGCGTCGGCCAGGGCGCTGTCGTAGTCGGCGCCGGTGCTGTCCATCGCGGACAGGATGTAGTTGGTGGTGCCGTTGACGATGCCGGCCACCCGCAGCACCGTGTCGCCGGCCAGCGACTGGGTGAGCGGGCGGATCACCGGAATGGCCCCAGCGACCGCCGCCTCGAAATAGAGGTCGACGTGGGCGTTTTCGGCCGCCTGCGCCAACTCCCCGGTGGAGATGGACAGCAAGGCCTTGTTCGCCGTGACGACGGACTTGCCGTGCTCGAGCGCCGACAGGATCGCCTTGCGGGCGGGCTCCACCGGCCCCATGAGTTCGACGACGATGTCGACGTCCTCGCGCGCGACGAGCTCCTCGACGTTGTCGGTGAGCAGATCGACCCGCACACCACGGTCGTCGGCGACGCGACGCACCCCAATCCCGCGCAGCACCAGCGGGGCGCCGACGCGAGCCGCCAGATCGTCGGCGCTGTCCTCGATGATGCGGACGACCTCGCTGCCGACGTTACCCAACCCGAGTACTGCTACACCGACGGGCTTTTCGTCACCGGACACGGGTCACCTCACCTCCAGACTGAGCAGATCGTCGACCGTCTCGCGCCGCAGGATCAGGCGGGCGCGCCCGGCGCGCACGGCTATCACGGCGGGGCGGCCGATCATGTTGTAACGGCTCGACAGCGAATAGCAGTAGGCGCCGGTGGCGGCAACCCCCAGCAGGTCGCCTGGCTGCAGATCGCCCGGCACCCAGGTGTCGCGAACGACGATATCGCCTGTCTCGCAGTGCTTTCCGACAATACGGGCCAGCTCGGCTGGCGCGTCGCTGATGCGCGAGACCAATCGGGCGTCGTACTGCGCGTCGTACAGCGCGGTACGGATGTTGTCGCTCATGCCGCCGTCGACGCTGACGTAGCGCCGGTGGGCCGTGGTGCTCACGTCGACATCCTTAACGGTGCCGACCTCGTACAGCGTGATGGTGCCCGGTCCGGCGATGGCACGTCCGGGCTCGACGACCAGCCGGGGGGTGGGCAGCCCCACTGCGTCCGACTCGTTGCGCACGATGACGCTGAGCTTGGCCGCCAGTTCGGCCACCGGCGGCGGATCGTCGGGTGCCAGGTACGAGATGCCGAAGCCGCCACCGAGATCAACCGTCGATAGCTGGGCCGTCTTGTCAACGCCGAACTCGCCGACGATCTCGTGCAGCAGGCCGATGACGCGGTGCGCGGCGAGTTCGAAGCCGGCGACGTCGAAGATCTGCGAACCGATATGGCTGTGCAACCCGACCAGTCGCAGGTGGTCGGTGGCGAACACCCGTCGCACCGCTGCCATCGCCGCGCCACTGGCCACCGACAACCCGAACTTCTGGTCCTCGTGCGCGGTGGAGATGAACTCATGGGTGTGCGCCTCGACGCCGACGGTGAGACGCACGAGCACATCCTGGACGATCCCCGCCTCGCCCGCGATGGCGTCAAGGCGCTCGATCTCGGCCATCGAGTCCAGGACGACGTGGCCGACTCCGGCCTTGACCGCTGCGGTCAATTCCGCGACGGATTTGTTGTTGCCGTGGAAGGTGATCCGCTCCGGCGGGAAGTCGGCGTGCAGGGCGACGGCCAGTTCCCCGCCGGTGCACACGTCCAGCGAGAGGCCCTCTTCGTTGATCCAGCGCGCTATTTCGCTGCACAGGAACGCCTTGGCGGCGTAGTGGACGTTCTGGCCGCCGCCGAAGGCCGCCGCCATGTCTTGGCAGCGGGAGCGGAAGTCTTCCTCGTCGATGACGAACAGCGGGGTCCCGTACTCCTGGGCGAGATGGGTCACCGCCACTCCCCCGATGACCGCCACTCCCGCATCGTCGCGAGTTGTGTTGCGCGGCCAGACGTTCGGCGCCAACCGCAGCAGCTCCTCGGGGGATTGCGGGCGCAGCGTGCTTTCGGCGGGACGGGTTTCGTCGGCGTGCCGAGGACCGGCGGGATGAACGTTCACATTCGCTCCGGGGCCGAGACGCCCAGAATCGTCAGCCCGTTGGCGATGACCTGGCGGGTGGCCTGGCACAGCGCCAGGCGGGCGGTGTGCAGGTCGGTGGGTTGCTCGTCGCCCTGGGGTAACACCCGGCACGAGTCGTAGAACCGGTGGTAGTCACCGGCGAGGTCTTCCAGGTAGCGGCATACCCGGTGCGGTTCCCGCAGGGATGCCGCCGTTTCCAGCACGCGCGGGAATTCGCCGATGGTGCGCAGCAGCGCGCCCTCTTTGTCGTGGCTGAGCAGTTCGAGGTGCGAGGTGTCGGGGATCAGGCCGAGCTCGGCGGCGTTGCGGGCCAGCGCCGAAAGCCGGGCGTGCGCGTATTGCACGTAATAGACCGGGTTTTCGTTGGAAGCCGAGGACCACAGCGCCAGGTCGATGTCGATCGGGGTGTCCACCGATGAGCGGATCAGGCTGTAGCGCGCCGCGTCGACGCCGATCGCCTCGACCAGGTCGTCGAGCGTGAGCACGGTTCCGGCCCGCTTGCTCATCCGGACCGGCCGGCCGTCGCGGACCAGATTCACCATCTGCCCGATGAGCACCTCGACGGTGGCCGGATCTTCGCCGAAGGCGGCGGCCACGGCCTTGAGCCGGGCGATGTACCCGTGGTGATCGGCGCCTAGCATGTAGATGCACAGGTCGAAGCCGCGTTGCCTCTTGTCCAGGTAGTAGGCGATATCACCCGCGATATAGGCCGGCTTGCCGTCGCTCTTGATCACGACGCGGTCCTTGTCGTCACCAAAAGCGCTGGTGCGCAACCAGGTTGCGCCGTCCTTCTCGTAGATGTTGTTGGTCCCGCGGAGCCGGGCGATGGCCTGGTCGACACGGCCACTGGTGTGCATCGAGTCTTCGTGGGTGTAGACGTCGAAGTCGGTGCCGAATTCGTGTAGGGACTCCTTGATGTGGGTGAACATCAGGTCGACGCCGATTTCGCGGAAGGTCTCGCGCATCTCGGGTTCCGGCAGGCTCAGCGCGTCGGGCGCCTTCTGCAGCACGTGCGCGGCGATGTCGGTGATGTAGGTTCCCGCGTAGCCGTCGGCCGGGGCGGCTTCGCCCTTGGCCGCGGCGATCAACGAGTTGGCGAACCGGTCGATCTGGGCGCCGTGGTCGTTGAAATAGTATTCGCGCACCACGTCGGCGCCCTGGGTCGTGAGCAGCCGTCCGAGGGCGTCGCCGACCGCGGCCCAGCGGGTACCGCCGATGTGAATCGGTCCGGTCGGGTTGGCCGAGACGAACTCCAGGTTGACCTTGCGTCCGGCCAGCGCGTCGGAGTGGCCGAAGGTGTCGCCGGCGTCGATGACACTGTTGACGACCACGGCCTGCGCCGACGCCTCGAGGCGCACGTTGATGAAGCCCGGTCCGGCCACCTCGGCCGAGGCGATGCCGTCGGCCTGCGCCAGCGCCTCGGCCAGCCATCCGGCGAGGTCACGCGGGTTCGCACCGACCTTCTTGCCCAGCTGCAGCGCCAGGTTGCTGGCGTAATCGCCGTGATCGGGATTACGCGGCCGCTCCACCGTGACGGCCGGCGGCAACACCGCAGGGTCCAGCCCGCGCTCGGCCAGCACCGCGGCAGCGGTGGCTTTGAGCAGCTCAGCCAGGTCAGCGGGGGTCACGAACGTCCATCCTATGGGCTGGGGTGCGCTGGCCCCGAATCCTTTGCGGTGCCCGACCGGTCGCCGCGATGCGTTAGTCTGTCGGGGCCCAATGGCGCAACATATATATCGTGCGCCCCCGTAGCTCAGGGGATAGAGCGTCTGCCTCCGGAGCAGAAGGCCGCAGGTTCGAATCCTGCCGGGGGCACCATCTGACCAGGGCAGATAGTGTTCCATGCAAAATTCGTGCAACTAGGCTCTAGGCGTGGCCCCGAAAGATTGGAGCCACCATGACCACCACAACCAGCCCCGACGTCGCACCCCCGGCCGGCGCCGCGGTCGTCGACAAATGGCAGCCGGGACCGCCGCCGTACCGGGTAATCCTCGGACCGACGCGCGTCATCGGCCCCGCGGAGGTCCAGGGCGCGGTGATCCAGTTCGCTGATGGAAGTGTCGACCGGCCTAAGGGTGCTGACGTCCAGCCGCCGAGCCTGCACGTCCGTGTCAGCGGCGACGAGACGCTGACCGTCGGGCACGCGATGGGGCTAGCCGCCGCCCTCGTCGAGGTGGCCATCGAGCTGGGCCGGTGGGCTGGCACCATAACGGACTGAACCGCGTCCAATCAGTCGATCGGGCCGCCCCTGTCGCTCTCCAAGAGGCGGCCCGATTTGTCAACGGGACCGCCGGCTCGGCCAACTTAAAAAGTTCTTGCAGTGAAGGGAATCTGCCTGCCAGTGCCGCAACTCAGACGGCTCGGCACGTTAACCATTTGGTGGCGGCCCAACTGCGGCTACCCTCGGTCGAGTGCATGACCAGACCGGCCAGTGCGTACCAGCACATCGAGATGGGGCAAAAATGGCCGAGCGTCACCTCTGGCAGTACGAGCCACGCGGCTATGGCTGGTCGTGTCACTCACAGATTTACGGCACCGGTTGCACCCAGACCGCGACATGGCGGCACGGGACGG
>Ga0318575_10000155_pt1 | contig 13590 bp, 10 predicted proteins | sample GRESIP089b5f23_FD_203671 | JGI IMG/M metagenome (GOLD analysis project Ga0318575, IMG submission 203671) | Tropical soil microbial communities from Luquillo Experimental Forest, Puerto Rico - GRE.SIPMG.089b5f23 | ecosystem: Environmental > Terrestrial > Soil > Tropical forest > Bulk soil... | reverse complement strand
CTGCCGCGCTGCTTTGCCCTTCGAGGGCCTTTGAGATGCGCGCCCCGGTGTCGCGCCCGCACCCTCTTTGGGGCCCGTCGCCTGCCAATCGGCGATCAGCCTGCGGTATGCGATCTCCGCCTGCTCGGCGAGCTGCCACTCGATCTGGGCTGCGCCGGTCTTGCGGATCGGGGTGTGGTTCGGGCCAGGCTTGACCCGGGGCGCGCCGGTCATCAACTCCAGGCGTCGCAGCTTGCGGCGGGTCAGAGTGGGACGCTGGAAGGCGTAGTCCTGTTCGTGGGTGAGCATGTGCCAGGCGAGGGTGGCGAGCTTGCGGGCGACCGCCACCGCGGCGATGTGCTTGCCGCGGCGCGCAGCGACGCGTTGCCCGAACGCGCGCAGCGGGCCGGGGCTGCGGGTCGTGATCCAGGCGGCTTCGACAAGGACGTGACGCGCGGCCGCCGGGCCTTCCTTGCTCGTGCGGCCGTGATGGGCCGGGGAGCTGCCTGACTGGCGGACCTTCGGATGGAGCCCCAGATAGCCGACCAGGTGCCGCGAAGACGGGAACCGGGTGACATCGCCGATCGCCGCGATGACCGTCGCAGCCGTCGTCGCGTCGACACCGGGGATCGTCATCAGCCGACGCATCTGCGCTGAGCGGATCGCGGCCTCGGCGATCTGGGTATCGATCATTGAGAGCTCGCGAGTCACGAAATCGAGCTGCCGCAGGCAGGCGTCGACCGTTTCGCGCTCATCTAGCGGGAGCTCGAGGCGGTGCAGCCATTCCCTGCCGGTGCGACCGAACACGTCTGTCGCCTCCGGTCGTCGCTTCAGGTTGCGGATCAGCACCGCGCTGATCTCGTTTTTCATCGCGGTGCACCGTTTCACCAGCGCGCGGCGGCGGGAGATCTGACGACGCAGCCGGCGCGTTTGTTCATCCGGGATCCAGACCGCCGGGATCAAGTTCGCCGCGAGCAGCTCGGCCAGAACGCGCGCGTCGAGCTTGTCTGTCTTCACCTTCGCGTGGCTGATCGCCCGCAACCGCTTGGGATGCGCCAGCAGCACCTCGGCGCAATGGGGCGCGAGGATCCGCGCGATCGCCAGCGCATTCCCGGTCGCCTCCAACACGACCCGATCACCGGCCTCCAAACTCAAGGCCAACAGCTGAAGCTGCTCCGCCGAGGTCCCGACCCGACCCGCTGACCGTGCCGGCCCGCCGTCACTCACCGCGACCTCGCAGAACTCGCGGTGCACATCAAGACCAATCGATCTGCCCACAACAGTCTCCCTTCCGACGAATTGAACGACGCGGGAGACCGGCGGGCAGAACGACACTTACGGATCCGCGCTCACAGCGCACCCGGGCAAGTCGCAGGGGCGGCCACTTAAACCCTCGGGCTCTCAGCCCATAAGACAAACACGGCCTGCCCGGCCTGCGTTCTCCCAGGGCCCCTGTCCCGGAACGCGCCCGAACCTACCGCCACGCCCGGACGCCACCAGCCGAGGCCCGAGCATGATTTTCATACCGGTAAACCCGCCGGACGGCACCGTCTAAATCCGACAGCCTCGTCCGATACCGGCGGCGCGACCGCCGGCGGGATGACTGCTGCTCTGGTGCTTGCTACCTCCAGACTCCTTGCTAGCACCGTGCGCCCCGAGTTCGGCCGTGGAGCGCTCGCTGGCGTCGAACGCGCTCTCCACGCGTTTGCGGGTTGCTCGCTGCGTAGCGAGAGATGCTCGTGGCAAGAGCGAAACAGGGACGGCGAGCCTTCTTGGCTCGGCGCGTGCAGCACACCGCGCGGGCTCTTCACCCACTCGCGCGTGGTCCGCTCATATCAATTTCTCATCAGAACAGCCTGTGACAGGAGACTCTCACGATGGGATCTTTGGTAACCGGGGATGCGTTTCCCCCGGCCAACCGCCTCGGCCCAATCGGGAGCTGGGTCAGCTACTCTGCCGCTGCCGCTCACCCACGTCACGGGTCGCCGCGCCCTGCCGTGGGTGAATCGAATCGGGTTGCTGATCACCACTGACATGTCAGGTCGTGCCGGCCGGACTGTTCGCAGGACAGGTGCTTCAGCGCCGGAGCCGCTCCGGGCAGCGGCTCCGGCTGTAGTCGTTCGGCGCGACGACCATCGCGACCGCCTCAGCTGCTGGGGCCTTACTTCACCGCGCTTAGACCGTGCTGTGGACTTCTGCGGCGAGCTCCTTGGCGACCTCTTTGATCTGGGGGTCGCTTGCTCGCTCGAGCTCGTGGCTGAGTTCCTCGAGCTCGGCGCCGCCGGCCATCAGCGACGTCAGCTGTTCTAGCCTGGTCTCCGACTTGGCGTAGGAGCCGAGCATGCGTCCGCGTTTGAGGAGGACGAACCGGTCGCCGACCGGGAATGCGTGGTGGGGGTTGTGGGTGATGAAGATCACCGCGCGTCCCATCTCCCGGGCCTGGATCACGTATTTGAGCACGATGCCCGGCGTCGCGAGCTCGTTGATGATCGGATCGGGTCGGGTGGTCGCATGGCGCTCCACGCCGACCAGACTTCCCGGCTCGCCACACTCCAGCATACGCGCGCGCGGGCGCTCAAGCGCCGATCTTCACAGTTCCTGTATACGCGCCGTCGGCTTCTTAGCGCGCCGTTGACGAGCGCGCGGCCAGCATTTGGATCGAGGTGTCCGTCACCGACAATCCGGCAGGCCCTACTCCCGTCGCTCCGAGCCGACGCCAGCCTGCGCCTTGGACGCGTGACGCCGCCGGGTGGCCGATTCGTCCGCTTGCCGGCTGGTGCCGGAGCCTTCGAATAGCGCTGATCGCGTTGTGGCAGGCCGCCAGCCTGGACCGGGAACTCGCAACCGGCGTCGTACCGCGGGGCGCCGACGCACTCTCACGACGCGCACGGAAGATCACAGGGCGACGGTACCGCGCGAACATCGCGCACGGCCTGGCCAGGGTCCTGGGCACCGCGACCGACACCCGGGCACGGTTCACCGCGGCGGTTCGGGTGGATCGCCGGGAGGTGCTGGCGGCGCGCCCGGTGATCGTCGCCCTCGGCCGCCGACTACGTGGCACAGACCCGGTCACGTCGTGCGGCATGGCGATGCTGAGCGAGCTCCTCAGCGAACCGACGAGCCCGTTCTACCGTCCCGGCGAGCCCGGCGATCTGGCCAGTCAACTCCGCGCGGCCGCGGCCGCGCTGGAATCGCACAACCGATGGGAATGATCGTGCCGGAGCCGTCGCCGGCGACGAGCGCATCGCGTGTACTGGTGGTGGACGACGAACCAGCGCTGGTTCGCGGGGTGACGATTGTTCTACGCGGTGGCGGTTACGTCGTCGAGTCTGCCCGGACTGCGTCCGAGGCGCTCGCCGTCGTCGTTGAGCACCCTCCCGACGCGCTCGTGCTCGACCTCGTGCTCCCAGACGGTGACGGCATTGAGCTGTGCGGCGCGGTCCGGCGGATGAGCAACGTGCCGATCCTGTTCATGTCCGCGATCGGAGCCGGGCGCGAGAACCGGCACGCCCTCGATGCCGGCGCCGACGATTACCTGCCTAAGCCGTTCCGTGCGGAAGAGCTGCTGGGCCGCGTGAACAGGATGCTGCCGGCGTCAGCTGAAAGCGTGGCGAGCGCGACCCTCGAGATCGGGGAGCTGGTCGTCGACCTGGTCCGCCGGCGCGTGACTCGCGCGGGGACGGTACTGCTACTCGAGCCAGTTGAGTTTGAGCTCGTTCGCGTCCTCGCTCAGCGTCAGGGGCGAACCGTCACTGACCGCGAGCTACTCCGTGCCGCGTGGCCCGCTGAACGCGGCCGAGAAACTCGCCGCCTGAGGCTCGCGATCGCGCGATTGCGCGCCAAGCTGGGATGCGATCAGTCACGCGCCGCGTACCTAGTCGCCGAACCTGGCATCGGCTACCGGCTGGCGAGTCCTGCCGAGGCGCTCCGGTGACCACTCCGAACCCCCCTCGCAGGCGCCACCACTACAACGAGGCCGCGCACAAGCTCGAGACCGTAGATGGCAACGGCGGCCCCGGTCCGGCAGGCAAGCTGCGGACGAGACGAACGTTCAACGAGGCCGCGCACAAGCTCGGCTACTGGGCCCCGCCCGCGGTCAGCGCCCGCGAGGAGGAATCTGAGGCCACACGCCGGCGCTTTGAAGCGCTGGCCGACTCGCAGCGCGACGTCATCGCGCACGCCGGCCGGGCCGTCTTGGTACTCGGCGCGCTGGGCGTCGTATACGGGGACATCGGCACCAGCCCGCTCTACACCGAGCAGGTGATCTTCAGCTCCTACAAGGCCACCGCTCAGATCACCGCAGCGAACGTATCCGGCGTCGCCTCATTGATCTTCTGGGCGCTGATGATCGTCGTCTCGATCAAGTACGCCGGCTTCATCATGCGCGCCCACAACCGCGGTGACGGCGGGATCATGGCGCTGACCGCCCTGCTGCAGCGCAACAAGGTGCCCCACGGCGCGCTGCTCGTCACACTCGGAATCTTCGGCGCCGCGTTGTTCTTCGGCGACGGGGTCATCACCCCCGCGATCTCTGTCCTCGGATCGATCCAGGGCGTACAGGTCGCCACGCCGGCGCTGGCGCACCTGGTCGTCCCGCTGTCAGTCGCGATCTTGATCGCACTGTTCGTGCTGCAGCGGTTCGGGTCCGGGACGATCGGCTGGCTGTTCGGCCCCGTGATCGTCGTCTGGTTCGCGGTGATCGGACTGCTCGGCCTCAGCGAGGTCATGAAGGACCCGGCGGTGATCCAGGGCCTCTCCCCGAGCTGGGCGGTGCGCTTCATGGCCGACCACGGAGCCGCCGGCTACCTCGTGCTCGGCGGGGTGGTACTGGCCGTGACCGGCGCCGAGGCGCTATACGCCGACCGGGGTCACTTCGGAGCCGGCCCGATCCGGATGGGCTGGTTCGGCCTGGCGTTCCCGGCCCTGATGCTCAACTACCTCGGCCAGGCGGTATTCATCCTGCACCACCCGAACCTGCCTCACGACGCGAGCACGTTCAACCCCTTCTACCAGATGGCACCCAGGTGGGCGCTATGGCCGCTGGTGGTGCTGGCCGCGATCGCAACAGTGATCGCCTCCCAGGCGGCGATCTCGGGCTCGTTCTCTGTCGCCAAACAGGCCGTGCAGCTGGGATTTCTCCCGCGGCTCAAGGTACTGCACACCTCCAAGGTCGAAGGACAGATCTACGTGCCGGTGATCAACTGGGCACTGTGCATCGGCGTCGTCGCGCTCACGCTCGTATTCCGCTCCGCCACCCGCCTGGGTGACATCTACGGCGTCGCGGTGACCGGAACGTTCATCCTCAACACCATCCTGTTCCTCGCCGTCGCACGCTTCCTATGGGGCACAGGTAAACGCAAGCTCGCGCCCGTAGCCATCCTGTTCCTCACGGTCGAAGTCGCTTTCTTCAGCTCCAACATCGCCAAGGTCGAACACGGCGCGTGGCTCTCCCTTGCCGTCGGACTCCTGATCTCGATCGTGATGATCAACTGGCGCCGCGGGCAGGAGATCGTCACCCGCAACCGCGTCGCGCAGGAAGGGCCGCTGTCCGAATTCCTCGACGAACTCGCCGCAACTCGGCCGCCGCCCATCCGTATCCCCAACGTCGCCGTGTTCCTCTCCCGCGACGAGGACACCACCCCGCTCGCCCTCCGCGCTGAAGTCGAGTACACCAACACGCTGCCCGCAAAGGTGCTCATCGTCCGCGTCGACACCGTCAGCATCCCGCACGTCGACACATTCGACAGATGCGCTGTAAACGTCGTCGGTCACGGCCTGTTCAAGGTCGTCCACGTCACCGCTCGATTCGGCTACCACGACGAACTCACCATCCCGCACGCGCTCGCTCTCGCGCGCAAACAAGGGCTGCTCGAGCGCAACCTCGACCTCGAACACGCCTTCTACTTCGTCTCACGCATCACCATCACCCAGTCCGACGCTCCAGGCATGCGACGCTGGCGAAAGAGCCTGTTCACCACGATGGCCCGCAACGCAACCAGCCCCATAGACCACTTCGGACTACCAACCGACCGAACCGTGATCATCGGCTCCCAAGTCGCGCTCTAATCCAAACCCTGGGTTACCGAGGCCGGTGCGCGAAGTACTCGGCGTCAGAGTCGGGCGGACCCGCTGGCCCGAGCCGCGCGAGTACGTTCGATCATCACCTCGACGCCATCGTCGCCGCTGAGTTCGGCGAGCCTCGGAAACCGCGAGCGGCCAGGCAATGCCCAACTTCTGTCAACGCACGGGGCCGGCGTCGCCGTGTGTGAGCTGTCCGCGCACGGCCTCACCATCGGTGAGTCCGGCGCCGCACCGCTCGCCGGCCTACGCGCGCTCCAGAACGATGAGGACGGCCGCGAACTTCGCGGGCACCTCGCAACTAACCGGCAGACGCGTGTGCTGCTGATCGCCACAGAAGGTGCCACCGGAACGCGCGCCCGCTGACCTCGAGGTCCACGCCGAGACCGCTCCTGTCAGCGCATAGGAAGCAGTCGGGTGAGGGCACGACGCGGATGCGCGGCAGCACGGAAGCGAATTCGACCGGCCGCCTCGCTGCAGGTGCTGGCGTAGACCGCCAGCCAAGCCGTCAACTCCTCTGGGGGCTACGACGCGGCCGCCGTGCCGGTGCTGTCGCACAGGGCGGTCAGGAGTGGCTGGGTCAGGACGGTCATCTCGCGCGGCGTTCCCGGGCATCCGCGCTGTAGCCAGTCGGTGGCCACGCCGAGGAGTGCACCGGCGACGAACGCTGCGGGAACGTCGCGCGACATGTCCGGTGGGTCGGCTGCTCCCCGCGCTGGGGTGTCGCTCGGCGCAGGAAGGACGGGGGAGAGGCGGGCGGCCGCCGTGGTGCGCAGGCGTACGTGTTCGATGACGCGTGGGCTCCCGGTCGGCCCCAACAGGCTGCGGTACAGGCGCGCATGCTCGTTGAAATGCGTGAAGAACGCGGTCACTGCGGGATTCGGATCCTGTCGGGGATCCGAGGGCTTCGCCGGGGCCGGGTCAATGGCGGTGAGGGAGGCGATCAGGTCGTCGATCATGGAGGTACAGGCGGCCTCGGCCAGTTCGTCGACGTCGTGGTAGTGGTCGTAGAACGTCGAGCGGCTCACGTCGGCGCGGTCGACGACGTCGGCGATGCTGATTTGTGACAGGTCCTGCTCTGCGACGAGTTCGAGCAGGGCGCGTTGCAGGTTCGCTCGTGTGCGCCGCACGCGTCGATCGCCTGTGGATGCGCTGCTGCTGTCCGTCGTGGCCATGTGCTCAGCATACCCGACTGCTGGTCAGGCGTAGGTTTTCAGACAATCGATCGAAAACCTATGTCTGTATGTTATCTTGTTGCTGTAGCCAACCCTTCTAGTTCAAGGAATCGAGTGCCATGAACCTGAACCTCACCGCCAAGACGGCCGTCGTCACTGGCGCGAGCCGCGGCATCGGGCTCGCCACCGTCCGGACCCTGATTGACGAAGGTGCCCATGTCGTGGGCGCCGCTCGCAAAATCACCCCCGAGCTCGAGCAGACCGGTGCGTGTGCGGTGTCGGCCGACCTGAGCACCCGGGAGGGAGTTTCCGCGCTGATCGACGGCGCGCTCGCGGAGCTGGGCGGCATCGACCTGCTGGTCAATAACGTGGGAGGCGGAGACCACGCCACTCTCAGCTTCCTCGATGCCGAGGACACCGAATGGACCCACATGTTCGACATCAATGTGCTCAGCACCGTTCGTGCTACCCGTGCGGCCCTGCCCAGCCTGATCGAGCGCCGCGGAGCGATAGTCAACGTGTCCTCCACTCTCGCCCGGATGCCCTCCGGCTCCCCGGTCACCTATGGCTCGGCCAAGGCGGCACTTACCACGCTGGGCAAATCCCTGGCTGAGGAGTTCGGTCCCCGCGGCGTACGCGTGAACACTGTGTCTCCCGGAATGGTCCGGACCACCGTATATCAGGACCCCGACGGCCCGCTCGGTAAGTTCGCTGCTGCATCCGGCGTGAGCCTTGCCGACTTCGTCCACCAGATCCTGGAAGCCCAACACGTCACGACCGGGCGTATGACCGAAGCCGCAGAAGTCGCAGCCCTGATCGCGTTCCTCCTCTCCGACGTGGCCGGCAACGTCACCGGCGCCGAGTACGTCATCGATGGCGGAATGATCAAGACGGTCTGAACCGCAAGCCAGGCCGCGCACGCGTCGGTAGGAGACCGGGCTCACCGAGGCGCCAGACCGAGCCGGCAACCAGCATCGCTGCTTGCACCTCGCCAACATCTCGATCGACTCGGTGATCGCAGCGACCCCGACGGTCGGCTGCCGCTTCGCAAAGCCAGGAGACACCATTGGGTCGCGCTGGATGGGCAGCGCCGACGCCACCACAGTCGGATGTCGGATCCCCGAACGACGACAGCGATACTGCAGGCGCCAACGCGGTACCGCAGCACAACCCCGGTACGCGACAAATTGGAGCCGGCTTAGCGGGACTGGTCGAGCTCGTCCGCGACCGCGCGCATGTGCGCCTCGAGGTCCCGGAGCAGTTCGCGGACGCCGGCCGAGAGTCGCGCGCCAGGGCGGGTGATGATCGCGAATGTGTCGTACAGCGGAGGGCTGAAGGAGACTGTGTTCAGGCCCTCGGGATAGTAGGGCTGGCGGGTGAAGGCGCTGGGAAGGTAGGTATCGCCGATGCCGGCGGCGACCAGGCGCAGCGCAATGTCTTTGAGCTCGACTTCGACCTTGGGTTGCAGGCGGACGCCGTGCACTTGGGCCCGTTCGGCGAGTTGGCGGCGAATTGGATCGTGCTCGGCGGACTCGGCGTCGTAGAAGACCAGCGGGGTGTGCGCGAGCTGTTCCATGGTGGCCGGCTCGCGTGTCCGTTCGGGCTTGGCGCTGATGTAGAGGATCTCGTCGCGCACGATCGGACGCGCTTCGAGCTTGGTGTCGTCGATCGGCAGCAGCACTATCCCGGCTTCGAGAGCGCCCTGGCGCACGCGCTCGGCAACCGCGGAAGAGTTGGGGCCGACGAAACGGAGGGAGACGTCGGGGTGTCGGCGTAGAAACGCCGCCGCGAGTTCGTCGAGGCGCCAGGCTGACGGTTCGCCGAAGACGCCGATGGCGACGGTGCCACTGCGGAGGGCGGTGAGCTCGCCGACGCTGTCGGTGGCGTCCTCGACGGCGCGCAGGCTTCGGGCGGCGTGCTCGGCGAACGCGCGGCCTGCTTCGGTGGCGACCACACCGCGTCCGGCGCGTACGAACAGGTCGGTGCCGAGGAGCAGTTCGAGCTTGCGGATCTGCTCGGCGACTGCGGGCTGTGAGACGCGTAGGGCCTCGGCGGCGGCGGTGAAAGAGCCGAGCTCGAGGGCCGCGCAGAAGCACCGGATCTGCTGCAGCGACAAAAGCTCTGCCTTTGCCAACACGAAGGAACCAAGGCTACCTTGTCGGCTTGTCGGTTGCGACTATCGCCACATGTCGCACGACGTGATCATCATCGGTGGCGGGATCGCGGGATTGTCGGCGGCGTGGGGGCTGCGTCACCGCGATGTGCTGCTGTTGGAGGCAGAGGATCGTCTGGGCGGGCGTTTGCGGTCGGATCCGTGCGGCGGGTACTGGCTCAACTACGGCGCGCACCTGTTTCCGGCTCCTGGTTCGCGGGTCGACACGATGGTGCGTGACTGTGGCCTTGAGACGGTGCCCGTGACGGGGGGGATGATGGGCCTGTCGGTCGGCTCGACGATCCTGACGTCGGGGCGTGTGGAGAGCTATCCGTTTCGGCTGCCGCTTTCAGTGCGCGATCGGATCGCGTTCGTGAGGGCCGGCGTCAAGGTCCAGCGTGCCGTGGCTCACTACCACCGGCTGGACCGACATTACGACTTCGAGGACGAGCGCACGTTCGGCGAGTTCCTCGGCACGCTCCCGCCCGCGGTGCATGAGATCTTCGCGTGCGCGTCCCGCCGGGCGACTGCGGAGCTCGATGAGCTCTCGGCGGGATGCGGGATCGGATTGTTCGCGCTGGTGTGGGGTGGGAAGGGCTCGCTGATCGCTCGGAATGTGCTGGGAGGTAGCGGGCAGCTCCCGGCAGCGATGGCGCGCGAGTTGGGCGACCGCGCGCGTACAGGCTGCCGTGTGAATGTTGTGGAGTCCGCCGGCGCTGACCTCGTCGTCCACTGCGGGGGCGAGGAGCTTCGGGCGCGGCACGTGATTGTCGCGGCGCAGGCGCCGTACGCGTCGCCCTTGGTCGCCCCGGTGGCTGAGCGCGCCGCCGACGCGCTGGCGAAGCTGACTTACGGCGCGTTTCTGAGTGTCGCGGTCGAGACGAGCGAGACCACAGCGATGCCGTACGACGACGTGTACGCGATCGCGACTCCGGGGCGGGCCTTCGACATGTTCACCAACCAGGCGCACGCGCTCCGTGCCGGAGGACCGCGCCGCCCGGGCGGCAGCTTGATGCTGTTCGCTGGAGCCCGAGCCGCCGCCGCGCTCATGCGCGAGCCGGACGAGGTGATCGTCGAGCGTTTCGTGGGTGATCTGTACTCGCTTTACCCGCAGACGCGTGGGATGGTCGTGGATGCTCGGGTCCGCCGCTGGCAGCTCGGGAACGTCTACGCCCAGCCGGGACGGGGCCGGCTCCAGCCAGCGCTCGCGGGCCCCCTCGGCGCCCACGAGAACCTTCACCTGGCAGGCGACTACTTCGCCGAGCTGGGGAACATGGAGGCCGCCGCCCGCACCGGCATCGCGGCCGCCGAACGCGTTGATGCTCGACTACGAGAGGTGACTCATGCCTGACACGTTCCACGGAGTGCTGCCCGCGCTCATCACGCCCTTCACCGACGACGGCAGCGCGATCGACACAGGCGCGCTCACCGCGCTGGTCGACCGCGTCATCAACGCGGGCGTCGGCGGGCTCGTTCCCGGCGGGAGCACCGGCGAGTTCACCACTCTCACGAATGGCGAGCGCCGCCTGCTGGTCGAGGTCACGGTCGAGGCGGCCGCCGGCCGGGTGGCCGTTGTCGCCGGGACCGGCGCGCTCTCCACGCGCGAAACCGTGGAGCTGAGTGTGCACGCCGAGCAGGCGGGCGCGGCCGCGGTGATGGTCGTTCCGCCGTTCTATGACGCGCTTTCGTGGCGCGAGCTGGTCGCGCATTACACGGCGGTCGCGGAGGCGATCGACGTTCCGATCATGTACTACAACCTGCCGAGCGCTACCGGCGTCAAGCTCACGGCCGCTCAGCTTTCGGAGCTTCCGATCAGCTCGCTGAAGGACACCGGCGGGGATTTCGCCGCCGCCACCGAGCTGATCCAGACCGACGGACCGACGTTGCTCAACGGTTGGGACACGCTGACCTTCGCCGCACTTGCCGCCGGTGTCTCCGCAGTCGTTTGGGGCACCGCTTCGATCATCCCCGAGCAGTGCGTCGAGCTGCACCGGCTCCTGATCGACGACCTCGACCTGTCCGCGGCGCGCGAGCTGTGGAGCCGTCTGTGGCCCCTGTGCCAGTTCCTCGAGGCGCAGAGCTATCCGGCCGCGGTGAAGGCAGGGTGCCGACTGATGGGCGACACGACGGGTCCGGTTCGCGCACCGCTGCTCGCACTCGAGGACTCTGCCACGAGTGAGCTCGCGGCACTGCTCGATCACGCCCGGTTTGTGGAGGCTGCGGCATGACGAACAACCTGCTACTCCATTTCTCGAAGTCCGAGCTCGAGGATCTGCTCGTGCTCGAACGCGGCGAGGGACCGTATGTGTTCGACACGGACGGACACCGCTATATCGACGCTCTGTCGAGCCTGTTCTGCGCGCAGATCGGCTACAGCTACGGCGAGGAGATGGCCGCGGCGGCGACGCGCCAGCTGACGACGCTGGCGTTCAATACCAACTGGGGCACCGCCCACCCGGCGGCGCTCGAGCTCGCCGAGCGGTTGACTGGGGAGGCGCCCGGCGATCTGGATCGGGTGTTCTTCACTAGCGGCGGCTCGGAATCGGTCGAGGCGGCGTGGAAGCTGTGCCGTGAATACCACCTCGCCAACGGTCAGCCGGAGCGCACGAAGGCGATCGCTCGCGACGTGGCGTATCACGGGGTGACGCTCGGCGCGCTTGCGTTCACCGGGGTGGAGCGGTTCAAGAGCCCATTCGGTCCGAGCGCGATCGACGTCACGCACGTGTCCAATACCAATGCCTTCCGTGCGCCGGACGGAGGCGATCCCGAGGCGTTCTGCCGGAGACTGCTCGACGAGGTCGAGGCCGCGATCGTGGCGGCCGGCCCCGACGAGGTGGCGCTGATCATCGCCGAGCCGGTCCAGAACTCGGGCGGCTGCCTCGTTCCACCGCCGGGGTACTGGCGGGGTCTGCGCGATCTCGCGGACCGGTACGGCGCGCTGCTGATGGCCGACGAGGTCATTACCGGCTGCGGCCGGCTCGGCGAGTGGTTCGGGATCGCCCGCGAGGGCATCGTCCCGGACATCGTCTCGCTGGCCAAGGGTCTGACCTCGGCCTACCTGCCGATGGGCGCGCTCCTCGCGCGTGACCACGTGGCGGCGCCACTGGGCGAGCGCGTGTTCCGGCACGGGATCACGTTCGGCGGCCATCCCGTTTGCGCCGCTGTGGCGCTGGCGAACATGGACATTTTCGCGCGCGAGGGCGTGCTCGAGAACGTCCGGTCTCTGCAAGGCCACCTCGAGACCCGGCTGTCTGAGTTGCGGGCGGTGCCGATCGTGGGCGACACGCGCGGCGCCGGGTTCTTCTGGGCGCTCGAGCTTGTCAAGGACGACGACAACACGCGTTTCGACCAGAGCGAGCGTGACGACCTGCTGCGTGGGTTCCTGCCGGCCCGCCTGCGGGAGGCGGGCCTGATCGCGCGCGCCGATGATCGGGGCGACAGCGTGCTGCAGATCGCCCCGCCCCTGACCAGCGATGCAGACCTCCTCGATGAGATCGTCGACCGCCTAGGCGATGTTCTGGCTGACGCCGGCGCGCACATGCGGCTCGCCACGACGGCGGGGGTGGCCTGATGCTCGTCGGGGTGGTGACCGAGATCAAGCCGGGCGAGCGGCGCTGTGCGCTCACCCCCGCAGGTGCGCGTGAGCTGACCGGGGCCGGACACCGCGTGCTGATTCAGTCCGGCGCCGGGGAGGGCTCCGGGTTCCCGGATCACGAGTACCTCGAGACCGGCGCACAGGTAGCACCGGACGCGGGCGCGGTCTGGGAACACGCGGACCTGCTGCTGAAGGTCAAGGAGCCGATCGCCCGCGAATACGGTCACCTTCGCGCCGGGCAGGTCCTGTTCACCTATCTGCACCTCGCGGCTGATTCCGCGCTGACCGACGCGCTGATCGCCTCGGGTACCACGGCGGTCGCGTACGAGACGGTCGAGGATGCCGGCGGGCGCCTCCCGCTGCTCGCCCCGATGAGCGAGATCGCCGGGCGACTTGCCGCCCAGGCCGGCGCCTACTTCCTGCAGGACCCGCTCGGAGGGCGAGGGGTTCTGATCGGCGGTGTCCCGGGAGTCGCAGCCGCGCGGGTCACGGTGCTCGGCGGCGGCGTCGTCGGGACGCACGCGGCGCGGGTCGCGTGCGGCATGGGCGCCGAGGTGACGATCCTCGACCGCTCGCTGACCCGTCTACGCGAACTGGACGAGTTCTTCGAC
>Ga0318575_10000137_pt1 | contig 13941 bp, 14 predicted proteins | sample GRESIP089b5f23_FD_203671 | JGI IMG/M metagenome (GOLD analysis project Ga0318575, IMG submission 203671) | Tropical soil microbial communities from Luquillo Experimental Forest, Puerto Rico - GRE.SIPMG.089b5f23 | ecosystem: Environmental > Terrestrial > Soil > Tropical forest > Bulk soil... | reverse complement strand
TTGGCATAAATCCCCCCTTTACCGGTTCTGTATCTTGGATCTTACCCCACGGCAAAGCCATCAACAACGCCTTGGAAGAGGCGCGGCGGGACCGCGGTCACGCTAAGCGCGGTTTCGATCCACGGGGGGTGAAACAGCGATCTATTCCAGCGCTGCGACGCGGCGCCACAGGCGGCGTCCCTCGAGAAGCTGGAACGCGGCGAGCACTGGTAGTCCAAGCGCCAAGTCGCGCGCTCGCTTCAACAGAGAAAGAGCAAGGCCCAACTCGGGTGTCAGCCCGAAGCTCGCGCCGAGCAGGATATACGCCCCTTCCTGCACGCCCACCGCGTTCGGCACGGCGAACGCGACACTACGGACGGCGTATAGCAGGCCCTCGATCACCAGGACCACTCCAAATCCCAGCGGCGCACCGGCAAACCGCAAGGCGAGCCAGGCCTCGATCGCGGCCGCGATCCAGCAGACAAGGTGGAGGATAAAATTGGCGCAGAGTCGAATCCGCCGGCCATAGATGGCGGTGACAGCCGCATGGAGTGCGGCCGCGCCGGTCGCGGTGCGCTCAAGCCAATCGAGGCCAAGCGCCCCGGCGAGGCGATCGATCAGACCAAATCCGCGTCGCTGGGCGGCCAGCAACCCCACCGCGAGGACTCCCGCGGCGGCAAGCCCAAGAGCGACAGGGACCGCAACTGGCGCATCGGGCTTCAGATGGACCAGCCATCCGAGTGCGAGCCCCGTGAAGGCGATTTGCGATATGAATTCGAGGCTGACGTCGACGATCGTGCTCGCCGCGGCGGCGGCGCCGGGGATGCCCGTGAAAGCGATCGCTCGAGCCCCGAGCAGGTAACCACCGACCTGGGAAAGCGGCAAAACTTCAGAGCCCGCATCGCGTACCTGACGTCCCCAAATTGAGCTCCATATCCTCGTCCCGGGCAACAGCGCCCACCAAGCGATCCCCATCACCGCCATCAGGGCGAGGTGGATCAGGCAGATCGTTACGAACCCCGCCCATCCGACGGCGAGCAGCGAACGAATGACGGCGTCCGCGCCAAAATAGCTGACCAATATCCCGATCAGCGCCAGCCCGGCCATCGCGGCAAGAAGTGAGACGAGCTTCACACGCTCTTTTTCCGCGGCGCATCCGCGCGGGAACCCAGACGCAGCCCGGCAAGCGCAATGTCGGCGAGCCTCGGCAGGAAGTGAGGTTGCAGCAGGGCGGGATCGAAGCCTTCCATGCGCCGAGAATGCTCCGAGCGGCACTCCTCTACAAAGCCGCGGAACGTAAAGCCGTCGAGAAACACGCTCGCCTGCGTCGCCGAAAACTCCTTCCCGTCATTTTCGCTGCGCCCGCGCCAAACGGTTCCGACCAACCGGCCTATCGCCCGGGTGTAATAATGCGCTGCGGTTGCACCACGCAGCCACGGCACACCAAGACCGCGAGCCACCTGCTGCCATGCCATCCAATTGATAAAGAAGACGATATGGCGGGTTTCCTCATGGATCAGCGTTTCGAAGATCTCGAACATCGCTTCCGGCAGGAAGCGGGCCCGCCGCGCGATCTTGAACACACCAAACCCGAGAAATGCATCCAGGCACTCGCCGTAGCCGAAATCGGCGAAGGCACGGAGGAGATTACCATTCGGCGGATCGGGCGGGCGCTCCTCGGCGACGACGCCGTAACGCTGAATCATCAACCGCAACAGCTCGGCATGACGCGCCTCTTCCAATCCCTGCAGCGTGACCGCCTCGCGCACCAGCGGATCGGTGATCGTCGCGGCGTACGCGTCAACGATCACACCCGCTCGGCGTTCGGTATAGAGCACCTCTTGCCAGAAGGGGATCGCCCGCAAACGCCCAAGCGCGGCTTCGTCAAGATCGGGCCACGCCACGGTCGCAGGCTCGAATCGGCAATGGCTTGCGATAAACTCGCGGCAGAACCGCTCCTTATGCTCGTCAGAGCCGATTTTCATGGCGGTGCCGCGCCCGAGCCTGGTCTGGGTAGCAAGCGGCGGATGATGCGCAGGAGGCAGGGCACCACCATCGGCCGCAACAGGCGCGGGTCATATCCGGAAAGGCGGCGATCGTTTTCCGCCAGACTAATATCGATCAGCGCCGCGATGGAGAGATCGGCCGCACCGACAGACTTGCTGCCGGTAAGCGTGAAGTTGTTGTCCTGCGGGACCATTCCCCCCTCCCCGTTGCCGGCACCGTCGAACCCCCGCGCGATGCCGATCCGCTCCCAAACAAGAAAGGCCCAGACCGCAAGGATCTTGGCCCAAAAGATTGGGCGCCGCCATAACGGCAGGTTACGCCGGTGCCACGCCACCCAATTGACAAAGAAGAGGATGTGGCGACCTTCCTCCTGCATTACCGGCTCGAAGGTATCGACCAGAGCAGGCGGGAAAAACCCCGAACTTTTTGCGAGTGCGAACAGGCCGAAAGCGAAGACGCTATCGATGCACTCGCTAAACCCGGTTACCATGAATGCCCATTCCGGATCGCGCGGCCGGCGATACTCGGGTTCAGGGGCTAGGCGGATGCCGTAGGCCTGGACGAGATTGGAAAGGACTTCCTTGTGTCGTCCTTCCTCAAAGCCGTCGAGCTCAATCGCCCGCCGTAGCAGCGGGTCGCTGATCTCTTCTCCATAGCTTAGCACGCGCAAACGAGCCTTGCCCTCCGTTTGCACGGCGATGTCCCAAATCGAAAGGCTCACGAGGCGGCAACGCGCTTCGGGCTCGAGTTCCGGCCAATCGATGATCGCGGGCTTGTAGGGATTGTGGGTGTCGAGCAGCATGCGGCAGAATGCCGCTTTGTGCGCCTTGCTGCCGGGAACGATCGGCCCGGGAGCGGAAGCTGTCCATATCCGGGCAGCACGGTCGACCGCCGTGACTATCACGTCATCGGACACGAGCCGGTGCTCTCCTCTTTCCCACTGCCAACGACATGGCGCCCCCCGCACCATCGTTCGAGCAGACCCGTCGAGAACGCTGTCGCCCGCAGCGCGCTTCCGAGTCGGCGTTGACTTTGCCACGCCGGTTCCCTTATATAGCCGGCTCCGCACGATTAAGGGCGCCTTAATTCGGAGTCAGTGCCGTGAAGCGCACTTACCAGCCCAGCAACCTCGTTCGCAAGCGCCGCCACGGATTTCGGGCACGCATGGCAACGGTAGCCGGACGCAGGGTGCTGGCGTCGCGGCGCGCAAAGGGCCGCAAACGTCTGTCCGCTTGAGCCTCTGATCTCGGTCGACCCAGTCCAGGCGTCCGGGAAATCGACGGACGCTGGGCTTGTAACGCTCAAGACCCGCGCCGATTTCCTGCGTGTCGCTGCCACCCGCCGCCGGGCGGTTACGCCCGGTCTGATCTTGCAAGCCGCGCCAGGGCCGGCAAGATCGGGGTGCGTCGCGTCGGTCCGGGTGGGGTTCACCGCAAGCCGAAAGATCGGCAATGCGGTAACCCGTAACCGGGCAAAGCGGCGGCTGCGCAACGCGGCAGCTTCGATCCTGCTGGGTAAGGGAAAACCGGGAACCGATTATGTGCTTATCGCGCGTACGAGCACGGTCAACCGGCCGTATGACGCGCTCGTCGCCGATCTTGAAGCGGCGTTGCGCCGGGTCGATCACCGCGTACAGAAAAGTCGGTCGGATGCGGCCGAGTTGGAGTGAAATGCGGCGCCCAAACCTTGAGCGAGCGCTGATCTGGGCCCTGCAAATTATGATTCATTGCTATCAACTCTTGATTTCACCGCTGATCCCGCCCTCCTGTCGTTATCAACCGAGTTGTTCAGATTATGCGGTGGAGGCGATCGGCCGGCACGGTGCGCTGGCCGGCCTAGGTCTCGCGTTACGGCGGCTCGCCCGCTGCCATCCCTGGGGCGGTGGCGGGTACGATCCGGTTCCAGCTACCCGCGGTTTCGATCGATCACGGCCTGGCGTTGGCCTCTGAGACCGAGATGGAACAGCGTAACCTCCTAATTGCGATCGTCCTCTCGGTCGGAATTCTGATCGCCTTTCAGTTTGTATTCGAGCGCATGCGGCCGGCACCGCCACCCGGGCAGACACCAGGCACACCGGTGACCACGGCCGCGACGCCGCCAACGGCAACCCGACCGGCGCCGCAGGCCCAGGGGGCCGCCACGAGCGCCCCCGGTGCCGCGCCCGCGCAGGCGGCCGAAACACGCGAGGCAGCAATTGGCGAGCAGCCGCGTGTCAAGATCGACACGCCGCGGCTGCATGGCTCGATCAATCTTTTGGGGGCACGACTCGACGACCTGACTCTCGCCGATTACCATGAAACCGTTAACCCGAAGAGCCCGGAGGTCGTGCTGCTATCGCCGGCCGGCACTGAGGACCCCTATCTAACCGAATTCGGCTGGGTCGCTACAAGCGCGGAGGTAAAGCTGGCCGGCCCGCAAACCCGCTGGACGGCGTCGAGTGGCCCGCTGACGCCGACGAACCCGGTAACCCTGACCTGGGACAATGGTCAAGGATTGGTCTTCACCCGCACGATCAGGGTTGACCAGAACTACATGTTCACTGTTACCGACGCAGTCCGCAATATCGGCATCACACCGGTCAAATTGTCGCCTTACGGACTGGTTAGCCGAACCGGCACTCCTCATGTCTCCGGCTACTACATTTTGCACGAAGGATTAGCTGGCTACGTCGATGGGCACGTGTTCGGTGGTGGGCTGGTCGATAGCGACACGTACGCAAAGTTGCTGCCGGGTGAGCCGCGCGAGTACTCGTCGACTGGTGGGTGGCTTGGGTTCACCGACAAATATTGGCTGACCGCGCTCGTTCCGCCGCAGAGCGAGGCGATCAAGGCGCGCTTTTCCCATGCGGCCGAGGGCGGGGTCGACCGCTATCAGGCCGATTTTCTCGGTCCCGAAGTCACGGTCGCGCCGGATCGCACAGTTGAGTCTTCGGCCCGCTTTTTTGCTGGCGCCAAAGAGGTTAACCTTCTAGATACCTATCGTGATTCCGGAATCCCTAAATTCGACCTCGCCATCGATTGGGGGATTTATTATTTCCTGACAAAGCCGATCTTTTTGATATTGCAGTTCTTCTACAAGGTATTGGGCAATTTCGGCCTGGGTATTTTACTCCTTACCTTGTGCATCAAGTTGCTCTTCTTTCCGCTCGCCAACAAATCCTACAACGCGATGAGCAAGATGAAGCTCTTGCAGCCTGAGATTCAAAAGTTGCGTGAGCGCTTTCCCGACGATAAGGCCCGCCAGCAGCAAGAGATGATGGCGCTCTACAAGCGTGTCGGAGCCAACCCGCTGGCCGGCTGCCTGCCGATCGTCATCCAGATCCCCGTCTTTTTCTCGCTCTACAAGGTGCTGTTTGTCACGATAGAGATGCGGCATGCGCCGTTCTTTGGCTGGATCCACGATCTTTCAGCGCCGGACCCGACATCCTTTGCCAACCTCTTCGGTCTCCTGCCGTTTACACCACCTGTGATCCTGATGATCGGCGCTTGGCCGTTGATCATGGGTCTGACGATGTATCTCCAGCAAAAGCTCAATCCGCAGCCGGTCGATCCGGTCCAAGCCCGTATGTTTATGTTCCTACCGATCGTCTTCACATACATGCTGGCCTCCTTTCCCGCCGGGCTGGTGATCTATTGGGCGTGGAATAATTTGCTCAGCATTGGCCAGCAATGGACGATCATGCACCGCGCGGGTGCCGCCTGACAGCGGCGAATGCGACGACCGAGGTCTCGGCTGATATATTTCCGCCGCGCGCCGTTGATCCCGATCTCGTTGAAGCCGGACGCCGCCTTTTCTCTCGCGAGGCCCATTTCGTCGCCGGCGCTTTTGCGGCTGGCGCACTTCCCAGTGATGCATTACCCGAGATCGCCTTGGCGGGGCGCTCGAACGTCGGGAAGTCCAGCCTTGTCAACGCGTTGACCGGTCGCCGCACGCTCGCGCGAACCTCGAACACCCCAGGTCGCACTCGGCAGATCAACTTCTTCTCTCTCGACGGGCGCTTGATGCTCGTGGACCTGCCAGGTTATGGCTATGCTAAAGCGCCCAAGATCGAGGTGAAGCGTTGGACGACGCTGTTGCGACGCTATCTGCAGACCCGTGCGGCGCTGCGAAGGGTCTGTCTGTTGATTGATTCGCGCCATGGCATCAAGCAGATAGACTATCCGCTGATGCTTACGCTAGACGACGCCGGGGTATCCTACCAGATCGTCCTGACGAAGACCGATAAAGTCGGAGCCGGCCAACTCGCGCCGATCGTTGAACGGACCGCCACCGAGCTGGCGAGCCACCCGGCGGCCCACCCCGAAATCCACCTGACGAGCGCCGTCGAGCGGCGCGGCATAGTGGAATTGCGAGCGATGCTCGGGAGCTTTGCAGTTTCTGCCGTGCCACCTTCTGTCGTAGCAGCGCCCGTCCCGCCACGATAGAGTGCGGACCTCGCTGGCTCAGTTATGAAACCTCTCTTACCTTCCGTGATCCCTAACCCCGACCCCGTGGTCAAGGCCGCCGTCCTGGCAGAGGCGCTGCCCTATATGCGCCGCTACGCGGGCCGGACACTCGTGATCAAATATGGCGGCCATGCGATGAGCGATCCGACGCTCGGCGATTGGTTCGCCCGCGACGTCGTCCTCCTCAAGCAGGTCGGCATCAACCCGATCATTGTTCATGGCGGCGGGCCACAGATCGCCCAGATGCTGCAGCGGCTTGGCATCAGAAGCACGATCGTAGACGGGTTGCGGGTCACCGACGCCGCGACGATGGAAGTGGTCGAGATGGTTCTCGCCGGGACGATCAACAAGCAGCTGGTCTCGGCGATTAACGCCGAAGGAGGTTGCGCTATCGGGCTTTGCGGCAAGGATGGCGGCTTGATCCAGGCGAGGAAAATGGTCCTCACGCGGGTCGAGGCTGATACAAAGACCGAAATCGATCTCGGTTTTGTCGGCGAGCCGCAACAGATCGCTGCCCACGTGCTAGACACCTTCAAACAGTCCGACATCATCCCGGTCATCGCCCCAATCGGGGTCGGTTCACGGGGTGAGACCTACAACATCAACGCGGACACAGTCGCCGGCGCCGTCGCCGCCGCCGTCAAAGCGACGCGGTTGCTGCTGTTGACCGATGTCGCCGGAGTGCTCGATGCGGACAAAAGGTTGATCTCGGAAATCACTACGGCCAGCGCACTGCAGCTCATCGCCGAAGGTGCCATCTCGGGCGGCATGATCCCCAAGGTCGAGACCTGCCTTCAGGCTGTCGATGGCGGGGTTGAGGCGGCGGTGATCCTCGACGGGCGGGTGCCGCACGCGATCCTCCTCGAGCTGTTCACCGACACCTCGGGTGCGGGAACCTTGATCCGAGCCGCTTAGGGCAATCGATGCCCGCTAGGGGCGGCCGGCCTTTGGCTGAGATCGAGACTTGGATCTTTGATCTCGACAACACGCTATACCCAGTCTCTTGTCGGCTTTTCGACCAGATTCATGCGCGGATGACGCGCTTTATCGCCGATCGCCTGGAGCTGACGACGGAGACCGCGCTGGCAGTTCAGAAAACCTATTTTCGCGAGCATGGGACGACGTTGAGGGGGTTGATGACGGTCGACCGGATCGAGCCTGACGACTTTCTCGCCTTCGTTCACGAGGTGGACCTATCCTGTGTTCCCCGGGATCCCATTCTCGTCGCGGCGCTATCAGCCCTTCCCGGCCGCAAGATCGTTCATACCAACGGCTCGCGGCGCCACGCCGAGCGCGTGCTCGATCACCTCGGGATCACCGAGCTGTTCTGCGGCATCGTCGATATCGCTGCTGCTGATTACCAACCGAAACCTGCGCTTGCCGGCTATCACGAGCTGTTGCGGCGACACGGGGTGTCCCCGCCGACCGCGTTGATGGTGGAAGATATGGCGAAGAACCTCGTCCCTGCGGCGGCGATCGGGATGACCACGGCTTGGGTCCAGAACCCCGTCGATTGGGCCGCGGCGGGCTCAGAGGCCCACCACATCCACCATGTCGTCGAGGATCTCGGCCGCTTTCTGACCGATATTTGCCGAGGGAAAGAAGGGAACGTCGCTTGAAAATGCAGTCACTTTGATCACCGCGCTGTCATGAGCGTTGCCGACAGGATCCGCGATAAATTGACCGAGCGCTTCAGTCCGAGCCGCCTTGAGATCCGTGACGAATCGCACCGCCACGCCGGACACGAAGGTGCTCGCCCGGAAGGTGAAACGCATTTCTCGGTCACCATTGTCGCAGCCGCCTTCATCGGCTTAAGCCGGATAGCGCGCCAGCGTCTTGTCTATCAGACGCTCGCTGAGGAACTCGCGACGCGCATCCATGCGCTGTCCCTGATCACGCTCGTCCCGGACGAGGATGACCGCTAAAAGGGGCGGCTACCCAACCCCAGCGAGAAAATCGCGCAGTTCTTCGAGCGGCGCATCCTTCATCACGAACACCTCGCCGATGCGCCGCGGCAGGATGAGTGTGATCCGGCCATCGCGGACCTTCTTGTCGTTGCTCATATGCGCGATCAACCGATCCGCGGGTAGGCCCGCCAATCCGATCGCCGAGAGCCGCGTTGGCAGGCCCATCTCGTCGAGGTGAGATCGCAACCGCCGTGCTTCCTCTGCAGCGACGAGACCCAGACGCGCAGCGAAATCGAAGGCCAAGACCATGCCGAGCCCGACCGCCTCGCCGTGCAGCAGCCGCGAACTGAACCCGGTCTCGGTCTCTAGAGCGTGCCCGAACGTATGACCGAAATTCAATAGGGCGCGGTCACCTTCCTCACGCTCGTCCGACGCAACGATGTCGGCCTTCATGGTACAGCTTGTCATCACCGCACGCCGAAGCGGCGCCGGCGCTAGATCACAGACCGCGCGCCCTTCTGCTTCGAGCCAAGAGAAGAACCCGGCATCGCGAATGAGGCCGTATTTAGCAACTTCCGCATAGCCGGCGAGCAACTCGCGATATGGCAGAGTCGCCAGCGTGTCGGTATCGGCCAATACGAGGCGGGGTTGATAGAAGGCGCCGATCAGGTTCTTGCCGATGCGGGTGTTGATCCCGGTCTTGCCGCCGACGGAGCTGTCGACTTGGGCCAACAATGTCGTCGGGATCTGCGCGAAATCGATTCCGCGCAACAATGTCGCCGCGGCGAAGCCCGTGACGTCGCCGACGACCCCGCCGCCGAGCGCCATCAGCATCGTCCCGCGCTCGATGCCGAATGATAGAATTTCGTCCGTTAGCCGGCCATAATGGTTGAGATCCTTGGTCTCCTCGCCAGGCGGCAGCAGGACCGTGTGATGGGTGATCCCGGCTTTGCTGAGGCTATCGCGCAGTTGGGGAAGGCAATGCCGGGCGACAGTCTCGTCGGAAACGATCACCACCTGGCGGCGGCGCAGCAGAGGCTGGATCTCGCGGCCGGCGCTTTCGATCAGCCGCGGCCCAACAAGAATCTCATAGGCACGATCGTCTAGCTCGACCCGCAGCCTCTCGATGTCGTCGGTCATTTTTCGTTCTCGGTCTGCGGCGGCTCGGTCGCAAGCGCGCAGGCGGCGAGAGCCGCGATTGCGCGCGTCACCGTCAACTCCGGGGAACCCTCGCCGCTCTCGATCGTCACATCTGCTTCGGCATAGACCGGATAGCGCTGCTCGATCAGCGCGTGAAGAACCGTCCTGGCATCCCCGGCCTTCAACAGCGGCCGATTGCTGCGGCGCGACACCCGGGATACCAGAACGTCGAGTTCCGCGCGCAGCCACAATGAGACCCCGCGGCGCTCGATTACTCTGCGGGTCGTCTCGTCCATGAAGGCGCCGCCACCGGTGGCCAACACATGGACCGGCTGGGAGAGCAACCGGGCGATGACCCGCCGCTCGCCATCCCGGAACACCCGCTCTCCTCGATTGGCAAAAATTTCCTCGATGCTCTCGCCAGCGGCCATCTCGATCTCATGATCCGAATCGAAGAACGGGAGATTGAGCCGCGCCGCCAGTCGGCGGCCGATCTTTGATTTTCCCGCCCCCATCAAGCCGACGAGAACGATGGTTCGGCGCGGGACGAACCGGCGCGCCGGAGCTGTTCGCCCGTGCGCTACGACCGCGTCAATTTCCACTCGGACATCCTCCGCGTTTGCCGCTCTTTTTCCCGCTGCCGCCGAAGGGTACTAGCATATTCTGTAGCACGATCGTCAATCGACACAGCCGCTCCGACAACCTGGAACGGATGTGAGAGTTTGGGGGCATGGGGAAGATCACCATCGCATTTGTGCTCGTGATCGTCCTGCTGTTGATTGGCGGTGGGATTTTCCTCGCGCTGTGGAACCCTCCGGCACCCTCTGCGCCTGTTGAAAAGGTCCTGCCCGATGCGCGCTTCCCCAAGTGACCGCGCGACAAATCGGAGCCCCGCTCGCCCCCGCACGCGGCGGAGGGCGAGGAAGACGGTCTCGAAACATCTCGAAGCATTTCTCGAGATGCTGGCCGCTGAACGCGGCGCGGCACCTCTGACTCTGGCCGCCTACCGCAACGATCTGTCCGATCTCGCCGAATTTCTCGTTGCCCGGGGGGTGCTAATCGAGGCTGCTGACGTAGTGGCACTGCATTCTTATCTCGCATCTGCGACGGGGCTTGGCCCGAGAACGCTCGCCCGCCGCATTTCGGCTGTTCGCCAGTTCTACAAATTTCTCGTGATCGACGGCATTCGACGCGACAATCCGGCGGCCGATCTCGAAACACCGGGTCTCGGCCGCCCATTGCCGAAGATCCTCTCGGAGAGCGAGGTTGCCGGCCTGATCGCCGCCGCCTGCGACGGAACCGATAGTGAAGGCGATCGCCTGGTCTGCCTCGTCGAACTGCTTTATGCCACCGGTTTGCGAATATCCGAGTTAGTCACCTTGCCGCTTGCTGCGGCGCAGCGCGGACCGCGGTTTCTCGTAGTAACAGGTAAGGGCGGCAAGGAGCGCGTGGTGCCGCTGAGCGAGCCGAGCCGAAAGGCGCTCGCCGCCTACCTTAGCTGTCGCGATCGCTTTTTGACCGGCTTACGACCGTCCCGCTGGCTCTTCCCGTCGCGCGGCCGCACCGGTCATTTGACGCGGCAGCGCGCCGGTCAGCTGCTGAAAGAGTTGGCGGTCAAGGCCGGTCTCGATCCCGAACGCTTGTCGCCGCATGTGCTGCGTCACGCCTTTGCCAGCCATCTGTTGGACCACGGCGCTGACTTGCGCAGTGTCCAGCAGATGCTGGGGCACGCCGACATTGCCACGACGCAGATCTACACGCATGTCCTCAGCGACCGGCTGCGTAAGCTGGTGGAAACCGCGCACCCGCTCGCACGCCGCAAATGATGCGGCACTTTCTCGATTTCGAACGGCCGATCGCGGAGCTCGAAGGCAAGATCGAAGAGCTACGACATCTCTCGACCACCAGCGAGATCAACATCGCCGACGAGGTCGGCCGCCTCGAAAATACCGCCAACCGGTTGCTGCGCCAGACCTATGCGCGACTGACACCGTGGCAAAAGGTGCAAGTGGCGCGGCACCCCGAACGGCCGCATTGCCTCGATTACATTGGCGGGCTGATCTCCGAGTTCGTACCGCTCGCCGGCGATCGCGCGTTCGCCGAGGATGCGGCAGTCATCGGCGGCATCGGTCGTTTTCGCGGGCGCAGCATTTTGGCGCTCGGCACCGAGAAGGGCGCCGATACACCCGCGCGGATGCACCACAATTTCGGCATGGCGAGGCCAGAGGGCTATCGCAAGGCGCGTCGGCTGATGCGCCTCGCCGACCGCTTCGGACTCCCGGTCCTGACCTTTGTCGACACCAACGGCGCCTTTCCCGGGATTGACGCCGAGGCCCGAGGCCAAGCCGAGGCGATCGCGCGCGCGATCGAGACGTGCCTCGACATTAAGGTTCCCTTCGTCGCCTCGGTCATCGGCGAAGGCGGGTCGGGGGGTGCCATCGCGCTTGCCGCCGGTAACACCGTACTGATGCTGGAGCACGCAATCTATTCGGTGATCCCCCCCGAGGGCTGCTCCGCGATCTTGTGGCGGGATGGCGAGCACCCCCAGGAGGCGGCCGAAGCGCTGCGCCTGACCGCCCAGGATCTCCTGCGGCTGGGGGTGGTCGACCACGTCGTGCCCGAGCCGCTAGGCGGCGCGCACCGGTTGCCGAAGGAGGCCGTCGAACAGCTTGGTGCGGCGATCGACGAGGTGTTGCGCCCTCTGGTCAGCCTCGACGGCAGCACGTTACGCAGCCAACGCCGCGAAAAATTTCTCGCGATGGGTCAGCGCGGGCTCTGAGTGCCGACCCAAAACCAAGCAACATTCTGTTGTCCGCTGATCATCTCCACGACGGCCTGACGGTGCCCCACGCGGTTTTGGGGGACAAGGCGGCGGAGCGAAAACAGCGAAAATCGCGATAGCACTCCGCAAAATTCCCCATCGCTGCCCCGAATAGTCATCAAAATCAACCCGTTAGGTGCGAATCGGGAGTGCGGAAGAACAACGTAATCGGCATCACGGATCAACGGAAACTGCACACCTCTGAGGGAGCAAAAAACAACAGGCCCGGCTGCAAATTCGCCGGTGCTCCGGAGATGCCGGCGAAGGCCGATAACGGCGGCGCAAATCGAAGCCGGCCTGCGGTCGTGAACTGGTCCTCGGGCGCGCGTCCCCGAGCTCCGGCAGGCCGGCTCATTGATCGGCCGTGCCCGCTACCCACATCTACTGCAGCGCCCAAGGGAGTTCCCGTGGCCCGGCGGGTCACCGGCGCTGATGCTCTTCGTGAGGCATTCATGACACCCCAGGAAAATGACCTGATCACAACCCTGCTCACGCGCCTGAAAAGCGCCGGCGGTCAACCCAAGGATCCCGAGGCCGAGGCGCTGATTCGCCAGGCCATGACCGAGCAGCCGGATGGCCCCTACTATCTCACCCAGACGGTATTGATCCAGGATCTGAGCCTGCACAATGCGGAGCAGCGGATTGCCGATTTGGAAAAGCAACTCGCGGATGCGCAACAGGCTGCCAAGCCGACGGCGACGAGCTTCCTTGGCGGTCTGTTCGGCTCCCATCAGCCAGCTCCGGCCGCCAGCAGCGGCCCACCTGCCGGCCCATGGACGCGGGCACCCCAGGTTGCCGCGGCGCCGCCCGCACAGCCCTATAGCCAGGGCGGCTACACCCAGCCTGGTTACGGTCAGCCGATGCCGGGAGGCGGTGGCTTCATGGGCGGTGGGATGGGTGGCGGTGGTGGCTTTCTGCGGTCGGCTGCGGCAACCGCGGCCGGGGTCGCCGGCGGCGCGCTATTATTCCAGGGCATCTCGTCGCTGTTCGGCAACCATTACGCCGGTGGGCTGATGGGCGCGGGGATGACGCCGGGCCTCGGCGAAACCGTCGTCAACAACTATTACGGCAGCGACACCGGCAGCGATTTCTCGGGCGGTGACCCTGGCGCGGGGAGTGACTATTCGAGCGCCGGTTTTGATCCGGGCGCCGGCAGCGACCAGGACTCTTCGAGCTCTGACTATGCTTCGGACCAGGACTACAGCTCGGATCAGGACTTTAGCGGCGGCGACTTCGGTGGCGGCGGCGACAACATCTCCTGCTAATCTGCCGCGTCCTGAACAGATTCGGCTGCGATCATGTCGTAGGCCGGCAGAGTCAGAAATTCGGGGAAGGTCGGGGCTTCGATCAGCTCTCTGAAGAGGCTGGCCGCATCGTCGAAGCGATCGTCCGTTGCGGCGGTGTCGCGCAGCGTTGCGAGTTCCTGGTCGAGTATTGCGCTGCACAATGCGGTGTCGACGGTTCGCCCGTCATCGAGCTTTCCGCCGTGGCGGATCCACTGCCAGACCTGTGCGCGACTGATCTCGGCAGTCGCGGCGTCTTCCATCAGATGATAGAGCGGCACGCAACCGGTGCCGCGCAGCCACGCCTCGATGTAGCCGATCCCGACATTGAAGTTCCGGCGCAGCCCGGCCTCGGTGAT
>Ga0318575_10000130_pt1 | contig 14160 bp, 14 predicted proteins | sample GRESIP089b5f23_FD_203671 | JGI IMG/M metagenome (GOLD analysis project Ga0318575, IMG submission 203671) | Tropical soil microbial communities from Luquillo Experimental Forest, Puerto Rico - GRE.SIPMG.089b5f23 | ecosystem: Environmental > Terrestrial > Soil > Tropical forest > Bulk soil... | reverse complement strand
CGTTCAGGCCCAACGGTTCGCCGACATGCTGGCACAGGCGCGCCACCAGGGGCTGCGGTTCGAGGTCGCGCACCTGGCGAATTCGTCGGCCACGATGTCGCGTCCCGACCTGGCCTTCGACCTGGTGCGGCCGGGTATCGCGGTGTACGGTCTGAGCCCGGTGCCCGAACTCGGCGACATGGGATTGATACCGGCGATGACGGTGAAATGCGTTGTGGCCCTGGTTAAATCGGTCCGCGCCGGTGAGGGCGTGTCCTACGGGCACACCTGGATCGCCGAGCGTGACACCACCGTGGCGCTGATGCCGATCGGCTACGCCGACGGCGTATTCCGGGCGCTGGGCGGGCGCCTGGAGGTGCTGATCAACGGCAGGCGGCGGCCCGGCGTCGGGCGCATCTGCATGGACCAGTTCCTCGTCGACCTGGGTCCCGGCCAGGTCGATGTGGCCGAAGGCGACGAGGCGATCCTGTTCGGTCCCGGCACCAGAGGCGAAGCCACCGCCCAGGATTGGGCGGATCTGCTCGGCACCATCCACTACGAAGTGGTCACCAGCCCCCGGGGGCGGATCACCAGAACCTATCGCGAGGCTGAAACCGTTGAGCCGTGACCGAACCCGCAGGCGCCGGCGTGGCAGGGCTTGGCTTGCGGGTGGCGCCGGGGTGACCGCCGTCGCCACCATCGTCGGAGCCTCCGCCCGCCGGTCGATGACCCAACGCGCGACCGCTATTGAAGATCCTTATGCCGATGAGGATTTCGACAGGCTCGATGACGATCGTAGCTATGTGGTGACCACATCCGACGGTGTGCCGTTGGCCGTCCGCGAAGCCGGCCCGGTGGACGCGCAGGTGACGATGATCTTCGTCCACGGATTCTGCCTGCGCATGGGCGCTTTCCATTTCCAGAGGACCCGGCTTCCCGAGCGATTGAGTGCGCCCGTCCGGATGGTCTTCTACGACCACCGCGGACACGGGCGGTCCGGCGTCGGCGCGCCCGAGACCTACACCCTTACTCAACTAGGCGAGGACCTAGAAAGCGTGCTCAAGAAGGTCGCGCCCCGCGGGGTGGTCTTGCTGGTCGGCCATTCGATGGGCGGCATGACGGTGTTGTCGCACGCCCGCCAGTTCCCCGACCAGTACGGCAGCCGGATCGTCGGGGCTGCAATCATTTCCTCTGCGGCAGAAGGGGTTACGCGGTCGCCGCTGGGAGAGATCCTGAAAAACCCTGCGCTGGAAGCCGTCCGGTTCACCGCCCGCTCCGCCCCCAAGCTGATGCACCGCGGCCGCAACGTGTCACGCTCGCTGATCGGCCCGATCCTGCGGGCCGCGTCCTACAGCGACCTGCAGGTCAGCCGGAGCCTGGATGCGTTCTCCCAACGGATGATGAACGGCACCCCGATCGCCACGATGGTGGGATTTCTGGAGGCCCTGGAAAAACACGATGAAACCGCCGGGCTGTGGACGCTGCTCAAGGTCCCCACCCTGATCGCGTGCGGGGACCATGACCTGCTCACCCCGGACGAATATTCGCGGAAGATGGCGGCCTCGCTGCCGTTGTCCGAACTGGTCATCGTCGACGGCGCGAGCCACCTGGCGTTGCTGGACAAGCCCGAGGCCATCAACGACGGGTTGGTCCGGCTCGTTCGCCGGGCCGTTCCCGGCACGGTGGCCCTGCGCTACCGGCGATTCAAGGAACGATTGCGACGCCGTGGCTGAGACGCAAGGCATGGCCACGCTCGAACTCGTCGAGGACACCGTCGCGCTGGGGTCGCGGCTGGGCCGGCAGCTGCGGGCCGGCGACGTGGTGGTGCTCTCCGGTCCGCTCGGTGCGGGAAAGACGGTGCTGGCCAAGGGCATTGCCGCGGCGATGGACGTTGACGGTCCCGTCACGTCGCCGTCGTACGTGCTGGCGCGGGTGCATCCGCCGCGACGGTCGGGGGCGCCGGCGATGATTCACGTCGACCTGTATCGGCTCTTGGACCATAACGGCGCCGACTTGCTGGGTGAGCTCGACTCACTCGACCTCGACACCGACCTTGACAACGCGGTCGTCGTGGTGGAGTGGGGCGAGGGCCTCGCCGAGCGCCTCTCCGAGCGGCACCTCGACATCCGCCTGGAGCGCGTCAGCCACTCCGATGTGCGGATCGCGACCTGGCAGTGGGGCTGCGCGTGAGCCTCGTACTGGCCCTCGACACTGCCACCCCGGCTGTGACGGCGAGCATCGTGCGGCTGCCCGACTTCGCGGTGCTCGCCGAGCGGGTCACCCTCGACGCGCGGGCGCACGCCGAGCGGCTCACCCCCAACGTGCTGGCCGCCCTCGCCGATGCCGCGCTGACGATGGCCGACCTGGACGCTGTCGTGGTGGGCTGCGGTCCGGGCCCGTTCACCGGTCTGCGGGCCGGAATGGCCACCGCCGCCGCATACGGGCATGCGTTGGACATCCCGGTGCACGGGGTGTGCAGCCTGGACGCCATCGGGGCGCGAACCATCGGCGACACCCTGGTAGTCACCGACGCCCGCCGGCGCGAGGTGTACTGGGCCCGCTACCGCGACGGGGTCCGCACCGACGGACCGGGAGTTAATGCTGCGGCCGACGTCGACCCGGGCCCGGCGCGGGCGGTGGCCGGCTCGCCCGAGCACGCGGCGCTGTTCGGCCTGCCGCGCTGCGAGCCCGTCCACCCGACGCCGGCCGGCCTGGTCGCCGCGGTGTCCGACTGGTCGGGTGAGCCGGCGCCGCTGGTTGCGCTGTACCTGCGCCGGCCCGACGCGAAGCCCCTGGCGGCTCCGCGATGACCGCCTGCAGCGAGCCCGTCACCGTCGGCGCGTTGACGCCCGCCGACGCGCAGCGGTGCGCCGAGCTGGAGGCGCAGCTGTTCGAGGGCGACGACCCGTGGCCCGCGGTGGCGTTCAACCGGGAACTGGCCGGCAAGCACAACCATTACGTGGGCGCGCGCAGCGCTGGCACGCTGGTCGGTTACGCCGGTATCTCGCGGTTGGGCCGCACCCCGCCGTTCGAATACGAGGTGCACACCATCGGGGTGGACCCGGCCTATCAGGGGCAGGGCATCGGCCGCCGGTTGCTCGACGAGCTGCTGGGTTTCGCGGACGGCGGCGTCGTCTACCTGGAGGTGCGCACCGACAACGAGCCGGCCATCGCGCTGTATCTCAGTGCGGGATTCGCGCGGATCGGCCTGCGCCGGCGCTACTACCGAGTCAGCGGCGCCGATGCCTTCACCATGCGGCGGGACGCCTCGTGACGATCATCTTGGCCATCGAAACCTCTTGTGACGAAACCGGAGTCGGCATCGCGCGGCTGGACGCCCACGGCACCGTGACCCTGTTGGCCGACGAGGTGGCGTCCAGCGTCGACGAACACGTCCGCTTCGGCGGCGTCGTCCCCGAGATCGCCTCACGGGCGCACCTGGAGGCGCTCGGGCCCACCATGCGCCGTGCGCTGGCGGCCGCCGGCGTGGAACAACCCAACGTCGTCGCCGCCACCATCGGGCCCGGGCTGGCCGGTGCGTTGCTGGTGGGAGTGGCTGCGGCCAAGGCGTATTCGGCCGCGTGGGGGGTGCCGTTCTACGCCGTCAACCACCTGGGCGGGCACCTGGCCGCCGACGTGTACCAACACGGGCCGCTGCCCGAGTGTGTGGCGCTGCTGGTGTCCGGGGGACACACGCACCTGTTGCACGTGCGCTCCCTCGGGGAGCCGATCATCGAGCTGGGCAGCACCGTCGACGACGCCGCCGGCGAGGCCTATGACAAGGTGGCGCGGCTGCTGGGGCTGGGCTATCCGGGCGGCAAGGTGCTCGACGACCTGGCTCGCACGGGCGATCGGGACGCCGTCGCGTTCCCGCGCGGCATGACAGGCCGGGCCGATGATCCGTACGCGTTCAGCTTCTCCGGGCTCAAGACCGCCGTCGCGCGGTACGTGGAGAGTCACCCGGACGCGGGGATCGCCGATGTCGCCGCCGGCTTCCAGGAAGCGGTCGCCGACGTGCTGACCTTGAAGGCGGTACGGGCGGCAACCGCGCTCGGTGTCTCGACGCTGCTGATCGCTGGGGGAGTGGCCGCGAACTCGCGGCTGCGGGAGCTGGCCACGCAGCGCTGTGCGGAGGCGGGTCTGACGCTGCGAGTCCCCAGGCCGCGGCTCTGCACCGATAACGGCGCGATGATCGCTTCGTTCGCCGCGCACCTGATGGCCGCCGGCGCACCGCCGTCTCCGCTGGACGTGCCGAGCGACCCGGGTCTGCCGGTGGTACAGGGACAGCTGCCCTAGCCCGAAGTTGCGGCTGTTTGGGTAGCCGATTTTGGCTTTGACGTGGGGTTTTGGAGTTTGGTGGGTTGGTGGTTCTGACTACGCGGCGATGGTGAGGGGAATGGTGGCCTCGATGAGCTCGAAGGCGCGGCGCTGCTCGGGGGTGGGCTTGGTGAGGATGTCAATCTCGATGTTGGTGTGCTGGTAGCGGATTCGGTTGCGGGTTAGGGTGCCCAGGTGGTTGAGCAGGGCGCCGAAGGTGCGCAGCACGGTTCCGTCGGGTGCTTGGTGGCGAGAGGCTTTAGTCTGGGCTGCCGCTGAGCGCTGCGCAGCCGAGACCGGGTTGGTGCGCTGTGGGGGGTTCTCATCGGTGAAGGTCAGCGGCGCCCAGGCCTTGCGCAGGTGCCAGGTCAGATAGCAGGCCAGCAGGCAGATCAGCACGTGGGCCTTGACGCGCTCGGTGAGCCGGTGATGGATCGGGCGCAGGTCCAGGTCGTCGGTTTTGATGCTGCGGAAGTCACGCTCCACATTGGCCAGGTTCTTATACCCGGTGACCACCCCGGCGGCATCTAGCTCGGCGGCGGGCACGCTAGTGCGCAGCACGTAGATGCCGTCGAGGGCGGCCTCGGCGGCGATCCCGGCGTGGTCACGCTCGAAGGTGAAGCCAGTGTCGGTGATCTGGCGGTGAAAATGCTTGCCCACCTTGTAGGTGTTGATCACCTTGCCCACGGCTTCCCCGATGCGTCCAGCCCCAGCCAGCGTCCCGCGGGTGACCCGTTCGGCGATGTGGGTCAGGGCTGTCTCGGTGGCAGCCAACAGCTCGTCGCGTTTGCGGGTGCGTTCGGCGGCCAGCGCGGGGTTGCGACAGGCGATCAACCGCTCGCCGGGGTAGTCGGGGTGGCTGATCTCGGCCAGGTCATGTTGGTCGAACAGGCTCATCTGCAGCGGCCCATTTTCGGCGGCAAGCTTGGCGATGGCCGGGGCGCGCAGCGCGGTGATCCACCCGAAACCCGCTCCGGCGTCGTTGAGTTCACCGAGAGCCTCGATGCGCGCAGAGGTGATCATGCCCCGATCCCCAACCAACACCAGCCGATCAAGCTCAAAGCTGGTCCGGATGACCTCGACGACGTCGGTGAACGCTGTTGGGTCAGCGGTATCGCCGGAAAACACCCGCACCGCCACCGGTCGCCCGGCCGAGTCGGTGAGGATGCCGTATTCGATTTGCGCCAGCCCTTTTTTGCGATCACGGGAATACCCGCGGGCGGCCAGTTCACAATGCCGGCCCGTCACCCACGAGCTGGTCAGGTCAAACAACGCCATCCGAGACCGATTCGCCTGCGGCGCAAGATGTTTGGCGGCGAGCTTCTTTTCGATCGCGTCTTGCCGCTGGGCCAGCCAGTCCATCGCCGCATACACTTCGTCAGTGGATGCGCCTGTGATCTGCAAGTCAGCACCCAAGGTGCAATCGCCCCACCGCGACAGCGTCGACAGCTTCGACGCCGGGAAAATCACCCGCGAGATGATCAACCCCAGCGCCAGATCCCGGTACCGGCACGGCGGGCCAAGCAGCCCCGGCAGGCCCACCCCCCGGGCCATCGCCGCCACCGCGGCCACGTGCCCGTGCGGCAGCGTACGCATCACCGTGAACTCCTGGCCCGCCGGGACCAGGGTGTGTCCCCTCAACGTCGCCTCCAGCGCGGCAACCGCCGCCTCGGGCAGCATCGACAAATTGGCCACCGTCTCGTTACGCACCTTCGGACCGTCCCGGTACGTGCGGCGCAGCAGTACCGATTCATAGACACGCTCGCTACCCCGTTTATCCACATGAGTCTTCCGTACTCTGACTACGTGAGCCCTTCCGGAGTTCCGCGGCATAGCAAGAATCATAACCTGATTAGACCGAGACGATAAGCACGACACGCAAATATTCGTGACTACATATCCGGCGCAGTCAGCACCCATAGTAAGAGCTCAGACCGCTAATCCCCGGTCAGCACCCATCGCAACTTCGGGTTAGATATCGCTGGTGACATACCGCGTCTTCACGGGAGGCGCGGCCAGCAGTGGGGGTAGCTCGATCACTCGACCTTCGCCGGCACGAAATCTGCGGTAGGCCTCGTCGTGCTCGACCGACTCCCAGAGTTCGTAGATGATCCAGTGCGAATCGTCGTCGTCGTCGACCAGCACGTCGGTGCGGACGTTGCCGTCGAACGCCCGGGTGTCTTGGAGCGTGCGGCGCATAAGATCCCGCGCCGCAGGCACGGCGTCGGGCTTCAGTTTCAGTTCGAGTAGCACCGTGACTGGCATAGTGCCCAAGATAGCCCCACGAGCCACACCAGCAACGTGAGGTGATCACCGCACGATCTGCAAATGCGATAGCGCGGGCGCTATCGCATTCGAGGGTCGTCTATTGGTCCCCGCAGCTCGGCGAGAACGCGATTTCCAGTTTTATCGAACGGTGTTGTACCTTTCAGTGAACGGATTATTCTGCCGCGGACGACGGAGGATCCCTCGATGCAGAAGGCACTCGCCCCCGAAATCTCCACCTGGCCCGACGAGAGCCCGCAGCTGATCGGCAGCCTATGCGGCAGCTGTGGTGCCACGACGTTCCCGGTGCAGCAATGGTGTCCGCGCTGCAGCGGCGGGGAGATGGCCGAGTTGTTGTTGCCGCGCCGCGGAACCCTGGTGTCGTGGACCACCCAAGGATTCCCGCCCGGAGCTCCCTATGCCGGTCCGGCCGGCAAGGATTTTGTGCCGTTCGGCGTGGGCCTGGTCCAGCTTGGCGACGTGATCCGAGTCGAAGGGCGGCTGACCGAGAACGACCCGGCCAAGATCCGGTTCGGCCAGGAGGTCGAGCTGACCATGGTGCCGTTCACCACCGACGAAGACGGCAACGAGATCGTCACGTTCGCGTTCCAGCCGGTCTAAGGAAGGAGCCTGAGATGACTAGCGATGTGGCGATCATCGGCGTAGGCCTGCATCCCTTCGGCAGGTTCGAGAAGACCGCGATGCAGATGGGGGCCGAGGCCATCCAATCCGCGCTCGCGGACGCCGGTGTGGAGTGGAAGGACATCCAGTTCGGCTTCGGCGGCAGTCACGAGGTGTCCAACCCCGATGCGGTGACCCGCCTGGTCGGACTGACCGGCATCACGTTCACCAACGTCTTCAACGCCTGTGCCACCGCCGCCAGCGCCATTCAGCAGACCGCCGACACCATCCGGCTGGGCAAGTACGACATCGGCATCGCCATCGGCCTGGACAAGCACCCACGCGGCGCCTTCACCGACGACCCCGCCAAGCTGGCGCTGCCCCAGTGGTATGCGCAGAACGGGCAGTTCGTCACCACCAAGTTCTTCGGAATGAAGGCCAACAGGTACCTGCACGACCACAACATCTCCCAGGCCACCCTGGCCAAGGTGGCCGCGAAGAATTTCCGCAACGGTGCACTCAATCCGAATGCGTTCCGGCGCAAGGCGATTTCCGAGGAAGAGATCCTCAACTCGGCCGTGCTGAACTACCCCCTGACGCAGTACATGTTCTGCGCGCCCGACGAGGGAGCCGCCGCCGTGGTGATGTGCCGCGCCGACATCGCGCACAAGTTCACCGACAAGCCGGTGTATGTGCGTGCCTGCGAAATCCGCACCCGCCGATATGGGGCCTATGAAGTGCACGCCACCTTCGCTCCGCTGGACGAGGACGTCTCCCCGACGGTGTACGCCGCCAAAGCGGCCTATGAGGCCGCCGGCATCGGACCCGAGGACGTCGATGTGGCTCAACTACAGGACACCGACGCCGGCAACGAGGTGATCCACATGGCCGAGACGGGCCTGTGCGCCGACGGCGAGCAAGAGAAGCTGTTGGCCGACGGCGCCACCGAGATTCACGGCTCGATGCCGGTCAACACCGATGGCGGGTTGATCGCCAACGGTGAGCCGATCGGCGCGTCGGGGCTGAGGCAGATGCACGAGCTGGTGCGCCAGCTGCGCGGCGAGGCGGGGGAGCGTCAGGTGCCCGGCAACCCGCGCGTTGGGTTGGCTCAGGTGTATGGCGCACCCGGCACCGCGTCGGCGACCATCCTGTCGCTCTAGCGCTCGGCACGCTCTAAATCGCCGGGCCCAGTAGGTCGTCGGCGTCGCGAATGATGTAGCCGTAACCCTGCTCGGCCAAGAAGCGCTGACGGTGCGCGGCGTACTCGGCGTCCAGGCTGTCGCGCGCCACCACCGAGTAGAAGATGGCGCCGCCGCCGTCGGACTTGGGGCGCAGTAGCCGGCCCAGCCGCTGGGCCTCCTCTTGGCGTGAGCCGAACGTTCCCGAAACCTGAACCGCCACAGACGCTTCCGGCAGGTCAATGGAGAAGTTGGCGACCTTGGACACCACCAGAGTGGACACCTCGCCACGGCGGAAGGCGTCGAAGAGGTCTTCGCGCTCGCGGGTCTTGGTCGACCCCTGGATCACCGGAGCGTTCAGCATGGCACCAAGCTCGTCGAGCTGATCCAGGTAGGCGCCGATCACCAGGGTCTGCTCGCCGGGGTGCCGGCTCAAGACCGACTTGACCACGGCGACCTTCGAGTGCGCCGTGGAGCAAACGCGGTAGCGCTCTTCGGGTTCGGAGGTGGCGTAGAGCATCCGCTCGTTGTCGGTCATGGTGACGCGCACTTCGACGCACTCCGCCGGCGCGATCCAGCCCTGCGCCTCGATGTCCTTCCACGGCGCGTCGTAGCGCTTCGGGCCGATCAGGGAAAACACGTCGCCCTCGCGGCCGTCTTCGCGGATCAACGTGGCCGTCAGGCCCAGCCGCCGCTTGGACTGCAGGTCGGCGGTCATGCGGAACACCGGCGCCGGCAGCAGGTGCACCTCGTCGTAGATGATCAACCCCCAGTCGCGGCTGTCGAATAGCTCCAGATGCCGGTACTCGCCCTTGGTGCGGCGGGTGATCATCTGGTACGTCGAGATGGTCACGGGCCGAATTTCCTTGCGTTCTCCGGAGTATTCGCCGATCTCGCCCTCGGTCAGCGAGGTGCGAGCAACCAGCTCGCGCTTCCATTGCCGCGCGGCGACGATGTTGGTGACCAGAATGAGCGTCGTCGCACCGGCTTTCGCCATCGCGGCCGCCCCGACCAGGGTCTTGCCGGCACCGCACGGAAGTACCACCACCCCCGAGCCGCCGGACCAGAACGAATCCGTGGCCATCTGCTGATAATCGCGCAGGTGCCAGCCGTCCTGCCGGAGGCTGATCGGGTGCGCCTCGCCGTCGACATAGCCAGCCAAATCCTCCGCGGGCCAACCGATCTTGAGCAGCATCTGCTTGACCCGGCCGCGCTCGCTGCCATGGACGACGACGGTGTCATCGTCGATCCGGGCGCCGAGCATGGGCGCGATCTTCTTGTTGCGCAGCACCTCCTCGAGCACCGCGCGATCCAGGCTCACCAGCGTCAGGCCGTGCGCCGGGTGTTTGACCAGCTGCAGCCGCCCGTAGCGGGCCATGGTGTCGACGATGTCGACCAGCAGTGGCTGGGGCACCGCGTAGCGGGAGTAGCTGACCAGCGCGTCGACGACCTGCTCGGCGTCATGGCCGGCGGCGCGGGCGTTCCACAGTGCCAACGGCGTGATGCGGTAGGTGTGCACGTGTTCGGGTGCACGTTCCAGCTCGGCGAACGGCGCGATGGCAGCGCGCGCCCCGCCCGCCAGCTCGTGGTCCACTTCGAGCAGCACCGTTTTGTCGGACTGCACGATCAACGGTCCGTCGCTCAATGTGCGCCACTCCTCTTCATCGCTGCGCTCTGCATCGTCGCCGGCGCGCATGCGATCCATTATTCAGTGGTCGGCCGACACCACCGACGTGATGCGGTGGATGGCGAAGTCGCGCAGTCGCCCGGACGCCGAATCGAAGGCCACCAGTTGCCCGCCCCGGACGGTGATCGGGGACACCACCCGCTGGGTTGCCACGCCCGCGGCGTCGAGGTAGCCGATCACCAATGTGTCCTGGTCCTTGGCCGCGCGCTGCAACAGCGACATGGTGACCGCGGGGTCGACGCGGATGTTGCCGAACGGTGCGGCGGTCACCTTGCGCAGCACCGAGACGACGGCATTCAGTGTCTCGCCGCTCGGGCGCGGCGGGGGCCGGTACGACCGGCGACGCTGCGGTGTGGGCACCCTGGCCCCGCGAGGCCGGACGTCGACAATGGAGCCGGAGGAATCTTCGGCGGCCGGGGCGAAGCCCGCGCGCCGCAACGCGCCGAGCACCTCGGCGATCGGTGCGGGCGACACCGCCACCGTCGGCGCCAGGGCACGCAGCTGCAGCTCTTCGGCGGCCGCCACCGCCTGGGCCAATAGCGCAGGGTCCTCGCACCGCACGAACGAAGCGGCCATGCCGATCCGAAGCTGGCCGTGCCGGCGCGCGACGTCGTCGATGAGGTAGCTGAGGCCTTGTGGCACAGGAGTTTTCGAGTGCTTGCCGAAAAGGTCATGCATCCAGTCACGGGTTTTGCCGATGTCGAGGGCGTGCCGGATCGACTGCTCGCTGATTCGGTACACCATCGCCGTGCCGGCCGATTCGACGGTGGCGACCGTGGCCAGGTCGTCGGTTAGGTCGCGGCGAAGCGGCCCGGGTACCACGACGGTCAGATCGGCCTGTACCAGGAAATGGTCGATCGGCGCGGGCATCGCCCGGTTCATCGCCTGGACCGCGATCTCGGGGGCGTCGGTTTCGTCAAGCAACGCACGGCCGGGCGTGCTGATCGCCCCGCGACCCACCAGTCCCAGCGCGTGGCTCTCGGCCAGTAGATCGGCCACGGGTTGCGGCTGCAGCCGCCTGGCCCAGCGCGGACGGCGCCAGATCAGTGCCGCCGAGGCCGTGGCCGCATCGACACCGGCGCCGGGCGGGAGCTCGGAGAGCACGCCCAGCAGCAAGCGGCGATCCAGTGGCGCGGCCGTCGAGTACAGCGAATCCGTCAGGGCGCCATAGGGTTTGGCGTCGGGACCGCGGCTGCCGATCAACGCCGGCCGGCCCGGCAAGTCGAGCCAGGTGCCGGCCAACAGATGCCAACGCTCGGCGGGTGACATCGCGGAGAACCGTTCGGTGGCCACGGTTGGCGCCCAATACGGTGCGTCACCGGCGGCGGGCTCCGGATCGGGCATGCCGCTGGCGATCAATCCCGCCGCGGCGGCGACCTCCAGGATCAGGCCGAGCCGCGGCTCGTCGATTCCTATCGCTTTGGCCAGCCGTTTGACGTCACGAATTCCCAGTCCGCCGCTGCGCAGCTCGGAAACCGGAGCGGCGCCAAGGGTTTGCAGCAGTACGGCGAGCTCTCGCAGCAGGTCGATGACAGCTCCGGCAGCCGCCGCATCGACATCGTCGCGGCTGGTGGTCGACACCACCGGATCGGGCGCCGTCAGCCGCAGTGGACCGGGGTGCTCGCCGCGCAGCACCTGCCCTACGTGGCGGGGCAGGATCACCGTCTCGGCATCGATGCGTCGCAGCAGGCCCATCGCCAGTAGCTGGGGCACCGGGCGATCCGCGGGGGCACCGGGCGCGGCGTCGCGGGTGCGGCCCATCGGGGAACCTTCGAGCAGTTTTTCCAGCACCTCGAGCTGTGCGTGGCCGAGCCCATCGATGAGACCCGCGATCTGTTCACCGGTGAGTGAGGTGTCCTCAAGGGTGACCTGCCCCGGATGCCATGGCAGCGCCGCGCCGGCGTCCGCGGCCACCCGAACCGCGGCCTCGCCCCAGACCAGGGCGCGCTGCCTGAGCTCCTCAAGGGCGCCCACCACGTCGGCCTCGGGCGCGCGGTCACCGATGAGTGCCAACAGCTTTGCGGTTGGCACCGGCGCTGAATCGGCCTGCAGCACCAGCAGTGCGTCGAGCACCGCCAGCCGTAAGAAGTCGAGATCGTCGGTGGCAGCCCTGACCGACTGACGGGCCTGTGCACGCGCGGCAAGCGCGGCGATGCTGCCAGGCGGCGGCTGGGCGAGGTCTGGCCGCAGTTCCAGCAGTCGGATCAGCCGCTCGTCGGGCAAGCCGGCCAGCCAGGACCCCAGCGGGATATCCGGGGTGTTGTCGGTCATTGCTGACCAGCGTAAGGCAGTCGGCGAACCCAAAGGCCACAGTCAAAAGTGATGGGCCTTGCGCGACGCGGGCCCGGGAGACCTGTCAGAATGTACCCCGTGGCTGACATTGCTGATGGCAACGCGCGCAAAACCAAGTTGACGTGGCAGGCGTTGGGACCCGATGACTACGTCGACAACGGCTGGCCGACGACGGACCCGGACGACCACGCGGTAAGCGAACTGGTGACCGACCGCACCGGGGCGTTATCGCCCTTCGGTGAACTGGTGTTTCCGATTCCCTCGACCGACCTGCCCTACATCCACCCGGTCACCGACGTCAACCGGTAGGTCGCCCGGATGGCTAGGGCTTCTGAGGCCTCTAAGGCCTCGCCGACCTGGGCGTCGGGGGAATCCCGCCCGGGCACGCTGTCACACCTCGATTCGCGCGGGGCAGCGCACATGGTCGATGTCACGGAAAAGGGAGCCACGAAGCGCACGGCCGTTGCAGCGGGCGCCTTGCGCACCTCACCGCAGGTGGTGGCGCTGATCTCGACGGGCGGCCTGCCCAAGGGCGATGCGTTGGCCACCGCACGGGTGGCGGGCATTCTGGCCGCCAAGCGCACCAGCGACCTGATCCCGCTGTGTCATCAGCTCGCGCTCACCGGAGTCGACGTCGATTTCACCGTCGGCGAGTCGGATATCGAGATCACCTCGACGGTGCGCAGCACCGGCCGGACGGGAGTGGAGATGGAGGCGCTGACCGCCGTCAGCGTGGCCGGGCTCACGCTCTACGACATGATCAAAGCGGTTGACCCGGCCGCTCGCATCGACGACATCCGAGTTCTCCGCAAGGAAGGCGGCAAAAGCGGAAATTGGGTACGGCAGTGACCACCCACAACGCCCGATCCGCACGAGTCATCATCGCCTCGACCCGCGCGTCGGCCGGTGGGTATGAGGATCAATGCGGGCCGATCATCGCGGAATGGCTTGAGCAGCGCGGCTTTTCGCCCGTGCAGCCAGAGGTGGTCGCCGACGGCGAGCCGGTTGGCGAGGCGCTGCGTAATGCGGTCGACGCCGAAGTCGATGTGATCCTCACGTCGGGTGGCACGGGCATCTCGCCCAGTGATAGCACCCCGGACCAGACCGTGGCGGTGCTGGACTACATGATTCCCGGGCTGGCCGACGCCATCCGTCACTCCGGGCTGCCGGAGGTGCCGACGTCGGTGCTGTCGCGCGGTGTGTGCGGCGTGGTCGGCCGAACCCTGATCGTCAATCTGCCGGGTTCGCCGGGCGGGGTGCGCGACGGCCTCGGGGTGCTTGCCGATGTGCTCGACCACGCGCTCGACCAACTCGCCGGCGGGGACCACCAGCGGTGACGCGCGTCTTGCGCGCCGCCATGACCGAAGAGCCGATCTTTCTCGCAGAGCACGAAGAATTGGTGGGCTATCAGTCGGCCGGAGCCGTCGTCGGATTCGTCGGCATGATTCGCGATCATGACCGTGGCCGCCGGGTGGTGCGGTTGGAGTATTCCGCGCATCCGTCGGCAGCCCAGGTCATCGCCGACCTGGTGGCCGAGGTCGCCGAGGAGTCCAGCGGGGTGCGCGCCATCGCGGCCAGCCACCGCATCGGTGTGCTGCACATCGGTGAGGCGGCACTGGTGGCCGCAGTCGCCGCCGACCATCGGCAGGCGGCATTTGACACCTGCGCACGCCTGGTCGACACCATCAAGGCCGGGCTGCCGGTGTGGAAGCACCAGTTCTTCGACGACGGAACCGAAGAATGGGTGGGCTCGGCCTAAGCGCGCCGAGCGATCCGACTAAGTGCAGGCGTCAGTTGTTGGCCGGCGGCTGCGCAAGGGCG
>Ga0318575_10000129_pt1 | contig 14205 bp, 12 predicted proteins | sample GRESIP089b5f23_FD_203671 | JGI IMG/M metagenome (GOLD analysis project Ga0318575, IMG submission 203671) | Tropical soil microbial communities from Luquillo Experimental Forest, Puerto Rico - GRE.SIPMG.089b5f23 | ecosystem: Environmental > Terrestrial > Soil > Tropical forest > Bulk soil... | reverse complement strand
CACTCTTCCAAGGCACTGAGCCGCGCACCGGAAATTCGCCATGAGCGTCGATCGGAACCGCGGCCTCCTCTTCTCGGTGTTGGCGACCCTCGTCGCATGTTCCGGGTCGGACCGGGCAACGCCGCCCGCGGCCGTAGGGATCAGCAAGGTCAATCACATCATCGTCGTCATGATGGAGAACCACTCGTTCGACAATTACTTCGGAGCGCTTCCGTATGTTACGGGCGGCCCGTACCACAGTCCCTCTTCCGGCTGCTCGCCGGACGACCACCGCTGTGTCGATGGCCTTCGCTGCACCTCGAGTCCGATCGGGAATCTCACCTGCGCGAATTCGAATCCGGAGGATGGTGGACTGGCGGCGTTGGCGTTTCATAACCCGAGCCGTTGTGTCATGCCAGACTTGGTGAATCAAGACTGGCGCGCCTCCCACCTCGAGGCCAACTTCGAGGATCCCAACGCGACCCTCAGCGATTCACCGAACGACGGCTTCGTGCGAACGAACGAAGGCGTGTATCAGCCCGACAGCGGCATCGAGACGGCGACGGAGGATCCGACGATGGGGTTCTACACGCAGGTCGATCTACCCTTCTACTACGATCTGGCACAGAAGTTCGCAATTGACGATCGCTACTTCGCCTCGGTGATCGGACCCACGCTGCCCAATCGGCTCTATCTCCTGGCTGCTACCTCGTTCGGCCACGTGTCGACCGGGGATGTGAACTACCTCCCGCCAGATGGCCTCAAGCCCCGTACGGGCACGATCCTCGATCTTCTCGACAGCGGCGGTATCACCTGGACGGACTATTACGAGGTCAGCCCGGGAGTGACTGTCTTTCGCCGACCGCACGACGCGACGGATCCCCACTTCCAGTCTGTCGAGGCCTTTCTCAGCGTCGCCGCAGGATTTTCCGGCGCAGCGTCCCTGCCTCAGGTGTCCTTCCTCGACGCGCGGGACGACGAGCATCCGCCCGCAGACATCCAGCGCGGCCAGGCATTCGTCTCGCGCGTCGTCAATGCGATCCGGAGCGGACCCTACTGGAAGGATTCGGTCATCTTCATCACCTATGACGAGCACGGTGGCTTTTATGACCACGTGTCGCCGCCTCAGGCACCGCAAGGATCGGCAGGGGTTCCCGACGGTATCTTTCCCGGGCAATGCGCGGATCTCTCGCATCCGCCTGCGAGTGAGCAGCCGGGCGCAGGCGCGGCCTGCAATGCGAGCGTGTCCGACGCCGAGTCGCTCTGTCCGGCGCTGGCGCAGAACCCGGCCGGTCCGTACCCCAACGCATGCGCCACCTTCGATCAACTCGGCTTCCGCGTTCCGTTCCTGGTCGTCTCGCCGTTCGCCAAAGCGCACTATGTCTCGCACACGGTCGGCGACCATGCATCGATTCTCGCGTTCATCGAGGAGCGCTTCCTGAACGATCAGGCGAGCGGGGGCACCGGGCGTCTTCACCTGACGCTGCGCGATCAGTTTGCGAGCCCACTCGAAGATCTGTTCGATTTCGACAATGCTCCGTCGCTCAACACTCCCGTGATCGAGGCGCAGCCGCCGGTCATCGACTGCACGCCTGCGGGATGATGATCACGGCCGCCACTGCCGCTGCGCCACGTCGCGCTGAGCGTGCGGGCCATCTGCTCGAGAGAGGCGATGTTGTGCATCGGTAGCACGCGGTCGACGTGTGGCAGCAGCGCGCGCATGCCCCGCGCCTTCGGCTCGAATCCCTCATAGCGCAACAGTGGATTGAGCCAGAAGAGCCGACCGCAGGAACGGCCGAGGCGCGAGGCTTCGGCGGACAGCAGTTCGATTTCCGCACGCTCGAGTCCGTCAGTCACGAGCAGCATCGTAGCCTCAGAGAGTGGCAGGCGCCGCGCCCAACGCAGATTGAACTCCCTCAGACACGGGCCGATCCGCGTTCCGCCGGACCAATCCTCGACCTCCTTAACCGCGCGGGCCAGCGCCTCATCCGGATCGTGCGCCCGAAGCTGCCGCGTGATGGCGGTGAGGCGCGTGCCGAATACGAAGGCGCTGAAGGCGACCTCGCTGTTGGCCATGGCATGCATGAAATGCAGAAACACACGCGAGTAGCGCGACATGGACCCGGAGACGTCCAGCACCGTGACCAGCGCCTCCGGGCGCGTGCGACGCTTCTTTCGGGCGAGCAGGGCGAAGTCTCCGCCCAGCCTACCGGACGCGCGCAGCATTTCCCTGAGATCAATCCGCGACCCGGACGCAGCGGCCGCTTCACGGCGAGTCACGATGCGCCGGAACCAGGGCGCAAGCGCTCTCACCATGCGCTGGGCCGATGTCCATTCTTCCGCTGTCATGGAGTCGAAGTCGACCTTCCGCAGCCGCTCCTCGTCGGACCAACCCGGTTGCCCCTGGAGGGTCGGCGGCGGAGAAGGGGCGTCCGCGCCCAGCGAACGATTCCCGAGCAACGCTTGGGCCAGACGTCGGCCGGGCTCGGGCCCGGGGCGCGAGCGCAGACCCTGCACGGCCGGCAGCAGCAGCGCCAGGATCTGCTCGAGCAGCTCAGGATCGCCCCAGAACACCTGAAATGCCTGATCGAAGAGGGCGTGGTGCTCGATCCGATCGATGAGGCAGGCTCTGAGCACCGCATACAGGTCGGCGCGCGAAGCGACGCCCGCAACTTTCAACGCCTCGAGCGCGAGCAACGGCCGGTCCGTTCCGAGCGGCAGCCCGGCTTGCCTCAGGACGCGCGCGAAATGCACGACGTTGGCGGCGAAAGCTGGCGGAGCGAGCGAGGTCGCGGCGGGAAGCACTTCAGTCCACCGGCGCAGCGGGTCCGTCAGGCGCCCGCCACACTCGCGGCGCGTGCCTGGACCGTCTCCACGAGGCGAGCGGCCTCGGCGCCCCGGACTCGCGCAATGTCATCCTGGTACTTGAGCAGCACCCCCAGGGTGTCATCGACCGTCTGCGGATCGAGAGTGCGGCGATCGAGGGCCAGCAGCGCTCTGCCCCATTCGATGCTCTCCGACAGTCCCGGGAGTTTGTACAGCTCGAGCGTCCGCAGCGCTTGCACGAAAGCCACGATCTGCCGGGAGAGAGTCTCGGCAGCTTGCGGCACTTTGCGCCGGATGATCTCGAGCTCGCGCGCGGCATCCGGATAGTCCACCCAATGATAGATACACCGGCGCTTCACCGCGTCGTGAATCTCCCGCGTACGGTTCGAGGTGATGACGACGATCGGCCGCTGCACGGCGCGGATGGTCGAGAGCTCCGGAATCGTGATTTGAAAATCCGACAGGACTTCCAGCAGGTACGCTTCGAAAGGCTCATCGGCCCGGTCGAGCTCATCGATCAGCAGGACGGGCGGACGTACCCGCGGCTGCAACGCGCGCAGCAGGGGACGCGCGATGAGGAAGCGCTCCGCGAACAGGCTCGTGGCGATCTGCTCGCGGGACTCGTGCGCCGCTTCCCCCAGGCGGATTTCGAGCATCTGCCGCGCGTAGTTCCACTCATACGCGGCGAGGTTGACATCCAGCCCCTCGTAGCACTGCAGCCGGATGAGCTCGGAGCCTAACGCGCCTGAAAGGACCTTCGCGATCTCCGTCTTGCCGGTGCCCGGCTCACCCTCGACGAAGAGCGGCCGCTCGAGCTTCAGACCGAGGAACACCGCGGTTGCGAGTTGGCGGTCGGCGACGTAGTCCTGCCCGAGCAGTAGCTCGACCGTTTCATCGATGGAGACAGGCAGGTTCGGCTGCGCCGCGGACACGATGGACTAACCGATAAGCCGCTGCACCGCCCGGCGTGCCAGTACCCGAATCAGGCTCGCGCGGTATTCGGCGCTCCCATGCAGATCGCCATTGAGGCCCTGCGCTGCCATCGTGACCGCGTCGCAGGCTTCCTGCACGAAGCGCCTGGCAAGCGCCTCTTCGAGCGCCTCGAGGCGGAAAGCATGCGCAGCGGCTCCGGTGACCGCAACGCGCACCCGGCCGTCGGTTTGCGCCACGAACACGCCCACCAGCGCAAAGCGCGACGCGGGCTGCGGGAACTTCACGTAGGTGGCGCGAGTGGGGACAGGGAGCTCGATCGTGGTGACGAGCTCCCCGGGTTTCAGCTCCGTTTCGAACAGGCCCTTGAAGAAGGCATCGGCTGCGATGGCACGTTGGTTGGTCCGGATCGTGGCGTTCAACGCGAGCACCGCGGCGGGGTAATCCGCGGCCGGATCGCTGTTGGCGACCGAGCCGCCGATGGTGCCGCGGTTACGGACCTGCGCGTCTCCGATGCCCTCCGCCAGCTCGCTCAGGGCGGGCAGCGTCGCCCGGATCTCGCGCGACTCGGCGACGGCGGCATGGGTGACCATTGCCCCGATGCTGACGCGGCTCCCCTCCACGCGAATGCCGCGCAGCTCAGCGAGGCCTGCGAGGTCGATGAAGGCCGAGGGCATGAGCAGCCCGAGCTTCATCGCAGGCAGCATCGACTGGCCGCCGGCGATAACCCTGGCGTCCGGATCCGCGGCGGCCAGGCGCGCCGCTTCGGCGATGGAGCCGGGACGGTGATAAGAGATTGTGGCCATGCGGTCCTCCCTCAGCGCCGCGCGGACTGAATCGCCTGCCATACGCGATAGGGTGTGGCGGGCATGTCGATGTCACGAACTCCAAGGGGCGCAAGCGCATCGAGAATGGCGTTGATTACGGCGGCCGGAGAACCGATTGCGCCGGCCTCACCGCAGCCCTTGACCCCGAGCGGGTTGTGAGTACAGGGGGTGCCTTTGGCCGTCGCTACCGTGAAGCGAGGCAGATCGTCGGCGCGCGGCATGGCGTAGTCGGTGAGGCTGCCGGTGAGCAGCTGCCCGTCGGAGTCGTAACGGCACCCCTCGAGGAGCGCCTGTCCGATGCCTTGCGCCAGTCCGCCGTGCACCTGACCTTCGACGATCATGGGGTTGATCACGTTGCCGAAATCATCGCTCGCGCTGAACCGGTCCACCTGCACGAGCCCGGTGTCGGGATCCACTTCCACCTCGCAGACGTACGAGCCGGCCGGGAAAGTGAAGTTCGGCGGGTCGTAAAAGGCGTTCTCGTTCAATCCCGGCTCGAGCTGATCCAGGGGATAGTTGTGCGGCACGTAGGCTGCGAGCGCAACCTCCGCGAAGGCTTTCTTGCGATCGGTGCCGGCGATGCGAAACTCCCCATTCGAGAATTCCACGTCCTCCGCGCTCGACTCCAACAGGTGCGCGGCGATCTTCCTGCCCTTGGCAATGACCTTGTCGGCGGCCTTGAGAATGGCGGTGCCGCCCACCGCGAGCGAGCGCGAGCCGTAGGTGCCCATGCCGAACAGCACCCTGCCGGTATCGCCATGCTGGATCTCGACGTCCTCGATGGGGATGCCGAGCTTGTCGGCGACGATCTGCGAGAAGGTGGTCTCGTGGCCCTGGCCGTGACTGTGGCTGCCCGTGAAGATGGTGACTTTGCCGGTCGGATGCACCCGTACCTCGCCCGCCTCGAACAAGCCGGCGCGCGCACCGAGCGCGCCGGCGATGTTGGAAGGGGCGATCCCGCAGGCTTCGATATAACACGAGTAGCCGATGCCCCGCAGGCGGCCACGCTTCTCACTGGCGGCCTTGCGCGCCTTGAATCCTCCGACGTCCGCCAGCTCGAGTACCTGGCTCAGCGTGGCCGAGTAGTCGCCGGTGTCATACGTGAGTCCGACCGGACTGGCGTACGGAAACTTGCTGATGAAATTGCGGCGTCTGAGTTCCGCCGGATCGATACCGAGCTCACGCGCCGCGCGCTCGACGATCCGCTCGAGGAGGTAGGTCGCCTCGGGTCGCCCGGCGCCGCGATACGCGTCCACCGGCGCGGTGTTGGTAAAGACGGCTTGTACACGGCAGTAGATGTGTGGGGTGGCATACTGCCCGGCCAACAGCGTCGCATACAGGATGGTCGGAATGCAGGAGGCAAATGTCGACAGATAAGCTCCCAGGTTCGCCGTGGTGTTGACACGCAGTGCGAGAAACTTGCCATCCTTGTCCAGGGCCAGCTCCGCGGTCGTGACATGGTCGCGGCCATGCGCGTCCGTGAGAAACGACTCGCTGCGCTCCGCGGTCCACTTGATCGGCCGGCCGACGCGCCTGGCGGCCCAAACCAGCACCGTCTCTTCGGCATAGAGATAGATCTTCGAGCCGAAGCCCCCGCCGACGTCCGGTGCGATGACGCGTACCTTGTGCTCGGGTAAGCCGAGCACGAAGGCTGTCATCAGCAAACGCTCGACGTGCGGGTTCTGGCTGGTCACGTACAGGGTGTACGAGTCATCGGCGCGGGAATATGCGGCATTGGCGGCGCGCGGCTCGATGGCGTTGGGGATCAGTCGGTTGTTTATCAGCGAGAGCCGGGTGACATGCGCAGCCGCCGCAAACGCCGCGTCCACGGCGGCGGCGTCACCGATCGCCCAGGTGTAGCAGACATTGTCGGGTGCCATGTCGTGCACCGCGCTGCGGTTCGTCGCGGCGCTCGCCGTGTCGACCACGGCCGGCAGCACATCGTAATCGACCTCGATCAGCGCGGCGGCGGACTTGGCTTGCGCGGCGCTCTCGGCGACGACCAGCGCGACCTGATCGCCCACATAACGCACCTTGTCCTCTGCCAGGACGGGATGCCTGGGCTCCTTCATCGGGCTGCCGTCGATGGACTTGATCAACCAACCGCAGGGCAGGCCACCGACCCCTGCCAGATCGCGGCTGGTGAACACCGCCAGCACGCCCGGAGCGCCGCGCGCGGCGGAGGTCTCGATCGAGCGGATCGCGGCATGGGCGTGGGGACTGCGCAGGAAGTAGCCATAGCTCTGCTGCGGCAGGACGATGTCGTCGGTGTATTGCCCGGCGCCCGTCAGGAAGCGGTAATCCTCACGCCGCTCAACCGACTGACCGATGAACGACGCTCGTGCTGCATTCATGATCTGCGCTCCTCGTCTCGTCAGCGGCCCATTGCCTGGGCGGCCTGCTGCACGGCCTTCACGATGTTGTGGTAGCCGGTGCAACGACAGATATTGCCGTCCAGACCCTTGCGGATCTGCGCTTCCGTCGCGTGGGGACGGTGCAGGACCAGATCGATGGCGCTCATCACCATGCCCGGGGTGCAGAATCCGCATTGCAGGCCGTGACATGAGCGGAAGGCCGCCTGCATGGGATGCAGCGAGCCGTCCGCCGGAGTGATGCCCTCAACCGTTGTCACCTCTTCTCCCTGCACTTGGGCAACCAGCACGTTGCAGCTCTTGACGGCGCGACCGCCCACGTGGACCGTGCACGCCCCGCAGCTCGCCGTGTCGCATCCGATGTGTGTGCCGGTCAAGCGCAGGTGCTCACGCAGGAATGTGGAGAGCACGGTGTCGGGGTTGACCTCGGCGGTCACCGCCTTGGAGTTCACGTTCAAGCGAATTGGCAGCTGGGGCATGAGACGACTCCCGTGGGGCAGGCTGGGCCTGCTCGAACGCCGTGCCATGATCCGGCAGGGACTGCGGGCGCGGCAAGTGCCCCCGCTGAGGCCCGTTTACGGCGGGCCTCGCCAGGCTAAGCTGTTGATGTTACTTCGTTCGCCGCCCTGACAACGCGAATATCCGGCTTGAGTCCGGCAGCACGCACCAACACAATGGGCCTCATGTGGGCACCTCCCGGGTCTCCTCGGCGCTCCGCGGTCAGTGCGACTGTCGACGCGACCCTTTTTGCACTACACAAACAACGTGATTTGTGCCGGTTGGTACCGTTGGGGGAACGCAAGCGGAGCAGTGGGCCGGGAGGCCTGGGGTGTACACTCGCTTTCAATCGGTCATGGGCAGATAGTGCGCCTGAACCCGGGACGCGGTACTCCGCACTTACTAGCAAGCGAGGACCGTGCCTGCGGGTCGCGAGGCCATAGGCCGTGACCTCCGGCCGGGAGCCCTGTAAGACGATGCTGTCAATCCTGGTCTGCCACTCATACTTTCTGCGCTTCGATCCGAAGCAGGCCGAGCGCCGCAAGCCCTATCCGCCGCTCGCGACCCTGCAATGCGCGGCGCTGCTGCGGCGCGCGGGCTACCAGGTGTCGCTGTTTGACGCCATGCTGGCTGACGACCTCGGGGAATACGAACGCGCGCTTGGTTCCGCTCACCCCCAGGCGGTGCTGCTGTACGAGGACAATTTCAACTTCCTGAGCAAGATGTGCCTCGCCAAGATGCGCAGCGCCGCTTGCCAGATGATCGCCGCGGCACGGCGTGCCGGGGCGCGCGTCATTGCTGCCGGCTCGGATGTGAGCGACGCCCCCGAGCCCTATCTGCGTGCGGGCGCGGATATTGCCCTGAGGGGTGAGGGACTGCCGGCGCTGTTGGAGGTTCTCCGCCGCCTCGATCTCGCCCCGGGTGCCGCGAGCCGAGCGCTGGCGGAGGGGGTCGCGGGCACTGCGACGCTCACCGGTGCGGGGGTGGCTACAATCAACGGCGCGAAGCTCCTGCCGGAGATCGAGCTCGCCGAGCGCGCTGCCTGGGATCTGGTCGACATGGATCGTTATCGCGACGCCTGGCTGGCCGCGCACGGCTATTTCAGCCTCAACCTGGCGGCCTCGCGCGGCTGCTCGTTCCGCTGTGCGTGGTGCTCCAAGCCGATCTGGGGGAACCACTACCTGCAGCGCAGCCCGGCCGCAGTCGGACATGAAATCGGATACCTCAAGCGTACCTTTCGTCCGGATCACGTCTGGTTTGCAGACGATATCTTCGGGTTCAGGGTGGACTGGGTGCGCGAATTTGCCGCCGTGGTGGGCGGGACCGCCAGCACAGTCCCGTTCACCATTCAGACGCGAGCCGACCTGCTCAGCGAGCGCATGGTGCAGGCGTTGCGTGAAGCCGCGTGCGTCGAGGCCTGGCTGGGCGCGGAGAGCGGCAGTCAGCGCATCCTCGATGCCATGAACAAGGGCACGACGGTGCAGGACATCCTCACCGCTCGCTCACGACTGAAGGCCGCAGGGATTCGCGTCGGCTTCTTCATCCAGCTCGGTTATCTCGGCGAGCAGTTGGTGGACATTTTGGCCACACGCGAGCTGCTGGCGGCCGCACGACCCGACGACGTCGGCGTCAGCGTCTCCTATCCGCTGCCGGGCACCCGCTTCCACGAGCTCGTCAAGGCGCAGCTCGGGCCGAAGACTCATTGGCAGGACAGCGACGATCTCGCCATGATGTTTCAGGGCACTTACACCTCCGAGTTCTACCGCGCCGTGCGCAACCTGTTTCACGATGAGGTGTCCTTGCAGGCGTTCGAGGCCGGCTCGCCCGATCGCGGTGTTCCTGACCCGCGCCGCTCGCTCGAGCGCCGCTGGCAGGAGCTGTTGTCGCATGAGCATCAATATCGCTCGCCGCAGCGCGCCGCGGCAGCCGCCATAAACTGACGTCTTTCGACAGCCGTGAAAGTCTCGATCATCATCGCCGTCTACAACGAGGCGGGCACGGTACGTACGCTGCTCGAGCAGGTGTGGGCGCAACCGCTGCCGCAAGCCGCTGCCCGCGAGATCATCATCATCGAGAGCAATTCAACCGATGGCTCTCGCGAGATCGTGGCGGAGTTTGCCGCGCGCCACGCCGGCGCCGGGCCGGCGCGAATTCGGGTGATCCACCAGGACAGGCCGTACGGCAAGGGGCACGCGATCCGCGCGGGGTTGGCCGCGGCGAGTGGCGACATACGGCTGATTCAGGACGCGGATCTCGAGTACGACGTTGCCGACTACCCGGCCCTGCTCGGCCCGATAGTCGAAGGTCGCGCAGCGTTCGTTCTCGGCAACCGCCACGCGGGCCCCGGTCACTGGGAGATTCGCCAGTTCGCGCGCAACAGCCTGCTGGCAAGGCTTCTGAACATGGGCGGCATCGTGTTCCGCGTGCTGTTCAATGCGATGTTCAATTGCCGGCTCGCCGACCCGACCACGATGTACAAGGTGTTCCGCGCGGAGTGTCTGGAAGGACTGAGCTTCACGTGCGATCGCTTCGACTTCGACTTCGAGCTGTTGGGCAAGCTGATTCGGGCGGGCTACACTCCGCTCGAGGTACCGGTGTCCTACAAATCGCGGAGTTTCGACGAGGGCAAGAAGATCCGCATCGTGCGCGACGGTGCACGCGGAGTTTTCGCGATCCTCCGGTTGGGACTCATGATCCCGCGGCGCGAGCGGAGTGCCCCCGCCGCTGCACCACCGCAGCAGGTGCACACCGACGCCATCGGCCCGGCAAGTTGGTCGACGCGGAAGTAGCGCCGCGCGCGGGGCTCGCCGTCACGGGCAGGCGGTGTCGCTCGCTACAGAGATAGTCCAGCGCTCTGCGCGTCGTCGTAAAACATCCTGACGGTGTCGAGGGAGAATTCGCTCAGGTCACGACCGATCAGCGCCAGCTTGGCCAGGATGTCGGCCGTTATCGTGATGACCGGACAGCCGATGGCCTCGGCCTGGAAGATGTTGAGCAGCTCGCGGGAGCTCGCCCATACGAGCTCGCTGTTGGTATTCGCCGCCTTCAGTATCTCAACCGCCCGCGCCATCAGCGGCACCGGATCGATGCCGGTGTCGGCGATGCGCCCGGCAAAGACCGACACGAAGCTCGGAGCAGCCGGATTCAGCGCCGGAACGATCTCGCGCAGCTGCCCGAGGGTCATGACTGCCGTGACGTTGAGTTTGACGCCCCGTTCCGCGAGTTGCCGGATCAGCGCAGCGGAGCTGGCGCGGCGCGTGTTGGTGACCGGGATCTTGACGTAGACATTGTCACCCCACGAGGCGATCTCGAGCGCCTGGCGCTCCATCTCGGGGAAATCATCAGCCAGCACTTCAAAGCACACCGGCTTGGCGGTGATGACGGACAGGACATCCCGGGCGAAGGCGCGATAGTCCGTCACTCCAGCCCGGCGGATGAGCGTCGGGTTGGTCGTCAGGCCCTGCACGTGGGGCTTGGCGCTCAGTTCGAGCATCCTCGCCCGGTCCGCGCTGTCGGCGAAGATCTTGACGCGGAGCGTGGAGAGCGAGCTCATCGGTGGCAAACCCCGATGGTGCTGGCGGCTACCCGAGGGCCCTGGATGGCGTGCACGGGCCCCCTGCGGGAGGTGTCCGGCGCCGCGTCGGGCTGGCTCTTTACCACGAAGAGTAAGTAGCCGCGCGCCCGCGCCGCGTTCAAAGCCACGGCAACGGCCTCCGCGGACCTCACCGGTCTTGGGATTCCCATTTCGCCTCGCGCGGCTCGAGCCCTGGATGGGAAACCAGCAGGTGCCAGATGACGGCCTGCACGGCTTCCGTATGTGGGGTCACCGTGTGCGCATTCACTGTCGGCACGATGACGGCCGCATCGGCATGGCGCGCGGTATGCCCGCCATCGCGGCCGAGTATCCCGATGATCTTTGCCCCTACCTTCCTCGCATGGTCGACTGCTGCGATGAGGTTCAAGCTGATGTTCTTCTCGCGGCTGCCGCCGCCCACCGACATCACGAATATCGCATCGCGCGAGCTCAGTCTGCTCACCGCGAGCCAGTCGACGAAGGCGCGCTCCCAGCCGTCATCGTTGATTCGGGCGGTGAGCTCGGAGACGTTGTCGGTGGGGGTATAGCACTCGATCCCGAGAAGCTTGCGAAAGTCATTGACCGCGTGTGAGCAATTGCCGGCACCGCCGCCCACCCCGAGGAAGAATATCCGCCCCGCGTCGGCCTTGATCTGCGCCAGAACGGTCACGATCTTCTCGATCGCCGCGACGTCCAGCTGCTGCACGATTGCCGCGGTTTCGCGCAGATGCTCCTGTGTATAGCTCATGCGCCGTCGTCCAGGCCGCGAGTCAGGAATTTCTCGGTCTCCGTGAGACCCTGCGGCGAGCCAATCTCGTAGAACCGTTGCGAGACCTCCAGCGCCGCCAGCTCGCCACGCTGCGCCAGGTCCCGGAAGACATCCGACAGATCGATGATGCTCTCTCGTGCGTACCGCGTGAAGACCGCGCCGGAGAGAACCGACAGGCCGAAGTCGATATGCGACATATCGGAGCGCGGCGCGCGCTTGTCGTAGGCCAGCAGCCGGCCGTCCCTGAACAGGACGTTGCTGCGGTCCCAACGATTGTCGTTGCGCAGCACGGTCATCAGGGCGGGCCGACCTGCCGTCCGGTACGCAGCCTGAACTTCCGGCAGGGAGCACCGCAGGTAGGAATCCCCGTTCAGGACGAAAAACTCCTCACCGAGCAGCGGCAGCGCCTGCTTGAGCGCGCCAGCCGTGCCCAGCAGCCTGTTGCCGTCGAAGCAGTAGCTGACCGTGAGTCCGGGCGGCGCCGCGTCGCCCACCGCGGCCTGTATCTGTTCGCCCAGGTGTGCGACGCACAACACGACGCGCTCGATGCGCTGCACCCTCAACATCTCGAGCTGATGAAAAATGAAGGGGCGTCCTGCCACGTTGAGCAGCGATTTGGGGACGCGATCGGTGAGCGGACGCAGCCGGGTCGCCCGTCCGCCGGCGAGGATGGCGACCGGGAGCATCCTCAGCACAGGACGACCTTGGTGCCTTCGAAGTCGAACCGGAAGCGCACCTCTTCCAATCCCGCTTCCGACATCGCGGCCCGCAACCGCGCGCGATCGGATGCATAAAACATCAGGAAGCCGCCACCTCCGGCGCCCACCAGCTTGCCGCCGAGGGCGCCATTCTTCAGCGCCCGCGCGTACCAGCCGTCGATCTGGGGGTTGCTGGTCCCGCGGTAGCGGCGCTTCTTCTGCTCCCATTGCTCGTGCAGCAACTCACCAAAGCGCACTACATCGCCGCGCTGGAGCGCCTCCTTGCTGCGATAGCCGAGCAGTTTGACCTCATCGAGATTGCGCAGCAGTTGCGCGTCCCCCGCCTGGGAACGCACGTGCTGGTCGCGCAGGATGCTGCCGGCAGTGCGATCGAAGCCCGTGAAAAACAGCAGCAGGTTGTCCTCCAGGTCGTACATGGTCGCCCTGGAGAGCTGCAGCGGCTCGACCGTGACACGATGATCGCGGTGGAAGGTGAGGCAGGTGATTCCGCCAAAGGCGGCGATGAACTGGTCCTGCTTGCCGATCGGCTCGCCGAGGCGCCCGATCTCGATCTCGCAGGCGAGTTCCGCCAGCTCCTGTGAATGGGCCACCTTGTGCTGGTAGGCATACAGGGCCTTCAGCAGCGCGGTGGTGAAGCTTCCCGAGGACCCAAGGCCGGTCCGCGCCGGTATATCGGCGAGCGTCGTGATCTCGATCTGCGGATCGCGGAAATTCTGCAGTGCCAGCGCCTCGCGGATGATCGGGTGCCGCACGTCTGCGAGCTTCTCCACGTGCTCGAGCGCGGAATACTTGAGGTAGATTCCGGGGGTGAACGGCCGTGTGACGGTGACATAGACGTACTTGTCGATCGCGGCGGCAACCAGGAACCCCTCCTGCCGCTCGTAGTACGAGGCCAGGTCGGTGCCACCGCCGCCGAGGGTGATGCGCAATGGACTACGCGCGATGATCATGAGCGTGCCTCATCGGCGCGTACCAGCACGGCCGGGTTGGCCCTGAGGTAGTCGAGAGTCGCGAGCACTCCCTCGCGGATGGTCAGTCGCGGCTGCCAGCCGAGTGCGCGGATGCGGCTCGTGTCGAGGATGATGACCGGATTATCACCAACCCAGCCGCGGTCACCGTCGCCGTACTCGATCCGCGGCGTGAGCCCGAGTGCCTCACAGATCCAGCCCACCGACTCGCGCACCTCGCAGGAGGATTGGCACCCGATATTGAAGATGTTGACTGCAGCGCGCGCGCGCTCCGCCGCGATCAACATGGCGTCGATGCAATCCTGCACATAAAGGTACGACTTGCGCTGCCGGCCGTTGCCGAGCACGTGCAGCGCGCGCGGGTCGCGGCGCAGCTGCCGGTAGAAATCCGCGATGTGGCCGTGGGTATAACGTTCCCCGAGAATCGACACCATGCGGAAGATGAAAGCCTGCAAGCCAAACGCCGCGCAGTAGGCGGTTATCAGCCCCTCGCCGGCAGCCTTGGATGCCCCGTACAACGATGTCTGAATCGGAAACGGTGCATCTTCCGGCGTCGGAACGATCGGCGCCTCGCCGTACACCGAGCCCGAAGAGGCAAAGGCGATGCGCCGCACCTCATTCTGTCGCATTGCCTCCAGCACCGTGTGAGTTGCGATGGTGTTCTGCTCGAGATCCGTACGGGGATGTTCCGGGCCGAAGCGAACGTCGGCATTGGCAGCCATGTGATACACGAAGTCCACGCC
>Ga0318575_10000112_pt1 | contig 14674 bp, 14 predicted proteins | sample GRESIP089b5f23_FD_203671 | JGI IMG/M metagenome (GOLD analysis project Ga0318575, IMG submission 203671) | Tropical soil microbial communities from Luquillo Experimental Forest, Puerto Rico - GRE.SIPMG.089b5f23 | ecosystem: Environmental > Terrestrial > Soil > Tropical forest > Bulk soil... | reverse complement strand
CCGTCGGTCGAAGTGACCTGAGGGTATCAGAAATCGGTCCCCAACTGCACCGGACCCGCCGCACTCTCACTCACACAGTCAGATAGCTGCGGACCGCCGCCTCGTCCATGTCCTCCCGGCGCCCCGACACCACGACCTCGCCGCGTTGCATGACGAAGTAAGCGGCAGCGAGATCCCGGGCGAAATCGAAATATTGCTCGACGAGTAGGATTGCCATGTTGCCCCGGTCGGCGAGAGCGCGGATGACGCGCTCGATATCTTTGATGATCGAAGGCTGGATCCCTTCCGTCGGCTCGTCAAGTATCAGAAGGCGCGGCCGCGTGACGAGGGCGCGTGCGATTGCGAGCTGCTGCTGCTGGCCACCGGAAAGGTCGCCGCCGCGGCGATGCAGCATGTCTTTCAGCACTGGAAACAGAGTGAAGATTTCATCCGGGATGTAGCGCAACTCGCGCACCAGCGGCGCGAAACCGGTCGAGAGATTCTCGAGCACCGTCAGCCGTGCGAAGATTTCGCGGCCTTGCGGCACCAGCGCCAGTCCCGCGCGGGCGCGCTCGTGCGGCGGCAGCTCGTTCAACACTTGGTCTTCCCAGGTGATGCGGCCAGCGCGGATCGGCTGCAACCCAAAGATAGCCCGCAGCAAGCTCGTCTTGCCGACGCCGTTGCGGCCGAGGATGCAAGTCACCTCGCCCTTTTTCGCGCTTAGGCTGACCCGGCGCAGTGCATGGCTGGCTCCGTAAAAAAGATCGATCACTTCGACGGACAGCATCGTTCAGCGGCCGAGATACACCTCGATGACGCGAGGATGGCTCTGCACGTGGTCGACCGAGCCTTCCGCTAAGACTGCGCCCTCATGCAACACAGTCACCCGCGCGCCTAGGCTGCGCACAAAGGCCATGTCGTGCTCCACCACGATGATCGTTCGGTCCCTCGCGAGATCGAGGATCAGTCCGGCGGTCTCCTCGGTTTCGCGGTCGGTCATCCCCGCGACCGGTTCGTCGAGCAGCAGCAAGGTGCGATCATGGATTAGCAGCATACCGATCTCGAGCCATTGCTTCTGGCCGTGACTGAGCGCACCGGCCGGCTGGTCGCTCTGCTCGGTGAGCCCTATTCGAGCCAATGTGACGGCAATGCGCTCGCGGCGATCCGAGGTCAAATAAGCCACGAGCGTCCTCCAGGTGCCGCGGGCGTCGGCACGCGCCAATTCCAGATTTTCAAAGACGGTCAGGTTTTCGAAAACAGTCGGCCGCTGAAACTTGCGGCCGATCCCGAGATTGGCGATCTCGGCCTCGTCGAGGCGGGTAAGATCAGCCGTACCGCGAAAGAACACTTCGCCCGCATCGGGCCGGGTTCTACCAGTAACCACATCCATCATCGTCGTTTTGCCGCCGCCGTTCGGACCGATGATCGTGCGCAGCTCGCCTTCCTCGACGATCAGCGAGAGATCATTCAACGCCTTAAAACCGTCGAAGCTGACGGATACCCCATTGAGGTAGAGCAGTGCGCCGGTCAGCGGCTTTGCCGCCTTCATGCCCGTTCTCCGGCTGGCACCACAGCTGCCGCTCGCGCGCGGATCCGGCTCGGGGGCCGCAATAACCCGACGATCCCGCGCGGGAAGACCAAGGTGGTCAGGATGAACAGCGCGCCGAGCACGAAAAGCCAGGTTTCGGGCGCGGCACCGGTCAGCCAGGTTTTCGCCGAGTTGACGAGGACGGCACCGACAATTGCCCCGACCAGGGTGCCGCGCCCCCCGACCGAGACCCAGATCGCGATCTCGATCGAGTTCCCCGGGGAAAATTCGCTGGGATTGATGATTCCGACCTGCGGAACATAGAGCGCCCCGGCAATGCCGGCGAGCACCGCTGAGAGGGTAAAGACGAACAGCTTGGCATTAGTGACCGAGTAGCCGAGGAAGCGCACCCGACTTTCGGCGTCACGCAACGCCAGTAATACGCGACCGAGCTTGGATGCGGTAATATACCGGCACACCAGAAAGCCGAGCCCAAGCGCCGATACCGAGGCGATATAGAGGCCGAGCCGGGTCGACGCCTGATGGATGTCCCAGCCGAGGATATCCTTGTAATCGGTCATCCCGTTGTTGCCGCCGAATCCCATGTCGTTACGGAAGAAGGCGAGCATCAACGCATAAGTCATGGCTTGCGTAATGATCGACAGATAAACCCCGGTGACGCGTGAGCGGAAGGCCAGCCAGCCGAACACCAGGGCGAGCAAACCGGGGACCAGGACCACCATCGCCGCCGCATAGGCGAAATGATCGAACCCCCACCAGAACCAGGGCAGCTCCTTCCAGTTGAGGAAGACCATGAAGTCGGGGAGCAGCGGATTGCCGTAAACGCCCCGGGTTCCGATCTGCCGCATCAGGTACATGCCCATGCAGTAGCCGCCCAGAGCGAAGAAGGCGCCGTGCCCGAGGCTGAGAATCCCAGCATATCCCCAAATTAAATCGAGGCTCAGGGCCAGGAGCGCGTAGCACAGATACTTGCCCAAAAGCGGAACCAGGTAATCGGGCAGAGCGGCCGGAGAGTCTGGCGGCACCCAAAAGTTGAGGGCCGGCACTGCCACAACCAGAACCACTCCGCAGGCGAGAAACCTTGTCCAAAAGCCCAAGCTCCAGGCGCTCCTTTGCTGGCCCCCGTGGAGCGCCGGCACAGTTTACGCCTCCGCCTCGGCAGTGCGCCCCTTGAGCGCGAAGAGGCCGCGCGGCCGCCGCTGGATGAACAATATGATCACCACCAGCACAACGATCTTGCCGAGGATCGCTCCGGCGACTGGCTCGAGGAATTTGTTGACGATGCCGAGGGACAGGGCGCCGACCAGGGTTCCCAGCAAGTTTCCGACCCCGCCGAACACGACGACGAGAAAGCTGTCGACGATGTAGATTGTGCCAAGATTGGGGCTGACATTGCCGACTTGGCTGAGGGCCACTCCAGCCATGCCGGCAATCCCTGAGCCGAGCCCGAACGTCAGCGCATCAATCCGCGCGGTACGAATACCCATTGCCGAGGCCATCGGGCGGTTCTGGGTGACCGCACGCATGTGCAGCCCGAAGCGGGTCCGATTGAGCATCAGCACGAGCACGCCAAGGACGATGAAGCAGAAGAGAATGATGTAGAGCCGGTTCCAGGTGATTGTGAAACCGCCGATCGGATCGAACCCACCGGTCATCCAGCTCGGGTTCGAGACCTCTTTGTTGGGCGAACCGAAAATCGAGCGCACCGCCTGCTGCAGGATCAGGCTGACGCCCCAGGTCGCCAGCAGAGTCTCAAGCGGCCGGCCATAGAGGAAGCGGATCACGCTGCGCTCGAGCACCACACCGACCGCTCCGGCGAACAGAAATGCCGCCGGCACCGAGACGACGAGATAGGCGTCGATCCAGTCCGCCGGCAGGAATGCGCGGAACAGCTGCTGGCAGACATAGGCGGTATAGGCGCCGAGCATGATCATCTCGCCATGTGCCATGTTGATGACACCCATTACCCCAAAGGTGATGGCGAGGCCGATCGCCGCGAGCAGCAGCACGCTTCCGAGGCTGATGCCCTGGAACAAATTGGCCGCAACGCCGACCAGCCGGAGCCGGTTGCCGATCGAGGCGAGCGCGGCGTCGGCGGCCTTGCGCAATTCCGGATCGGTATCCGGAGCCGCGCGAAACTCGTCGAGCAGGTTTTTTATCTGAGGGTCTGTCGTGGTGCTAAGCGCGCGGATGGCGGCGAGGCGCTCTTCCTTGCTGCCGGATACGAGCCGAGCGGCCGAAAGGCTGAGCTGCATCGCCGTGCGGATTTCCGGATCTTGCTCAGTCGCGATCGCCCTTTCGAGCAACGCAGCTTCGGCGGCTGAGGGGTGTCTCAGCGAGCCCTGGGCGGCGGCGAGCCGGGCGACGGGATCGGTGCTGAACAAGGTCAGGGCGGCGAGCGCGCCTTCGATCGCACCGCGCAGGCGGTTGTTGACGATGATCCGGCCGAGGCTGTCGGGTTCGATGCCGGCGATGTCCTCGCCGGTGATCGAATCGCGCAGCCTCGTTGTCCCGCTCGCCGTCTCGGACACAACAACGCGGCCGTCGGCGCCGCGAAGGAGGCGTCCGTCGGTCAGCGCCTGCAGAAGCGAGACTGTCCGCGGGTCCCCCTGGGTGCCGAGCGCCGTGACCGCCTTTTCCTTGTCGGCGAAGCTGCCCTCCGCGAGCCCCCCGACGAGTGCCGCGAAATCATCTGCAACCGCGGGCACAGCATCCACGAGAAGGAGCATGAGCGCCGCCAAGCAAAAAGGCTTTATCCACCCAGGCCTGTGGGCTGGGTCCACCTTCTCCGGCGGCGCGGGAGGGGTCGCCAACCCCTGAATCGCACACGGGGGGGAGCCAAGTGAGGGCGGTGCCCCCACCTCGGTTCCGGATCCGCTCAATCCTTGTATTTGGCGTCGGTGCAATTGCCGCAGACCCACGGATAGGTCCAGTCAGCGATTTTGCCCTTGTCCTCAAGAAGATAGGGGCTCCAGGCGTCGGCCTTGATCGCTTCCTTCGTCTGCCACACTACATCGAACTGCCCGTCGGGCCGGATCTCGCCGATCATGACCGGCTTGGACAAATGATGGTTGGTATTCATGACTGCCGTGAACCCGCTCGGCGCCTTGACCCTTTGGCCATACATCGCCTGCCGCACGGCATCGACGTCGGTGGTCCCGGCCTGCCTTACTGCCTGGGTCCACATCTTGAAACCGATGTAGTGCGCCTCCATGGGGTCATTGGTCACTCGCTTCGGATTCTTGATGAACTCGTGCCATTGCTTGATGAAGGCATCGTTTGTCGGGTTTTTGACCGACTCGAAGTAGTTCCAGGCCGCGAGGTGGCCAACCAAATTCTTGGTGTCGATACCGGCTAATTCTTCCTCGCCGACGGAAAACGCGACGACCGGGATTTCCGACGCCTTGATTCCGGCATTGGCCAGTTCTTTGTAAAACGGAACGTTCGCGTCCCCGTTGATGGTCGACACGACCGCGGTCTTCTTTCCCGCGGAGGCGAAATTTTTGATCGCCGCAACTTCGGTCTGCCAATCCGAATAGCCGAATGGCGTATAATTGATCTTGACGTCGTCGGCGACGACCCCTTTCGATTTGAGAAAGGCCTCGAGGATTTTGTTGGTGGTGCGCGGATAGACGTAGTCGGTCCCTTCGAGTACCCACCGCTTCGCCGCGCCGCCCTCGGCGTCCATCAGGTATTCGACAGCGGGTATCGCCTGCTGGTTCGGTGCGGCTCCGGTATAAAAGACATTGCGGGAACTCTCCTCACCTTCGTACTGGACCGGGTAGAAGAGGAGTCCGTTCAGTTCCTCGAAAACCGGCAGCACCGATTTGCGTGATACCGAGGTCCAGCAGCCGAACACGGCAGCGACCTTGTCCTTTGACAACAGGTCACGCGCCTTTTCAGCAAATAGCGGCCAGTTCGAGGACGGATCGACCACGACCGCCTCGACCTTCTTGCCAAGCAGCCCGCCCTTTTTGTTGATGTCGTCCACCATCATCAGAATGGTGTCCTTCAGGGTCGTCTCGCTGATCGCCATCGTTCCCGACAGCGAATGCAGCACTCCAACCTTGATCGTCCCCTGCGTCTGGGCAGTGGCTGCGCTCGCCGCACCCACGATCACCGCCGCGGCCATCGCCGCCCGCCAAATCTTGTTCAGCACTCTAAGTCTCCCTCTTTGCGTGCCCGTTGCGGCCTCTCGGCCGTCATCGGCATTGGAGCAAGATCAAGGCCAAGCTGCGGGGACCGAGGCGCGGTTTGAAAGCCGCATAGGAATTGAGAAATCTGCCCAAATCATAGGCAGCGAGTTGGCATTCGCGTCACCTTCTGGCGCGATTATGTCCGATCGTGGATCACCGGCCCGCAGGCACAGCGCCGCGTCCGACGCTGATGGCGATAGACGAGCTATCGTCCTAACCTTCCTCGCATCAGCCTCCCGAGGTAAGCGATGACCGATAACGATGCCGTACTCGCCGCCAATCTCGAATTCTACCGCGCTTTTGCCGCTCGCGATCTTGCTGCTATGGACGGGCTATGGGCTCAGCGGGCTCCTGTTGCGTGTCTTCACCCCGGCTGGACCACGCTCAAAGACCGAAACGCCATCATAGAGAGTTGGCGGGGGATCCTGTCGAACCCCGACGCTCCACGCATTGCTTGCTTCGATGAACAAGTGTTCCTCTACGACAATGTGGCCCTCGTAGTGTGCGAGGAAGAGCTCGATGGCGGGACGTTGGCCGCAAGCAATCTGTTTATCCGCGAAGATGATGAGTGGCGCATCGTTCACCATCACGCCGGTCAGATCGTCCGCCGGCACGCGGAACGCCGGCGCCCCTCGCGGCTCAATTGAGAGCCTGCTCGGCGGTTGCCTCAGAGCTGCTGAGCGCGACCGTAGGCGGCGCGCACTTCGGCGAGGCGCAGCGCAGTCTCCGCGTCCAGCCGTCCGTCCCAGCGCTCGGGGCGAAAGCGCCGCTGAAAGGCCGTGACGGCTGGCGTCTCGCCACCCGCAGTGACGCAGTAGCCGATGGTGGCGAGATCGGCGAGCGCACCGGCGCGCTCGACAACGCCGATGCCGCGGCCGCGCCGATGCACGAGGTCGGCCGCCGGGTCCGGCCAGATCCCGACCCCGGCGCGAGCGAGGCGCGGCCAGTCAAACAGCTCCCCTGGGTCGGCCTTGCGGTCTGGCGCAATATCGGAATGACCGACGACCCGGTGCGGCGGAATTGGACGGCGCTCCAGTACATCCCGGCATAGCCGCTCCAGCGCCGCCATCTGATCTTCCGGAAACGGATGGTAGCCCCACTCGTGGCCGGGATTGGCGATCTCGATCCCGATCGAGACGTGGTTCAGGTCGCTCCTGCCCGCCCAACAAGAACGGCCGGCGTGAAATGCCCGCCGCGCCTCAGGAACGAGCCGCCAGATCGTCCCGTCCTCCTCGATCACATAATGGGCGCTGACCCGGGCCGCCGGATCGCACAGTCGTCCGATCGCCTCCCCTGCAGTCTTCATGCCCGTGTAGTGCAGCACCAGCATATCGATGTGCACCGGCTCGCCGCGGCTATCATGATTCGGGGAGGGCCGCTCGCGCACCCCCGGCAGGGTCATGCTGGCGGCATCCCGCCCTTTGCCAGCCGGTCATAGGCGGCGTTGATGCGCGCCATCCGAGCCGTCGCCAGCGCGATGCACTCGGGCGGGAGACCTTGTGCGATCACAAGGTCGGGATGGCTCGCGAGCACCAGACGGTGATAGGCTTCCCGGACCGCACCAAAGGAGGCATCCCGACCGACCCCAAGGATTACGCGCGGATCCTCGACCCCCTCCACTTCCGCGCCGACATGGTGCGCCCGGATGCGAACATAGTCATCCGCACGGAAGCCGAAATGGCGGGCGACCTCGCGCAGATAGGCATCCTCGGCCGGGCAAACGCGGCCATCCGCCAAGGCGATATGAAACAGCCCGCCGAGCAAATCTTCGAGCACCGCGCGATCGCCCGCAAACAGGCGGCCGACCTGGCGGGCGTAGCTTTCGAACCCGGCGGTGCTCTTGCGGGCGAGATCGAAAACCAGCCGGACGTGATCTTCCTTGCCCGGCGGGACTTGAAAGACTTCACGAAACGCGGCGACCTCGTCGCGGGTGACCGCTCCATCAGCCCGCGCCATCTTGGCGCCGAGCGCGATCACCGCAATCGTGAACGCGACGTGTCGGCGCGGGTCGCCATCCGCGCTCGCGCGGTCGCCGTGCGCATGCCAAGTCGGAATATGATGCGCCGCCCGTTCGAGTAGGACGCCCAGCGGCCCGCCGAAGGACAAGTCGCGGGCACCGGCAATGATGCGGTCGACAAAGCTCATCGCAGCCTCGAGCGGGGTGACGAAGGGATCCGCGCCATCGGTTGGCGAGCCCGTTAGTTAATCGGATTCTCTTGCCCTATCCGGCAGATGCTAATATTCGGCGATCAAAATCGCAAAACGATCCGAGGGAGGATTGACGAGATGTCACGCGATCGTGTCCAGGCTGCTTCGCCCGCGGCCACCCGCCTCATCCAGCTGGTGGCGGGCATCATCTGCATGGTGATGATCGCCAACCTGCAATACGGGTGGACACTCTTCGTCCTGCCGATCGACAACAAGTTCCACTGGGGTCGCCCGTCGATCCAGGTCGCCTTCAGCATCTTCGTCCTGTTCGAAACCTGGCTGGTCCCGGTCGAAGGCTGGCTAGTCGATCGATTCGGGCCGCGGATCGTCGTATTCGTCGGCGGCGTGCTCGTCGCCGTCGCCTGGGCGCTCAACTCGGTCGCCGACACGCTCACGATGCTTTACGTCGCGGCGGCGATCGGCGGCATCGGAGCCGGCGCGGTCTATGGCACCTGCATCGGCAATGCGCTCAAATGGTTCCCCGACCATCGTGGCCTTGCTGCCGGTCTGACAGCCGCTGGCTTCGGCGCCGGGTCGGCTCTGACGATCATCCCGATTCAAGGGATGATCCAGACGAGCGGCTACGAAGCAACATTCTTATGGTTCGGCCTGGGCCAGGGGTTGGTCGTGGTGGTGCTCTCCTTCCTGCTGCGGGCGCCGCGGTCTGGCGAAGCGCCGGCTTCGACACGGGTGCGGCAGTCGGCGCGCGACTCCACGCCGATCGAGATGCTGGGCTCGCCGATCTTTTGGGTCATGTATGTCATGTTCGTGTTGGTCGGCGCGGGCGGCCTGATGGCGACCGCCCAGCTGGCACCGATCGCCAACGACTTCCAAATCGCCAAGATTCCCGTATCGCTGCTCGGATTGACGCTGCCGGCGCTGACCTTCGCGCTGTCGATCGACCGCGTGCTGAACGGGTTTACTCGCCCGTTCTTCGGTTGGGTCTCCGACCATATCGGCCGCGAAAACACGATGTTCATCGCGTTCGCGCTGGAAGCGGTCGGGATCTGGGCGCTGGGTGCCTTTGGCCACGACCCCGTACAGTTCGTGATCCTGAGCGGCGTCGTGTTCTTTGCCTGGGGCGAGATATACAGCCTCTTCCCGTCGACCTGCACCGATGTCTACGGCAGCCGGTATGCTACCACCAATGCTGGGCTGCTCTACACGGCCAAGGGAACGGCATCGCTGCTGGTCCCGCTCGCCAACGTGCTCGCAGCGGCGAGCGGAGGGTGGCATTCGGTGTTTATCGTCGCTGCGCTGATGAATGCCGCCGCCGCGATCATGGCGCTTGCGGTGCTGAAGCCGCTGCGGAGCGTGCGCGACAGGACCGCAAACATACATGTCGTAGCATCTTGATGCCCAATCTACAAGATATTGAAATTCCCAGCAGGGAATTTGACACGCTCGGGTTGGCCTGCGGTTTCCCTGCTCCGCGAAATATCTTCGCTGATCGCCCGAATTAGTTCCCTGTTCGCCCGCTTAGGGAATTCAGAGCCTAAGTGACTGATCCGAGCGAGGTTTCTCGGTGCCAAGCAGGAACTTTTTCGAGGCAAATGGCGATTTTCCCACTATTTTCCTTCATCGGGAGGCGGAGGGTTCGGGCGCTCGGACGGGCCGAGGGCGAAGCGCGGCTTAGCGAGCGGCCCGAAGCGGTATCGATCGGGCCGAACGGGGTCTATGATCGTCGCAGTCAGGGCATTCAGGAACAGGATGGATCGGTACGATGCGATCGTGATTGGCGGCGGGCTGGTCGGCTCGGCGATCGGCTATGGGCTCGTCCGCGCGCGCCTGCGGGTCGCGCTCCTCGACGAAGGCGACGTGGCATTTCGCGCCTCGCGCGGCAATTTCGGGCTCGTTTGGGTGCAGAGCAAGGGCGACGGCGCGCCGCATTACCAGCACTGGACGCGGCGCTCGGCCGATGAATGGCCGGCGCTCGCCGTCGAGCTCGAGGCCAAGACCGGGATCGCGATCGGTCACCAGCGTCCGGGCGGCGTGCATCTCTGTCTCGGCGAAGCCGAGCTTGCAGCGCGCCACGCGACGATGGAGCGGATGCGGGCTCAATCGGGCAATCTCGGCTTCGACTACCGGATGTTAGATCGCCGCGAGCTCACAGACATGCTCCCCGGGCTCGGGCCGGCGGTGAGTGGGGCGTCGTGGACGCCTTATGACGGGCATGCCAACCCGCTCGGCCTGCTTCACGCGCTGCACAAGGGCTTTGCCGATAATGGCGGATGCTTCCTCCCGAACAGCTCGGTGACCGAGGCCGTGGCGTCACCCGGCGACTTTCGTATCCAGCTCGCCGGCGGTGAGATCGGCGCGTCGAAAGTCGTTCTCGCCGCCGGGCTCGGCAACGCCGACCTAGCGCCGCACTTCGGGCTCTCTGCTCCGGTCAAGCCGCTGAAGGGACAGATTCTGGTCACCGAGCGTGCCCAGCAGGTCCTGCCGATGCCGATCACGACGATCCGTCAGACGGTCGAGGGCAGCATCATGCTGGGCGACAGCCAGGAAGATGCCGGTTTCGACACGAGCCAAAGGCCTGCCGTGATGCAGACCATCGCGCGCCGCGCCGTGCTGTCGTTCCCATGGCTGCGCGATCTGCAGATCATCCGCGCCTGGGCGGCATTGCGGGTCATGCCGCCGGACGCGCTGCCGATTTACGACCAGTCGGAGCGCTTTCCTGGTGCCTTCACCGCCAATTGCCACAGCGGCGTCACCCTCGCCGGCGCGCACGCCAATCTCCTCGCGCCGATGGTCGCCGCCGGGATGCTCGACCCCGAGCTCGAACTCTTTTCCGCCAAGCGCTTCGATGTTCCGAGCGCGGCCTGAGGGGCCTCTGCCGACCGTCGCGGTCATAGTCGAAGGTCGCACGGTCATGGTACCGCCAGGCGCATCTGCCGCCGCGGCCGTGCTTGCCGCCGGGTTCGATAGCATACGCAAGACGCCGGTCGATGGGAGCGAGCGAGGACCCTATTGCATGATGGGCGTCTGCTTTGACTGCCTCGCCGAAATCGACGGTGTGCCAAACCGCCAAAGCTGCATGATCGAAGTGCGGCCGGGAATGCGGATCAGGCGCCAGATGCAAGCGCGGACGATCGATCCCAAGCCAGAATGACGGTCGAGCTGGCGATCATCGGCGCGGGTCCTGCCGGTATGGCCGCCGCTGTACTCGCCACTGAACTCGGGCTCGAGACCGTGCTGATCGACGAGCAAGGCTCACCCGGCGGCCAGATCTATCGGGCGATCGAGCGCGCTGAATCCGGGAGCCCGCTCGGATCGGATTATCTCGCCGGTCGGCCGCTCGTGGCGGCGCTCAAGGCGAGCCAGGTCGACTACCGGCCGGGTACGACGCTGTGGCATGTCGATCCCGAAGGGACCCTGTTCCTCGAAACCGCTGGCCGCATCGAGAGCCTAACCGCGCGCCGGATCCTGCTCGCGACAGGCGCCTTGGAGCGCTCGGTGCCGATCCCCGGCTGGACATTGCCCGGCGTTATGACGGCAGGTGCCGCACAGATCCTGCTGAAGTCCTCGAACCTCGTCCCGGAGGGCCGCGTCGTATTGGCCGGACAGGGACCGCTTCTCTACCTGGTTGCCGTCCAGCTTGCACACGCCGGAGCTACACCGCTTGCGCTCTTCGAGACCGCCCCGCTTGAAAATTATCTCGCCGCCCTGCGGCCTTTTGCGGGCTTGTGGACCGGCCATCGGCTGTTGACCAAGGGACTGGGATTGATCGCGGCGGTCAAGCGCGCCGGGGTACCGATCAGACGTGGGGTGCGAGGGCTTCGCGCGGGCGGGCGGCACCGTCTCGAACGGGTGGCGTGGGAGCATGGCGAGCTCGTCGCCGATCACCTCTTGCTGCACGAAGGCATCATCCCGAATGTCCAGGTCAGCCTTGCGTTGCAGCTGCGCCACGAGTGGGACGATGCACAGCTCTGTTGGCGACCCTTGGTCGATGCCTGGGGGCAGACGAGTCTCCCCAACATTGCCGTCGCGGGAGATGGCCGGGGGATCTCGGGCGCGGAGGCTGCCGTGCTGACCGGACGGCTCGCCGCCCTCGATGCAGCGCTGTGGCTCGGCCATATCGGCGCAGCCGAGCGTGACCACGGTGCGGCGCCGATCCAGGCTGCGCTTGCTCGCGAACAAGCGTGCCGGCGGTTTCTCGACCGCCTTTATCGTCCCTCGCGCTCGGTTATGGCTCCGGCAGAAGACGAAGTCATCGCCTGCCGTTGTGAGGAAGTATCGGTGAGGACCCTCCGCCGCGCCGTGCAGCTTGGCGCTCAGGGCCCAAACCAGCTCAAGGCCTTCACCCGGTGCGGGATGGGCCCTTGCCAAGGCCGAATCTGCGGCCCGGTAGTTGCGGGGATCATCGCCGACGTGCTCGGCAAGCCGATCGCCGAAATCGGCACCTACCGCCCGCGCGCCCCGTTCAAGCCGATCACCGTCGGCGCCCTCGCCGATCTGGCTCCCGATCTCGCCTCCACGTCCGAAGCCTGACTAACGCCGGGTCCGCATCCCGATCAGCTCCGCACCACCCTGCGGTACAAGTGCCAGGTGGCGTGTCCGAGCACGGGCATCACAATGATCAGACCGAGAAACAGCGGTATCGACCCGATTACGAGGGCGCCGGCGACGATCAGCCCCCAAATGGCCATCGGGCGCGGGTTGATGACCACCGCGCGCACCGATGTCCACACCGCCCGCCCCGAGGCCCACGTCTCGGTCGAGCAACAGCGGGAAAGACACGACGCTGATCACCAATACAAGCAAGGCGAAGAGGAAGCCGATACCGACACCGACGACAATCATTATCCAGCCTGCGCCGGTGGTGAACACATCGCGCGCGAACGAGCCGAGCGAAGTAGGAGGCTCCGGACCGAGCGTGAGTTCGTAGATCGTCTCGGCGGCGACCAACCAGAAGAGGAAGATTGTGACGAGCAGCAGGCCCAGCAGGACGATCGCGCCGAACGAGCGCGAGGCGATGACACCGAACGCGTCCGGCCAGGCGACATTGCCGCCCTGCTCGCGCCGGCGGCTCATCTCATACAGGCCGACCGCTGCGAACGGGCCGACGAGAGCGAAGCCCGAGGCGATCGGGAATACCAGCGGCAGCATCCCATAGCCGAACGCGAGCCGCCCCAGTACGAGGCCGACGACCGGGTAGACGATACAGAGAAAGATGACATCGGTGCGATAAGCCGCGAAGTCATCGAGGCCTCTGGCCAGGACATCGCGGAGATCGGCTATTTCAAGGCGGCGGACCTCGGGGAGCGCAGTGTCCCGGCTTTCCTCGATCCCAATCCCGGCTCGGCTCGCCGATCCGACAACTAAGCCGGCAAGTTTGATTTGATCTGTCGCCCACTCGATAGGGTTGCGGATCGTCATGCCCGTTCCTCCCGAACTGCTGGTTCGGGGTCGCGGGCCACCCGTGGCAGCAGACCCGATCCCGCCTCCGGTCACGAGAGCCGCGACCCACCGTTTACTAGACAATACTACATATGCCGCTCGAGGTCCCTTCCGCCTCAGATTCTTATCGAACGGTCCGATAGCCCCACCGTTCCCGTCCGGCAAAATAGCCAAGACAATCTTGCGTAGCTGAAGCAGCCGGAAGTGGCGCGGCTGTTCCCTCACGAGTTCAGCGGCGGGCAACGCCAGCGGATCGCGATCGCCCGAGCACCGACCACGCATATACGGATCATCGTGCTTGACGAGCCGGGCTCGGCTCTCGACGCCTCGATCCGGGCACAGATCATGAACCAGTTCAAGCATCTGCAGTACGCCTTTGGAGCCAGCTATCTGTTCATCGGCCAGACCTCGCCACCGTGGCCCATATCAGCCACCGGATCGCGGTCATGTATCTCGGGCAGATCGTCGAGCTCGCCGACAGCGTCGAACTGCGCACCAAGCCGCTCCACCCCTACAGACAGGCACTGTTTACCACGGCTCAGCCGTCACATCCCGACCAAAGGCATGAAAAGCTGACCATCAGGGGCGAGGTGCCGAGCGCGCTCGATCCGCCATCGGGTTGCCGGATCCACCCGCGGTGCCCGCGTGCCACGCCGCAATGCGCACGCGATGCGCCGCCCCGCAAAGAAATAGCTCCGCAGCACGTGGTCGCCTGCCACTTATACTGAACACCCCAAGATGGCGGAAGAGCTCGGAGCTTGACTGGCACCCAGGCGCCCGAGCTTAAGCCTTGGCCACCTACACACTTGCCAGTCCCCCCACCGCCGGCGTCTTCAGCGACCTATCGATCTCTTCGATCGAGCGGCCTTTGGTCTCGAAGCCGAGGATTATGAACACAAGCCCCGTCTGGCCATACCAGAAGGCGAGAAACAGCAGCTTCCGGGAAGAGAGCCTCGAGCGTAATCTTCGGGCTGACATAATTGGACGAGCCGACGATCAATGCGACCCCGAGGGGACCAATGATCTTGCCGAGATTGCTGATGCCGTAGCTGAAGCCCATGCCGCTGGCGCGCAGCCGGTTCGGCCAAACCTCCGCTATATAAGGGCCGATGATCGCGTAGCTGGCGTCGCCAAAGAAGCGTTGGGCCATGATCAATAGAAAGAATACGGACACCGCGCCGATGTAGACGTCGTGCCAATATCCGGCCAGAGCCATGGTGAGAGCGCCGCCCATGCCGATCAAAAATCCTGAAGGGCGCCGTCCCAGTACATCCGACATCCAGGAAGCGACGAGGCGGCCAACGATCCCATGGATGCCAACCCAGATCATCGGATAAGAGGC
>Ga0318575_10000088_pt1 | contig 15814 bp, 10 predicted proteins | sample GRESIP089b5f23_FD_203671 | JGI IMG/M metagenome (GOLD analysis project Ga0318575, IMG submission 203671) | Tropical soil microbial communities from Luquillo Experimental Forest, Puerto Rico - GRE.SIPMG.089b5f23 | ecosystem: Environmental > Terrestrial > Soil > Tropical forest > Bulk soil... | reverse complement strand
CCGATGATCGCGGATCGCTGAGCGGGCAAGAGCGGCTGTTGATTGGCAACGTTCTGAAAATCCATGATCAGACTGCCGCGGATGTTATGGTGCCACGCGTCGACATCGTCGCGCTCGACGTCGAAACTCCTTTTCCCGCGGTGGTCAAATGTATGGTCGAGCAGGGTCATTCGCGGGTTCCCGTTTATCGCGAGACGCTCGACGACGTCATCGGTTTCATCCACGTCAAAGATGTGCTCGGCCCGGTGGCCGAGCGACACGAGACAAAGCTGGGGCTCCTGGTGCGCAAGGTGCTGTTCGTCGCGCCGTCGGTACCGATACTTGACCTCCTCGTCCAGATGCGCCAGGCGCGAACCCACATCGCGATGGTGGTCGACGAATTCGGCGGCATCGACGGATTGGTGACGATCGAGGATCTCATTGAAGAGATCGTCGGTGAAATCGAGGATGAGCACGATGTAGCCGATCGGCCGAGCCTCTTCGAACGTGCTGATGGGAGCCTGATTGCAGATGCACGCACCCCGATCGAGACGCTCGAGGCGTACCGGGGCGCCCCTTTGCGACAGGGGGCGGACCAGGAAGAGGTCGACACGTTGGGCGGGCTGGTCTCCGGCCTTGCCGGGCGTGTGCCCAAACGCGGTGAAGTGATCGTGCACCCGTCGGGCATCGAATTCGAAGTGTTGGATGCCGATCCGCGAAGAATCAAGCGCTTGCGGGTGCGTGGCCTGCCGGTTACGACCGTCGGCGGTAGCGCGGCGAGTGCCTGAGCCGTCATCGCTGCTCCGCGTCAAGCCCGGCTCGCGGGTCGAGACGCCGATCTGTCGCATGGCTCACCAATTCGCCGCCCTGTCGGGCTGGCGGCGCTATGGGCTCGCTTTTTTGCTGGGAGGCTGCGCGACAGCCACGCTTCCACCGGTGGATTTGACACCGCTGTTGTTTATCGCGTTCCCGGGCCTGCTCTGGCTGGATGCAGGCAGCAATGGCCCGTGGGCGTCCTTCCGCCTGGGTTATGCCTTCGGCCTCGGCTTTTTTTTGAGCGGCCTTTATTGGATCGCCGCAGCGCTGTTTGTCGATATTGCCCACTTCTGGTGGCTGGTGCCAGTCGCTGCCGCCGGCCTTCCGGCAGCATTTGCGCTTTACATTGCCTTGGCGTTGGCGGCTAGTCACCTCGCCGTCAGACACCTACGACTCCCAGCCACGGCGCGAGTGTTCGCGTTTGCCATCGCCTGGGCAGGAGCCGAGTGGCTGCGCGGACATGCGTTTACTGGCCTTCCGTGGAATTTGATCGGTTACGCTTGGTCCGGGGGCTTCCCGGGGGCGCCTCTGATGCTGCAAGGCGTCGCTTGGATAGGCATTTATGGACTGAGCTTCCTGACCGTCCTTGCCGCCTCGCTGCCCAGCCTCCTGGCGACACCGTCGCTGTTGCGTATCTCCCCAGGGCGGCGTCTGGCGCCGGCGATCGCCGCCGGACTGTTGGTCGTAGCGCCGAGCCTTGCGGGCGCGATCCGCCTCGAGGCTACGCCGACTACCGGCAGCGCGGTCTGGCTGCGGATCGTGCAGCCGTCGATCCCGCAGACGATGAAATGGGAGCCGGCCGCGGCGCAGCGCAACCTCCGGGTCCTTCTTGATCTCAGCGGCGCCCCGACAACCCGAAAAATTGCAGCGGTACTCTGGCCGGAGGCGGCCACCCCGTTTCTCCTCGGTCGCGATGCACTCCTTCGTCGCGAGATCGGCGCCATTGCCTTCAATCGGGGCTATGTCATTACCGGCGCAGTGCGGGCAAACCCGCCCCCAGAACCGATCGTGCAGGTTTGGAACAGCCTCGAAGCGGTGGACGGCGATGGTGAAATTGTCGCCCGCTACGACAAGGCGCACCTTGTCCCGTTCGGCGAATACATCCCGTTCCGCGACGTCTTGCCTCTGCAAAAGATCACACCCGGAAATCTCGATTACATCGCCGGTCCCGGCCCCCGGACGATCGAATTGCCAGGGCTTCCGCCATTCGCTCCGCTGATCTGTTACGAGGTCATATTCCCGGGTGCGGTTGTCGATGAGGATCACCGGCCGGCCTGGATGCTGAATGTCACCAACGACGCGTGGTATGGCCGAACCTACGGCCCCTATCAGCATTTTGCGATCGCGCGGACGCGTGCCGTCGAAGAAGGATTGCCTCTCGTGAGGGTCGCGAACAACGGCATCAGCGGGGTGGTCGATCCCGTGGGGCGCGTCGTCGCCCGCATCGACCTCGATACCGTCGGCTATGCCGATCTCCCGCTGCCGGCTGCGGCTAGCGCGACCCTCTATGCCCGAGCGGGCGATTGGATGTTCCTTGCGCTTCTTCTCGCCGGTGCTCTGCCGGTCGCTTTCCGACTGCGCTGACCGTGCGAGAGGCGCCGCGTTAACACTCGTTATTGACCGGGATCGTTAGCGTGCCTTATCAAAACGGTTTCGTGCTTCCTTTAGGGCGATCGACCGATGGCGATGCAACAACAGACCCGACGCCCGGGCCGCCGAAAGGGCGACAAACCGAACCCGATTGATATCCACGTCGGTTCGCGTGTCCGCCTCCGCCGGAACATGCTCGGGCTAAGCCAGGAAAGGCTGGGTGAGGCGATCGGGTTGACGTTTCAGCAGGTCCAGAAATACGAGCGGGGCGCTAATCGCATCGGCGCCAGCCGATTGCATGATCTGAGCCGGGTTCTGGACGTTCCGGTATCATTCTTCTTTGACGATATGGACCCGGTGCGCGCTCCGGCAATTCCTGCAGGATTTGCCGAGCCGCCGGCCGAAGCCTTCGACTCCGATCCGCTGCGCCGGCGCGAGACTGTGGAACTGGTCAGCGCCTACTACAAAATCGAAGATACCGCATTGCGCCGCCGCTTCTTCGACCTGGCGAGAGCGCTGGCGGCAGGCGGCGAACGGCTCTCGGGAAAGTAGCGGATCAAAAAAAGCGATTGAGACGCGGAAAATTGATCTTGACGCTTACAACGCAAGATTGCATCAACGCCGACGTGCTATCGTAGAGCCTCTTGACGCTTTCGGGAAGGGTATCCTTTGGCTAACCATGATTTCGTATTTACCAGCGAATCTGTGTCGGAGGGCCACCCCGACAAAATTTGCGACCGCATTTCCGACGCGATCGTCGACACATTTCTCGCGGTCGAACCGCAGGCCCGCTGCGGCGTGGAGACCCTGGTCACGACCAATTGCGTCGTGCTCGCCGGCGAAGTGCGCGGCCCCGCATCGATTACCGGTGAACGGCTGATCGACGTGGCGCGCGCCGCCATTCGCGAGATCGGCTACGAACAGGAAAATTTTCATTGGCGGACGGCGGCAATCAAATGTCTGATCCATGGTCAGTCGACCGACATCGCGCAGGGTGTCGACGCCTCGGGCAACAAGGACGAGGGTGCCGGCGACCAGGGCATGATGTTCGGCTACGCTTGCAGCGAGACGCCCGCGCTGATGCCGGCGCCGATCTTCTACGCGCACGCGATCCTGCGCGCGCTCGCCGAGGCGCGGCACGCGGGACGGACGCCGCTCTTGGGCCCTGACGCAAAGAGTCAGGTCACGCTGCAATACGCCAACGGCAAGCCGGTGCGGGCAACCAAGGTCGTCGTCTCGGTCCAGCATTCCGATCGGATCGAGACAGAGGAGGTGCGCGAAATCGTGCGGCCCTTCGTCCTCGAAACGCTGCCGCCGGGCTGGATGTGCGAAGAGGAGAATTTTCTCGTCAATCCGACCGGCCGCTTCGTGATCGGTGGCCCGCACGGCGATGCCGGCGTCACGGGCCGCAAAATCATCGTCGACACCTATGGCGGCGCGGCGCCGCACGGCGGCGGCGCATTCTCCGGTAAGGACCCGACCAAGGTCGATCGCTCCGGGGCTTATGCCGCGCGTTATCTGGCGAAGAACGTCGTAGCTGCCGGGCTTGCGGAACGGTGCACGATCCAAGTCGCTTACGCGATCGGTGTCGCCAAGCCGCTGTCGTTCTATGTCGACACCGCCGGCGCGACTGACGACCGAAAACTCGAAGCGGCGCTGCAGAAGCTGATGGATCTGTCGCCGCGCGGCATTCGCACCCATCTCGACCTCAACAAGCCGATTTACACGCGCACTTCCGCGTACGGCCATTTCGGCCGGCAGGCCGAACCCGATGGCGGTTTCTCTTGGGAGAGACTGGATCTGGCCGACGAACTCCGGCGCAGTTTCTGACGGCTCCCGCGCCGCAGCCGCAACCCTCTCGACTCCTCTTCGGTCGTCGCCGGGGACGGGCGCTTCGCCCCGGACAAAAGACCCTCATTACGGGATTGCTGCCCCAGCTTGCCGTGAGAATTCCGGCGTCCGGCTGTCTCGATCCCGGCATTCTGTTCGGCGCCGCGCGGCGATCGATATGGCTTGAGATCGGCTTCGGCGGCGGCGAGCATCTGGCGCAGCAGGCCGAACGGCATCCGCAGGTCGGTTTTATCGGCTGCGAGGTTTTCGAGAACGGGATCGTCAAGCTTCTCGCGCAAATCGAGCAGCGGCGCGTCGACAACATCCGGATCTTTGCCGACGACGCGCGGTTGTTGATCGCGGCGCTGCCGCCGGCCTCGATCGATCGGGTGTTCATACTGTTTCCCGATCCCTGGCCGAAACGGCGCCACCACAAGCGCCGCCTCGTCTTGCGCGAGACGCTCGATGTTTTGGCGGAGATCATGACCGACGGCGCCGAGCTGCGGGCGGCGACGGACGACGGCGATTACCTCGGCTGGATCCTCGAACGCCTCACCGGTCACGGCGCTTTCGAATGGCTGGCGCGGCGGCCGGGCGACTGGCGCGAGCGCCCCGCCGACTGGCCGCCGACCCGCTACGAGCAAAAGGCGCGAGCCGCCGGCCGCTCCCCCGCCTTTCTCTGCTTCCGCCGCCGCCCGCGAACTACAATCATGAATTGAGTCATTTATTACCGTTTGCTGCAATCTGCAGCGAATCTGCAGCAAAATCGACTTCAAGTTGTAGCACCGATCGCGCCCCGACCTCAAACTCTCGATCCTCATGATCGAGAGTGTGCCACACCGTCATGGCAATTTTGAGATCGCAATAGCTCCTTGGCGCAGGCGAGGGCGTCGATCGTCATTGGTGCCGGACCCATCCGCTTCTCCTGTTTTTACAGGAGAAAAACAGGAGGTAAGATTCTGAGTGTAGAGTTTTTTGCTAATACCATATTATATCAAATTTGTCAATAGAACCGGTACCTCGGCAGTGGAGCCACACGCACGGCGGCGGCGAGACGGAAACGTGGATGGCCGGGACAAGCCCGGCCATGACGATAATGTGAAGCGTCCGTTTGCGTCTTAGCATTTGCTCACCGTCGCGCATCACGCGGGCGGGTCGGCGGCGACGATTTCGGCGGCGATAGCGGCGAGGACCAATGACTCCTGTTCGGCGGTCATGCCCGGCGGCAGCCTCCCGGCGGCGAAGTGTTCTTCTTCGCGCAACAGCGCCGCAAGGCGCGCTTCGGCGGCCGGCCGATCAGCCCTGGCCGCCTCGCGGTCCTTCTTCACATCGCGATAGACGGTCCAGCCAACCGACGCGAGGCTCACGATCAGCGCGGCGAACGAGACGGGCTCGAAGACCCGCTCCGGCCGATCTTCGAGCGGATCCTTTGCCAGCTCCCGGTCGACAGCCTGCTTCAGCCCTTTGTCGATACGGTTTGCGAGCCGGTCAGCGGCGCGCCGCGCGATCCCGGCAAGTTTGCTGTCTTCGCTCATTGTCTCACTCCGACTTATCTGCGAGTTCGAGGGCAGTAGCGACGACCTGCCGAAATAGCTCGTCGCACTCGGCCGGGCCGCCGGCAAGACGCTCGATCATCTCACGAAATCGTACACCTTCGACGCTTTCGACCGACGCGCACAGCGCGGCGAAATCCGCCGGCAAGGCTGCACGGCCTTCGGGGCCGGCGGCCCGAATATTGCGCACCATCGCGGCGCGACTACCGGCGGCCCGGCCCGATTGCGTCGCAACGGCGATCAGCGCCGCAGCGAGACGGTGGGCTAGCACCTCACGCCACTCGCGGTGGTTATCGACCATGTAATTGGCTAAGTTGAAATGGCTGATCAAAATCGATTCGGGATTACCAGCGGTGTAGTCAAAACGGAGCGCCGCTTCCACAAAGTGCTGCGCCTGTGTGCTTCGGCCGAGATGTTTTTCCAAGATGCTGAAGGCCGTAAGAACCATCCCAAGCTGGGCTACCGCGTTTTCGCGCTCATAGACCTCTCGGCAATAGAGCAGTAAGCGATGCGTTTCATCCACGCGCCCTAACTCCAAAAACGGCCGGAAGTCATTGAAGCGTTTTCGAGCCATCTCAAGCGGAAGAGCACCACGCTTCCGGGCGCTCTCTAGAATTTCAGAATTTAAGTCTAGCGCCTGTTGCCATTTCTCAAGCGTGAGAGCTGCGTTGCGACCAGTATCCAATACTGCCTCGCGCACGTTCCAGATCGGAACGATCTCGTTCGGTCCCCTGGGGTCGGGGAGCGTCTTCATCAGCTCACGCAGCTCCAGGACCCGGAGCAGTACAGTCTCATTTTCGCAGCGCCGGCCCAGGATTTGCAGGCGCTGGCTCTCGTCCGCGAGCTGCGACCACGGGCCGAGGCCGGCGCGCTTTGTATATTGCGCCATTTGCTCGACAGTGCGGAGCGCCTCGTCGTTTCGGCCACTGTCCTGGAGCAGGTTGGCGAGATCGCCGGCGCAAGCGGACGCTGTTTGGAATTCTTCCCTTACAAGCGCTTTCTCAATGACCACGCGCAGCTCTTGTTCGGCTTCTTGCGAGCGACCGGCCCTCTGGAAAAGCCGGGCGAGCAGCCCGTGGTCGATCAATTCCCTATCCGTTCCCGTGGTGGCTTCGACGATGCGCCGCGCCCGCGGCAGAATGGCTGCGACCGTGGCGGGCGCCTCGTCCACCCGATCGACCTGCTCAAGCATCCTCGACGCCGTTGCCCATTCAGCGCGGCGGCTCAGATAGGAGAAGGCGGCCAAGCCGGCGCGGACGATCATGTTTCCGGCTCCAGGCGACTTCCCGTACTGATCCCGTGCGTGATCCATCACCGTCTGCCAAGTCGCCGATAGTTCGATATCCACTGCACCCTGGAATTCCGCCCCGGCATCGGCGCGGCCGGCCTCGGCAACGCCGGGATGGATCAAGATTTCGAACGCCTCGCCGTTTTCGCCGATGAGTTTCTTATCGACAAGCCCGGCGGCGACAAGAGGCGGCAACAACTCGGCGATATCGGGCGCCGGCTCGTCATGCCCGAGGCGCTTCCATAGATCCTTCCAGTTCAACTCGATGATCCAGCTCTCGCGGTCACCTTCCTCGAGAGCACAGAGAAAATGAAAAAAGGTCCGCGCCGCCTCCGGCAACGCGCCGGCAATGCCGCTGCTCCAATCGCGCAGACTGGCCGTAAACGTCGCGCCGTCGAGGCGGGTCTCGCCGTCGCGGAAAAATGCATCGAGCTCGTCCGCACCTTGTGCGGCTTCGGCGCGGTCGAGCTGAGCAGCCAACCGTTGGGGATTGGCGGCCAATTTCTCGGTGAACTCGATCAATTTCGGATGGCCTTGCACCAGACGCAGGGTGCGGCGGACCAGCAAGCGCCCAGCATCGAGCGAGATCGCCGCCGCCTTGCCGTCGAGCAACATCCGGAAATTCGGCAATTCGCGGACCAGCAGCAACGCCTCGTCGAGCGGCAATGCATGCACCGGGATGACCTCGATCGAGTCGGGCAAGCCCGCCGGGTGGATGCGTGTCGTCAATATCACGCGCGAAAGCCCGCCCGGCTTCAGGATTGCACCGATGAGCATGCCCCAGCGCTCGTCGCGCCACTGCCCGGAGTCGCTGAGCAGGCTTTCGAGATTGTCGAGGACGAGCAAGATCGCGTTGTCCTCGAGCACCTGCGTGAGCCGCGGCAGCCAAGCCTGCAATGCGGCCGCACCGTCGACGACGTGAACCATCGCAAAGCCGGGAAGCTGCCTTTCCATCGCCAGCGCAAACTCGCGCAGCGCCAGCTGAATGTCCTTGTCCGCTTCCGGCGCGCGGTACCACACGAAGGCCTGAAACCGTCCGACCGCCTGATGATGGTAGGTCAACTCGACCGCACAGGCAGTCTTCCCGGCTCCGGCCATGCCATGAAACAAGACTCCGCTCTGCTGTCCCTCGGCGGCGAGCGCGGCGCTCGCTCGGGTCATCGCCGCAACCCGGCCGACGAAATGCTCCGGCTGATCGGGAAATTCCGCAATGCCAATGTCGGGTCTGAAATCCTGCGAACGTGCCCGCTTTGGCGGCTCCAGCTGCAAATCGGCCGCTCTTGCGCCGAACAGGGCAGGCGTCGCGACCGACAGCGCCCCAGCCGTGGTGCCACTGGGTTTGAGAGCTGCGCTCAAAGCACCCTGTATAGCTTGCGGGAGGTTCTGCCGCTGGCGAAACAGGCCGTCGAACAGCCCGCGCGCCAGCTCCATCGCGAATTCGTCACCAACCGCGTAGCGCATCGCCAAAACGCCGCAATCGAGGCTGTTGACGAGGGCTCGTGCTACGGTCGGCGCGGCTTTCTGCGCCTGCTCGGCGGTGTCCGCTGGCTCCGGAGTGGCCGCCTCATCCCGGCGCTTCGGCCAGGCCGAGCCAAGATAGCGTCTGCTGGATGCTGGTTGCCGCCGAAAGGCAGGCGGAGAGCACCACGAGCTTCAGCCGCCGACCGGTTTGCCGGAGCAACTGCGCTACGTCGTCCGAGGATATTTGGTCGGGCCGACCCTCGGGCGTCTCCAGGATCAGCGAGCCCGGCAGGCCGTGGCCGGAAAAATGAACAACGTCCCAGCCATCGCCGTCCTGAAGGGCGTCACGCAGGCTGTCCCGGGTCACGCCATACTGCAGGATCCGCAATTCGACCGCGAGGCCCGCACCGCTGGTAAGGCGGCGGACCAGGGTTTGCAGCATCTGGCGCTCGCGCCGCAGGTTCAATGGGCTGCCGGCCGGCGGCAGGCTGAACAATGCCAGGAGCCGCACCCGGTCGCCGATCGGCGCCGCCTTCGGGGGCGCGGTACCCGGAGCTTCGAACACCAGGCTGACGCCCTGGAGCGCGAGCGGCTTGCTGCGCGGATGTGCGATCTCCAATGGCATGACCAGGAGTCGCTCGACCTGATCCGGCACGACGACGCGGACGACGATCGGCGGGAAGCTGTGGCCGAGGATTTTCTCGCCAATGCCGTGGCTGAGCACGGTTTCGCCGATCCAAGCCCCGACCTCGTGCAGAAGGCGCGGCTCGTCTTCGTCCCGTTTGTCGGGGGCGGCGTAGTGCCTCAGATAGGCTGGCAGATCGAACAGGGCCGGATATTTCGGATCGGTGGGGTCGAGCGCGACCGTGTGGTCAGCCAGAAAGGCGCCGCCCTCGTCGGTCAACCGCCAACGCCAATGGTTCGCGTCGGAGAATTCGGCAACTTCCAAACAGAGGGCCATGGCAGCCTCCCTCTCAGTTCTTATGGTTATCGTACTCCCGAACAAAACGCCCACCAATGAAGTTGGAGAATTATTTCGTTAACGCGCATCCGGCGAGGCGCGGGTTATCGTCGTTGCGGCATTATCCGGATCAGCTGTTCCGCGTCGCCGTTGTCGGTGGGAGGGTGATCTTCTTCGCGACTGTGACCGGCCAGTAGCGAATAGACGGACTGAGTGGCGCACCGACGTCAGATCTCGTCGGCACAGTTCGCCGATTTCGATGCAGCGATCAGTTAAGGCCGCATCACCGCTGACGCGCTGTGTGCGGCGCTGCCGGCCTCTTCCTCGTCCTCGTTTGCTGCTCGAACCATCGGCCGTCAGCCGAGCGCTCCCCTGAGAGCACTGATGGCTTGGGCTATGGCGCCACGCGTTGCGGGCGTGTCGGCGAGCGCATTCAGCATGACGAAATCGTGGATGGTGCCGTTGTATCGGGTCGAGGTGACCCGTACGCCCGCGTTCGATAGCTTGCGGGCATAGGCCTCGCCCTCATCACGCAGTACATCATTCTCGTCGACAATGACGAGCGCTTCGGGCAGGCCCGCGAGCTCGTCGAGCGAGGCGCTGAGCGGTGTCGCGGTCGGTTGTTTGCGGACGGCGGGATCAGGCAGGTAGGCGTCCCAGAACCATTGCATGGCGCGCGTGGTCAACCACGGCCCATCGGCGAAGCGAATATATGAGGGCGTGTCAAACTCGGCGTCCGTGACCGGATAGAACAGTACCTGGAAGACAATCTTCGGCCCGCGGCGCTGCTTGGCCATCAGGGTCACCGCCGCCGCCATGTTCCCGCCGACGCTGTCGCCTGCAACGGCAACCCGTAACGGATCGATGCGCAAGCTGGCGCCGTTGTCGACCACATAGCGGGTCGCAGCATAAGCCTGCTCGATTGCGACTGGATAGCGGGCTTCCGGCGAACGGGCGTAGTCGACGAAAACAACCGCGGCCTTAACGCCGACCGCGATTTCTCGGACGAGGCGATCATGCGTGCCCCGGTCTCCCAAGACCCAGCCGCCGCCGTGAAGATAGACCACCACGGGTAAGACATCGACAGTGCCGGCCGGGCGAACGATCCTAACAAGAATAGATCCACTAGGGCCGACCGGGAAGGTGACATCCTCGATTTGTGCGGTCGGCTTGCCGACCGGCATGGACTGTGCTCGCGCCAGTACAGACCTCGCGTCGGCCGGCGACAACGAGTAAATCGGGGGCGCACCGGCCAGACTGTCGACGAATTGCTGGGTGTGTAGTTCCAGCGTCGGCTCGTCAGTATCTGTTGCTATGCCGTTCTCCTGTGAAGACGTCGCGCGCGAGACATGCGCGACGTGCTCGGCCAATTGCATCGCATTCCTTCTAGAACGACTTTGCGGTGGTTCCGGTCAGGATATCGGCCTTGCGGTTGAGGGCTGCGATCAGACCGTCGACGCCATCGCTTTTGAGGATGGCGGCGAATTCGGAACGGCGGGTCGCGACCTCGCTGATCGCGCTGTCAAGATAGATGTCGGAGATTAACCAGCCGTCACCGGCACGGTGCATGGCGTAATCGACCTTGACCGGCTCACCGTTGGCTTTGATGATCCGGCTCTTCACCATGACCCCTGACGGGGCGGGCTGCTCACCAATAACCTCCAGCTGTTGCCCCGCGTAGTTATCGAACCGGTCGGCATAGATCGCAGACATATAGCGGCCGATGCTCTCGCTCACCTCCTGGCGCTGCGCGTCGCTCAGACCAGTCCAGGTCGGACCGACCGACAACCGCGCCATCCAGCCAATGTCGAAGCTGTGGCGAATCACCGGCGCCAGCTGTGCAAAACGTCCGGCTTGCCCAAGCGTCCGGCCGTTTTTCATCGTACTGAGAAGAGCATCGTAGAGGCCCTGGACGGTAGAGCTGCCGCTCGCCGGCGCGGCGTGGACTGTGTACGAAAACGTGCTGAGACTGAGCCCGGCAGCAAAAGCCGCGGCTCTCCAAAAGGGAGTCTTTCGTACAACTGCCTCAGGCATGGTTGGATAAAAAATTGCTGAGGATATCGTCACGTTTTCCCTCCTCTTTCGGCGGCTGGCCATTGCAATCCCCGCAAATATGCGACGGCCTAACAATGAGCCTGATCAAAGCGTCGGCCAGACCGATTTCGGACACGCCGGCGGTGCGGCGGTCGCCGCGAAATCGGTCCGGAACCCCACCCTCGAGTCGACCACCTCCGCGCCCGGCCCTGACAGCCATCCCGGGCACCGATCGATCGAACTGCCGCCGTAACCGATAGCCACGGCCGAACTCGGTGCGGATGAAATCGCGGTCTTCGCCAAGAGCCTTGCGTAACGCGAGGATCTGAACCTTCAGGTTCTCCTCCGCGACAACCATCCCCGGCCATACACGGGTCATGAGCTCGCCCTTCGTAACGAGCGATCCATCGGCCTCTGCTAAAGCCAAAAGAAGATCGAAGGCGCGCGTTCCCAGTTCGATCGGTACGCCGTCGGCAACTAGTTTCCGACGGCGCAGCAGCATGCGGAAGCGGCCGAATTCGAGCGTCGCGTCGACTGTGGTCGGCCTCAACTCACTTTCGAACCGCGGCAGCGTGTTCTCGCGGTAAAGAGCAGGCTCGGCGCGGGTATTCCACGTCATCTTAGGCCTCCCGTTTGGGTTCTGGGCTGCAATTTGGCGCGGGTTTGCGCGCAAGTCGCGTTAATGGTTGCGAAGTTGTGTTAAGAGCCGTTTGCGGCTTCTATGCGGATAGCCGCAGCGCTATTGCACGGGAAGCCACCCGGCCCGACTCTGCCGCGTTAAAATTGGTTGTTCTGGTGTCGATTGGGGTCTGGGCCGACGATTACCCGATGCACCAAGAAACTCTCGCCCTCGGATCGTTCCGGCTGATCCCAGCGCAGCGGATGCTGCTCGACAACGGAAAGCCGCTGCGTCCCGGCAGCCGCGGAGGATCATTCCGGCAGCCTCTGGAGCGGCAACGCGGCAGCGTAGGCCTGGGAACTGCGTGCCGCCGCCAGGCTCGCGGATGTGGCGCGGTCCAGGTCGGAGCAACAATACGTGCGCGCTGCGCGCACCGGTGACGCCTGAGCACGTGCGCACGCAGATAACGCCTCGGCGGACGGAGCGGCCCGCACGCAGCTATCTACCAAAACCGCTTAAACGCATCGTCGGCCGCGACGACACATCCCCGGATTGGCCGAGCGGCGGCGCCGGTGAGAACTTAAGTGGTGGTTACGCCAATCTCTCAAGCAGTGTCCTTGCAGCTCGCAAGTCGGCCGTTTCAAAGCCTTCGGTAAAGCGGGCATAGATCGGCCTCAGAAGCACGTCGGCATCGGCGGGGCGTCCGCGCTCATTCCACAACCGCGCTAGGCTCTTCGCGGCTCGTAGCTCCCACGACAGCGCACCCTGTCGGCGCGCGCACGCGAGCGAGCGGCTAAAGCAATCCTCAATCGGCTCTGGATCGGACGGGTTCGACCGCAGCAGAATTTCGCCCTTGATGCGCAGTGCCTCCGGCATCCACCAAAATGCATCGTTGCGCTCGGTGCGTTGCAAAGCCTCAGCCGCGGCGACGAGGCTTTCGCCGAAGCGGCCTGCCTTTGCAAGAACCTCAGCCAGATCAGTCAGAAACACCGTGTAAAGCGTTTCGGACCGGCTCTGACGCAAACTTTCCAGAGAGGAGCGGAGCAGTCGCTCGGCAAGAGCAAGATTGTCTCGCTTGGCGAACAGTTGTCCTTCAAACCCGCTGGCGTAAGCATAGTAGCCGCTGAGGCTGTACTTTTCGGCGTGATCTTTCAATTGAGCAATCGAGCGGCCGGCAGTTTCCAGATCTCCAAGCCAGAGCGGAATCTGGCAGCCACACCAGGTCAGCGCGAGGCATAATGAGAGAGGATGATCACGTCGCTGCGTCTCGACCAGAAGATCTCGTGCCAGTCGAGCAGACTGGTCGAGCAGCCCTTGCGCCCACTGCGCTTGCGCCAAAGTGCAGCTCGCGGATACAAAACTGTCTCTTCCCAACCTGGCAAGATGAGCTCGTCTTACGGCCGGCTCGCTGGTCCGCTGGCATGTCCGCTGGGCGTAGGTCGACGCCTCGCGGTATTCGCCCAGAAAGAAGAGTGACGTACCGAGAATCCAGTCGGCTGTCGCGAGAGCAGCAGGATCCCCGGACCTATTTGCTATTGTTTCAGCGCGGCGTCCGAGATCAAGAGCACCCCTGAAGTCTTCGAGGCGATGGCAGCAGCTGGCGAGGCCCGCGAGCGCTCGCAGTTGGTAATCGACGTCTTGAAGGAATTCCGCCAGCTCGCTGGCTCTCTGCAGCGCGGCGCGCGCTGTGTTGCTCAGACCTTCAGTAAACATAAGCGAATAGCCAAACGCACATTGCAGCACCATTTCCCGACTGGTTTCATTATCTTGCGGGCCGAGTACGTCCAGCGCCTTTCGCGCCCAGCTGAGGCATTCGGCTAATAATGATAGCCCGAGCCAGACCGGCGTCGCCGCCGCCGCAAGGCGCACTCCGGCCGAAATATCGCCCTCGGGAGAGAACGCCCAGGTTAGCGCAGCACGAATATTGTCGATCTCACGGGCGCAACCGGTAAACTTATCGGCCGCTGTATCGTCTGGAGTTTCTGCAAGTATATTATAGTAATAGTTAGCATGGCGTCGACCAATTTCTGTGGTTTCGCCGCTCTCGTTTAATTTTTCGATAGCATAAGCCCGCATCGTGTCGAGCATATAATGGTAGGTGACGTCGCCGCCGATGTCGGTCGCGAGAAGTGATTTCTGCGCGAGATTTGCAACGATCTCGATCACCTCGAAACTGCGGATATGCTCGTCGCCGACAACACTGCTAGCAGCCTCCATAGTAAAGTCGCCCCGAAAGGCAGCGAGCCGCCGCAACACGACTTTTTCGACCTTCGGCAAGAGAGCGTAGCTCCAATCGATCGTCGCGCGCAGGGTCTGCTGGCGTGGCAGAGCAGTACGTCGACCGCGAGTCAACAGGTCGAAACGGTGGGTCAGCCCGTGAGTGAGGCTCTGGATTCCGAGCACGTCGACCTGGACCGCCGCGAGCTCTAGAGCCAAAGGCATGCCGTCGAGACCACGGCAAATCTCCAGCACGTTGGGAATGTCAGCATCGCTAAGGACGAAACCGTCAATCGCCGCTGCCGCTCGCTCGCTGAACAGCTGCACGGCCGAATAGCCGAGGGCTTCGACGGCGCTCAACGGAGCGGTTCCAGACGGAACCTCCAGCGGCGGAAGGCGCAGTACCCGTTCGCCCTCCGCACGCAACGGCTCGCGGCTCGTTGCGAGAATGCAGACGTTCGGCGCCACCCGCAGCATAGCCTCGGCTAGAGCCGTTGCTGCGTCGACTACATGCTCGCAACAGTCGAGGACGATCAACATCTGCCTGTCTCGCGACCACGCCGCGAGCGCCGTCAGCGGATCGACGCCGGTTGATGGCATGCCCAAGGCTGCGCCGACTTCAGCGGGGACTAGTGCGGCATCGACGAGCGTCGCCAAGCCGACGAACCAGACCCCATCGGCAAATGACGCGCTCATCTCCTCGGCGGCGGCGATTCCCACCGTCGTCTTGCCGATCCCGCCGGGGCCGACGATTGTCAAGAGGCGATGCTGAGAACACCGCGACACTACCGTCGCGATGACCTCGTCGCGGCCAACTACGCGCGTTAGCAGGGCGGGAAGATTCCCGCTAGGCGCTGGCTGGCTCCGCGACGGAGCGGAAGCCTTCTGCCATTGCCCGCGCGTTACCGGCGCGACGAAGGTATAGCCTCGGCCTGGGCTGCTGATGATGAAGCGATTTCCTTGCCGCCCATCGCCCAGCGCCTTGCGCACTGCCGCGACATGGACCCGCAAAGCACCTTCGTCGATCACTGTCTCCGGCCACACGCGACCGATTAACTGATCCTTGGAGACGGTCTCGCCGGCGCGCTCCACTAATGTGATCAGGATTTCAAGCGCGCGGCTGCCAAGCCGCAGCGACCTGCCGCTGTTTAGCAGCATGCGCTGCGCGGGGAGTAGCTGGAAGGACCCGAAGACGTAGGTCTCATCAGCCAACGATGGTACTCCTTACGCGCGGCCGGGGGCCGGAGCATCGACTCATGGCCCTTGCGACGATTAGAGTTTAGGCCAAACAGACGGCTCCGTCGTTAGCACCCTCAGTTGTGCCGATGTGTGTGTATGCCCACGAAAGTGGCCGCCGATCAGCGTTCACAGAGACCCAAAATTCCCAGCTCTCCTCTGGAGGAGGCAGGATTCGAACGTTATTCGTTGTATCGCCGTCAGCTAAAGGCCTTGAATTCAGGAAAAAT
>Ga0318575_10000077_pt1 | contig 16482 bp, 17 predicted proteins | sample GRESIP089b5f23_FD_203671 | JGI IMG/M metagenome (GOLD analysis project Ga0318575, IMG submission 203671) | Tropical soil microbial communities from Luquillo Experimental Forest, Puerto Rico - GRE.SIPMG.089b5f23 | ecosystem: Environmental > Terrestrial > Soil > Tropical forest > Bulk soil... | reverse complement strand
TGGGTTTTGTGTGTTGATGTCAACAAGCGGCGGCACTGGATCGGGATAGGCTTCGATATTGAGCTTGATGAAGCTGGCGATGCCGACGCCGAACATGAACAGCAGCAGCAGCACCATCAGCACCCGCTGGCGCAGGGCAAAGGCGATGACTGCATTCATTCGTTTTCCCGGATCGCTCAGCGAGTGCCGGCGGCGCGATCGATAAATAACGCTCCGCTCGTCACGACCTTCTCGCCTTCCGACAGCCCGGCAAGGATCTCGACCATCCCGTCGGCGATCTGGCCGACCCGCACGGATCGGGCGGCAATCGTGCCGTCCTGACCCGCCACCCAGACGCGCGTGGTATCGCCCTCGTAGACGACCGCGTGCTGCGGCACCGCCGGAGCGGTCGCCGCCTCGCCGGTGATGATGCTGAAATTGGCGAACATTCCGGGCTTCAGCGCGCCATCGGGGTTTTCCACATCGGCGCGCACCGACAGCCGGTGGGTGTTCGGATCGATCGACGGTGCCACCCAGGAGATCTTCGCTTTGAAGGTACGACTGGGGAAGGCCAGCACATGCACCTCCACCGGCAAGCCGACCCGCATCAACGGCGCATCCACCTCACGCACATTGGCGATCAGCCAAACGGTCGAGAGATCACCGATCGTGTAGACCGGATTGGAAGCGCCGGCAGCAGTGCTGTTGATGAACTGGCCGAGCCCGATCTGCCGCTGCGTGATGATGCCACCGATCGGCGCCCGGACGACCGTGACCGAATCGAGCTTTTGCGTCGGCTGAGCTTCGAGCGAGGCGATCTCGGTGTCGTCCTTGCCGAGGATGCGCAACCGGCGGCGCACCGCGTGAAGGGCTGTCTCGTCGGCGCGGACCGTGTTCTGCGCGGTTGCGAGATCGGTCTGGGCCTGTTGCCAATCTTTAAGAGCGCCGCCTTGCGCCAGGTAGAGCTCGTGGGCACGCTTTTCGTTGGTCTGCGTTTGCGCCAGTTGTGAGCGGGCGGTTTGCAGGTTGGCAAGTGCGGTGATCAGATCGTTTTGCGCCTGCACAAACTCGCTTGCCTGAATCTCGAAGAGCGGCGCTCCGGCCTCGACATGATCGCCGAGCTTGGCGATCAGCTTGATGACTCTTCCTGAATAAGGCGAAAAGACCGGCGTCGTCAGATCATCATCAATGGCGATATTGCCTTCTGTCACCTGCTCGGGTCGAAAGCTGACGAGACGGACCGGCTCGACCTTGAACCCGGCCCACTGTTGCTTTGTCGGCTTGAATATTCCCGGGGCCTGGTTTGTCGCCTCCGCCGGCTGCTCGGTCACCGGCTTGACCAGCTTGGGAACAATGACGACGCTAAACACGACGAGCGCCGCGGCAACGGCGAGGATCGCCAGCTGCCGCCAGCGCGAGAAGGAGTGCTTAGGGCGCGGCGTTGCTGCGTTTACGATGCTGGCCGGCATAGGGGAACCGCCCACCCTGGCACCCGCAGGCGCTGTAAGACCAGGACGTGGTGGGATCGCGGTCGTTTCGGACGGGGGTTCGATGAGGGTCATAACGTAGTCATGCTACGGCACCGGGGCTCACCCGGTGAAAGCTCCCTCAATTTCCCCTGGCTACGCCCTTGTGGATCGTGGGCTTTCCTATATCCGTGTTTTCTTACACCCGCCTGAAACCGTCCGATCAACCTTAGCCACCATACCGAACGGGAACTGCCGCTGTTGCCTGGACCGCCCCTCCGACCTCGCCATCGCAGGGATAGGGCTACGAGCTACCAGCTGCGCTGGCGAGCATCAGCATACCCCAGACAGCCAGACCGATGCCGGCAATCCGCCCGATCCAGTGGCCCATTGGGATCGTCTTCTCCAACAGGACAAAACAAGCAAGACCAGCAATCCAGAACAAGTTCATGATGCCGCCAAAGAATAACAGGCCCATCAGGAACCAACAGCATCCCAGACAATACGTGCCGTGTTCGAGCCCCATGCAGAAGGCTCCGAGCCGGCCGGGTTGCCATTTCTGGGCAAGGAAGCTCAGAGGCGAGCGGCAGTGTCGCAGGCAGACGCCCTTCATCGGGGTGAGTTGCCATGCGCCGGCGGCGAGGAGGATCGCACCACCGAGCCAGTAGCTCGTCGTCGTCATCATCGGCGACAGCAAGTCGAGCTGCTCCAATCCCCACTGCAATGCGGCGGCGAGCGTGCTGAATCCGCCCCAGGCCGCGAGGTACCCGGCAGCGAAGATCCCGGTGGGCACGTAGGGCCGATCTCGGTCCTTCTGCGCGCGGTTGACGCGGGCGAAGACCAGCAGCATCGGTGCCGCACCGGGCAGCATCATCGCGACCATCATGACCCACCACATGGCGAAGATCAGACCGGCATATGCCGGGGTCCACACCGCACTCGCCATCATCAAGTCCATGTCGGGCAGACCTGCCATTTGCGTCATCGCCACCGCACTCATCCCGGTGCCTGCGCCGAGTGCGATCCAGACCCATGCGGCGACGACCACCGCGACGAGCGCGGCGATCACGACTAAACGGTCGCGCCGCAACACCGCTTCAAGGAGGGTCGTGTCAGTTACCGTCACCGCCACCGCCTTCTTTCATCCAGCTTGCAGCGCTTTTGGACTAGCCGCTCACTCATTCCGGCGCCGGTGTCGTCAGAGACAAGGTGGTCATCAAGTGCCGAGCCATAACCCACCGAACGTTTCGATGTCGACGGCCTTAAGCGCGCCACAAAGCGCTGCTAGGGTTTGGCTTTGCGCAGGGAGGACTTTGCCGTCGTGCGAGCCTGGCAGCCGCTCCCTGCTCGCTCCCTCAGGCTTGGCTTCCAGCTCCCTGCTGGGCTCCCTCAGCGCGACGCAGTTGAGAAGCCCTAATCTTTTGACATGGAATGCTTTAACGACTAGTGCGAGGGCTGCCTGGGCGGGATTTTTGCGGATCCTCCCTGAGAGCAGGGAGGCCAGGGCCGCATTGACGTGCCGCGGTCACCTCCATAAGTTCCGACGCGTCAATTTTTGAAGGAACTGCGCCCATGAAGCCGAACCGGCGGCCCGGTAACCCGTGTTTTTCGTCGGGTCCCTGCGCCAAACGGCCAGGATGGTCGCCCGCCGTGCTCGCCGGGGCGCTCGCCGGTCGCTCGCATCGCTCGGCGACGGGTTTGGCGAGGCTCGTCGAGGTGGTCGAACGTTCGCGCGCAATCCTCGGCATCCCGGCCGACTGGCGGATCGGTATCGTTGCCGGCTCGGATACCGGGGCGATCGAGATCGCGATGTGGTCGCTGTTGGGTGCCCGCGGCGTCGACATGCTGTCCTGGGAGAATTTCGGCGAAGGCTGGGTCACCGATGTCGCGCAGCTGAAGCTCCCCGATGTGCGGGTGCTGAAGGCACCCTATGGCGGGCTTCCCGACCTGTCGAAAGTCGACCCGGCGCGTGACGTGGTCTTCCCGTGGAACGGCACGACCTCCGGAGTGCGGGTGCCCAACGGCGACTGGATCGCCGACGACCGTAAGGGGCTCGCGATATGTGATGCGACCTCGGCGGTATTTGCGATGCGGCTTCCCTGGGACAAGCTCGATGTCGCCACTTGGTCGTGGCAGAAATCACTAGGCGGCGAGGCCGCCCACGGCATGCTGGCGCTGTCGCCGCGCGCGATCGAGCGGCTCGAGAGCTATACCCCGCCCTGGCCGCTGCCCAAGCTCTTCCGGCTGACCTCCAAGGGCAAGCTGATCGAGGGCGTCTTCCGCGGCGAGACGATCAACACCCCCTCGATGCTGTGTGTCGAGGACGCGCTCGATTCGCTCAAATGGGCCGAAAGCATCGGCGGGCTGGACGGGCTCGTCGCCCGCTCGGAACAGAGTCTTGCAATCATCAAGGCCTGGGTCGAAACCTGCCCCTGGGCGCGGTTTCTCGCCGAGGACCCGGCCACCATCTCCTCGACCTCGCCGCAGCTCGAAATTGTCGACCCTTGGTTCGCCGGGATGGACTGGGAAGGCCGTTTCCGCACCGCACGGACGATGGCGAAGCGGCTCGAAGAGGAGGGGGTGGCCTACGACATCGCAAGCCATCGCGCCTCGCCGCCGGGCTTGCGGATCTGGACCGGCGCCACGGTCGAGCCCTCTGACGTGGCCCTGCTGCTCCCTTGGCTCGACTGGGCCTGGGACGAAGAACGCCAGGCGGCGAAGGCGGCGTAATGCCGAAGGTGTTGATCGCCGACGAGCTGAGCCCGCGCGCCGCCGAGATATTGGTGGTACGCGGGCTTCATGTCGACTTCGTGCCAGGCCTAACGGCGGCCGAGCTCGAGAAACGCATTGCTGCCTATGACGGGCTCGCGGTGCGCTCGGCGACCAAAGTTACCAAGGCGCTGCTCGCCTATGCCGCGAAGCTCCGGGTCATCGGCCGCGCCGGCATCGGCGTAGACAATATCGATGTCGAGGCGGCGACCGAGCGCGGCATCGTCGTCATGAACACGCCTTACGGCAATTCGATCACGGCTGCCGAGCACACAATCGCCCTGCTCTTTGCGCTGTGTCGGCAGATCCCGGCCGCCGACCGCTCGACCCAGGCTGGCAAATGGGAGAAGTCGCGCTTCATGGGGGTCGAGCTAAGCGGCAAGACCCTTGGGGTCATCGGCTGCGGCAATGTCGGCGCCGCCGTTGCCGAGCGAGCGCTCGGGTTGCGCATGAAGGTCATCGCCTACGACCCTTTTCTCTCGCCCGAGCGGGCCCGTGATCTTGGCGTCGAGAAGGTGCCGTTGGAGGCGCTCTTGGCCCGCGCCGACTTCACCACCCTGCATACACCGCTGACCGAAGCGACCCGGAATCTGATCGACACCCGCGCGCTCGCCGCGATGAAGCCCGGCGCGCGCCTCATCAATTGCGCCCGCGGCGGTCTCGTCGTCGAAGACGACCTCGCCGCCGCCCTCGACAGCGGCCACGTCGCCGGTGCGGCGATCGACGTCTTCACCGAGGAGCCGGCGACCTGGAGCCCGCTCTTCGGCCGCGACAACGTCGTCGCCACCCCGCATCTCGGCGCCTCGACCAGCGAGGCGCAGGAGAACGTCGCCGTGCAGATCGCCGAGCAGGTGGCCGATTTCCTATTGACCGGCGCCGTCTCGAACGCAGTCAACATGCCGTCACTGACTACCGAGGAGGCGAAGCGGCTCAGCCCCTATATGAAGCTCGCCGAGCAGCTCGGCAGCTTCGCCGGGCAGCTGACCGAGACGGGCATCAAATCCGTCGCCGTCGAGTATGAAGGGGCGATCGCCGAGCTAAACGTCAAGCCGTTGACCGCGATCGCCTTGACCGGGCTCTTGGCACCCCAGCTCGCCGCGGTCAACATGGTCAATGCGCCAGTAATCTGCCGAGAGCGCGACATTCGGGTCAGTGAGACGCGGCGCGCCGAGCCTGTCGACTACCAGACCTTGATCCGGGTCGTCGTCGAGACCGAGCGTCGCCGCCGCGAGGTCGCCGGCACGTTGTTCGGCGGTGACAAGCCGCGCCTCGTTTCGGTCGAGGGCATTTCGCTCGAAGCCGAGCTCGGCCGCAACGTGCTGTTCGTCCGCAACTATGACAAGCCAGGGTTTATTGGTGCGCTCGGACACGTGCTCGGCGCGGCGGCGGTCAACATTGCGACCTTCCATCTCGGCCGCACGGCGCCCGGGAAGGAAGCGATCGCTCTCGTCGAGGTCGACCAGGGGTTAACTCCCGTGATCCTCGACACCGTTCGCGCTCTCCCGAATGTCATTCAAGCCAAGGCGATGCGCTTCTAGGCGAAGCGCTGCTTCGTTACACTACTGCGCCATGAGCGAGGCACCGCACCCGGCATTGTTGCCGACTGGCATGCACGATTTGTTGCCGCCCGAGGCCGAAATCGAAGCGGCGGTCGTGGCACAGCTGATGGCGACCTTGAGGGCGCATGGCTACGAACGAGTCAAGCCGCCGCTCGTTGAATTCGAGGAGACGCTGTTCTCGGGCGCCGGGGCGGCAATGGCGACGTCGACCTTCCGCATGATGGATCCGGTCTCGCACCGCATGATCGGCGTGCGAGCCGACATGACTCCGCAGATTGGGCGTATCGCCGCCACTCGGCTCGGAAACGCGCCACGGCCGTTGCGGCTCAGCTACGCCGGTCAGGTGCTGCGGGTCAGAGGCTCGGAGATCCGGCCCGAGCGGCAGGTCGGCCAAGTCGGAGCCGAATTGATCGGTGCCGCCGCACCGGCTGCAGATGTCGAGGTGATCGCGGTTGCCGGCGAAGCGCTCGCCGCGCTCGGCGTGCCCCACCTGTCGGTCGACATCACTCTGCCGACGTTGGTGCCGGCCATCGGCGAGGCCTACGGTATGGGCGGTGGCTGCGCGGCTGCGTTGCGCGTCGCCCTTGATCGCAAGGATGCCGCCGCGGCGGCATCCTTGGCAGGGAAGGCGGGAAAGCTCCTGGAAAGGCTGCTTCTTGCTGCTGGTCCCGCCGCAGCGGCGCGTGCCGCCCTCGATCGCCTCGATTTGCCTGCGCGGGCGCGCGCCGAGCGAGCGCGGCTCGCTGTCGTGCTCGACGGGCTCACGGCCGTTGCTCCTGAGCTCAAGGTGACGGTCGACCCGGTCGAAAACCGAGGCTTCGAGTATCACACTGGCATCAGCTTCACGTTTTTTGCGGGCGGATCTGCAGCCCACGGCCCATTCGGCGAACTCGGCCGCGGCGGCCGGTACGATGCCGGTGATCCGAGGGCCTCGGAACCGGCAACCGGGTTCACTCTCTATACCGATACGATCCTGAGGACCTTGCCTGAGGTCCGCGCGCCCCGCCGCTTACTTGTGCCGCTCGGAGCCGAACGCGGGCGGGCCGACGCCTTGCGCGCGGCGGGCTGGGTCACGGTCGCGGCACTCGCGTCTGTAGGCGACTGGCGGGGGGAGGCACGCCGCCTCGGCTGCAGTCACGTCCTAGAAGCGGACGATCCGGTGGCGGTCGGCTGAAGGAGGCCGGAGATGGGCAATGTCGTCGTGGTCGGGGCCCAGTGGGGCGACGAGGGCAAGGGCAAGATCGTCGATTGGCTGTCCGAGCGCGCCGATGTCGTGGTCCGCTTCCAGGGCGGCCACAATGCCGGCCACACCCTCCTCGTCGGGAATACCGAGTACAAGCTCAGCCTGCTCCCGTCAGGGGTTGTCCGCCGTGGCAAGCTGTCGATCATCGGCAACGGTGTTGTCGTCGATCCCTGGGCGCTCGTCGCCGAGATCGAGACGATGCGCGAGAAGGGGCTCGACATCTCGCCGCAAAATTTGCGATTGGCCGACAATGCGGCGCTGATCCTGCCATCGCACGGCGCGCTCGACCGCGCCCGTGAGGGGCGGCGGGGCGACCAGAAGATCGGCACCACCGGCCGCGGCATCGGTCCCGCTTACGAGGACAAGGTCGGGCGCCGCGCGATCCGAGTGTGCGACCTCGCCGACCCGAAGGCGCTCGAATGGCGCGTCGACGATGTGCTCTTGCACCACAATGCGCTATTGCGCGGGCTGGGCGAACCAGAGGTTGACCGCGCCGAGCTGATTGCCGCCCTGACCGCGGTCGCGCCGCACATTCTGCCCTATGCCGGTCCCGTGTGGCGCCTGCTCGACGACGCGCGAAGCCAAGGCAGGCGCATCCTTTTCGAGGGTGCGCAGGGCGCCATGCTCGACGTCGATCACGGCACCTACCCGTTCGTCACGTCGTCGAACACCTTGGCCGGGCAGGCGGCCGCGGGATCGGGCATGGCGCCGGGCGCGGTCGGTTACGTGCTCGGCATCACCAAGGCCTACACAACCCGCGTCGGCAGCGGGCCGTTTCCGACCGAGCTCAAGGACGCGATCGGCGAGAAGCTCGGCGAGCGCGGCCGCGAGTTCGGCGTCGTCACCGGGCGCAAGCGGCGCTGCGGCTGGTTCGATGCGGTCGCGGTGCGCCAGGCCGTCAAGACTGGCGGCATCAACGGCATCGCGCTGACCAAGCTCGACGTGCTCGACGGTTTCGAAGAGGTCAAGCTCTGCACCGCCTATCGCTGTGGTGGGGAGATCTACGACTACGTCCCGGCGGGGATGACCGCCCAGGCGGCGCTGGAGCCGGTGTACGAGACCGCCGAGGGCTGGCATGAAAGCACCCGCGGCGCGCGGTCCTGGGCCGATTTGCCGGCGACCGCGGTCAAATACATCGGTCGGCTCGAGGAATTGATCGGCACGCCGGTCGCGCTTCTATCGACGAGCCCCGAGCGAGTGGACACGGTGCTAGTGCGCGATCCATTCGCCGACTGACATCAATCTAGATCGCGCGAGGTCTCGGCTGTTACCGCGCGCTACGGGCCTGCGGCGCGGCGGTCGTCCTGTTCAGATGGGCATGCTCGCCGATATAGCCGTCGACATGGCTAGCGATCGTCTCCAAACGATCGGCAAAATAATGATCGGCTCCCGGGATCTTGCGAAAATCTATCTTAATGTCGCGTTGGTGCGACAGCTTGTTGACCAGCCGCTGCACCGATTCGACCGGCACCACGGTGTCCTGATCGCCCTGCAGTATAAGACCCGATGACGGGCAAGGAGCGAGAAATGTAAAGTCGTAAACATTTGCCGGCGGCGACACTGCAATGAAGAGCTCAATCTCGGGCCGGCGCATCAGCAACTGCATGCCGATCCAGGCACCGAACGAAAAACCGGCAATCCAGCAGAATTGGGCATTCGGGTTGTAGGTTTGCAACCAGTCGAGTGCCGAGGCAGCATCGGACAGTTCGCCCTCACCGCGGTCGAAGCTACCCTGACTGCGCCCGACGCCGCGGAAGTTGAAGCGCAGGGTCGAGAAGCCATGGCGCACAAAGCACTGGTACAAAGTGTAGACAACCTTGTTATTCATCGTCCCGCCATGCTGCGGGTGGGGATGGAGGGCAATCGCCATAGGCGCGGCAGGACCGCGGGCATGATGATAGCGCGCCTCGATCCGTCCTTCCGGGCCGTTAATGATTACGTCAGGCACGGCCGATCCAGCTAAAAGCCCAGCACAATCCTCTGACACCGGCTGCAGCGCTACCGCCGGAAACTCCGTAATTCTTGATCATTTTCGTCGGACAATTATATGTTTCCTCACGCCGCCTCCGATGCAGCGCGATCGGAAGCGGCATCAAGGCTATATTAACATAGTGACAGCGATGCTCTTTAGAAACCTGCGCGACGAAATCGACGCCACCCTCGCCCGCGATCCCGCCGCCCGTTCGCGCCTCGAAGTCGTGCTCTGTTACCCGGGCTTTCACGCGCTCCTGTTTCACCGCCTCGCCCAGTGGCTGTGGCAGAAACGCTGGCTGCTCGGTGGACGTTTCGTGTCGCATGTCGGGCGGTTCTTGACTGGCATCGAGATCCATCCCGGAGCGCGCATCGGCAAACGCCTGTTCATCGATCACGGGATGGGGGTGGTGATCGGCGAGACTGCCGAGATTGGCGACGACTGCACGCTTTATCAGGGCGTGACCCTCGGCGGTACCTCGCTAGATCGGGGTCAGAAGAGGCATCCGACCCTCGGCAACGGTGTCATAGTCAGCGTGCACGCGCAGGTGCTCGGTCCGTTTCGGGTCGGGGATGGGGCGCGCATTGGTGCGCAGGCAGTCGTGCTGAGTGAGGTTCCGGAGGGCGCCACGATGGTCGGCATCCCGGCCAAGCCGGTCTCCCGGCGGCTCGCATCGAGCGAGCCTCGGCCGGCGTTTCAGCCTTACGCGCTGGGGCCCGAGATCCCGGATCCGATCGCCCGCGCGCTCAACGGCCTACTCGACGAGGTCACGAGCCTGCGCGCACGCTTGAGTGAACTCGAGAAAAGTGAGCTGGTACGCTCCAGCACCGGTGAGCCGACGCTGGAGGTTCAGCTTGGTAACGGGGCTGACGATAAGGGCGCATAGCCTGAGGACCGGACGATGCGGCTAAGCACCAAAGGCCGTTATGCCGTGATGGCGATGGTCGATCTCGCGCAACACAGCACAGGCGCCCCGATCTCGCTCGCCGGGATCGCCGAGCGGCAGGAGATCTCGCTGTCTTATCTCGAGCAGCTCTTCGCGATGTTGCGCAAAAGCGGGCTCGTCAAGAGCGTGCGCGGTCCGGGCGGCGGCTATCTACTCGCCCATGACCGCGGCGAGACCCGCATCGCCGACATCATCCTCGCCGTCGATGAGCCGATACGCGCGACGCGGTGCACCCCCGGCGCGCCGGTCGGGTGCCGCGGCAATCGGACCCGTTGCGCGACGCACGATCTCTGGGAAGAGCTCGGCAATCAGATCCACCTCTATCTCAGCTCGGTCTCGCTCGCTGATGTATGCGAGCGGCGCGTACTCGGGATCAGCGGTCGCCTCCATTCAGAGACTTTTGGCAGCGCCACCGCGACGGGGACGTGATGAGCGAGGCCACTCGGGCGCGCCCTGGCGTCATGGCTCGAACCGAAACGTATCTCGATTGGAACGCAACCACCCCGTTGCGGCCCGAAGCAGCGGCGGCCATGTCCGCCGTGCTCGCTCGCTGCGGCAACCCGTCCTCGGTTCACCGCTGGGGTCGCTGGGCGCGGCAGGCGGTCGAGCAGGCTCGCTCGTCGGTCGCGGCCCTGCTCGATGCGCCGCCCGAGGGTGTCGTCTTCGTCAGCGGGGGTACTGAGGCGAACCACCTTGCCTTATTGGGCTCCGGGCGCGACCGCGTCTTGGTCTCTGCAGTAGAGCACGATTCGGTCCTTCGTGCGGTACCCGAGGCCGAGCGGATCCCGGTCGACCGCGACGGCGTCGTCGTGCTCGACACGCTTGACCGTCTTCTCGCGAGTGATCGGCTCCCTGCGCTCGTCTCGGTAATGCTCGCCAATAACGAGACCGGTGTGGTGCAACCGGTGGCCGCGATCGCGGCGATCGCGCGAGCACACGGTGCGCTGTTCCATTGTGACGCTGTACAGGCTGCGGGGAAGATTGCCCTCGACACAGGCGCAATTGGTGCCGATCTTGTCACCTTGTCGGCGCACAAGCTCGGCGGTCCGCCGGGTATCGGCGCGCTGGTCGTGAGGGGTGAGCTGGAGTTGATGCCGCTCTTGCGCGGCGGCGGGCAGGAACGCGGTCGGCGCGCGGGTACCGAAAACCTGGCGGGAATCGCCGGTTTTGCCGCCGCCGCCGTTGCCGCGGCGGAGGAGATCGCCGTCTACGACCGTGTTCACTCATTGCGCAACGCGCTGGAGGCGGGGCTTGCCGCAATAGCGCCTGAGGCAGTGGTGCTCGGCGCTGCAGCGCCCCGCTTGCCGAACACAGCAGCGATCGCGATGCCGGGGGTCGCCGCCGAGACCCAGGTCATCGCGCTCGATCTCGACGGCGTCATGGTCAGCGCCGGTTCCGCCTGCTCTTCGGGCAAAGTCGGGCCGAGCCATGTGTTGGAAGCGATGGGGGTAGGCCCCGATCTCGTTGGCTCCGCAATCCGGGTGAGCCTCGGCTGGAATTCGTCCGAGGCCGATGTTGCCCACTTCCTGAGAGCCTGGACCACGCTCTATCAGCGCTGCCGCGGTTCTTCCTTCGGAGCGCGCGCGGCATGAGTGCGGTTACCACTGTCCCAGCGCGCCTATCCGGGGCGCATCTCGGCAACGCCATGCCGATCTATCTCGACAATCAGTCGTCGACCCGGCTCGATCCCCGTGTGCTCGAAGCGATGTTGCCGTATTTCACCGAGCAATTCGGCAATCCGCACAGCACAACCCACGCGTATGGCCGTATCGCTGCCGAGGCGATCGAGCAGGCGCGCAGCGAAGTCGCTGCGCTGATCAATGCCGATCCGCGCGAGCTCGTATTCACCTCGGGTGCCACCGAAGCGAACAACTTGGCGATCAAGGGCGCCGCGCACTTCGCCCGCCTTTACCCGCAAAGCGGGCAGCCCCGTGACCACATCGTAACGCTGACGACCGAGCACAAATGTGTGCTCGAAAGCTGTGTTCAGCTCGAGCGGGAGGGCTTTCGCCTCACATTTCTCCCTGTCGAGCCGAGCGGTCTCGTTTCGCTCGACGGGTTGGCCGCGGCGCTCAGCGAGCGGACTTTGCTTGTCTCGGTGATGGCCGCGCACAACGAGATCGGCGTCATCCAACCACTTGCCGAGATCGGCGCACTGTGCCGCTCCAGAGGTGTGCTTTTTCACAGTGACGCGGCCCAAGCTGTCGGTAAGATCGCGCTCGACGTCGAAGGAATGCAAATAGATCTACTGTCGATGTCGGGCCATAAGGTCTACGGACCGAAAGGCGTTGGTGTTCTTTATGTTCGGCGGCGGCCTCGCGTGCGCCTGGTGCCACTGATCGACGGTGGCGGCCAGGAGCGCGGCCTGCGGTCCGGGACCTTGCCGACGCCGCTCTGTGTCGGGATCGGCCGCGCCGCGTCGCTCGCGGCGGCGGAGATGGGGGATGAGTCGGCACGGCTGCGTCAGCTCAGGGACCGCCTGCAAACGGGTCTTGCCCGTCGTGTGCCCGGGCTTCGGCTGAACGGCGATGCTGAACACCGCTTGCCGGGCAGCCTCAATTTCTGCTTTCCGGGGATTCCGGCGATGAGGCTGATAGAGGCCTGCCCGGGAATAGCGATCTCGACCGGCTCGGCCTGCACTTCGGCAAATGTCGAGCCCTCTTATGTGTTGCGCTCCCTCGGGCTCTCGGAAGCGGATGCGAATAGTGGGATTCGCATCGGCCTCGGCCGTTTTACGACATCAGCAGAGGTCGATTTCGCGATCGACGCGCTGGCCGCAACAGCAATCCGGCTCGCCGCAGAAAGAGTGATGGCGGGGCAGGGGGGCGCACCCATATAGGGATTGACATCTCGGATCGCGCCGGTGCTATGGAATCGGCCTCTGGAGAAGATCGGATGTTCGCGAGAAAGCAGGCCTTGTCGGTGACGGACGCCGCAGCAGGGCGCATACACGCGCTGCTCGCCAAGCGCGGCAAGCCGTCGGTTGGCGTGCGGGTAGGGGTGCGCTCGCGCGGCTGCTCAGGGCTCAGCTACACTATCGAATATGCCGACGAGAAGGGTAAATACGACGAGGTCGTCGAGGATAAGGGGGTGACGATCTTGGTCGACCCGAAAGCGGTCATGTTCATCCTCGGGACCGAGATGGATTATGTCGAAGAGAAGCTGCAGAGTGGCTTCACCTTCCGCAATCCGAACGAGAAAGGCCGTTGCGGGTGCGGCGAATCCTTCCACGTCTAGCGCGGCGCCGGCAAGCGCGCGGAGCAGCCTCGCGTGAAGCTGTTCCAGATAGAGGAGCCGGACGGCGGACCGGCGAATCCGAATGAAGCGGGGGCGGCGATCGGTATTGATGCGGGTGGCGCTCGTGCCGAGGTAGCATTCTCGGTCGGTGGGAATGCACTCATTCTCGATGATCGCGAGGGGTTTGAGCAGAAGTTGCCGGTTCCTGCGGTCGGCGCCCCGACGGCAGAATGGCAAGGACTATTGGAAGGAGCACGGATACGCGCCGAGCGCGCACTTGCGCGGCCGGTGAGGCACGCGGTGGTCGTGCTTGCCGCGGCGCCGGATGCGACCGCCGAAAGGCGCCTGCGGCAGGCAGCTGAACGCGCGGGGCTCGAGGTATTGCGTCTTGCCCATCGCGCCGAATTGTCTGCCGCTCCGAGCGCGGCGCTCGCTGCCGCGGTCCTCGCCGAGGATCTGGCGCCGCGGCCGGAACTCGTTGCCGCTCCGGACCCCGGCTGATGCCAAGGATGACCTTTATCGCGCGCGACGGGACCCGTCATGAAGTCGACGCGCCGCTCGGCGCCTCGGTGCTGCAAGTTGCTCGCGAGCATGATATCGATATCGAAGGCGCCTGCGAAGGCTCCCTCGCCTGCTCGACCTGTCACGTCATCGTCGATCCGGAATGGTACGATCTGCTGAAGGAGGCGAGCGAGGACGAGGAGGACATGCTCGACCTCGCCTTCAATCTGACCAAGACATCTCGGCTCGGCTGCCAGATTATCATCACAGAGGAACTCGACGGGCTGACGGTGCGGCTGCCCGCGGCTAGTCGTAATTTGCTTTTCGGCTGACCCCGACGTGCCGGCACTCTTTCCGCGCCTGGTCGAAGCCTCAGACGAGGTGTGGCATGCCTACACGCGGCACCAATTCGTGTTGTTACTGGCCGCTGGCGATTTGCCTGAGGCGTGTTTTCGTCGCTACCTGGTGCAGGATTATTTGTTTCTACTGCATTTTGCGCGCGCCTGGGGGTTGGCGGTCTACAAATCTGACACATTGCCGGAGATGCGCCGAGCGCAACGCCTCGTCGCGGCGACGCTCGATGTTGAGATCGGGCTTCACATCGACTATTGCCGTGGGTGGGGTCTCTCGGAAGCGGCGATCGCCACCGCACCCGAGGCGCCCGGAACGATCGCCTACACCCGTTTTGTGCTCGACCGCGGTTTGGCCGGCGACCGGCTCGACCTCGAGGTGGCGCTTGCTCCGTGCGTTGTTGGTTACGCTGTGATCGCCGCAGAGCGAATGATGGACCCCCGGACTCAGCTCGACAGCAACCCCTATCGCGAATGGCTGGAGATGTACGCCGGATCGGAGTACCAGGGCCTCGCGCGCGAGGCTGAGGCGGCGCTTGACGACCAGTTTGCGCGGCGCGGCGGGGAAGGACGCTTCGCGTCTCTTGCCGCCAATTTTGCGCGCGCCGCCGGGCTCGAAGCCGATTTTTGGCAAATGGGTCTCGACGCGCGGAAATGACGATTCTGGACCTCGATCTCGCCGGAAACCCGGCCGACCACCGGATAGTGGTCGCCATGTCGGGCGGCGTCGACTCGTCGGTAACCGCGGCCTTGCTCGTCGAGCGGGGCTTCGAGGTCGTCGGCCTCACCCTGCAGCTTTACGACCACGGCGCCGCGATCGGGCGCAAGGGCGCATGCTGTGCCGGTCAAGACATTGGCGACGCAAGGCGCGTCGCCGACTGGCTCGGCATCGCGCATTACGTGCTCGATTACGAGAGCCGGTTCCGCAAAGAGGTGATCGAGGATTTTGCCGATTCTTATCGCCGTGGCGAGACGCCGATACCGTGCATCCGCTGCAATCAGCGGATCAAGTTTCGCGATCTTCTCGGGACCGCGTGCGATCTCGGCGCCTCCGCACTGGCCACCGGACATTATGTGCGCCGCACAATGGGGCCGGACGGACCCGAGCTGCACCGGGCTGCAGATCCCGCCCGCGACCAGAGCTATTTCCTGTTCACTACAACCCGCGCTGAGCTCGACTTTCTGCGCTTTCCACTAGGCGGCTTCGCGAAGGGCGAGATTCGCGCCTTGGCGCGGCACTTCGGCTTGGCGGTTGCCGAAAAGCCCGACAGCCAGGACATCTGCTTTGTTCCGCGGGGATCTTATGTGCGGCTCGTCAAGGAGTTGCGGCCGGAAGCAGGAGAGCCCGGAGATATCGTCGATATCGTGGGCCACGTGCTGGGCCGTCATCGCGGCATCGCGCACTTCACGGTCGGCCAGAGAAGGGGGCTCGAGATCGCCGCGGCCGATCCGCTCTACGTGCTCAGAATCGATCCTGAACGGCGCCGTGTCGTCGTGGGTCCGAGAGCGGCCCTGGCCGAGACGCGACTGTCCCTTGGTGAGGTAAACTGGCTTGGCCCGCCCGCCGAGGTGGGCATGGCGGTCACGGCCAAGCTTCGTTCGACGCAATTGGCGGTGCCGGCAACGTTCTTTAACGGTGCTACTAACGGAGATGCCGAACTGGTTCTGGATGCGCCGACTGATGCGGTGGCTCCTGGTCAGGCCGCCGTCCTTTATGATGGCGAGCGAGTGCTCGGTGGCGGCTGGATCCGCCGGCGGGCAGCCCACCGCGGCTTGACCCTCGATCGCCCATCTCCTATATGCGAGCGCCTTGCGGCGGGATAGCTCAGCTGGTTAGAGCAGGGGAATCATAATCCCAAGGTCGGGGGTTCAAATCCCTCTCCCGCTACCAATTTAAGCAAATACTTACACGTTAGACTCGCTCGACGGAGTGCTTTCTGTAAGCACACAGCAATCACGACAACGGATCTCGCATCCCCCGCTGGTGCCCCTCCCGACCCCTCACGCGCGCGCAAGGACAGTGCTCTTGCCATAGCGGTGGCGCACGTCACATATCCGAGCCCATGGTAGGCTCCCCGATAAAACGAATGCGCAAGGCCGGCGTCAGCGATCCGGTCACCGGCGAACTCGTCCGCTTCCCCTACATGCCGCGCGTCGCGGAACTCCCGCGCAGCTGGCAGAATTTCGGCCCCGCTCAGAAAGTCGAGCACTTGTTGAATATGTCGCTCGACCGTGCCGCCGAGATTCTGTCTTGGGGACCGGTGGCCGATCTCGACGCGCATCGGCTGCATGTGTGGCTGCAGGTTTGGCGCGTCGTCTTCATGATCGGCACGAAGGCCCTGTTCGACGGCAGGCTGGGCCGCGAAGCTGCTCGCGAGCGTGACCGGGAGCGCGTCATCGCAAATCTCGCATGCGAGTTCCGCCGCGGGATAGACTGACGAGGGGCAGTAACTGTGATCA
>Ga0318575_10000072_pt1 | contig 16760 bp, 14 predicted proteins | sample GRESIP089b5f23_FD_203671 | JGI IMG/M metagenome (GOLD analysis project Ga0318575, IMG submission 203671) | Tropical soil microbial communities from Luquillo Experimental Forest, Puerto Rico - GRE.SIPMG.089b5f23 | ecosystem: Environmental > Terrestrial > Soil > Tropical forest > Bulk soil... | reverse complement strand
GCGCGCGTTCCGCAGAGGTGCCACCGAATCCCCGGCCGACGCGGCGGCCGCCAGCTCCCGAGCACCGGCGGCGGGCGGCGCCGCCCAACCGTTGGCCCGCGCCCAGCGCACCAGCCACGGGCCGGCCGCGACGGTTTCGACGCAGCCGCGGCCACCGCACGCACACGGCAGGCCGTCCTGTTCGACCACCATGTGGCCGACGTGACCGGCATTGCCGGTGCGCCCCGTGTAGGGGACGCCGTCGAGCACCAATCCGCCGCCCACACCGGTGGACACGACCATGCCCAGCAGGAAGCGCGCGCCGCGGCCGGCGCCGCGCCAGTGCTCGCCCAGTGCCATGCACACGCCGTCGCCGCCGAGCCGCACAGGCACGCCCGGCACCGCGGCCGCGACCCTGTCGCGCAGCGGGAAGCCGTCCCAGCTGGGGATGTTGACCGGATTGACGCTTCCGCTGTGCTGGTCGACGGGGCCGGCCGAACCGATGCCCACAGCGACGACCGGACCGTCGGCGGCGCGCACCGCGTCGGCGATCGTCGCGGCGACAGCGGCCCAGACGTCCTCGGCCCCGACGCCGGCCGGCGTGGGCCGGATCGCCGTGTGCACCAGCGCGCCGTCGGGGTCGGCCAGGCCGGCCGCGATCTTGGTGCCGCCGATGTCCAGACACAGGGTGAGCATGGCGGTCAGTGCCGGTGGGTGTTGTCGGGTTGGCGCGGGTCGCCCGGATGCTCATACCCGGGGGCGAGCCGGACCAGCTCCGCCCGGCGCGCGTCCAGCCACACCCGGAACGCACGTCGCCGGGCGGCGCCGCGCAGATGGTCGATGATCGCCGACCGCACCTCCCCCAGCGGCGGGCCGACGGACGAGGGGGCCCGCCAACCGTGACGGCCGGGGCGCGGCGCGGCGAACCGGAGCGGGTTGCGGACGTGGTAGTCGGCCACGTCGTCGTCGCCGGGCTCGACCCCGGCGGTGACGTCGGCGAACAGCGCTCGGGCGCGCGGATCGGCCAGCGCGGCAGCGGCTACGCTGCCCAGCTCCAGCCGCGCGGTCTGGTCGGGCAGCAGCTCGGCCTCGGTCGGCGCGTCTCGCTTGGTCAGACGGCGTGCGGCCGCCTCGGCGGCGACCAGCCGCTCGGTCACGATCAGTTGGGTGAGCCAGCGCCGCAGTTGCCGGCCCTCGCTGGTCCCGCTAGCCGGCAGCGCGGCCGCACCCGGACCGCTGCGCAGCCGTGCCTCGGCCGCGTCGACCTCGGCGACGGAAACCGGGGCGCCGGCAACGGTGGCCGCGAGGTGGGCGCTCATGTCACGGTCACCTTCACCGCCGGTGAATAGACCAGCCGCCCGGCGCAGCCCACCCTGACCAGGGCCCACCACTGGCCGGGGTGCTGCCACGCCGGCGGGGTTACGTCGAAGCCGAGCTCGACGCTGCCGCGGGCCGGCAGGACCGCGCCGAGTGCGGCGGGGCCGATCCACTCCCAGGTACCCCAGGGGCTGATCAGATGCGCCTCCAGAGCCAGGTCGGCGCGGGCATGCGTGCCCACGGTGACAGTCAGCCGGGCCGTCTCGCCGGCCGCCAGCTCGACGTCGGCCGGCCCGTCGAGAAGGTAGACCAACTCCGTCTCTTCGCCCGCACCGACCTCGACCACGCACACGTCCTCGACCACCTGGCGCCAGGCCGCCGGCGCGTTGTCCCCGGTTACGCGCAGCTGGGCGCGGACGGGGTAAAGCCCGGCTCGCGTGCCCGCCGGGACCGATACGACCACGTCGGCCTCGCGGTGATCGCCGCCGCACAGCATGAACGGCAGCTCGGCCGGTGTGGCCGACCAGGCGTCGGGACACACCACCGTCACCGCGCCGTCCAGTGCGGCATCCGTGCAGTCGCTGGCCGCGGTGAGGCGCAACGTCAGCTCGCTGCCCGACGTGGCCGTCACTCGCTGGGGGTGCAGGTGGGCGACGGCCGGCAATCCCCCCAGCGGCGCGGGTCCGCGATTGTGCAGCCAATAGCGCGCGTAAAGCGGCTGCGCGGCCTCGGCTTCCGGGGCCAGCTGGCCGAAAACCTCAAGCGCACTTGGCATTTCGATCCGGGCCAGCACGGTGGCCACCTGATAACCATGCAGGTCGACCGATCTTGTCCGCTGGCGGGGCTTTTCCAGCAGGTCGGCGAGTTGCAGCCCATGCACCGTGCCCAGCTCCGAGCCGATGGCAACGCGGGCGCCCGTCCCCGTCGTTTCCACCAAGCGCAGGGCGACCGCGCTCGGGTCGACGGGCTGGGCGCTGCCCGCAGCCAGCGGGTTGCCGGCCGCCTTAAGCGCCGCCAGCTGTACCGAGTCGGCGGGGTCGACGTGTAGCAGCGACCCGACCGGCGACAGTTCGCCGCGTCGTTGGTTCGGGCGCACCGCGAGCAGCGGATGGGAGAACTGCGCACTGCGGCTTGGGATTTCGGCGTGCCGCCAGTCGCCGTCGCCAGTGGCCAGCGCGTAATCGAAGACGTGTGTCCAGTGCTGGAGTTGGAAGTTGGAGCCATCGGGGGCGGTGCGGCGCGGGTCGTCGATCCAGGTGCCGGACGGCCAGCCGGTGCAGGACCGCATCAGCGCGGTATGCAAGGTGCCCTCGGTATCGACGGCAAAGCTCGGCACCCCGCGGTTGAGCAGCGCGACAGTGCGGGCTTCGAAGCGGTCGATACCCGACGGTGGCTCCTGCGCGACGAGGATCTCGGCGTCACGCCCCTCAGAGAGATCGTCGACCACCGACGCGATCGCGGCGGCCAGGTTGCCCTCGTCGCGGCCGTCGATCACCAGCACCGGCAGTGCCCGCGGCGACCGCAGGTCGGCGCCGGGTACCCAGGCGGCCGCCAACGGTGCCGCCGCCGGCACCCAGACCCTGGCCTGGCCCGTCTTCGCCAACTGACGGTCGAGTTCGGCAGCATAGGATGAATCTGCTTCGGCCAGAACGGTTTTGGTGAAGGCATTGGTAGCTGGCCCGCCCAGCGCGATCCGGACGTCGGGCAGATTGGAGTCCACGTCGAGGTGGCCGTAGCGCGGCTTGTCGGCGCCGCTGCACGTGGCCGTGACACCAGTGCGAACCAGCGCGACCATCAGCTCGCGCGCCAACGGTCCGGACACCGCCTCGGCCGGCGACACCACCTCGGCCACCGACACCGCCCGCACGTCGTTCCCAACGCGGACCCGCGCGGCGGAGGACAGCCCGAACCAGCCGTAGGCCGGGTTGTCCAGCGTCCACGGGTGCTGCCCGGTGTCGACCGATTCGGGCCCGTCATGCAGCAATGCGAAACCGCGCCCGACGACGGCGTCCCCCACCTCGCTGACCGGCATGGCGCCCGGTACCGGACAAGGCCAGCGCAGGCGCAACAAGCGGTCGACGCCGGTGAACTCGTCGATGGCGGTGCGACCGTCCACCCGCGCCACGCCCCGCCACAGTGTCAGCGTTTGCGTGTAGCGCAGCAGCCCGCCGATGCGGCCCCGCACGACCAGCCGCTGACCGAGCGGCCCGCGATAAGCCTGCACCTGCGCCGGCGATTCCGACGAGCACACCACCGGCCCCTTGGGCAGCAAGTGCCACGGGCCCTCCCCCTGCGTCGGGTGCGACGGGTACTCCTCGTAAACAGCGAGCTCGTTGCCCACCCGACCCTCGGCGATCAGCTGGCGACCGCCCTCCAACAAAGAGACAACCGCCCCGCCGCGGGCGGGGTCGACCTCCAGCCGGTAGTGCTCGTTGAGGATCTCGAACCCGGGCACCGGTTCCCAACCGGTCACTTCGTCGGCGGGGACCAACCGGTAGGCCCGCCAGCCGAGCGACGGCATGTCGCGCGCCAGCCAGGTCACCGACCGGCCGTCGTCCTCGACGTGCGCCGGTGTCTCGGCTCCGTCGGCGTCAAGTAGCCGCACACCGGCGGCAGGTGGCGGGTCGAGCCGGGCGGTGACGATATCGCTGCGCCGCTGGGTCAACGGATTCCACACGATCACGTCACCGGCCTGGGTATCCACGGCACCGGACAGCAATTCCAGGGAGTTGTCGCGCGCCGCGCGGCCCAGCTCCCACGCGTCGCGCCAGCCGGGCAGCAGGTCGAGGTAGACCTGGTCGGACTCCGAGCCGGTGATGGCGTCGTGGTGCGCCCCGTAGGCCAGCTGCACCCACGCCTTGGCGAGGGCGGCCTGCGGGTAATCGACGCCGGTCATCAGGCCGGCGAACACGGCGAAGCGTTCGGCGTCGAGCACGGCGTTCTCGGCGGCCCGGTTGGCTTGCTTGGTGTCGATATAGGACACGTCCTTGCCGGTGTAGATCGGGTTCATGTCGCGGGTCTGCGGCGACGGCGCGCACCCGCGCTGCGCCAGTTCGGCCCGCACCGCCGCGAAGAACTCCCGCGGTATCGCGCACACGAACCGCGGCCACGTGTAGCGCGAGGCCCAGTCGCGGTGGATCGCGGTGACCCACTTGTTCGGCGGCGTGTAGTCGGTGCCGACGGGCAGCAGCACGTTGCGCGTCAACGCGACCTTCTTGAGCCGATCGAACAGCGCATAGGTGGCGTTTTCGGCGTCGGCGAGTGAGGTCGACGAGTCCATCCCCCAGCCCGCACCATAGTGCGCGGGCATGTAGTGGGTGAGCAGGCCGCGACCCGAGGGCGCGATCCACTCGAACTCGCTGCAGAACTGCATGCGGTCGACGTCACCGCCCTGAGTCGGCCCCCACTGGTGGTGCGGTCCCCGGGCCCACGAACTCGACGTCAGGCCGGCGTCGGCGGCCATCCCCGGGAATTGCGGGTCGTGCCCGAAGACGTCCAGCTGCCACGCGGTGGCCGGGTCAGCGCCTAGCACATGGCGTTGAAAACCCATGCCGTGCACCAAGTTTCGGATGGTGGTTTCCGGGCTGGTCAGGTTGGTGTTGGGTTCGTTGTAGGCGCCACCCATCACCTCGACGCGTCCCTCGGCGATGAACCGGCGCAAGTCTGCGCGGTCCTCGGGGCGGGCGTCCCAGTACGGCTTGAGGTAATCCACTTCGGCCAGCACGAACTTGTACTCGGGCTCGCGGCGAGCCATCTCGAGATGCGCGTGGACCAATGCGAAGCCGTTGGCCTGCCGGCCCGGTGGGTCCTGGGCCCACTCACTGGTGTACGCGCCCTGCGTGTTCCACCAGACCGGGTCGTAGTGAAAGTGACTGACCATGAACATCGTCCACCCCGGCTCGGCCACGGTGAACTCGAACGGCTCGCGGGCGTGACCGGCGTGCACCCGGGCAGCCCGTCGCTCGCCGACGACGGGACGGTCGACCGTGACCGGAACCTCGATGACCTGCTGGCCGGGCTCGGCGACGGCCTCCCCGCTCAGACCCTCGCCGTCGACGCGGACCGGCGTCGGCTCGGCGCAGCCGGAAACGGTGACCCGTGCCAGCTGCAGCGGCACGTCGGGAGGCCCGACGAAAAGCTCCGCCGACTCCGCCGAAAGCAGCTGCATGCCCGCACTTTACGACGTGCGCGGCCAGCGCGGAGCCAACCCGGCAGCGGGGCGCGGCTGTCCAAAAATTTGGTAGCGCATGCGCTAGCGACTTTGCGCTTCGGTCACCCGGTAACTCGACGGTGCGGATGTGGCCGGTGGGACTCCTGAGTGGTTTGCCGTGCCAGCTCCGCCGAGCGACCGGGCTTAGGATCAGCCCATGCCCGCCCTCGCACCGCCCGTCACCGACGAACGCAACGCCCTGCGCGAATTCCTGGCGTACCACCAAAGCGCTTATTTCGCGGTCTCTTACGGCCTCACCGACGAACAGGCCCGCTCATCACCTTCGGTGAGCGCGCTATCGATCGGCGGGCTGGTCAAGCACGCCACCGCGATGCAACACAGCTGGATGACGCGCGTCGCCGCCGCGCCGGACGCGCCGCCCAAGGACACCCGGCCGTTCGAGGAGATCGCCAGGGAGTTCGGTGATCAGCATGTGATGGGGCCCGACGCGACGCTGCCCGGACTGCTGGAAGCCTTCGCGGCCCAGAACGCCGAATCCCTGCGGCTGGTGGAAACCTCGGACCTCGACGCGGAGGTGCCAGTTCCGCAGGACATCCCCTGGTTCCCCAAGAACCAGCGGGCCTGGTCGGTGCGCTGGGTGATCCTGCACGTGATCAACGAGCTCGCCCGCCACGCCGGACACGCCGACATCATCCGGGAAACCATCGACGGCGCCACCATGTACGAGTTGATCGCCGGGTTGGAGGACTGGCAGATCGATGGCTGGGTTCGGCCTTGGGGGAAACGGTAGACAACACGGTGCTGACCCGCAGCGGCATCGCGCGCCGCGAGACACCGGTGGGGCCAGATGGCCCAGACGTCCCTGTCGAGCTCTACTACGAGGATCTCGGCGACCCGGCGGCGCCGCCCGCGCTGCTCATCATGGGCCTGGGCGCCCAGCTGCCGATGTGGCCCGACGGCTTCTGCGGACAACTCGTCGACGCCGGCTACCGCGTCATCCGCTTCGACAACCGCGACGCCGGCCTGTCGGCCAAGATGCACGGACGTCGGGCCCGGGGCACCGTCTACCGACGGGTCGGCCGCTATCTGCTGGGCAGGCCCAGCGCGGTGCCCTACACCTTGATCGACATGGCCAAGGACGCGGTGGCCTTGCTCGATCATCTGGGCATCGGCCGGACCCACGTGGTTGGCGCGTCGCTGGGCGGCATGATCGCGCAGATCCTGGCCGGCACCGAGCCGGATCGGGTCGCCTCGCTGGGCATCATCATGTCGACCACCGGTAAGCCGTTTCCCGCGTTGCCGACCTGGCGGGTCATCAAGCTCGCGTTCGAGGCGCCGGCCAAAGACGCCTCGGCCGAGGAGAAGTTGGACTTCGAGGTACGCAACATCGCGCTGTTCAACGGCCCGAACTTCCTGCCGTCCCAGACCGAGCTGCGAAGGCGCGTGCAACACCTCGCGGACCGCTGCAACTATCCGCAGGGAATGCTGCGGCAGTTCGACGCCATGCTGGGCACGGGCAGCCTGCTCGGTTACAGCAAGGTGATCACCGCGCCCACGGTGGTGCTGCACGGTTCGGCCGACCCGATGGTGCGGCCGCGCAACGGACGCGCGGTCGCCGCGGCCATCCCCGGCGCGCGATTCGTCGTGATCGACGGAATGGGACACGATCTTCCGAAACCGGTCTGGCGGCCGATCGTCGAGACCCTGACCGAGAACTTCGCGCTTTCTGCGTCCCGGTGAGCGCGCTCACAGGAATTGGGACTTGACAGCGCCGATTTGGCAGACTGCTTGAATGAGTTCTACCAAACACCGCGAGGTGGCCAAGCTTGACCGGGTGCCCTTGCCGGTCGAAGCGGCGCGGGTAGCAGCGACTGGTTGGCAGGTCACGCGCACCGCCGCCCGCATCGCCAGCCAGCTGCCGGCCAAGGGGCCGTGGCAGCAGAAAATGATCAAGCAGCTCCCACAGACCTTCGCCGACCTGGGTCCGACCTACGTGAAGTTCGGACAGATCATCGCGTCCAGCCCGGGCGCGTTCGGTGAGTCGCTCTCGCGCGAATTCCGCGGCCTGCTCGACCGGGTGCCGCCCGCCGACACCAAGGAAGTACACGACCTCTTCGCCGACGAGCTCGGCCGCCAGCCCTCCGAGCTGTTCGCCACCTTTGACGAGGAGCCGTTCGCGTCCGCGTCCATCGCCCAGGTGCACTACGCCACCCTGCACAGCGGCGAGGAGGTCGTCGTCAAGATCCAGCGTCCGGGCATCCGCCGCCGGGTCGCCGCCGACCTGCAGATCCTGAAGCGCTTCGCCCAGGCCGTCGAACTGGCCAAGCTGGGCCGCCGGCTCTCGGCACAAGATGTGGTCGCCGACTTTGCCGACAACTTGGCCGAGGAGCTGAACTTCCGGCTGGAGGCGCAGTCGATGGAGGCCTGGGTCTCGCACCTGCACGCGTCGCCGCTCGGCAAGAACATCCGGGTGCCGCAGGTGCACTGGGACTTCACCACCGAACGGGTGTTGACGATGGAGCGAGTCCACGGCATCCGCATCGACGATGCCGCCGCCATCCGCAAGGCCGGATTCGACGGCGTCGAGTTGGTGAAGGCGCTGCTGTTCTCGGTGTTCGAGGGCGGGCTGCGGCACGGGCTGTTCCACGGCGACCTGCACGCCGGCAACCTGTACGTCGACGACCAGGGCCGCATCGTGTTCTTCGACTTCGGCATCATGGGCCGCATCGATCCCCGGACCCGTTGGCTGCTGCGTGAGCTGGTGTACGCGCTGCTGGTGAAGAAAGACCACGCCGCGGCCGGCAAGATCGTCGTGCTGATGGGCGCCGTCGGCACAGTGAAGCCGGAGGCCCAGGCCGCCAAGGACCTGGAACGCTTCGCCACCCCGTTGACCATGCAGTCGTTGGGCGACATGTCCTACGCCGACATCGGCCGGCAGCTGTCGACACTGGCCGACGCCTACGACGTCAAGCTGCCGCGGGAGCTGGTGCTGATCGGCAAGCAGTTCCTGTACGTCGAGCGGTATATGAAGTTGCTGGCGCCGAAGTGGCAGATGATGTCCGACCCGCAGCTGACGGGGTACTTTGCGAACTTCATGGTCGAGGTCAGCCGGGAGCATCAAACCGACGTCGAGGTCTGATGGAAATCCGTACCGGAGCTGCCACAGTAGGCCATCCCAAGGGTGACCTGAAGCTCTACTACGAGGACATGGGTGACGTCGACGACCCGCCCGTGCTGCTGATCATGGGGTTGGGCGCACAGCTGCTGCTGTGGCGGATCGCCTTTTGCGAGAAGCTGGTTGGCCACGGCCTGCGGGTCATCCGATACGACCATCGCGACGTCGGCCTCTCCAGCAAGATCGAATCTCCCGGGTCCGACCGGCCGATGGCCCCTCGGCTGCTCCGGTTCTGGCTCGGACTGCGCGGCGAGGCCACGTACACGCTGGAGGACTTGGCCGACGACGCCGCCGCCGTGCTGGATCACCTGGGCATCGAACGCGCCCACATCGTCGGGGCATCGATGGGCGGCATGGTCGCCCAGATCTTCGCGGCGCGATTCGCCGAGCGGACAAAGTCTTTGGCCGTCATCTTCTCCAGCAACAATCGACGGTTCCTGCCTCCGCCTGCGCCGCGCTCCCTGCTGTCGCTCATCAGCGGACCGCCGCCGGGCTCTCCCAGGGAGGTGGTCGTCGACAACGTGGTTCGCGTGACCAGGATCAACGGCAGCCCGCGTTACCCGAAGACCGAGGAGCAGATCCGCGCCGACGCCGCGGAGAGCTACGACCGCAGCTTCTACCCGGCGGGCGTCGCCCGGCACTTCAGCGCGGTGCTGGCCAGCGGCAGCTTGCTCGCATACAACCGGCAAACCGTGGCACCGACGGTGGTGATACATGGCCGGGCCGACAAGCTGGCGCGGCCCGTCGGCGGTCGCGCCGTTGCGCGCGCGATTAACGGCGCTCGACTAGTGTTATTCGACGGCATGGGCCACGACCTGCCCCAGCAACTTTGGGATCGGCTGATCAGCGTGCTCACCAGCAACTTCGCCGAGGCCAGCTGAGGTTTTCACCGGTCATACGGTTGGCGTTAGGAGGGCGTCCTATAGATGGCGGAGCTGAAACCGTATTACGCAGACTCACAAGCGGCATACGACATTTCGGACGACTTTTTCGGCCTGTTTCTCGACTCGACCTGGGTCTACACCTGCGCATATTTCGAGCGCGACGACATGACCCTGCAAGAGGCGCAACTCGCCAAGTTGGACCTCGCGTTGGACAAGCTGAACCTCGAGCCCGGGATGACGCTGCTCGACGTCGGTTGCGGCTGGGGCGGGGCGCTGGTCCGCGCCGTCGAGAAGTACGACGTCAACGTCATCGGCATCACGCTGAGCCGAAACCACTGCGAGCGCAGCAAGTCTCGGCTGGCGGCCGTCCCGACGACGCGGCGCGCGGAGGCGCGGCTGATGGGCTGGGAAGAGTTTGAGGAGAAGGTCGATCGGATCGTCTCCTTCGAGGCGTTCGACGCCTTTCACAAGGACCGGTATGGCGCGTTCTTCGAACGCTCCTACGACGTCCTCCCGGACGGCGGCCGGATGCTGTTGCACAGCCTGTTCACCTATGACCGTAGGTGGTTGCACGAGCAGGGCATTCCGTTGACCATGAGCGACCTGCGGTTCCTCAAATTCCTGCGCGAGTCGATCTTCCCCGGCGGCGAACTTCCTTCCGAGCCCGACATCGTCGACAGCGCGACGGGCGCTGGGTTTTCGCTGGAGCAAACCCAGCTCCTGCAGCCGCATTACGCAAAAACCCTGGACATGTGGGCGGCCAACTTGGAGTCCAACCGGGAGCGGGCCATCAAGCTGCAGTCCGAAGAGGTCTACGACAACTTCATGCACTACCTCACCGGGTGTGCGGAGCGCTTCCGCAGAGGCCTCATCAACGTGGGCCAGTTCACACTGATTAAGTAACGAAAGACACATAACGTCATGGCCAAAGATCTGACGCCGCACTTCGACGAAGTGCAGGCGCACTACGATCTATCCGACGACTTCTTCCGCCTGTTCCTGGACCCCACCCAGACCTACAGCTGCGCGTACTTCGAGCGCGACGACATGACGCTGGAAGAGGCGCAGATCGCCAAGATCGACCTGGCGCTGGGCAAGTTGGGCTTGCAGCCCGGCATGACGCTGCTCGACGTCGGTTGCGGCTGGGGCGCCCCGATGCGGCGGGCGATCGAAAAGTACGACGTGAACGTCGTCGGCCTGACGTTGTCGAAGAACCAGGCCGCCCACGTGCAGAAGTCGTTTGGCGAAATGGACACCGAGCGCAGCGCTCGCGTCCTGCTGGCCGGCTGGGAACAGTTCGACGAGCCCGTCGACCGCATCGTGTCGATCGGCGCGTTCGAGCACTTCGGCCACGATCGCTACGACGACTTCTTCAAGATGGCGCACAGTGTCCTGCCCGCTGACGGGGCGATGCTGCTGCACACCATCACCGGGCTGACCGGACCGCAGTGTGTCGAGCGGGGCGTACCTCTGACGTTCGAGATGGCGCGCTTCATCAAGTTCATCGTCACCGAGATCTTCCCGGGCGGCCGGTTGCCGTCGATCGAGATGGTCCAAGAGCGCTCGGCGAACGCGGGTTTCCGGTTGACCCGCCGGCAGTCGCTGCAGCCGCATTATGCGAGGACCCTCGACCTGTGGGCGCAGGCCCTCGAGGCGCACAAGGACGAGGCCATCGCGATTCAGTCCGAAGAGGTCTACGAGCGCTACATCAAGTACCTGACCGGCTGCGCAAACGGATTCCGGATCGGCTACATCGACGTCAACCAGTTCACCCTGGAGAAATCCCAGGGGCATGCGCCGTCAAATGCAGGGGATCCGCCCCGCCCCGTGTAGGGTGCCCGGGGACGGCCATCTGGTGAAGGTGCCCGTTCAGTTGGAAGGACACGATGTCTGAGAATCAAGGGGGAGCCGCGCTGGCGCGCGCCAACTCCGAGAATGTTCGGGCCCACTACGACCTGTCGAACGAGTTCTTCGCGCTGTTCGTAGACCCGACGCGCACCTACAGCTGCGCGTACTTCCCGCGCGAGGGCATGACCCTGCAAGAAGCTCAGATAGCCAAAATCGACCTGACGCTGGACAAACTGGGACTGAAGCCCGGGATGACCCTGCTCGACATCGGCTGCGGCTGGGGCTCGGTAATGAAGCGGGCCATCGAGAAGTACGACGTCAACGTCGTCGGGCTGACGCTCTCCGAAAACCAGCACGCCTACTGCCAGCAGTTGCTCGACCAGGTCGACAGCAGCCGCTCAGGCCGGGTGCTGCTGCGCGACTGGGCCGGGTTCAACGAGCCGGTGGACCGCATCGTCATCATCGAAGCCTTGGAGCACTTCGGTTTCGAACGCTACGACGAGTTCTTTCAGTTCGCCTACGACGCCCTGCCCGCCGACGGTGTGATGCTGCTGCACGCGATCACGGGGTTGCACCCAAAGCAGGTCATCGAACGCGGCATACCCGTGACGTTCGAAATGGCGCGCTTCATCAAGTTCATCATGACCGAGATCTTCCCGGGAGGCCGACTCCCGACGATCGAGAAGGTCGAGGAGCACTCGGCCAAGGTGGGGTTCAAGGTGACTCGCAGGCAGTCGCTGCAGGCGGACTTCGCCACGACCCTGGACCTCTGGTCCGAGGCGCTGGAGGCGCGCAAGGACGAGGCCATCGCGATCCAGTCCGAAGAGGTCTACGAGCGGTACATGCATTTCCTGACCGGCTGCGCCAAGGCATTCCGGATCGGCTACATCGACATCAACCAGTTCACGCTGGAAAAGTGAGCTTGGGTATCGTTGCACGTCATGGCTGAGCATCCGACTGGTCCGACGAAGACGCGGACGCGCTTCGAAGACATTCAGGCGCACTACGACGTCTCCGACGACTTCTTCGCCCTGTTCCAGGACCCCACCCGGACCTACAGCTGCGCGTACTTCGAGCCGCCCGACATCACCCTCGAAGAGGCCCAGTACGCGAAGATCGATCTCAACCTGGACAAGCTGGACCTCAAGCCGGGGATGACGCTGCTGGACATCGGCTGCGGTTGGGGCACCACCATGAGGCGCGCCGTTGAGCGGTTCGACGTCAACGTCATCGGCCTGACGTTGTCCAACAACCAGCACGCCCGGTGTGAGCAGGTGCTGGGGGCGCTCGACACCAACCGCTCACGCGATGTGCGGCTGCACGGCTGGGAGGACTTCAACGAGCCCGTCGACCGGATCGTGTCGATCGAGGCCTTCGAGCATTTCGGGCACGAGAACTACGACGACTTCTTCAAACGGTGTTTCGACATCATGCCCGACGATGGCCGGATGACCATTCAGAGCAGCGTCGGATACCACCCATTCGACATGGCGGCCCGCGGAAAGAAGCTCAGCTTCGAGACGGCGCGCTTCATCAAGTTCATCATCACCGAGATCTTCCCCGGCGGCCGGCTGCCGTCCACGGAGATGATGGTCGAGCACGGCGAGAAGGCCGGTTTCGTGGTTCCCGAGGCCCTTTCGCTGCGGCCGCACTACATCAAGACGCTGCACATCTGGGGCGACGCGCTGGAGGCCAACAAGGAGAAGGCCATCGAGGTCACCTCCGAAGAGGTCTACGAGCGGTACATGAAATACCTGCGCGGCTGCGAGCACTACTTCACCGACGAGATGCTTGACGTGCGCCTGGTGACCTACCTCAAGCCGGGTGCCGTCACCTAATTTCTTGGCCGTGTCGGATTGGGGCTGCGGCGTTCGTCGATTAGGTAGAGAGTGGAGCGCAGGGCTTCGCTCACTACCGGAGGTGACGACAAAATGCAGTACTTCGCCTTGTTGATCAGCAAGGAGCGGGAACTCACGCCCGACGAGGGGGCGGCCGAGATGGCGGCCTACGAGGCGTTCCACGCCAAAGCCGCGTCGGCGATTCGCGGTGGTGACGCGCTGCTGCCGGCGGCGGCCGCCGTGCGCATCACCGGCGGCCCGGACGCGCCGGTCATCACCGACGGCCCGTTCGCCGAAGGTGCCGAAGTGGCCGGCGGCTATTACGTGTTCGAAGCCGAAAACCTCGACGAGGCACTAGCTTTGGCCCGCGACGTCCCCGCCGCCAAGCACGGCGCCGTGGAGATCTGGCCGATGGCCGGCCCCGGGTTGCAGCCCCAGCCGACCGAAGGCACCACCTGGATCGCACTGCTGCTGGAGCCACCCGACCGGTCGGTTACGCCCGGCACTCCAGAGTGGGATGCAGGGGCCGCTCGGCACCAAGAGTTCGGAGCCGCTGCGGGCCAGCACATTAAGGGTGGCGCCGGCCTGCATCCGCCATCCACGGCGACCACGGTCCGGGTGCGCGATGGCGAGGTCCTGATTACTGACGGGCCATACGCCGAGGGCGCCGAAGTCGCCAACGGCTTCTACGTGCTCAGCGCCGCCGACCGCGACGAGGCCGTCAAGATCGCGTCGATGATCCCCGCCAGCGCCGTGGAGGTACGGCAAAGGGCCGGCGTCTCGGGACTGTAGCCCCAGCCGAATGACCAACCTGGACGGCGTCTTCCGCCGCGAATGGGGACCCGCCGTCGCCGCGCTCGCGCGGTGGTCCGGCGACCTCACCGTCGCGGAGGACGCCGTCCAGGAAGCCTGCACCGAGGCGCTTCGCGCCTGGCCCCGCGACGGCGTGCCGGATCATCCCGGCGGTTGGCTCGTCACCGTCGCGCGCAACCGCGCCCGGGATCGGCTACGCCGCGAATCCGCCCGTCCGGGAAAGGAATTGGCGGCTGTGCTGGACGATATTCGGGCACGTACCGACCGCACCGACCCGCATCCCGTTGTCGACGACGAACTGCGGATGATGTTCGCCTGTGCGCACCCGGCGCTCGACCGGCAGTCGCAACTGGCGCTGACTCTACGGTTGGTCTCCGGGCTGACGGTCGGCGAGATCGCCCGTGCGCTGCTGCAGACCGAGGCGGCGATCGGCCAGCGAATCACGCGCGCCAAGAACAAGATTCGCCATGCCAACATCCCGCTGCGGGTGCCGCCCGCCGAGTTGCTGCCCGAGCGCACGCCGCACGTGCTCAGTTGCATCTACTCGGTGTTCACGGAGGGTTATTGGTCGACGGCGGGCCCGTCGGCGATTCGCGACGAACTGTGCGACGAAGGGGGCCGGTTGGCCGGGGAGTTGTGCGCGCTGATGCCGCACGAGCCGGAGGCACACGCCCTGGCCGCGCTTGTGCTGCTGCATGATTCGCGGCGGGCAACCCGGGTGGACGACGCCGGGATGCTGGTACCGCTGGAGGATCAGGACCGTCGCCGCTGGGACCGCGGCCGAATCTCCCGCGGGCTGGACCGGCTGCGGCAGGCCGAGGGATCGGCGGGCCCCTATCTACCGCAAGCGGTGATCGCCGCGGTGCACGCGACCGCGCCGTCCTGGGAACAGACGGACTGGTTCGCCATCTGCGCGGCCTACGACCGGTTGGTGCGGATGACCGATTCCCCGGTGGTGCGCGCCAACCGCGCGCTGGCCATCGGTTTCCGCGACGGCCCGGAGGCCGGCCTGGCCGCCCTGGACAAGGTCGCACATGATCCCCGGCTGGGCCGCTCGAATCTCGTCGCGACGGTGCGCGCCGATCTGCTGCGGCGCGCCGGACGGCCCGCCGAAGCCGTCAGGTGGTACCGAATGGCGTTGGAGTCCAACGGATCCGAGCCCGGCCGCGACTTCCTCCGGCGCCGCATCGCCGAGTGCGGCGGATAGCGCCCTGGCCGCAAACATTTTGCCCGAACGTCAAGTGCTTGTCGCGCCTCGCGGCGCGGCCGGGCTCAGGCCTCGGTGAAGTGACGAGTGATGGACGGGTCAACCGGAATGCCCGGGCCCGTCGTCGTCGACACCGTGATCTTCTTGAGGTAGCGCCCCTTCGACGACGACGGCTTGAGCCGCAGCACCTCGTCGAGCGCGGCGCCGTAGTTCTCCGCCAGGTTCTTCTCGTCGAACGACGCCTTGCCGATGACAAAGTGCAGGTTGGCCTGCTTGTCGATGCGGAAGTTGATCTTGCCGCCCTTGATGTCGGACACGGCTTTGGCGACGTCGGGGGTGACGGTGCCGGTCTTGGGGTTCGGCATCAGGCCGCGGGGGCCCAGGACGCGAGCGATGCGACCGACCTTGGACATCTGGTCGGGGGTAGCGATCGCGGCGTCGAATTCCAGCCAGCCGCCCTGGATCTTCTCGATCAGGTCGTCGCTGCCGACCACGTCCGCGCCGGCGGCCTGCGCCTCTTCGGCTTTCTCACCGACCGCGAACACCGCTACGCGGGCCGTCTTGCCGGTGCCGTGTGGCAGGTTGACCGTGCCGCGGACCATCTGGTCGGCCTTGCGCGGGTCGACGCCGAGCCGGATCGCCACCTCGACGGTCGCGTCCTGCTTGGCCGACGACGTTTCCTTGGCGAGCTTGGCCGCCTCCAGCGGGGTGTACAGGTTCGTGCGGTCCACCTTCTCGGCGGCGGCGCGGTATGCCTTGCTGTTCTTGCTCATTGATTCATCCAATCTGGTGTTGGGGTCGTGGTTACCGAGCGGGCCGAAGCTGGCCCTCCCACGGGTTGAGTTACTACTCGACGGTGATTCCCATCGACCGGGCGGTGCCGGCGATGATCTTGGCGGCCGCGTCTATGTCGTTGGCGTTGAGATCGGCTTTTTTGGTTTCGGCGATCTCGCGCACCTGGTCCCAGGTGACCTTCGCGACCTTGGTCTTGTGCGGCTCCGCGGAGCCCTTGCCCACGCCGGCGGCCTTGAGCAGCAGCTTGGCGGCGGGCGGCGTCTTGAGCGTGAAGGTGAAGCTGCGGTCCTCATAGACCGTAATCTCCACCGGGATGACGTTGCCGCGCTGGTTCTCGGTGGCGGCGTTGTACGCCTTGCAGAACTCCATGATGTTGACGCCGTGCTGGCCGAGCGCGGGACCCACCGGCGGAGCAGGGTTGGCCTGTCCCGCCACGATCTGCAGCTTGATCAGCCCAACGACCTTCTTCTTCTTCGGGGCCATGAGATGTTGCTGTTCCTTCCTGGTTAAACCTGGTTAAATCTTCGAGACTTGGCTAAAGGTCAGTTCGACGGGGGTTTCACGGCCGAAGATCGACACCAGTACCTTGAGCTTCTGCTGTTCGGCGTTGACCTCGTTGATCGTGGCCGGCAACGTGGCGAACGGTCCGTCCATGACCGTCACCGATTCGCCGACCTCGTAGTCGACCTCGACGACCGGACGTTCCAGCCCACCCGCCTCGGCGACGGCGGCC
>Ga0318575_10000062_pt1 | contig 17215 bp, 18 predicted proteins | sample GRESIP089b5f23_FD_203671 | JGI IMG/M metagenome (GOLD analysis project Ga0318575, IMG submission 203671) | Tropical soil microbial communities from Luquillo Experimental Forest, Puerto Rico - GRE.SIPMG.089b5f23 | ecosystem: Environmental > Terrestrial > Soil > Tropical forest > Bulk soil... | reverse complement strand
ATTTCACCAAGCGTTGCGTCCGGACCTTGCGTTTCGATCGCCAATCCTTGAAGTTGTCTAACCCAGCCAACCCTCTGCTTGAGATCGACTTGTTGCAAAGCTGATTGGTAGGTCTTCATGGGCCGATAAGGCACTTCCACCCGCATATTCATGGCGATTGCTCCAGAGGGAACCGCTGTCTGCGGGAAGCACGCGTATGCAAAAGAGTGGCTTTCAGAGTTTGCAGCTGCATTTCCAGTCGAGCGTCCAAAGCCCCTTCGACAGATCGCAGCCTGACACCACCAATCTTGATCTCTGGACTTGCCACCCATCGGACATTACCCCGTTTGGTATCAAATCCCGCACCTTGCAGCAAAGCTAGACTTGTCTCATCATTTTCCAACAAAGAAAGGTCATCCGGGTGCAGCTCAATACTCAGGCGTGCTGAGCCGTGCCACGCTTTCAGCCCCTCGCGCAGCAGCACTCTCAAACCAGAGATGTCTGCGCATTCTTCTCCCAGCACTTTACATACGATGTCGTGGACCAGAGCGAGCATATCGTCCTCAGCGTCGGAAAGATGCGTTTGCAAGGAATGAGGCAGTTGATCGATCACGCCGTCAAGTACCTTTAACCTCCTTTGCCAATGATCGTGTACCGCCGACAATTTTTGTTGAGCACGCTTGTCCGCCTCAGACGCCGCTTGATCGAAGGCCTGTCGCACCTGATCCTTCGCAAGATCAACTGCTAAATGCTCTGCCAAGCGTCGAATTTCATTTGTGGCCTCTTGCTTTGCTTTCAGGCGTCCAGCTTCAACACCTTCTGCATACGCCCTAGCGCGAACGTCCGCCAAATCGAAAGACTGTTCGTCCGTGGCATTAAGCCTAGCGGTTTGCCCTACGACAGGGTTGCCAATCTTGGCAACGACAGGCGTGGGCGTTGGCTTGGGGTCTTCAACAGCAGGCTTCGGAACCGTACGCTGCAACCGGCGAGTCACCGACTGCAGTTGAACATCGCGCAAAACTCGGTTTCGGTTTGTCATGGCAATGTCGCACCATTGCTGGACAACAACCTCTGAAACCACTCCCAAGCTCCCGAGATACCACCGCGTCTTGGGAGCGGTGCCACAATTTGCGGAACCGATTTTGCATTGTGCTCACATCGCTGGCGCAAGGCGCTTAACATTGCATTGCCCAAAGCCACACCAGAGGCGGCAATTGACGTGTTTTTGGAGGACTCCTCTAAGAGGTCGCTGATTTTTTTGCGCTGCTGTTTTGGCAAGGCCTCCAATAGCCTGCTCGTCCAGGCCCAGTCCTGAAAATCAAGGAAACGCGCAACCAATAACGGCGGTTCAGTTGATAGAACAGGGATCAGAGCGATCTCGTGTTCAGGAGAAAGGTTTGCGAAAAACTCTCGATCTGAAATCAATGCGCTTGCGTCCCTGACTGGATCGACGCCGTTGGTGTTTTGAGAGTTCGAGGCGCTAAGCCTCAACGCCTCGTCCAACAACTTGCGATCACTCGGGAAGCCCAGTTGCACCAACTCAGCCTGCAACACTTGCAGCCGCGCGGACTCATCCGGAGTAAGCTGCATAAACAACCACCGCTGATCAGCACTCGATAGGGAGTGCACTAGAAGCGCAGCCAACCGCGTTTTATCCTTATCCAGTTGGCAGGAGAAGTCGATAGAGCCCATGGCTAAATGCGTGCTACCACGTCACTTGGGGGCGGTACGCCCCCATTTGATGGATGATCCATCCAAGCGCGAACTTGCGCCAAGACCGCAGCACGGTCCGCCTCACTCAGTTGGTCAGCTTGGGGCGCGTTGACGGTGCGCTTACGAAATACGATCAGTACCAGAGCCGCCAACGCCAGCACCATGGCGACCCACGTATAGGCGCCAAAAGATAGCGGCCCAACGGCCTTGTTACCATCCAACTCCACAGCCCTTATTCGAACATCACCGTCAGCGCTGTTGACATTCTCAACTCGACGCTCGTCATCAATCGCCAAAGCGTGCAAAGACTGCACAACGACAGTGTCACCACGGTCAATCGACGCACCGACAGCGGCCGCCAACAATCGACGCACCTGCTCCTCTTGGTTCTTGTCCAGCTTTTGGCGAACAACGGCAACCACGTAAATGCTGCGTACGGAACCAACCGAACCTACGACTTGTTCGACGCGCCGCCCTACCTGATATTCAACTTCACGCTGTGTCGTGCCAGTCGGCGATGGATTCCCGGATCTCGCAATCTCAAGCGGAGGGGCAACAACCTCACGAACCGAACCTCGCTCCTTGACAACAACTCCCTTGTTCTCCCCGGAATTGGACGTGGCCGGGATGATGTCCTCCGTGGTCGTGCGCACTTGGTCCATGTTCAGCGTCACGTCAACACTGACTATGGCCTGCCCGGGGCCGAAGGCTCTGTCGAGGACGGCGCCGGCTTTCCGCATCAGCAATGCCTCAGTCTCTTTCTTCAAGTCCAGCCTAGAGCTACCTCCACTTCCACCAGCACCCTGAGCTACTTCCAAGAGTTCATCGCTTGAGCGGGTCAATGCAACTCCATGCGCATCTACCACTGTAACGTCCTGGGGAGTCATGCCGGGGGTCGCTGCCGCTACCAAGCGTTGTACGCCGCTGACCTGCTCAGGGCGCAACGCCTGTCCTTCTCGCATGGTCAGGGTAACAGCCGCCTTGGACTTTGCCGACACCTGCTTGAAAAGACCCTGTTCCGCCAATGCTAAGTGAACACGGACATCCTTGACTTCCGACAGCGCCAAGATTGTCCTTGTCAACTCCCCTTGAAGAGTGCGCTGATAGTTGATTTTTTGTGCAAAATCGGTCATCCCAAAATCGGTGTTATTGAATAGCTCAAAGCCGATTGCGCCATGCAGTGGCAGATCCTTGCCCATCAGCTTTAGACGCGTCGTGTGGACTTGCGACTTATCCACCGCAATGGTGGTGCCGTTGTCTTCGATCTGGTAGGGAATCTTCAGCTTTTCCAATTCCGCAGTCATAACTCCGGCATCCTGTGCCTTTAGCTCCGAAAACAGAACGGCATACTCCGGCCTCAATAGCCACCATGCCGCTCCCACGCTGGCTAACACAATCACAATGGCTGAAGCAATCAGGCTCGCGCGTGCCCTCTGACTCAGACTCTCCCAGAAAGCATTCATGCCACGAGACCTCTTTTATGCGTACTTTTCATCATGCCTATTGCCTTGCCGCTTACACCTGCATCTTCATGATGTCTTGGTAGCCTTCTAGCAGTCGATTTCTCACCTGCATCATGAGTTGAAATGACATACGACTCTCTTCAAGGCGGATCATGACTTGGTGCAAATTCTCAATGTTTCCCACCGCAAGTTGCTGCAGATCCACCTGATTTGCCATCAAACTTTGATTAACACTTTGAAGCCCCTGGGCAACAAGGCCACCAAACCCTGATTGAGCAACAGCGGTGTCGGCAATTTCCCCAGCTTGAAGCGCAGTCGACGGGTTTAGTGATGGCTCCAAAATTTGGTTGATCCCTGAAGGAATGGCTGCTAAGGCTTGAGTGGTCATGTGTTGCCTCCAATATCCAGTGCTTTCAGCGTCATGTTGCGGGCCGTTGTCATAGCCGCCACATTGGCCTCATAGGAGCGCATGGCGCTCATCATGGTGACCATTTCTGTCGCTGTATCAACCCCCACGTAATTGACAAATCCACGCGTATCGGCCAAGGGGTGCCCCGGTTCGTACACCAGTCGAGGCGCTTGATCCAAAGGTTCAACCTGAACGGTTGGAGCATTTAGCCCTTGGTCGACACTACTCCCAAATGTTGCGTGTGCCACGACCCGAAGTGGTTTGTAGCCACTCCCACCGGGTGCAACCACGGTATTTGCATTGGCGAGGTTCAATGCCGCAACTTCAACGCGGGTGCGCTCTAGTGCCATTCCCGCGGCGCTTATGGCAAACGTTTGCGTGTAATCCATGCTACTGGTGCTCCAAAGAAGAGAGGCGTTCTAGCGCTTGCCGTCACTCGCAGCGCTGTATAGAACGCCCAAATGGCGCGACAGCCCCTTGAGCAGGACCTGGTAGTGAACCGAGTTCTGAGCCATGCTCGCAACTTCAGCATCCAGTTGCACCTTGATTGGCAGCCCAGCGCTATCCACTAATGGCTCCATCGCCAAGGGGGCATCCGCCAAATTGCGCAGCGCTTGAGCATCCAAGCGTCCCTGCTCATTGATGGAGCGTCGTGCTTCCCGCACGTGGGCGTCAAAATTGACACGCTGGGGAATGAAGTTTTCCGTGCTCGCGTTTGCGATGTTGCCAGCAATGACGCGCTGACGAAGACTCGCTGCGTCCAGCGCCAACGAGAGGGCTGCGGTGGTAGTGGCCTCAATGCTGTTCATCTTCTTCTCCGTTGCTGAAGGTGCTATTGGATGATGAGTTCCGCATGCAGCGCACCTGCGGCTTTGACTGCCCGCAAAATGGAAATGATGTCGCGCGTACTCGTCTTGATTCGAGCCAGCGACTGCACCAAATCCGAAACCGTACTCTTGGCGACTACGAACCCTGCATCATTGCGTTCGTCCAAATCTATTTGTGAATTGGTGACTAGCGCGGTTCGAATTCCGGATCTCGACTCGGCGATGATCGCCGTTGGTTGAGAGGCAACGGTCTGACTGCTGATCGATACCTTCAAGTCTCCATGCGAGATGGCAACTTTGGAAATCTGGACATCCCCCCCCGAAACCACGGTCCCTGTTCGCTCATTGACAATGACCTTCGCTCGCCTGTCCGGTTCAACCGTAATCGACTCCAGCTGTGCCACGAACGCAACGAGCTGCATCGCCTGGGAGTCAGTCAACGAAATGTCTATCCCCGACGCATCCCGGGCTCGCGCCAGACCACTCTCTGGACCACCTCCCAATTGCAGGTTAATCGCTTCCGCAATCCGATTGGCAGTTGTGTAATCTGGATCATTGAGAACAAAGGTTACTTGGCGCGCCTCGGAAAGCATCTGCGCGCTGATCCCGACTTCTACTGTTGCCCCATTGGGCACGGTTCCGACCGTTGGATGATTCTTTTGAATCACGTTGCCATTTGCATCATAACGATAGCCACCAACAGAAACACCACCTTGGGCCAATGCGTACACCCGGCCATTGGCGGCCTTTAGTGGTGTCAACAAAAGATTTCCACCCACCAAGCTGCGTGCATCGCCAGCGGAAGCCACTGTCACGTCCAAGGCATCGCCTTCCCGAGCGAACGTTGGCAGGACTGCGCTCACGACAACGACTGCCACATTGCGACTTTGGATCTGGTCGGGCGGAACCGCTAGGTTGAATTGCGACAATGCATTCGACAATGCTTGGCGCGTGGTGCGGTTGGTTGTCGAGTCCCCCGTTCCCGCCAATCCCGTCACAATGCCAGTTCCCACCAAGGCATTCTCTCGCCACCCCTGCAACTTGCCCAAATCCTTGATGCGAACCGCGTCGGCGAAGACCGCGAAGGACCAACACAGCAAAACACCAGCCAACATGGCTCTGCGCATACCGGCGGCGAACGTGGATTCGATCAGCATCTTAGAACCCTAGCCAGTCGAGAAAGACGCGCCAACGCGGCCGGCGGTTACGCTCTGCAATGGCGCCATCACCCAGATAGCTGATCTTCGCATCGGCCAGACGTGTCGACAAAACAACGTTGTCGCTGGTGATGTCCGTCGGCCTGACACGCCCCTCCAAAGTCACCGTTTGGGGCTCATCATTGACAGTCAACATCTGTTCGCCTGCGACTTTAAGTTCGCCATTGGGCAATACTTCCTTCACGGTCACACTCACCGTCGCAAGGACACGATTGGTACGTTGCGTCTTTCCGCCTCCATCAAAGTCTCCGGCAACATCCACCCCCGCTTGCAGAGGGGTATTACCTGTCAGACTGGCCGATGCGGTTTGTCCAATCTTGCGTCTGGTCCCAGTATCCGCTGTTGTCGTCGCGCTTGAATTCTCAAATACCTGGACGGTCAATATGTCTCCTACGCGAAACGCCTTGCTATCTGCGTTTAGCGGACGGTAGCTGTTCTCTTGATAGAGGCTCACCGCATTTGCAAACGGTGCGGGGGCACAGAAGCAGACTGCCAAGAACACATGCCCGACCATATGCCTGCTTATAGTTGCTATTCCAAAAAAATTCACTGCGGCATCTCCACGCTTGCGGGGCCAACGACGCGCGCAAGAACGGTGCCGGTACCCCGCACAGGCTTTATATGGACCAATTGCCCAAGCGCGCCGTCCTGCAGTGCTTCCGCTCTGCTTTCCAACGTGACTGCACCCACTTGCGTGGTCAGGTTGATCCAATCCCCTCGAGAAACAGCCGGCATGGCCTCTAGGTTGGAGCGTGTAATAACGTCCCCGCTCTCGACCGAATGGCGCAACCGAAGTGCAGTTGTTGGCAAAGAAATGGCTGCGTGGGGGATCTGTGCAATATCAACTTCGGACTTCACCCAATCGCCCGCCTGAAGAACATTCCCTGCCCCGAGTCTTTTTGCTGCCACCGCCGCAGGCAAATAAGCGGAGAGTTCAAAACGAACGGCAGCCGACCGTGCGTATTGGCCATTTGTGAAGACGTCCACCCAAACCAACATCCGGTTGGCCAGGGGAACGTTCTCTAACGGCCGAACAACCAGAGTGCTTGAAACGGAGGGAACTGCGAGACTCGCTGGCGTACCCAGCAAGCAATTCAATTCTTGCATTGGGATATTTTGCAAGTGATTCCTCCAGATACTTGCGTAGCGCAGCTTGCGCAACGGCCAGAATTTCATTTCCAGAAATCTCTGCAGAAGACCGGCTGATTTGTGTGGCTGACGCACCGGACCACTGTATTTGTGACGCTTCAAGACCTAGCTGCGCGCGCAGCCACCTTGCCAATCTGGCCCGATCCAATGTAACCGTCTCGCCAGAACGGGGGGCGCTGCCTAGAGGCACCGCCATGGCGTGACGAAGCGTCTCCAACTCCATACTGTGAAGGCGTGCAATGTCCGCCAGTTTGACGTAAGCCTGAGCGACTTCCACTCGCTCCGCCAATTCGATCCGAAGCACAAGGGATGAGTCCCGTGTTCGGATTGGATTGGCCCAAATATTGGCCGACATCGCCAAGACCAGCAACGGCAGAGCCATCCGAGCGACAACAAGCAGCCTCATCACTTGCGCAGGCTGTTGATCATGCCCAGCATCTCGTCGGACGCCTGAACGACTTTGACATTCGCTTCGTAAACCCGCTGACCAATCATCAGGTTCACCATTTCGTCAACAAGCTTGACGTTGGAACCCTCCAGATATCCCTGCGTCACCAGACCTACACCTTCTTCGCCGGGTCTGGCCGTGATCGCGTCGCCCGACACTTCACTTACGCGATAGAGATTGTCGCCCTGTGCCAGCAATCCCTGAGGGTTATTGAAACGAACCAGGGAGAAAGTACCGATATCCACCGGCGTGGTCTGGCTCCCCACCATCGCTTGCACGCGACCATCCGATTGGATGGTTAGGCTCTGCGTGTTGTCTGGAACGGAAATGCCGGGCTTCAGGGGAAAGCCCCCCTGGGTAGACAGTTGCCCATCCTGCCCCACCTTCAGGGTTCCGCCGCGGGTGTACGCGTGACTGCCGTCGGGCATCACCACCTCCAAGAAGCCATCTCCCTTGATGGCAACGTCAAAAGCTGAGTCAGTCTTCTTCAGGTCACCAACATCAAACACCTTGGAAAGGCCGGATACCCCAACCCCGGCACCCAAACGGGCAATTGGCGACAACAATGCCGGAGAACTACTACCGCCCGCGCCGGTGATACGCGCACTATCGTTCACCATCAAATCGGTGAAATTGGTACGCCCTTTTTTGAATCCAACAGTATTGACATTCGCAAGGTTATTGGCAATGTTGTCAACGTTCAACTGTTGAGCCTGCATGCCGGTAGCACCAATATATAAAGCATCAAACATGGACTAATTCTTCAAATAAGGAGATTGGATCGGGCAACAACTTCATTAGGACTGGTGACCAGTTACGACAGATCACCGAGTTTTCGAATCGCTAGGCTGGTCATGTCGTCATAGCCCGTGGCCGCCTTTTGCATGGACTCAAAGTGGCGCATGGTTTGAATCATCTGAACCATTTCATGCAGGGAGTTCACATTGGAGTTCTCCAGATAACCCTGGCGCATTTGCACATCCTCATCCTTGAGTAGGCTCACATTGTCCGAACCCGAGACCAACCCGTTGCCCATTCGCTGCAAGGATTTTCCGTCCTCAAACTGAACGACCTTGATCTGAGCCACAGGCTGTGGCGGGCTACCGTTCGGCAGGAAGCCACTTGAGGTCGTGCTTGCGCCAAGACTTTCAGTGATGACCCCAGACAAGCTGATAGCTGGCGAACCGCTGCTCAAATAAATCTCGCCACTTTTGCCCATAACTGGAAATCCTTGGGCCGTCACCAGCCGCCCCTGGGCATCGATTTGGAAATTGCCCTGTCTGGTGTACGCCGGTCCCTTATCCGTGCTGATTTCAAAGTAGCCAGGACCTGCCAATGCGAGATCAAGGCTTTGCCCAGTGGATTTGAGTGTTCCCGCACGCGAGTCCACCTGTATCGAGAGAGGCGCGAACGTCTCGGTACTGCCTTTGACATTTACGGTCTGTCCACTCAACTGGTCAACCGCCATGGCGAACATGGTCGGCGAAGCCGGCAACGACTGGCTGCTAACCACTTCTCGCTTGTATCCTGGGGTCAAGGCATTTGCGAGATTGCCCCCGATGCGATCCAACCGCTGCATATCATGGTGCATTGCCTGTAATGTGATGGCGAGTACTTCTTGCATGGTGAGGCGAACGGTTGGAGTGCGAATCAGAGGCTGACAACGGCGTAGGATTTCAACTCAACGCTGTTAGGTATTTCTGTCATGGACAGAACGCGAAGATGTGGCATCACGCGCTCGGACAACGCGCGAACGTGGCGCCGTAGTTCCGGTGAGCACAGCAGCACAGGTAACAAATTGCTTTTCATCATGCGTTCCGCTTGCTGAACCAGCCGCGCGAGCACTTGCTCGGCAAGTTTCGGTTCCAACACGATAGATTGAGGTGCAGGCTTGGCGCCTTCCTCTCGCGGCGCCATCGCAGCCTGGATGCTTTGCATAAACTGGCTCTCGATCAAGGGATCCAAGGTCATAACCTGCAAGGAAGTAGCGTCCCCTAGAAGTCCTTGGCAAATTGCATGCCCAAGCCGATGCCGAACCACTTCAGTCAAGTGATTCGCGTCCTTTGAGTGGCGCCCGGCGTCTGCCAAGGTTTCCAAGACTGCTTCAATGTGCCGGATGGAAACCTTCTCACGCAGCAGATTTTGAAGCACGCGTTGAATATCACTGACGGAGAGTACCGTTGGAACCAACTCCTCCACTAAGCCGGGCTGACTTTGCCGAGCATGGGCCAGTATGCGATCCGTTTCGGCCCTGGTCAGCAACACGGCCGACTCGCGGCGCAGCACTTCTGTCAAGTGCGTCATGAATACCGTGGTAGCGTCCACCAACGTGAACTTGGCGGCGGCGGCCGTTTCACGTTGCGACTCCTCAATCCAAAGTGCCGGTATCCCGTAGGTGGGATCCTTGGTCACGACCCCCTCCATCAGATCCGTCTTCCCGCTTGGGTGAATGGCCAAGATTTTGTCCATAAAGGACTCACCGCGTGCGCATACCACGCCGTCAAGCTGAATCTCGTAGCGACTTGGACTTAACCGACTCGCGTCCTTGAAACGCACACGCGGCAAGACCAAGCCGAATTCTTGGGCATATTGCTTTCTGAACGCCGATATGCGCTCCATGATCGCGCTTCCGGGGGTGTTGACCATGGGAATCCATTGGGTTCCGACATGCACCTCAATCGGCTCTACAGGTTGCAAGGCGTAGGAGTCCTCATGCTCGGAATTGGTGCTCGCATCCCCCAACTTCGCTTCACCAGCAGCCGCGTCTCCTTCAACGTCTACACCAGGCCTGCGATGGACAACCCAGGCAACCGCCCCGACAATCGACACCAATACCAGCGTTGGCAGGGTTGGAATACCAGGCAGGAGCATCAAGCCCAACAAAGCCGAACCAACCAGCAGCAAGGTCTTGGGAAACGACGTGATTTGGCGAAGGACCTCTTCGCTCAGATTGCTGTCGGACGCGGAGCGCGTCACGATAATCCCGGTGCCAACAGCAATCACCAAGGCCGGGACCTGGGTCACGATACCGTCACCAATGGTCAACAGCGTGTAGGTCCGCAGCGCCTGGTCCCAGGGCAGGTTGTGCTGCATGACGCCGATCACCAGGCCGCCAATGATGTCAATCAACAGAATGATGATGCCAGCAATGGCATCGCCTTTGACGAATTTGCTGGCACCATCCATGGCGCCGTAGAACGCAGCTTCCTTCTCAATATTCTTGCGCCGCCGCTGGGCCTCCGCCTGATCAATGAAGCCCATGTTCAAATCGGCGTCGATGCTCATTTGCTGGCCAGGCATGCTGTCCAACGTGAAGCGGGCCGCCACCTCAGAGACACGTTGTGCACCGCTGGTCACCACTACGTACTGCACCACAATCAGAATCAAAAAGACGATCAGGCCAATAACATAGTTGCCGCCCACCACGTACGACCCGATGGCGCCGATCACACGCCCGGCATCACCATTCGACAAGATCAATCGCGTTGCTGCCACATTCAAGGACAACCGGAACAGAGTGGCGACCAATAGCAAAGACGGAAACGTCGAGAATTCGACGGGTCTTGCCATATAGAACGTCAGCAAGAGAATCAGCAAGGCAAAGCTGAAGTTGGTGAGGATCAGAAAATCCAGTACCGAGCTCGGTATGGGTGCAAACAGCACCACCAACACGCCCAGAACCAGCAACACCATTGCGACGTCGCTATTCTTCCCAAAGAATTGCTTAAGAGCGTTCATGCAGCAACCGGCCCGCTGGCCCCCGCCCGTCCACCACTTGCTTGGCGGTCACGCATCGCAAACACCCACACAATGATTCGCGCGACTTCCCCGAACAAATGCTCCGGTATGTGGTGCTGCACATCCAGTTCCTTGAACAGACGTCTTGCCAAGAGCGGACTTTGCACCACCGGGATTCCGTGGCGCGCAGCGATCTTGCGCATTGCCGCGGCCAAGAACCCAGACCCTTTGGCCAGCACCTGCGGAGACACCATCTGCCCATGGACATACCGCAAGGCAACAGCAACGTGTGTCGGATTGGTGAGCAACACGTCTGCATTCTTGGTTTGACGAAGGGCTTGGCTGCGCTTGCGCAGCTCTCGCCGGAGCTCCCGCATGCGGGCTCGCACTCGCGGGTCGCCGTCGCGGTTCTTGGCTTCGTCTGTCAACTCGCGACGGCTCATGCGCATCTTCTTGGCGAACTCGCGTTTGGTGAAAATCAGATCCAATAACGCAATGACCGCAAGAACCATCACCATCTTCAGTCCCAGGCTGGACACAGCGTGAATCAACGTCTTCAATGCCCCCAGCGCCGTTAAACCCGACAAGTTGTAGAACTGCGGAGCCAGTGATCGCAAAGCGAGGTATGCGACACCCAGGAGCAATGCCAACTTGAAGCAAGCCCTCCCCAAATCGAACAAGGTGCGCATGGAAAAAACCTTCTTGAATCCATTCATGGGGTTCAGTCGATCAAAATCCGCCACGATCGGATCAATAGACAACACAGGCCCCGTCTGTGCAACATTTGCAACCACTGCCGCCAGCATGATGGAAGCAAACAAGGGCGCCAGCCACGACAAAGCCCCCTTGATGACCTCGACAACAATCGGCCAGAGGGCATCTGCATTGACATGGCCCGCATGAACCAGCAAAGCATGATCAAACCGAAACTGGTTTCGGATTGCGCCCCACCCTTGCCACGTGAGATACACGACCGCAACACCCAACACCACGACGGACACCACGTCCGCGCTTTTGGCGACTTGCCCTTTTTCCTTGGCCTTTTGAAGCTTATAGGGCGTTGCAGCGGCATTGCGATCAAGATCCTGCTCCGCCATCAAGCCACCCCCAACGCGCCGACGCCGCCCAACGAATGGGGCATTTTGGGTGTCGGCTGGGGTGCGGCGGCCCCCTGAAATATGGCATCCCAGGTTGAGTAGATCGTGGAGTAGACTCGCATCATCACGCCCCCCATTAACCCATACCAAAGTGACAGCGCGGCCACGCCAACCACAATCTTGACTGGTATTCCAACGGAAAGCATGTTGATCTGCGGCAAATTGCGCGCCACAACACCCAGCGCCATTTCCACGAGCATCAAGCTAAACACAGCAGGTGCTGCCAAGGCGAATCCCAGGCTGAACATGCCTGATACCTGTTTCATCATCGGCTCCCAAGCCTCGCCAATGGCCCACGCTTGGCCAACAGGAAACCGCTCCACGCTATAGGCGATGCCGCGCAGCAAGGCATGGTGACCATCTACCAAGAAAAACACCAGGATGGCCAAGGTGTTGAACGCCGACACCAAGATGGGCGAGGGGCGATTGCTCATGGGATCAAACACCTGGGCCATGCCAAACCCGATTTGAATCTCCAGCAACTGCCCACCCACCGAAAACGCGGCGAACGCCAGTTGGACACCCAGCGCCAGAGTTGCTCCAAGAGCCATCTCGCGCAGCGCGCTACCCAGCAAGTCAGAAATGGGGTCGGTGGTTACTTGCATGGACAGGCCGCTTGCCAACGCAACCGAAAGCGCCAGCACCAGCAGCACCTTGACGCGCGCCGGCACTGGCATGGCGTACAACAGCGGCGTCATGGCAAAAATGGTTGCCAGCCGCGCGGATAGCAACATCAACGCATGCAAAGCTTGCCTTGCAGGGACCGCCCCACCGACACTGGCCCACAACGACTGCGCGGCCATTTCAAGAATGGAGACCCCCGAAGCGGTGACCGTTTGCATGGCAGCCTTGTCAATCACAACATGGCTGGAATGCCCAGCCACAGCGTCGTTGCAAACTGCCCAAGACGGCGCAACATCCACGGGCCGAACATCATCAGGGACACACCAGCCACCAGGAGCTTCGGCACAAACGTGAGAGACATCTCTTGTACCTGTGTTACCACTTGCAAGACGCTGATCAGCAACCCCACCAGCATGGTGAGTCCGAGCACAGGCATGCAGACAACCAGACCTGTCCAAAGCAGGTCTGACATCATTTTCAGTGCTAAATCAGCATGCACACGCCCGTCCCTTACCCGCGAAGAGCGGGCCATTTCCGCCAGCAAATGGCGAATGTCAATTGTTTTGAAAAATACCGCTAGCCCTGCCTCTTAACGGGCGATTCGGGCTCGATATCCCCTGGATATTGGTAATCCAGACTTTTAACGACCGGCGGAGTGTAACAAAACTGCAAGCTTGTTCTTTTGCTCAATCGCAAGGCAAGTAGCAATCATGGCCGTTCCCAAGCAAGCTACGAACCCGACGCTAGCAGTCAGCGGATCTGACATACATATCAACTGAAATATGGAAATTGCTCAAAACACCCAAAATCGGCTTTTATCGAAGGACAGAGGTTCTAATATTTCACCAGAAGCTGCGCTCACCCGCGCCTCCCGGCGCAAGCCCGAGTGGGTGGTGCGCGAGGTGCTGCGCCTAAAGGTGCTCATGGGCAAGCGCAGCTACCGCAAGATTGCCGACAGCTTCAACGACCAGCATGGCACACGCACTGGCTGGACCGTGGGCAAGACCTTCGTGTCCGACGGTTTGAAAGCCAACCAGTACGCCCTGAGTTGCCTGCACCAGGAGATGCGCAACCGCCGCCCCCGCCCGGTACCCATCAACGCGGTGTGGGCCACGGATCTGACCTTTTACACCAATGCCGGCGGGCATCCGCCACCAGCACACGCCCGTGTGCGCGCCGTGGTGCAACGGCAGGGTCGAGCGCTTGTTTGGAACCTTGAAACCGCTGCTGCGCCAACTGGTCATTCCCACCCGGGCCGCACTGCAAACGGCGCTGGAAGAGTTCACCCTGTTCTACAACCATGCCCGACCCCACCAGAACCTGGATGGGCTCACGCCCGCGCAAGTGTGGAACGGGCTGAGCAAGGTAGATCTGATGCAGACGCCACCCAGGAAAACCGTGCTGGCGCAGGCGCTGGATGGTCTGCTGGTTGGCTACTGCACGCAGCGGTAGCGCCGAGTACCAGGCAAGACAGAAGTCATCGCTGAAATGTCACTGTCCGCCTGAGGCGGGTGGTGGCATGCCTGAATGCCTGGATTTGATTAAAAAGCGGGCAGACGGCGAGTCAAAAAGTCAACACGCAGCAACGCGAACGCGCTCAAATGGCGCGTACCGCACGAAAAAACGGGGTTGAAAGATGACAGCGGAGCCAGAACGGACATGCGGATAGGACACCAACTGGGATGGCGAGTACCTGCCCATTGGCCAGTCCTGGCGCAGGAACTGGAGCCGCTTGACACCGTTCTTCGATTACCCGCCAGAGATCAGGAAGGTGATCTACACGACCAATGCCATTGAGTCGGTCAATATGAGTCTGAGGAAGCTGACCAAGAACCGGGGCTCATTCCCCAGCGACGAGGCGCTGACCAAGCTGTTCTATCTGGCCCTGCGCAACATCAGCCAGAAGTGGACCATGCCGATTCGGGATTGGAAGGCAGCCCTGACTCGATTTACCATTCAGTTCGGAGAGCGCCTCTCCGCCAATTGAAGTCCGAACCGTTTACACAAAAATTCGGACACCCTCGTTGCGGTGGCTTTTTTTGTTTAGCAGCTAACTTCTACGACAACTACTTCAGATTCGGGTTAGTTGGCTGCCGATCCTCTACAGCTTTCCCTTCCAGGATCGCGCCAAAGGCTTGATTGATTGCCAGCGCCATTTGCATTACCCGCTCTTTGTCGCGCGAATAGTCCGCTTCGTTTTCGAGGATGCCCATGGTGACGTACAAACAGTCAACAGCCCTCCTTGGAATCATCTCACTCCCTTTGAGTTGTCGGGCAAGCTCCTTGGCTGTTTCATCAAGCCGCAGGAAGGCGACTTCGTTGATGTCCCTGGTGGTTTGCAGGGGCATCAGCAATTCAAGCCCCCAGCGTTCCACCTCTTTACATAGCTGCTCCAGATCGCTCATCGCGAACCTCCTTTGGGAACTAAACCAACGCCACCAATGGTTAACCCATAGGTCAGCGGCGAATACACGGATACATGACTCATTGGATGCCCAATAGCCTCCAATGGAACGCTTTGATAGATCGACACCTCCTGCGACCAGAAGGATCGGTTGAAGGCGAGTTCGCCGGTGAAGCTGGAGCGGTCGATGCTGCGCCAAACTTCCACTTGGTTTTGTGCCGGGACTTTTCCTAGGTAAATGGGCGCAATGCCATAGCCCGTATCGCTACCCGACAGCCCTCTGCGGTATGTATCGGCTATCTCATAACTACGACTGGTTCCGATGTACGGGTCGTTCTGAATTGCCTTGCCTAAAACTCTATTATCACGGCTGAAGTTCAAGACGTGCTCTTCCGGTGTCCAAACCCCATTGGGAGCCTTGGCCGTCAACCCAAACCCATCATTCAACGCCGCAGAATCCTGCGCCGTCAGACCCCGGTACACCGTATTGTTGAAGACCCGCTCTTCCGCCAGACGCAAGCCCTGGCCTACTGATGCAACCCCTGTGACAAACGGAATGCCTTGATCAACAGCGCTGGCCCAGCCAGAAGAACCCGTGATCGACTCCACCAACTGGTACGTTACGGTCGGATTGCGCCCATACCCCACTGCGCGATTGAAACCCGTGGCCACGTTGTCCACGCCATGCGCAATTGACACCGCGCCCAGCGCAACACCCAGTGGGCCTCCCCCGGCTCCCAAGGTAGTTCCGCCTGCGATTTCGAGTCCACCGCCAATCATCTGAACCGTACCTTGCGCACCATCAGAATTGCGGAAGTAATACTTGGTTGTGCCCCAGGCCATGCTGGCCTTGTCGGCAAACGACAAGTCGCTACTCGCAATACCGCCCAGCGAAGACCAATATCCTTGGTCGGCTCGGATTGAGCCATAGCGCAAGCCACTGCCTTCAAACGCCCGCGGTGCCAGCGCAGTTGTCTCTATGCTGGGTTGCCGCACAGCCGGAGTCCGTGCCCCACTATCCCAATCTTCGTAAGCCAGGCCTTGCGCCGTGTACCCGCCGCCCACGACAAGAGGAGATGGGTACATGGACGGCAACGCGCTACCTGAGCTGATAAATGGAGCGGTGATGCCTGCGACATCCGCCACGATGCCCGCGCTGGAAAGGGCTTGAGATTGACGGGGTAACTCCACCGAGCCCGCATCGGTCTGATTGGCAAGGCGCATCACACGCGCCATGTGCTCCGTCCAGACTTCCGACTCAACATCGCCGCCAATCGTCATGCCCAGCTTCGCGCTGCCCAGTGAGTAGTCCACCGGCATTTCCTCATCCCCAAGGCTGAGCTGCGGCCCCCACTGGCTGGCCTGCTCGGCGCTGAGAGTCACGCCAGAGCCACTCCACCGCGTTGGCGTGTCTGCGGAAGAACCGTAGTACCCCGGATCCGCCGCCTGATTGGCGGTATTGAGCAGATAGCGGTTGTCGCTGGGCTGCTGCATCATGCTCACAAAGGAGCCGCCCAATGCATTGCCAAACGCATCGGTAGCCACCTGCTGGATGCTCACCTTGCCCCCGCGCATCGCGTTGACGGCAGCCCCCGAGGCCAAGCCGCTGACCAGACCCTTCGCAAAGCGCCCGGCGGCTTCACCGCCAAAGCTGTCGCCAATCGCTGCATTGACGCCATAGCCCACCCCCGCACCCACGGCGGAAGCGGCCACCGCCGTCCAATCGAAGTGCTCCTGCAAGCCCGTGACCACGGCCACGCCCTGGGTGAGCGCATTGCCAATGGCCGCACGCGCAATGGAGTTGCCAAGCGAGCCGGCATTGCCGGTGCCCAGCAGGTCGCCGCCCAGCCCTTGACCGATGCCCGCGCTCGCGGCACTCAAGGCCACCTGGCTCCAGCTGAAGCCGTGCACCACACCCAGGGCGTTGCCAACAACCTGACTGGCCACGGAGCCGGCCGCCGCCGCTGTTGCTGCAGTGGCAGCGGTCGCCGCCGCGGTATTCCCCGCGAACATCTCGGCAAAGTACTGCGCCGTCGCACCCTTGGTAATGACCGTAACCGCTATGGCCACCACCAACATGATGATGT
>Ga0318575_10000060_pt1 | contig 17342 bp, 12 predicted proteins | sample GRESIP089b5f23_FD_203671 | JGI IMG/M metagenome (GOLD analysis project Ga0318575, IMG submission 203671) | Tropical soil microbial communities from Luquillo Experimental Forest, Puerto Rico - GRE.SIPMG.089b5f23 | ecosystem: Environmental > Terrestrial > Soil > Tropical forest > Bulk soil... | reverse complement strand
GAAGAGCTGGAAATCTCTCGATCAACGCCAAGCGCGCAGTTGCCCTCGTGATAGCCTAATCTGGAGTGCGGCACCCGTCGGGTTACTTTGTCGTGCGACCTCGGAGGGGCGAGGCTTTATCGATGGGTTTGGTTTTGCTTGCGGCTCGCCGCCCGCCTTACGTGCCTCCGCCGCAGGCATCGACGCCGACAGGGCCAATGCGGCGCCTATCACGATCATCATCATTGTCTTGACTCTGCCGCATGCTCCGCAAACTTACCGGTTCCCAACCCTACCGGGCATGTACAGCATCTGGAACCGAAGGAATTGCCGAAAACTGCATTCCCACGCTGGCTTTAGCGAAGCACATGGGCGGCGACCTTCATGATGCGGCCGACCACAACACGGTCGGCCAGCACATCGTAGTCGTCGTCGCTCCACTCGCCGGACAGCCGGCTCGCTAAGGCGCGCTTGAGGGAGAGATGGCCGTCATTGTGCGGAACCTTTTGCCAGCCGTTCTTCGGCGCAGGGGGCGCCCGCCCTCGACCGCTCGGACGAGCGGCACAGGGGATTTGATGTAGGTCATAGTTCTGACGAGAGCCACGGAACACATTGTCGTTGAACCGCAATTATCGACTCTTGTTCGTCGCCGGAGCGAGCAAAGATGGCAACCAATCTACGCATCAATGGTGAGCGTCTATGCTGGCGTCTTGACCGTCTGGCTCAGATCGGCCGGATCGCCGGTGATGGGGTGTGTCGGCTCGCGTTGAGCAACGAGGACAAGCAAGGCCGTGATCTGGTCGTCGGGTGGATGCGCGAACTGGGCTTGTCGGTGCGTGTCGATAAAATCGGCAATGTTATCGGGACGCGACCCGGACTCGAGGATGGACCTCCGGTCATGACCGGTAGTCATATCGACTCAGTGCGCACTGGGGGTCGGTATGATGGTGTCCTTGGCGTGCTCGCGGGCCTGGAGGTGATCGCGACCTTAAATGACGCCGAATTCCACTCCCGGCGCCCGATCGCCGTGGCCTTCTTTACCAACGAGGAGGGCTCGCGCTTCCAACCCGACATGTTCGGCAGCCTGGTCTACACAGGCGGTCTGAAATTGGATCAGGCGGTCGCGACGAGAGGCATCGACGGCGTATCCGTAGGTGAGGAGCTTGATCGTATTGGCTATTCCGGGCCCGAGCCAGTCGGTCGGCCGCAGGCGCATGCCTATGTCGAGCTGCATGTGGAACAAGGCCCGGTGTTGGAGGCGGAAAACTTCCGGATCGGCGCCGTCGAGGGCGTGCAGGGCATTTCGTGGACGGAATTCACGCTGTCCGGGCAATCGAATCACGCCGGCACCACACCCATGCGCATGCGGCGGGACGCCGGCTACGTCGCCGCCCAAATTGCCGTGTTTGCCCGCAGCTTGGCCAAGGAGATTGGCGGGAATCAGGTCGCAACCGTGGGGCTTATGACGTTGTCGCCCAACCTGGTCAATGTGATTGCTAACGAGGTTGTGATGACGGTCGATTTGCGCAACACCGATGACGAGCAGCTACGGGAAGCCGAACGGCGATTGTTCGCTTTCGCCGACAAGGCTGCCGCCGCCGAGAAGGTCGGCATCGCGCGGCGCTCGCTGGCCCGCTTCGCGCCGGTCGCATTCGCGCCGCATCTGGTGGAGCGTGTCGAGGCGATTGCTGCTGCGTTCGGCTTCCCCGTCAGGCGTCTGCCGAGTGGCGCAGGACATGATGCGCAAATCATGGCCGCGGTCTGTCCCTCCTGTATGATCTTCGTCCCGAGCGTGGGCGGCATCAGCCACAATGTCGAGGAATATACCGCCCCGGCCGATCTCGTCGCCGGGGCGGACGTGCTGCTTCGGCTCGTCCTCGAATTGGCCGAGTAATGCGTCAATACATTCACAATGCGACGATCGTGAACGGCGACGGCTACACTCCGCCGTTTCTCGGTGACGTTCTGATTGAGAATGATCGCATCGTCAGACTCGGCGACGTCCCTCCTTCCGATGTCAACGCCGCCGACCGCAAACTGGACGCCACCGGCAGAATCCTGGCGCCTGGCTTCGTCGATACTCACAATCACGGCGCGTTGGGCGGCACGATCATCGGGGCTAGCGGAATTCCACGAAGCTGCGAGCTGGCCATACTTGCAGGCGTAACGAAGCGCATCTGTGGCGTAGATGGATTATCGCCGGCGCCGGTTGTCGAGAGTGATCGATCCCAATATGCGGCCCAATTAAAGCCTCTGGATGGCGCAATCGACGGCGAGTGGAGCTGGAGCACGGTAGCCGAATTCTTGGCGTGGCATCGGGGCCGTTCGGTCACCGACATGGGCATGTATCTAGGACATTGCGCCGTGCGTCGGGTGGTCATGGAAAATTTGGCCCGTGTTGCGACCGATGCGGAGATTGCCGCGATGCAGGAGGTCGTGCGGCGCGAAGCTGAACTGACGCTCGGGCTTTCCACCGGCCTGGTCTACAATCCTGCTGTCTATTGCGACCAACGCGAAATCACGGCGCTGGTCCGCGCCTTTAATGGCGTCAAGCCAGGTGCGCTGTTTCCGCATCTGCGTTCCGAGAGCGACAACATCGTTGCCAGCCTCAAAGAAGTGCTGGAGGCGGCGATCGATGGCGGTGGAGGTTATTGCAACGAGCACTCGAAGATCGCTGGCGAGCGTAATTATGGGAAATTCGGGCAACTGGAGAGCATGCTTGACGATGCCAGATCGCTGATTCCCACCATGGAGAACATGTATCCCTACGCCGCCGGATCGACTACCGGCGATGCGATTTTTCCGCCGGAGGCGCGCGCCGGCTCGCGCGCCACGTTCTTGGCGCGGCTGCGCGAGCCGACTGTCCGGCGCGCGATGGCGGACAAGATGCGGCACGACACCACATCCTGGGATAACTTGGTCAGCTTCTGCGGCGGGTTGCAGGGTATACAGATCGCCGGGGTCAAACCGAACGTCGGAGCCCGCTATCTGGGCAAGCGCCTCTCGGACGTCGCGTTTGAGGCCGGTGCTCCCGATTCCGACAGCGATGCGGCCTACGATGCTGTTTTCGACTTCTTTGCGGACAATGATGGCGACATCGCCATCATCACGCATTATGGCAACGAGGCAACCGTCGAGCGCTTCTTTCGTCGGCCGAACATGGCGATCTGTACCGACGGACTCATGCCCGGTCCGGGGCAAAAACTGCATCCGCGCTCGCTCGGCGCTTTTCCAAAAGCCTTACGCATGGGGCGGGATATGGGAATCCCATTAACGCAGATGATTTGGCGGCTTTCGACCCTCCCCTGCCGCTTCTTAAACTTGCCTGATCCCACGCTGAAAATTGGATCCGACGCCTCTCTCGTCCTATTTGATCCGAACACCGTCCGTGAGCGCAATGACTATTTGGATCCCTTGGTATCCCCCGACGGCATTGACTTCGTTTGGGTACACGGGAAACTCGTATTGGAGCTTGGTAAGTTGCTCGCGCCGCAGCGATTTCCGGGCCGCATTCTCACCAGTCAACTAAAGGCCGCGTGAAGACGTCAGACGCTGTTCTCGTAAACCGCCCCGAACGGCGGTCGCGGAAGAGACCAGGACAAGTCCTTTGGCCGCGATCCCAACAATCTATCCGTCGCGGCACAAGAGCTCGGCGCAGCAGCGCGTCCTTGTACGTTACGATCGTGCTGCCTGGATAAGGTTGGTCCTCATGGAGTTGCCCGCCTCCAGGGAGGTGCCGGCTCAAAGTTTACGGCCGGAGGAAGTAGGCTCAAGGTAACGACAGCCATGAGCCCCATAAGAGCTTCCTTTCTGTTCAATTTGCACAAACATTCAGCACGCAATTTTGATTCAGCGCAAAGATGTAATTCTTCTCCCTAATATCCTTACGCTGGAGATATGAGTCATTCGGGTTTGGCCGGGCGATATCAGGAGCTTGAACATGGAATCGAATCAAAAGCCTACGGTTGCGCCCGTGGACGAAATTTTGCCGTTGCCGAAACTTGCCGCCCTCGGCTTTCAACACGTGCTGGTGATGTACGCCGGTGCTGTGGCGGTGCCGCTGATCATCGGACGTGCGCTGAAGCTCTCGCCTGAGCAGGTTGCACTGTTGATCAATGCCGACCTTTTCGCTTGCGGCATCGTGACCTTGATCCAGTCTTTCGGAGCCGGAGCTTGGTTCGGCATTCGCCTTCCGGTGATGATGGGCGTGACGTTCGCAGCGGTCGGTCCGATGCTGGCGATGGCCAACGATCCGAGCCTCGGGATTCTCGGAATCTTTGGCGCCGTCATAGCAGCCGGCGTGTTTACCATCATTGTTGCGCCTGCGATCAGCTATTTCCTGCCATTCTTTCCTCCGGTCGTAACCGGCTCGATCATTCTCATGATCGGGATTTCCCTGATGCGCATCGGTGTGAACTGGGCCGCCGGCGCGTCGGTGCCGACCGCGCCGAACTACGGCGATCCGTTCAATCTTGGCATGGCCGCGTTCGTGCTTGTGTGCATCCTTTTATGCACACGCTACGCGACCGGCTTCGTCCGCAACATTGCGGTGCTCATCGGTCTGATTGGGGGTTGCATCGTCGCCTATCTGTTGGGCAAGATGAACTTCGGCAAGGTAATCGATGCGCCGTGGTTCTCACTCATCTACCCGCTGCAGTTCGGCATGCCGAAATTCGAAATCGTGTCGATCATCACCATGTGCATCGTGATGATCGTGGTCATGATCGAATCGGCGGGCATGTTCCTGGCGCTTAGCGACATGACCGGCAAAAGACTTGAAGCCATCGATATGACGCGCGGGTTGCGGACCGATGGGCTCGGAACATTGATCGGCGGTCTGTTCAACACGTTTCCTTACACGTCGTTCTCCCAGAACGTCGGTCTCGTCGGCGTCACCGGAATCAAAAGCCGATTCGTATGCGTGACCGGCGGAATCATCCTGCTGGCCATGGGCCTCGTACCGAAACTTGGTGCGCTGGTGGAAGCGGTGCCGCTCTTCGTGCTCGGCGGCGCGGGAATCGTCATGTTCGGCATGGTGGCGGCGACCGGAATCCGCATTCTTTCGGGAGTGGATTACCAGACGACCCGGAACAATCTCTATGTCGTGGCGATCTCCCTCGGGTTCGGGATGATCCCGCTCGTGGCGCCGACATTTTTCGCCAAGTTACCGGCGCAGCTCGGGCCGATCTTGAACTCGGGCATTCTGCTCACCGCCATCGCCGCGGTGCTACTGAATTTCTATTTCAACGGAGTGAGTGACCGCACGACGGCCGTAAGTGCGGCGCAGAGTGCGGCCACGTTGAGTGAAGCATGACCCGGGATCTGTCTCGGGTGAGCCCTCGGAGCTAAGCCTGTTGGCTTCGATGCTGAAGCGATGATGAATCTTTCCGGTGAAGGGGAAGATGCGCCGCCCAAGGCGAGCTCAAGGGGCGTTCAGGACAAGCGGAATGAGACTCATGCCGGAGGTCCAAGTCACTTTTGTTGAGGAGCCCGCGCCGAAAGGTCTGTACGTAGCCAAGGATGTGGGTGAAATCGGCGTCGTTCCTAAGGCAGGAGCGGTGGGCGCGGCATTGCGGGCTTTTGACGGCAAACGACGAACGACGCTGCGGAGGAAAGGTTCCTCAGCCGCACGCACCGTAAATGTGGGCCGCATCGCTGATGCCCGATCGTGAGCAATGGCATTGAACAAGGCGATCTTAATCGGCCCGGACAGGAACGGGCGCTGTGTGGCGGTGGAGAATGGGCTTGTAGCGGCACTGCCTCCGAAAAACGCCCGCGTGCTGTCGTGTGCCGGTGGCGAAATCAGGGCCGGCGCGGTCTGCGCCCATACCCACCTCTACAGCGGTCTCAGTCGGTATGGCATGCCGGCCGCATCACCGCCGCCGGGGAATTTTCTGCAACTGCTCGAGCGGGTGTGGTGGCGGTTGGACCGTGCGCTTGATGAAACCACATTGCGAGCTGCGGCGATGGATTACGTCGCGCGCGCCCTGCTCGCTGGCACCACCGCGTTGGTTGATCACCACGAGTCACCGAACCTAATCGAAGGCTCGCTGGCCATTCTGGCCGAAGTCTGTGAGCAGCTCGGCATGCGGGCGCTGCTATGCTACGGCGCCACCGAGCGCAACGCCGGCCGCGATGAAGCAAGGCGGGGCTTGGCGGAATGCCGCCGCGCCCCTGCTTCGCCGCTCGTTCGCGGATTGGTTGGATTGCACGCGAGTTTTACCGTTTCGAACGACACTGTGCGCGCTTGCGGAGAGCTTGCGCGCGAACTCGGCACGGTACTGCACGTGCATGTCGCCGAAGACAGCGCCGACGTGGAGGACGCGCGGTCCCGCGGGTTCGCTGGTCCCCTGGAGCGCCTTTCCAAACTCGGAGCGCTCGTGCCCGGTTCGATTCTGGCACACGGCGTCCACTTGAATCGCGAGCAGGCGGAAATGGCGGGCTCGCTTTCGTGCTGGCTGGTGCAGAATCCTCGCTCAAACGAAGCCAACCGCGTCGGTTATGCAAGCTGCCTGCAGTACGCAAGCAAGGTGGCGTTGGGCAGCGACGGCTGGAACGGCGACATGGCGGAGGAACAGGATGCGCTGTTTCGACTCGCCGAACTGCACGGCGATCGCCGCGCGGATGGCCGCTTGGCGGCCGGTCATGCTCTCATCGCTGAACGATTTGGAAGCGAGCCGGAACCGCTGTCGCAGGGGTCCCTTGGCGATGTCGTGGTATGGGAAAACGGACGCGTCCGTCACAGCGTAGTCGGAGGACGGGTCGTGGTGGAGGACGGTGAGCTGACCGGGAGCGCCATCGACGAAATATCGGCCGTTGCGCAAAGTTCCGCAGTACGTCTGTGGGATCGCATGCGGATGATGTGACGAGGCGAAGGAGAGAGCCGCATGGCCAGCCACGGTGCTTGAGTTGCGAAAGCTGGGTGTTTGAGCATGCGCTTTCGTTGTCATGGCTGTAGTGCGGTGATCGATGCGGTTCACGCGCTGCCGTTCCGATGTCCCGGTCATTTGCCGGGAGATGACATCGATCACGTGCTGGCGCCGGACGCGATCGATGGGGTGTTTCCCGCCGGCACGGAGCACAATCCCTTCTTACGATATCGTACACTGCTCTCTCCCTACCGCCTCGCGTGCGCCGCTGGTCTTAGCGATGCCGGTTGGACGGATATCGTCGAAACGCTCGATGCAGCCGTGCTCGGGATAGCCGGGGGTGGTTTTCGCATCACCCCGATGACCGAACAGAGCCGCTTGGCAGCAGCGTTGGGATTTAGGGACGGGCTGTGGGTCAAGGACGAGACCGGCGACGTCGCAGGTTCGCACAAGGCTCGGCATCTTATGGGCGTCATGCTTCACCTGCGTGTGCTCGAATTGGCGAAATTGCCAGCTGGCAAAGATCTGCGCGCGCGCCGCTTGGCCATCGCGTCGTGCGGCAATGCGGCACTCGCCGCCGCTGTGATAGCACGTGCAGCCGATTGGCCGCTCGATGTGTTCATTCCGCCGGGTGCTGACTCAGCAGTGAAACAGAAGCTGATAGAGCTTGGCGCCAACATCACGACGTGCCAGCGAGGTCATGGCGGGGCAGGCGATCCCTGCTTCCTGCACTTTCGCGAAGCCGTAGCCGCCGGAGCGATTCCGTTCAGCGTGCAAGGAACCGAAAACGGTCTCGCGGTGGAAGGCGGCCGTACACTCGCCTTCGAAATGATCGAGCAATTTCGCGGAGCAGGCATCGGTCCTGATCAGTTGTTCGTGCAAGTGGGGGGCGGCGCATTGGCGAGCGCGCTGGCGCAAGGCTTTGCGCTCGGGCTTCGATTTGGAATGCTGGCGAAGCTTCCCAGGTTGATAGCCGTGCAAACGCATGCCTGCGCGCCGCTTGCGCGTGCATGGAGAAAAGTCGATGGCCTCGATCTTGCGAGCGTGGCGCGTCATCGTTCGCATTTCATGTGGCCATGGGAGGGCACGACCGTGAGCCTGGCCAGCGGCATCGTTGATGATGAAACCTATGACTGGTGGGCGGTGGTAGAAGGGATGCGGGGGAGCGGCGGGCGGCCCGTGCTCGTGGATGAGACGATGATCGCCCGTGCACATGAGATTTGTCGCCTACACACTGGGATTTCTGCCTCGCCGACCGGTACGGCGGGGCTTGCCGGCGCCATGGCTCTGCCGGCCGAAAAGGGGCGCATCGCGGTCATTTTGTCAGGAGTTGAGCGATGATCAGACGTATAGTGGGACGGCATGACAAACTATGCTGAACCCCATGATATGACCGCGTTTTATGGCAAGCGTTCCGCATGTGGCGGGCGCAATCAGACAAGGTCCTTTGGCTTCCGATGCTACACCTCGCGCGCGTATGTCAGAGACACGACCGCGGATACGCAGATCCGCGGCAGGACGGGTACCGCATTGCGGAGGCTCATTCGTGAAGCGCGCGGGTCTTCAGGGTGTACGAACTGAGCACCTTCATGTAGTTTCCGCGTTCATACGCGGTTGCATTGGGAACAGCGTCATAGCTCATGCTCCCGCACATCTCGGCAATCGAAACGTATTCATGCGCGTCGAGCCACCTTGCGAGATCAGAGAGCACCTGACTGGCGTGGCGAATACCGTTCTTGAGGAGGGCAGACGCCATGAATGCCACCCGTGCCCCGGCCATGACACATTTGACTACGTCCTCCGCGCTGTGCACGCCTCCGGTAATTCCGAGATCAGCGCGAACGTGGCCATAGAGGATCGCCGTCCAGTGCAAACGTACCAGCAATTCTTCGGAACGGCTCAATGACAGCGTGGGAACTACTTCCAGATCATCGATGTTGAAGTCCGGCTGATAGAAGCGGTTGAACAGCACCAAGGCGTTGGCACCCGCTTGATCCAGCCGCAGCCCCATGTTGGCGGGCGCGCTAAAAAACGGCGAAAGCTTAACCGCCATGGGGATGCGCAAGCTGCGCCGAATTTCGGTGACGAGCTCGCGCTGATCCCTTTCCACGTCCTCTCCGGGTTGCAGCGGATCGGTCGCGATCGCATAAATGTTCAGTTCGACGGCATCCGCGCCGGCCTCTTCCATAAGCCGGGCATATTGGGTCCAGCCGCCCGGAGTGACGCCGTTGAGGCTGGCTATTACCGGAATATCAACGCGCTCCTTCGCGCGACGGATCAGTTCGAGGTACCGGTCCGGCCCGAGATTGTAGGTCTGCATATCGGGAAAGAAGCTGAGCGCTTCGGCGAAGCTCTCTGAGCCTCGCGCCAAATCATGATCGACGCTTCGGCTCTCGAGCTCAAGTTGCTCTTCAAACAGCGACGGCAGCACCACGGCGGCAATACCGTGGTCCTCAAGCCTCACGATATTCTCCACGGAATCAGCGAGCGGCGACGATGAAGCAACGAGCGGCGACCGCAAGGTGAGGCCGAGATACCTTGTCGTCAGATCGGTCATAAGCTCCTGCTTTCCGTCGCCGGCAGTGCGCTGACCTGGGATTCGCTGGGCGCATTGTCAGCTGGCGCGACATGGCCCGCCATCGCCGCGCGATTCGCATAAATGCGCCATTGGCGCTCAACGTCTTGCTGTGCCCTCACCAACAGCGCGCTCGCGGCCTCCGGATTGCTCCGCGCCAGCATGGTATACCGTGCCTCCTGATACGCGTAGTCCCTGAAAGCTATGCTTGGCGGCATGGAATCGAGCTGGAACGGGTTTTTGCCATCCTGCTGCAGACGGGGGTCGTAGCGCATGAGCGGCCAGTACCCCGACAACACGGCTGACCTCTGCTGAGCAAGACCGAACGACATGTCGTACCCGTGTGCAATGCAATGGCTATAGGCGATTATGATCGATGGACCATCATATGATTCGGCCTCCAGGAATGTCCTTACGGCATGGATGTCGTTACCGCCCATTGCGACCCGTGCCACATATACCGAGCCGTAATTGACCGCCTCCATGGCGAGATCTTTCTTCGCGGTATGTTTGCCGCCGGTGGAGAACTTCGCGATGGCGCCGCGGGGCGTTGCCTTAGACATCTGGCCCCCGGTGTTGGAATAGACCTCCGTATCGAGCACCAGCACATTGACGTTGCGACCCGACTCGAGAACGTGATCGAGACCGCCAGCGCCGATATCGTAAGCCCAGCCGTCACCCCCAACTAGCCACACGCTGCGACGCACCAATGCGTCGGCAACGACCCGTAGCGCCGCAGCGTCGGAGGAACCCATGGTCACAAGCTTCCGCTTCAACTCCGCCACCCGCCGTCGTTGCTCGTCGATTCCGGCCTCTGTCGACTGATCAGCCTGCAGAATCCCGGTAGCAAGCGCATCACCCAGGTCAGCACTTAGGCGCGCGACCATTTCACGGGCGAACTCCGTCTGCTTGTCGACTGCGAGCCTCATGCCCAGCCCGAATTCCGCATTGTCTTCAAACAGGGAGTTCGACCATGCGGGACCGCGACCCTGCGCATTCGCCGTATAAGGCGTAGTCGGAAGATTACCCCCGTAGATCGAGGAGCAGCCGGTCGCATTCGCGATCAACAAACGGTCGCCGAACAGCTGCGTCAGCAGCTTGATGTACGGAGTCTCCCCGCAACCAGCGCACGCTCCAGAGAACTCAAACAACGGTTCCAGCACCTGTACGTTCTTCACGGTGTCGTGCGACAAGCGGCCGCGGTCGAGTTCCGGTAACGACAAGAAGAATTCCCAATTGGTGCTCTCCGTATCGCAGAGTGGCGCCTGCGGCTCCATATTGATCGCCTTGTGCTTTGCCTCACTCTTGCTCCTCACGGGACAAGCTTCCACACACAGGTTGCAGCCTGTACAATCTTGTGGCGATACCTGCAGCGTGTAACGCATGGACTCGAACTCGCGCCACTTTGGCTTGGCTGCTTTAAAGCTCGATGGCGCACGGGCGATGTGCGAAGCATCATAGATCTTGGCACGAATCACCGAGTGCGGACACACCAGTACGCACTTTCCGCACTGGATGCACAGGTCCAGATCCCACACCGGAATCTGTTGTGCGATGTTCCGCTTCTCCCACTTTGCCGTGCCAGTCGGGAACGTCCCGTCAACTGGCATTGCGCTTACAGGCAGTGTGTCGCCCCTTCCGGCGATTGCTTTTCCGAGAACGTTTTTCACGAACTCGGGGGCCGCCGGCGCCACTGGAATCGGCATATCGAACGAACCGCTTGGTTGATGAGGCAATGGCAATGGCACCTCGTGCAAGCGCGTCAGCGTTCGGTCGACGGCAGCAAAATTCTTCTGCACCGCGGCACTGCCGCGCTTCCCGTAGGTGTCTTCGATCGCCTCTTTGATCGCCGCGATCGCCTCATCGCGAGGAAGCACACCGCTAAGTGCAAAGAAGCAGGTCTGCATGATCGTGTTGATCCGCGTGCCGATCCCGCACTCCCGAGCGATTGCGAAGGCATCGATCACGTAGAACTTCAGCTTCTTGCGAAGGATCGTATCTTGCACGTGACCTGGAAGATGGTCCCAGATTTCATCGGCCCCGAACGGCGCGTTGAGCAGGAATGTGGCTCCGGGCTCCGCTGCGAGGAGAACATCGATTCGCTTGAGGAACTGGAACTGGTGGCAAGCAACAAAATTGGCTTTGCCGATCAGATATGTCGATTTTATGGGATGCAGTCCAAATCGCAGGTGCGATACTGTCACCGCTCCAGCCTTCTTCGAATCGTAGACGAAATAACCTTGCACGTAATTTCTTGTCTGTTTCCCGATGATCTTAATCGAATTTTTGTTTGCCCCGATGGTCCCGTCAGAACCCAGCCCGAAGAACACCGCCCGAACGGTCCGCGGATGCTCCGTCGAGAATTCTGTGTCGCAGTCGAGGCTGGTGTGCGTAATGTCGTCGAGAATGCCGACCGTGAAGTGGCGTTTCGGGTGTGCCTTTGCGAGTTCATCGAAAACCGCCTTCACCATCGCGGGTGTGAATTCCTTCGAAGCGAGCCCGTAGCGCCCGCCAATCACCCGCTGCATCGTCGCGCCAGCACCTGACCCATGGCGCTCCATAAGCGCGGTGATGACATCCTGGTACAGCGGTTCCCCGATGCTTCCCGGCTCCTTGGTGCGGTCCAGCACCGCGATCGATCTCACTGTAGCTGGAAGCGCCGCAAGAAAATTCTCAATCGCAAACGGCCGGAACAGCCGAACCTTCACAATGCCCACTCTTTCACCGCGCTCCTGCAGCGCGTCGACGACCTCTTCTGCGGCACCCGCCCCGGATCCCATCAGCACCAGGACCCGATCCGCATCCGGCGCGCCATAGTAGTCGAATAAGCGGTATGCGCGCCCGGTCCTGCGGGCGAGGCGGTCCATCACATCCTGGACGATCGTGGGACAGTCGCGGTAGTAGGGGTTGCTAGCCTCGCGTGCCTGGAAAAACATGTCGGGATTGTGTGCCGTCCCGCGCAGCACTGGCCGATCCGGCGACATAGCACGCTCGCGATGCTGCACCACGAACGCGTTGTCGATGATCGCCCGCAAATCATCATCGCTCAGTGACTCGATCGTGGCGATTTCATGCGACGTCCGAAAGCCGTCGAAGAAGTGCAGGAATGGCACGCGCGACTCCAACGTCGCCGCCTGCGCAACCAAAGCAAAATCACACGCCTCCTGTACTGAATTCGCGGCCAGCAGCGCAAAACCCGTGGTCCGAGCCGCCATGACATCGCTGTGGTCGCCAAAAATCGAAAGAGCGTGCGTCGCGATCGTGCGAGCTGCTACATGAATGACGGCCGCCGTCAGCTCGCCGGCAATCTTGTACATGTTCGGAATCATCAGCAGCAGGCCTTGCGATGCCGTGAACGTTGTAGCGAGCGCCCCGCCCTGCAGAGCGCCGTGCAATGCGCCCGCTGCGCCACCCTCGCTCTGCATTTCGATCACATCAGGAACGGTGCCCCAAATGTTGGTGGCCCCCCCAGCCTTCCACTGGTCCGCCAATTCACCCATGGTCGAAGACGGTGTAATCGGATAGATTGCGATCACTTCGTTGAGGCGATACGCCACGGAGGCGACGGCTTCATTGCCGTCCACAACGGCACGAGCCTGGGCCATCCCTCGCCTCCTTAGCGCTGCGTTATCAAGGCCTTGCCTGCAGAATAGGCAATAAGAGCAATCGCTAGGCATTTCCTCAGGATTGCATCTCTTGCCGAGTCAGTTCGCAGGTGACTGCAGATGTGCAAATATATTGCCAATTGTAGAAAGGATACAAAGGATATAAACACGCGAAAAGAGCTAAGCGTAACGACCAAGGCAAATGCGGTGCGCGCAATCTGAGGCCGTTCAATTGCGTGGACGGGATGCAGGATGCGGGCATTGGAGATGAGATCATGGCGTACCAGATCGTCGCCTCGTTGTGCACCAGCTGTGGCGCCTGCGAATTGGAATGTCCGAATTCGGCAATCAGCATCGGGCGCTTCACGTATGTGATCGATCCCAACAAATGCACCGAGTGCAAGGGATTCTACGACCAGCCGCATTGCGCCACGGTCTGCCCGGTGCCGAACACGTGTGTACCGGCCAGCCCCCAAGGCAACTGAACGCACGCAGTTGTATCGTTTATGTATCCCCACCGCTCGACTACCATTCGACGCCAGAAAAGCACGATCACTCGCGCTTGATCGTGCAAGATTTCTGCCAGCACGCTTGCGAGGCTAACGGAGCCGGTCACCAGTGCGTTGATGCCGGTGCACGGCCCAGCGTATGCGCCCGGATGACGGCGCCATCGTAAGCGACGGCGCGGCATCGCTGTCGTGCATTGATTTGTCACATCGTTCAGACTGGGGCCGAAGATGAGCACGGCACTCAATGCCACTGGTCTCGCTCGCCATCGGGAATGTGGCCGAGATTGATGGCGCGGGCGCTTGGCGAATCCTTCATCGGCAGGCGAGTACGCCGCACGGCGTCAAACGCTTCCAGCGCACCAGCCACAGCGCCTGCCGTCGGGACAAGGCCGATCTCTCCAACGCCCTTCGCGCCGAATGGGCCCTCCGGTTCAGTATCCTCGACCAGGATGACCTTAACCTCCGGCATGTGCTGGGCACGCAAGACACCGATATCACGAAGCTTGAAGGTCACGGGCATGCCATGCTTGCAAGGGAGTTCCTCGGTCAGCGCGTAGCCCAGCCCCATATGCACCGCTCCTTCGATCTGAGCCTCGCATTGTTGTGGGTTCAAGGCGCGGCCGACGTCGTGAGCGGCAACCACCCGTTCGACAGCACCGTTGCCACTGAGCACCACCACCTGGGTGGCCCAGCCAAAGGTTGTATGGGTCTTGATCTTGCCGTTCTTCATCTCGCCGGGAGCAGTGGTGTCGTCGATCCGGGTCTCGCCTGCGTAGATACGGCCAGCAAGGTCGGCGAGCGTCAGTCCACGGTTCAGGTCGGCCTTGAGTTTAATCGCTGCATCGACCACCGCCCGGCCGCCTAGGAGGCTCGCGCGTGAGCCCGTTGTCTGGCCGGCGCCCAATTCGAAACGGCTGCTTACCCGCGGACGGAATATCCCAGCGGGCAGGCCCGTCGCCTCGACGGCGCACTGAGTGAGGATCGTCAGCAGTCCCTGACCCATTTCGGTGAAGCCCGTGTAGAGTTCGACCGTGCCGCCGGGCTGCACCACCAGTCGGCATTTTCCGTACTCGACCGCACCATTGCCAAGTCCGCAATTCTTGACGCCGCAGGCGATGCCGACGGCACGCCCTTGCGCCCGGGCCACGTCGTAGGCATCTTTCACCGCCAGCAGCGTTTTCTCGATGCCCACCGACTTCTCCAGAATCTGTCCCGTCGTGAAGGCATCACCGATGCGCAAGACATTGCGCCAGCGCATCTCCCAGCGATCGATACCAGCTTTCGCGGCAAGCAGATCGAGACAGCCCTCGATGGCGAAACTAGTTTGATTGACGCCGAAGCCGCGCATCGCGCCGCAGGGGGGGTTGTTGGTGTATGCGGCGACCGCCTCGATGGCGACCGCCGGCACCCGATAGGGACCGCAGGCATGGCCTGCGGCCCGTTCCAACACCTTGCTACCCACTGAGGCATACGCGCCGGAATCGCCTAGGATGTTCACCTTGGCGGCGGTCAGCAGGCCGTACGCATCACAGCCCACAGTATAGGTCATGGTCAACGGATGACGCTTCGGATGCATGCGGATGGATTCTTCGCGATTGAGCACAATCCGCACTGGCCGCCCCGTCATGCGCGCCAATAGTGCGGTTTGCGCTTGGATGGTCATGTCCTCTTTGCCGCCGAAACCGCCCCCATTAGGCATGAGCTCGACGAATAGGCGGTCCTCGGGTTCGCCGAGTACGGACGCGACCTGACGGCGATCCTCGAAGATTCCTTGGCCCTGGCTGTAGATGTGCAGGCCGCCACCGGGCAGGGGCACAGCCACGGCCGCCTCAGGCTCCAGGAAAAGATGCTCGATGCGTTGTGTGGCCCAGGTGCCGCTCACCACATGCGCCGAGGCGTCGAGAGCCGCCTCCACGTCACCCCGCGCGTAGCGCGTGACTGACAAGACATTCCCGTGTTTGGGGTTGACCTGAGGGGCCCCCAGCTTGATCGCTTCGGCGGGATCGAGCACCGGCGGCAGCGCTTCGTACTCCACCTCGACGAGGTTTGCGGCCTGCCGCGCAATGCGTGGGGTCTCGGCGGCCACGGCGGCCACCACGTCCCCAACATAACGGACCTCTTCGCCCTCGCCGACGAAGCACGGCCAATCCTTGTAGATCTGGCCGACCCAGCGATCGCCCGGCACATCCTTAGCAGTCGCTACTTTGATAACACCTTGAAGTGCCAGTGCCTTCGTGGTGTCGATCCGGATGACCCTGGCGCGCGCGTGCGGAGACAGCACGACGACGCCATGGAGCAGGCCGGCAACATCGATATCAGCGACGAAGGGCCGTGTGCCCAGGGCGAGTTCGCCGCCTTGATAGCGTCGCAGCGGTTGGCCTACGCCACCGCTGTCGACCGGTGCTGGCAAGGCACCGCCACGCTTGGCCGTTTGGATGAGCTCGAATGCATCGACGATCTTCACATACCCCGTGCAACGGCACAGATGTCCGTCCAGAGCTCTGGCCATCTCTGCGCGAGACAGCGCGCTTTGTTGATCCGTCAAATACTTGATGCGGAGCACGAATCCAGGCGTGCAGAAGCCACATTGCAGGCCGGCGGCCGCCTGAAAAGCATCTGCATATAGCCGGCGCTCGTTGTCAGAAACGCCTTCGAGCGTAAGAATGGATCGACCTTCAACCTGCGCAATCCGCACCGAACAAGTCACCTTGGGAAGTCCATCAATGAGTGCGAGACAGCAGCCGCACTCCTTCTGAGGTCCACAGGCTGCCTTGACGGATTTGATCTTGAAGATGTCCCGAAGCACGTCGACCAGCGGCTCATCAGGCCAAGCCTCGACCTCGCGGGGTGTCCCATTGAGATGAAATTTGACGACCTTCACGGCGTCCGTTCTATTTTTTCAAAAGGCTTAAGCGGGCGAGCCTACGGGGGAGCATGCGAGAATCGTGCCAATGTAGTTGACCGCCTTTGGCGCCGTCACGGCCCTAAGGATCTGGTCCATAATATGCAGCCACGTCAGGTCGACGGGGCCGTCGGCCGTGCCGCTGACGGTCGCGGCCGGCTCGCTCGGATCAAGACGCACGTCGAATCCCTCCCCACGGTATCGAACGAGCCCGTTCCCAATTTCCATCGTAACCACGCGCCCGCCGAAGCGGCCATGCATGGCGATGCCGTTCACGATCCTCTGCAACACGAACCCGTCCCGATGAGGAGAAGCTGCCCAGGCGTCGATGCTGCCGAAAAAGAGTGGTTTGACCAAGTAGGGACCACCATCCTCGGGGCACAGCACGTCGCAATGGCCGCACTCGTTGCAGACGTCGGCGAAGGTCCCGATCTGTCGCTGCTTAGTGAACCGCAGCGCTCCAACGGTCTCTGAGGTCCAGCCGTCCTCACTCCACGCCAGTCGCTGAATGGGCACCTCCCCTGTGGGGATGACAAAGGTGAAGTTCGCGTCATTCGGACAAATCGGGATGCATTTGTCGCAGGTCAGGCAGTCGAACAGGACCAACTTGCTGCCTATCTTGTTCGGTGGCGTAGAGTTCTCGGCAGCGCAGTAGCGGCGATCGGCAAGAACGCGCTCGCCGTAGACTTCTGTATTGAGCAGCCGCGCGACGGACACCCAGGTCGCGAATGCCTCGCCCGCCGTGGTTCGCAGGTCGCCGCCGACGACGAGAGCAGCGCGGCAGGCAGCACTCTTCTCATCCGACAGGGCGAGCCTCGCGAGCGCTGCCTCTGCCTGGCCGTAAGCCTTCAGCACGAAGGTGTCGATGTCGGCGGCGCCCACCTCGTCCATGCGCTTGATGAG
>Ga0318575_10000057_pt1 | contig 17691 bp, 16 predicted proteins | sample GRESIP089b5f23_FD_203671 | JGI IMG/M metagenome (GOLD analysis project Ga0318575, IMG submission 203671) | Tropical soil microbial communities from Luquillo Experimental Forest, Puerto Rico - GRE.SIPMG.089b5f23 | ecosystem: Environmental > Terrestrial > Soil > Tropical forest > Bulk soil... | reverse complement strand
GACGGGAACCGCTCGGGGCGTCGTCAACGCGACGAATGCCGGCAAATACCTCGTCGTGGTCGATACAGCTGATGCCGGTTCGCAGGCTGTGCTCGTCGATGCCCGAGGTGCCCAAACGCTACCGCCGGTAAATGCGCTCGGCGCCCGCGACGCCGGTAGCCGTGATGTCGTCTTCGACGGTGTCCGCGTTGATCCGGATCGGATTCTGATGGGGGAGCGCGCGGGGGTTGACGAACTCTTGACGGACTGCGCGCTCGTTTTCTCGGCGGTCAGCATCGCCGGCGCACGAGCCGCAGTGTCTGACACCGTCGCGTATGTACATGAGCGCAAGGTGTTCGGCCGTGCCGTTGCTGAATTCGAAAACACCCGGTCCGTGCTGACCCGACTGTGGGCGGAACTCCTGGTAACGGCGTCCTACCACGACGACTGTGCCAAGCGGCGGGGGCTGCGCGCACTGCGGTTGGCAGAGGCCGCCGCGGCGCTAGAGCGCAGCTTTGCACTGTATGACAGGGCAGTCGACCAGGGTCTGCAGCTGCATGGCGGCTACGGGTACATGCTTGAGTACCCGATCGCCCACGCATTCGCCGACGCGAGGTTCATCGGCCTCATCGCCGAGGCAATGCCGGTGCTGCGCTCGGCGCTGTTGGCCGATCTCGGCCTGTGATCAGCAGTTCTCCCTGCACAGGTCAAACTCTTTGGAGGACAACAGTTTCGCCAACCTGCGCGCGTCGCCTCACGGCGCTGAAAGCGAATCTGCGGTCGGGCCGTTATTCATCCGATCCTTGAATCACTTTCCTCGGTGTCGGGGCTCAACGCAGCAAGGCGAAAGGTCCGTCTGGTCGGGCTGGCACGCAGCTACGCGTGCTGACCTCCTTCTGGTCTGGATCGCGATCCTTTGGTTGGCTGTACAAGATAGCAGGCGACTGCTATCTTTACTCGGAAGGAGGAAACATGACCGACGACGCGCTGCATCGGGTCCTTGTGAAGGTGTCGGCCTGGACGGGCCCAGCCATGACTGTGCTGTTTCTGATCGGGGCGGTACCACTGGCGAACTTTTTCGTACCGCCCTACTCCGCACAACACAGTCCGAGCGAAGTTGCACGGATGTATGTCGACAACCTGACCGGAATTCGCCTCGGTTGTGTGGTGATGTGCGTTGCGGCGGCGCTGTTCCTGCCTTTTGGGCTGTCGATCGCTGCGGCGACGAGGCGCTCAGACCCCGCCGGTGTGTTGCTGTCGTGGATTCAGGTGGCCTCGGTCGCGGTGGCCACGATTGTGATCGTGTTGATTCCCATCTTCTGGGGCATTGGGACCTACCGCGCGGGCGCGGTGTCTCCAGAAATTACGCAAACCTGGAACGACGCCGGATGGTTCGGGGTCTTGTTCGCCGTACCACCGTTTAGCCTATGGTGTCTGGCGATCACAGTCGCCGTCTTACGCGGCGGTCCGCAGCGCGCGCAGCTTCCCCGGTGGGTTGGTTACCTCAATTTGTGGGCAGCGATCCTGTTCGTTCCGGCCATGATGATGATCTTCTTCAAGACCGGCCCCTTCGCGCAAAACGGTGTGCTGACATTTTGGATGCCGGTTGCCGTCTTCTTCGCCTGGATCGTGACGATGGCACTGGTTGTGGTGCGCGCAGCTGACCAGCCGCCGTCCAACCTGACTGATGACGCCGACGAGCGCAGCACAACGGTTGGCAGCCAACAGATTCGCACAAAGTGACCCGTCCACGACTCGGTCTGTCTCCATCGCGATCAACGGTCGATCCCCGCGAACGGATGAGGCAGGGCGCTACCTGCGCGATACCTGGGCGAGCTGTTCGAACGAGAACCAACTGCCGTTGATGGCGAGCAGGCGCCGGCACAGAACCAACAACCGACTAACAAATCCGGTGCTCTGTTATCGTTCGCCGCCTGTGATCGCCGTGATCTCGTAGCGGATCAGCTCTTTGAGAATACGATCGCGATCGGGTCGCATTGTGGGCGGGAACAACCAGTCATCGAGCAACGCAGTCGAGATGATCAACGACATCGTCACAGGCACAGCGACTTCGACATCGATGTCAGACCATCCGCGGCTCACAGCATCCTCAAGCGCGCGAGCGACAACGTCGCTGACCGTCTGCGCGAACGACGTTTTCGCACCGCCGGTGGAATCTCCGCCGTGCGCATCAGCGGCGAGCAACGCCAGGATGAGCCCACGATGGTTGAAGGTGAAATCGTAGAGCGATTCGGTGAATCCGGCGATCAGATCGGGCGTAGACACTTCCGATGTCGAAGTAGCCCGCCAACCGTCGGTGAGCGCTGCCACGAAAGCCTGGAAGGGCGCCAGCACCGACTCCTCAAACAGTTCGGCTTTCGACGGGAAATACCGGTACAGAATGGCTTGCGTAGTGCGTGCTTTGGCTGCGATCTGGCGCAGGGAAGCACCTTGATACCCGACATCGATGAAGGCATCGCGTGCCGCGGCAACCAGCGCCTCTCTGGCTTCACCGGGTCGCCGCCGTGCGCGACGCGGCGCACTTTCAGCCGACATAGTCGAAGACTAGCCCGCGTTCGCCGGAGCTGACAGCCAAGTCAGGCCGCCGCGGGCACGTTCATTGCATACCCGGTGGTGCACCGGAGAAATTGCACCCCGGGCCGACGAAGCACGTCGACAATGGTGGGCCAGGAGTCGGCGTCGGTGCGATCTCGCCATCACCGTCACCACTGTTTTTTACCCGTGTCGCCGGCATCCAACTCAAGCGACCGCGCCAGAAATCTTGACGCGCAAGAGGACTAGACGATCGACGCTATGTTGATCGCGAGAGCAGGTCGGGCTGGCCCGCCGACTCCCGGGTGTCTCCAGGGTCGGGGAGGCGATAGACGAACACCAGCATGATTGCTGCTAGCGCGGCGCACACGATGCAGCCGATGATCCAAACGGGGGCCGTGAACGGGCCGCGCAGTGTCCCCGTGGTCAGCAGGACATAGCCGACGCCGATGCCCAGGTAGGCCCACATCTGTCGAATACCGACGCCGGTGCGGGTACCGCGGCGAACCATGAGCGCGATCGTGGCGGGCGCACACATCCCAAAGGTAACCAGAAACGTCATGAGGTAGAGCGGGTCGTCGAGGTAGTACTTGGCCACCGCCCAAAACACGATCCCGGTTGCCAAGGCGCCGAGGCAGTAGGCAGTCCACTGCGCCTGATTCAGGGTGGGTCCGAGCTCCTTGCGGCCGAACCGAATCGTCTGCACGAAGAAGATGACTTCAAAGCTGAAGGTGACGATCAGGCCCACCCAGAACAGTTTCGGGAACCAGTGGTTGTAGTGGTGGAACCAATCGTTGAATTTCAGCAGGTAGCTGCCGTCGTGACCGATGAAGACCGTGGTGGCCCACAGCGCCATCGGTGCGCAGCGGTCACGTCTGGCGAGCCGGGCGCATTCGAAGAAGTAGTACCAATTGCACAGCAAAGCCAGGGCACCGAGCACGACGATCGCGACGACGTGGTTGGAAACCTGGTTGAGGACAACTCCCGGGTTGTACACGTGGACTCCTCGACGGGCGGGCGCAGCATCGTTTTGAGCCTTAGCGTCTCAGTGTGCATGCCGTGTGTACGGTTGGTCAATCACCGGGTCGGTGGATCGGATTGAACGAGACCGGCTCCCAGTGGTGCTCGCGACGGCTCGGGCGGTCACGGACAGCCCCCTTCCGACGTGCGGAAACGAGTAAAAATACGTCGCGTCGCAAAAAATAGGTCCTGGTGCGCCGAGCCGGTAGCATCCCGCGATATGTATGAACCGCAGCTGATCCTGGACGCGCTCGACCGCCACACGATCCCGATCCTGCTCGGCTTCGGGCTCGCGATGGTGTTGCAGACGATCGGGATGGTGACGGCGGTCGTGATGACGCAACGGGAGGGATGGATCTCGATTCCCTTGCCCTGCACCTATCTCTGGTTTGCACACGACCTGGGAGTCGTGGTCCGGTTCGACACGTGGTTCAACAAAATCGACCACTGGTTCTTCAAGCTGTTTTGGGTCGGGTTGCTCAGTGCTCTGCTGCTCGAATGCGTGTTCTTGGCCCAGGCCATGAGGGTGGGTCGCAAGGAGTACCTCCCCCGAGGGACACAAGCGCAGTGGAACGCCCTGCTGCTGGCCGGGGCGGCGTTGTTCGTCCTGTGCTGGGAGTACCAGAAGACGATCTGGGACGACCCGCTGTCTCAAGCGCTTGCCTCCACGACGATGTACGTCATCCCGCTCGCGGTGGTCCCGCTGGTGTTGCGCCGCAGGTCCGCGATCGCGCAATCGCCAGTGATCTATGGGTGCTTCGCAATCATGGTCGTGTTGTGGTGGGGGGTGACCGCCGGCGCCTACGGCCAAGGCTTCCGAAGCTGGCAGTATCTGCTGTCCGGGATCGTGGCGTTCGTGACGTTGAGCGCTTTGACCTGGTGGATCCACCGCCTTCGCCGTAGCGGACAGTTCGGAGAGCCGACGCTGACCGATCGCAAAGTCACCCCCGCGGCGGCGTCGGGCCAATTGTAGAGTCCCGGGGACGTTGCGAACGTTCATCAACGGTTGCAACGGCCGCGGCGACGTCTTCGTCCGGATCAAAACCCGACGACGACATCCTCAAAAGCCAACCGCCAACGAACGGTAAACGCGGTCCAGGAGCCTGCGACCATGTGCTGGAAGCCATCACCGCGTTCCATGAAGAGCACCGCGCGACTTCTCCGGAGACCAGCGCGCCCCTTCGCCCGGCGGACGGGCCATGCCGCGTCGGCCGCCTGGGCCCAGTGCCACGCAAGGACATTGACATGTGTGATCGCCGCCACTAGAGTTTTGAGATGTAAGAGCTCAAATATGTGGCGTGTCGGCCGACGGCCGAGGGCTTCGGACTGCCTTGGTGCTGCAGAACAGGCTGTTGCGCGACAGCGAGTCAGGGAACCACGGGGTAGAAATGACGGGGTCCAGTACCGACCACCGCGATCCCGTGTGTGGCGAGCGCGCCGCTGAACCGGCCGACGACCGGATCGCCTACCTCACCGTGTCGATGCTATTGGACCGCGAGGCGCGCACCGGCGCGGCGATGCCCAACGCTATTCGCGACCACGCGCCGAGAGACTACCGCGTGGAGAACTCTGGGCTACGTGAGACGAGGCCGGCGCCCATGCTGGGTGGCGGATCACGGACGAGCCAGCCCGGCGGGGATCCGCGCGACTTGGGGTCCGAATCCCGTGGTGCAACTGCCGGGTCGCGCAGGCTCCCGGTGCCGCGGGCATGTCCTGCGGCCAACGACAACGGCAACGCCAATAACGACGGAATCAGGGTCACTCCGAGTGGTGACAAAAAACGGCAGGCCGACCGGCTGGTGACGAGTGAATCCGCTCGCGCAAGCTACCGCGCAAGCCGTGCAGGCAAGCGCGGCCTCGAGGTTCGATGCCTGAGCTATCAGCCAGATCCGCGCCACCGGCTGGTTTACGATATCTGCTTCACTGCGCGGCCTGGGACCATGACCGCTCTGATCGGCACGTCAGGTGCCGGGAAAACAACGTTAGCCAAGCTGGTAAGCGGTGCGCTCGCGCCGACCATCGGCACGGCCACCCTGGACGGCCACGATATCCATCGTGAATACGGCCGGCTGCGTACCCGTATCGCGATGGTGCCTCAGGACGATCTCGTGCATGGTCAGCTGACGGTGCAGCAAGCCCTCACCTACGCCGCCGAGCTGCGGTTGCCGCCGGACACGACAAGCCCCGAACGACTTGCGCTGGTGTCCGATGTGCTTGCGGAACTTGAGCTGACCCCGTTCGCCGATCGACGGGTGGCCACCCTGTCGGGTGGGCAACGCAAACGAGCATCGGTCGCACTAGAACTACTAACTAAGCCCTGGCTGCTTGTCCTCGACGAACCCAATTCCGGACTGGACCCAGCGCTCGACCGTCAAGTGATGGCGATGCTGCGCCGCCTCGCCGACCTCGGCTTGATCGTCATCGTAGTCACGCACTGCCTGACCTATCTCGACATTTGCGACCAAGTGCTGCTGCTCACACCCGGCGGCAAGACCGCCTACTGCGGTCCACCCACACAGATCAGCGCCACGATGGGTACCACCGACTGGGCCGACATCTACGCCCGCGTCTCATCCGACCCCGCCGGCGCCAACCGCGCGTTTATGGCGCGCCAGTCAGCCGTGACACCAGCGGCAAGCCCAACCCACCCCGGTGAACCGCTCAGCCACCCCAAAACCAGTCTGATTCGGCAGATCGCAACCGTCGCGCGCCGCCAGATGCGGCTCATCGTCGCCGACCGCAGCTACTTCATTTTCCTTGCCCTACTTCCGTGCATCCTCGGAGCGTTAGCTCTGGTGGTGCCGGGCCATTCCGGTCTCGGCGCCGCCGATCCCCACGGCCGTACGCCCGACGAAGCCGCTCAGATCCTGATCCTGCTCAACATCAGCGCCATCTTCATGGGCATCGCCTTGAGCATCCGCGACGTGGTCGGTGAGCGCCCGATTTTCCAGCGAGATCAGGCCGTCGGGCTCTCGGCGTCGTCGTACTTGCTCGCGAAGATCATCGTTTATGACGTTGCGGTCGCACTTCAAACGGCGGTGCTTACCGCCGTCGTCATCGCCGGCAAGGGCGGACCCGTTCATGGCGCGCTGCTGCTGGGCACCGCGCCACTGGAGCTGTACACCACGCTCGCGGTGACGGGGATGGTCGCGGCCGTCTTGGGCTTAGCCCTCTCGTCGCTGGCCAAGTCGAACGAACAGATCCTGCCGCTGCTGGTGCTTGCGATCATGCTGCAGCTGGTGTTCTCCGGGGGACTGATCCCGGTCACCAACCGGGTCGGGCTGGCCCAGGCGTCGTGGTTGGCGCCGTCCCGTTGGGGTTTCGCAGCGACGGCATCCACGGTGGACCTGCGCAAGGTGTCTCTACTGGTGCCGCTCGACGAAACGCTGTGGAATCACTCGCCGGCCTGGTGGCTCCTGGACATGGCGATGCTGGTTGTGCTGGGCGTCGCCCTGGCGACGTTTTTGCGATACCGACTACGACTGCCTCGGCATCGCCCCAAAGTCGCGATCCGCCCCGCCAGGTGTCCCTGACCGAACGTGGTCACTTGGGCCCGCATCAAATCGAAAGAGTTAGGAGGGGACAAGTCATGACGCCATCGGAGTATGTCCATGAAAAGCTTCAACTTGCGCTCTGGGGCTGCGGCATCGGGTTCGGACTGCTGTTCTTTGTAGGGCTCATGCCCGTGGCCGGCTTTATTCCCCCACCATCACCCCAGTTGTCCGGCGCCCAATTGATGGCGGAGTTCGGCCCCAGGCTGCCGTGGGTCAAATTGGGAATCGTTCTCGGCCTTTTGGGCAGTACGTTGCTGGTGCCGTGGTCCGCGATGGTCGCCCTACAGATTGCACGCATGGAGGAAGGCCGTCGCGTCCCACTCTGGGCGCTCTTCGCGTTCGGCGCCGGCTGTGTAAACGCCGTCGCGTTCATCCTGCCCTTCATCTTCTGGGCCGGAGCCTTCTACCGTCCCGACCGCTCGCCCGAGCTAGTTCGGCTGATTAACGACATGACGTGGCTCGAGTTCCTGATGTTCTTTCCAACTTTCAGCATGCAGCTGTTCTGTTTGGCAATGGCTGGGTTCACCCAGCGGCAGGGACCGCAGGTATTCCCTCGCTGGTTCCTATATCTGAATTTCTGGATGGCAATGATCGGTGGGACCGGTCTCATTTCAATCTTCTTCTTCTCCGGACCCTTCGCATGGAACGGCATCGTCGGATTCTGGATTCCCGTCGGCTCGTACGTCCCGTTCCTCGTAGTCACGTTCGTCCAGTTCTATAAGGCGATTGTCGCTGAGAAGAACTGCTATGCGCCGCCGGCTTCCTCGGCGACCGTCGGGACGGCCGGATAGCGCCACGGGCTCGCTGGTAGATCTCGCTGATTGTCTCCGGCCACGATCAAACCGCGGACCTCGCCATCGGGCACCAATTTCGTTGAGCGGACGCTGCAAGCCCGCTGCTGGCAGGCACAGCGGTGACAGTTGACTCAGCGCACGCCACAGCCGCTGGCTGAACACGGCCGCCCACCCAGGAACTGGTATCAGCTAACCGCCGGATCGCGCCGAAGCGTGGTCAGGGCTGCGGTGGGCCGCCGGGCAGACCCCAGTTGGTGAATCTGTTCATCTCGTTGACCAGCTGCCTGGGCTTGGGTGTGTGTCCGGCGCCGAAGAGCCAATCGCCGTGCACCGCCATGCCCAGCGCCATCGCGATGACCAGCCGGGGAGTGATGTGCGGGTTGGTGCGGTACCCGCGCCGGCGGCCTTCCCGCCTGAACACGGTCTCAAGGCGGTCGAGCAACTCAGCCATGACGGCGCGTGATTCCGTGGAGATGGCGGGCTCGATGGTCACGTCGGAGATCGTCGCCAGGAAAACAGCCAGGAGACGGCGCTCCCGGGACAGCAGTTCCATCAAGGTGGTGTAAAAGCGCACGCCCTCTGCCTCGGGGTCACGGGCGCCGACGGGCGTTTCGGTCCACGCCGCTATCCACGACCGCAAGAAGTCGTTAATCGGCTCGACGGCGGCGGCTTCGAAGATCGCAGCCTTGGTCGGGAAGTGGCGAAACAGGCTTACCTCGGCGATGTCCGCTGCGGCGGCCAACTCTTTGGTGCTGGTGGCGTGGTAGCCACGCTCGGTAAAGCAGTCCCTGGCCGCGGTCAGGATGCGCTCTCGGGTGGCAAGCCAGTCGGAGCGCCGCCGCGTTGCTTCTGCCGGCTCTGCCGCCGCGAGCGACTCGTCGTGTGTACCCACCCAAGCGAGAGTAGCGGCTGTTGCTGCGCCGACCCGAATGGAGTGTTGACATCGTTCTCGCATAGATGTAAGTTACACCAACAGTTACGAAATGTAAGCAATACTTACAGTTATTTGTGAATCGGGCGACCGACACCGCCGTTCGCTGAGTGAGGAGAATTCGATGGCATACAAGGTGATCCAGTGGGCGACCGGTCCGGTGGGCCGCGCGGCCCTGCATCACATCATCGGCAACCCAGACCTCGAACTCGTCGGGGTGTGGGTGCACAGCGACAGCAAGGTCGGCGTCGATGCGGGCGATCTCGTCGGGCTCCCGAAGACCGCCGTGTGCGCCACAACGGATAAGGATGCGATTCTGGGTCTGGACGCCGACTGCGTCATCTACACGCCGAAGCTCTTCCTCGATCCCGCGGCGATGGACCAGGAGGTCAGCACGATCCTGCGGTCGGGCAAGAATGTGCTCACCACGGCCGGCTACTGGTATCCGTATCTGCACGGCGAGGACTACGTCAACCAGCTGCAGGACGCCTGCCGTGCCGGGGGCGTCAGTTTGTTCGGTTCCGGCGAGAATCCGGGCTATTTCTTTGAACGGATGGCCGTTTCGGCGACCGGACTTTGCGACACACTCGAAGAGGTTCGACTCTACGAGTACGTCGACTGCGCGGTGCATCCCTCCGCCACGCTGGTCTTCGATGTGGTGGGCTTTGGCAAGGACCCGCAAGAGCTGGAGCAAGGATCGGCCCTGGCGGCCATGCTGGACCGCTGCTATCCCGAGACGCTCGCACTCTGCGCTCGAATGTTGGAGATCGATTACGACACGATCGAGCGCGAGAGCACCTTCCGACGTGCCGAACGCGATCTCACCATTGCGAGCGGCACTGTCCCCAAGGGTGGGGTGAGCGTCCAGGCGCACCGCTGGTCGGCGCTTCGCGACGGCCACCGCGTGCTGTCAATCATCAACTCGTGGTTTGTCGAACGCGACGTGCCGGGCTGGGACATCCAGGACGGCTGGCGGATCGAAATCGAAGGCCGGCCCTCACTGCGGATCACGATCGAAAACCCGGTGTCGCTGGCCAGCCCGCAACTGAAGAACTTTCCCGAAATCGATGCCAACCCCCTCGACGTGATCACGGCGATGGCCACCGTGCGCGCCATTCCGGAGGTGGTGAATGCCGCGCCGGGCATCGTGTATCCGAGCAGACCCTTTGCCTCGTACACCACCCGTTATGCCACCCCCAGCTTGGCCGGCAAGGCAGCCGGACTCGGCTAGTCGGGCACAGCCCACCCGGCGATCAAGCCGAATTGTGAAAGGAGTTCACAAAATGAACCGCGCTCAAGACAAGGTCGTCGTCGTCCTCGGAGCCTCCTCGGAAGGCGGCTGCGGATGGCGCACCGCGGAATTGTTCGCCCGGGAAGGCGCCAAGGTGGTCGTTGCGGCCCGCAGCGCACCCGGAATCGAGCAACTAGCGGCGAGCATCAGCGGTGCGGCCTTTCAAGCCGACGCCGGCGTGGAATCCAACATCTCCGACCTTGCAGACTTCGCCGCCGAGCGCTACGGCCATATCGATTACGCCATCAACGCAGCCGGGCTGCCGGTACCGAGCACCGTCAGCGACCTCGACGCCGATGTGCTGCTCTCCAGCACCACGGTCAACTACTTCGGGCACCTCTACTTCCTCAAGCACATGGCCCGGCACACCATACCCGGGGGCTCGCTCGTCTCTATCGCGTCGCTTTCCGGAACCGCCGTCATCCCCGCCAACGTCGTCTACGGTTGCGCCAAGGCGGCGGTGCTGTCGGCGGTGCGCTACGCGGCCGTGGAATTCGCGTCCCTCGGCATCCGGGTCAACGCCATCTCACCTGGGATCATCGACACACCGATGGTGGAGTCGCTCACCCAGAACCCGCCCGTCTTTGCCGGCTTCCTCAAGGAGACTCCGCTGGGCCGCATCGTCACCCCCGAGGAAATCGCCGAGTGTGCACTGTGGCTGTCGGTTGGTGCGACGAGCATGACCGGCACCTCCCTGGTCGTCGACGGAGGGATGCACCTTCGCCGCCCACCGCATCCCGAGGACCTCACCGAGGATGCCTACGACCGGCTGTAGACGCGAACCGATCCGAAAGGGCCCACCCGATGCGAGCATGGATCTGCTATGACCTTAGGACACTGGACAACAGCAAGTCATCGGCCCGGCTGGCCCGCGAGGCCATCGAACAGCTCGCCTGGGCCGATGACAAACCATTCGAGGCCGTCGTGCTACCGGAGCACCACGGCTGCCCGGACGGATATCTGCCCTCCCCGTTCGTGCTTGGCGCGGCGATAGCCGCCCGCACCAAAAGGATTCGGCTCATCCATGCCGCACTGCTACCTCTGCTGAACCCGATCCGGGTGGCCGAAGACGTCGCGACGCTCGACCTGATCAACGTGTTACGCGGTATAACGGTGCCGGACGTCCGTCGAACCTGCGACGTGCCTACGGCCCGTGGCCTTCCCGCCCGCGAGTGAACGATCTTCTGGAACGGTTGTGTCCGTGGTCGAGGCCGAAGTGGTCAATAGCTCGGCCTTGCCGACGGGTGTTTTCTGGCGGGTCTTGGGTGACTATGTGTTCGCTCATCGGGATCCGTGAACGGTGCTGTTGGAGCAAGGCGCTGATGTCGTCGCCCGCGGACTTGAATGGGAGTCCTGAGAACGGCCCCACCACCGACACGCACGCCGAGAAGGCCGCGTCCCTGTAGACGGCAAGGGCTTCTTTATGCCCAGTGATGGCCAGCACACCTTGATGTGATTCGCGGGCTACGGGACATGTCGATCTCACAAAGTCGAAGTAGGGGTAGGGATCTGGGACAAGCGATGGGTCGGTGAAATAGTCGACGGATTCAAAGTCGGTCACGAAGTTCCTCTGCGGAAGGCTCATTGGTGAGCTGGTTTGCACCGTCCACCGTCAGCTGGCGGCACAACGTCGGGGCGACCGTGGGGTTGGCCGCTTGCCCATGTCGCCCATACGCCATTGAAGTACGGTCCCGGCTGACCGTTCTTCTCGTAGAACCCCTGCGGGTCATACACTTTCGTGTCCGGATAGGGCCACGGACAGGCTGCAGATGTGGCGATCTTCGTTGCCTTGATTGTCATGAACGCCGCGCCGTAGAGGAAGTAGGAGAAGTTCACGATGAGCAGCATCACCACGAACATGCCCAGTGCCGGGCGCGTGGGAAAAATTCGGGCCCGCTGCGCCAATTTCTCGGCCACGGTTCGCCCGGTGTCATCGCGGTAAACCAGCACACCCGCGGACATCATCACCAGGGTGACCAAGCTGGATTCCCAGATCAGTGGAAACTGCCAGGGCTTGCCGGCAAAGACTGAGCCGAAGGGGGGAACTTGCGAGTAGATGTAGAGGCCCGTGCCGACGAGGGTGATCTCCAGCATTGCGTCGACGATGAACCCGACCGCGAAGATCAGTGCCACCAGGCTGATCAGCGGATGGCGCCACGCGAACGAGCCCAGGGGCCGGCGCACCTGAATGCGCCGCAGGATCCAGTTGGCGGCGAAGAACGGTCCGAACTGAAACGCCACGTAGCCGAAACAGATGAAGGGCTCCACTGTTGGTGAGATTGCCGCCCAGGGGAAGTCCTCGGGGTAATGCCACAACATCGGGTCGTAAACGGCAAACGGCGCCCAGTTCATGATGGGGTCCTGCCAAACGATGATGGAGGTAACCAGTGCCATCAGCAGGTAAGGGTGCCGCGGATATTTTCGCCAGAGCACGATGAATCCCACGATGAGTACGACCATCATGATGACGGTGAAGATGTGCCAGACGTCGATCCAATGTTCGTAGCCGAAGAGGAATTTCACTGGTCGGGGCGCGCCAGTGACTTCCGGGTTCCGAATGCGATCCGAGACGGCTCCTCTGCGCGCGGTGGCCACGATGAGGCCTATGGTCGCCGCGGCGACAACGACCCATATCACCGTCCAAACCCGCGGCTTGTGAGGCCTTTCGGGCGGTGGGGCCGAAGGGGATTTGATCTGTTCGGTGGTCATTGGTTACTCCTCACCAAAGCGGTCGACGAGATGCGAGTTGGTTCCGTCGGGGTCGAGCGTCCGCGCAACGAGGTATCCGGCGCCCATCCAGGCCCGCCGGGTCCACTTTCCGAACGAGACGCGAGTTCCCGGCGCCCCCGAGGCGGCCGGTAGCATCTTGACTCGCTCGAGGGCTTCCTTTACCCCGCGGGGGCTCAAGGGATGGGCATCGGCGAACGCGTAGAGCAGTGTCGTTGCGACGTCGCGGTTCACGACAGACACACACCATTCGGGGCGATTTCCGTATGCCTGCTCGTACTGGTCGAGGAATTGCTGGCCAACGGGGTTTCCCTCGTCGTACTGATCGATGCCGGTCCAGCCCATGAATGCCTCCCACAAGACGGGGTTGATCCACGCGTTCTGAAACGCCGTGCTCGTGAACCGCGGCGGGTCCCAGGCCAGTGCCTCCAGTGCGGGATTGATGAAGACAATCCCGAATCCAAAACCACAATGGACGATCGCCGGCGCATTCGCGCCACGCAACGTTCGCACAGCCTCGCCGACGTCCTGCGCGGTCTGTGCGATTGCCGCCTCGGCAACGATACGAATACCTTTGCGTTGACACGCCTTACGGAAATTCTTCAGGTATTCCTCACCGATCAAAGATTGCTCGACCAGGACCCCGACCTCGGTGAGCCCACGTTTGGTCAGCAGGTCGGTCCAGAAGATCGGCTCGTCGGTCAACGAACCCTGCGGAAACGCAAACGTCCACTCGCCCAACCAGTCGTCGGACCCACCGGCATTGATCGCCGGAACCCGAAAGCGATCCTCGATAACCTCGCGCGCCGGTACCGAATTGTCCGTGATATGCGGTCCGAACACGATAAGACAACCTTCGTCAACAAGCTCGCCGAAGGCATCGATCACGGCCTTCACGCTCCCTTTCGGCAGGCCCTCGACTTCGCGGTAGATGACCTCCACCGAGCGGTCGATGATCCCCGCGGTAAGCCCCTCGGTAAAGACGAGATCGAACGGTTGGGTCAAGCCATCGCGCAGCACTTGCGGGTAATTGGCCGGCAGCTTGAAGTCCATGAGATAACCGACCCTGATCGGTTCAGCGGTGCTCTCGTAGGACATGTCACCTCCGGCTGGACAATCGACAGAGCAGGCAACCTAATATTTGGTTCGCCTCCAAACTTAAGGTCTCGCTTAACAGTAGACGATCGTCAACTATTGTCAATAGACGACCGTCTATACTTTGGCCCATGCCTTCCTCACTGATCAGCGCCCGCCGTCTAGCGCCTCGACCGCGCACCGCCGTGCAGACCCGAGTGCTCACTACCGCGCTGGAGATGTTTGCTGACTATGGCGTCAGCGCGACGTCATATCAGATGATCGCCGATGCGCTCGGCGTAACGAAGGCGGCGATCTATAACAAGTTCAAGACCAAAGACGAGCTCGTCCTCGCCGTCGCCGAAATGGAATTGGCGAGGCTGGAGGACGCGGTGGAAGAAGCAGAAGGCCAGGACAACTCAGAAACACCCGCGCGTTTATTGGCTCGGGTGGTTGAGCATGCCGTTGAACACCGCCGAGCTGCCCATATTCTGCAGTTCGATCCCGTCGTTGTGCGCCTGCTTTCACAGCACCCGCCCTTCCAGCAATTCCTCGACCGGCTTTACGCTGCGCTGGTGCCGGGCGAGCACGAGCCGGGGGCACGGGTCCAACTGGCTATGCTGATGAGCGCAATCGGCGGCACCGTTACCCACCCGCTTGTCGCCGGGCTCGACGACGACACACTGCGATCCGAGTTGTTAGACCGCACCCGACAGCTGCTCGATTCCGCCAAGCGCGCCAAGGGTCGACCTAGAGCACGGCGCCCTTGACCTTGAGGTCGATGATCTCGTCCATCTCGTACCCGAGCTCCTGAAGCACTTCGTCGGTGTGCTCACCCCATGCGGGGCCCCGTCGGATATCAGCCGGTTCCTCATTGAATTGGATTGGCGCGGCGACCAGTTTGAAGACCTTGCCGTCCGCGCCGACGACGTCGCGCACGTAGTGGTTCGCGACCACCTGCGGGTCATCGAGCACCTCACTGGGTCGCTGCACCGGCGCCCAGATGCCGTCGAAGTCGGCGAGGATGTCCTTCCATTCCTGCAGTGGTCGTGCTCCGAAGATGCCATCGAGTACCTCGATACAGGCCGTCCGGTTCTCGGTGCGAGCTCTGCTGTCGGCGAACCGCGGGTCCTGCGCGAGCTCTGGCCGGCCAAGTGTCGCCGCCAGGTCGGCCCAATACCGGTCTGACTCCAGCATGTTGAGCTGAATGAACCGGTCGTCGGCGGTGCGGTAGATGTTCACTATCGGGTTGGGTATCTCGTCTCGACTCATCGATGGGAAACGTTCAAGGTTCCACGCGTGGCAGCCCGCGATATTGAACGCTGCCGCCCAGGCGCCGACGCCGAGCAACGAGGTGTCAACCACAAGCGCCTCTCCCGTGCGTTCGCGATGCAGGAGCGCGGTGGCGATGCCCGCCGCGAGGATCAACGCAGCGATCGTGTCGCCGTACGCCCCGCCCGGTTGCGGGATCGGATAATCCATTCCGGGCAGGAACGTGCCGTCGCCAGAGCCAGCCCGGGCCCAAAACGAGCAGTTGTCGTAGCTTCCGCGGTTGGACTCGGGGCCATTAGGTCCGTCTGCCGAGGCGCGCGCATAGACGATGTCGGGATTGATCGCGCGGATGTCGTCGACGTCGATGCACAGGCGCTGGCGAGCATCAGGCAAGAAGCTGGTGATGAACACGTCGGACCGCGCGACGAGGCGCTCAAGAATCGGCCTCCCATCTGGCGAGGCCAGGTCGAGCCCGATGCTCCGCTTACCCCGGTTGGCGTGCTCCATGACGAAGTCGACGACGGCTACGTCCTTGAACAGATCCGACGTGACGAGCCCGCGCTGCGGGTCACCAGTGACGGGGTGCTCGATCTTCACCACATCGGCCCCCCAGTCGGCAAGCACCCCGCCGGTCAGTGGCCCGAATGTCCACATGCCGACGTCGAGCACACGATAACCGCTCATGACCTTGACCATCAGACCTCCATGACCTGCGGCATTGCGGAGGGCCTCACACGACCGCGTCGGCTTGGTCGATAAACATTTCCGGGATACCGCCGAGGATCGGACCGCCGTTGACCGCGAACGTCTGCCCGGTGACGTAGGCGGCGGCGTCGCTGACAAGGAAGTGCACCACGTTGGCCACATCGATGGGCCGACCCACGCGACGCAGCGGGATGGTGGCCGCGATCGCCTCGCTATCAATGCCGGCAGCCTTTTGTCCCTCATCGGATTTTTCCGACACAATCAGACCTACGGCGATGCAGTTGATTCGGACACCGAAGCGGCCCCATTCGGCCGCCGACACCGTGGTGAACATGTTCAGAGCAGATTTGGCCGCCGAGTATTGCGCTCCGCCCAGGATGCCGGTGAGGCTGGCGCCCGACGAGATGTTGACGACGACGCCCGAGCGTTGAGCGAGGAAATGGCGCCCGGCTTCACGGGTGCACAGATAAGCAGCTTTGACGTTCAGGTCGAAGGCCGCGTCCCAGGCCTTTGTCGGCATCTGGCTCAGCGGCATCAGCCGGTTCCCGCCGGCGCTGTTGACGAGGATGTCGATGCGCCCGAACTCATCGGCCGCTCGCTGCACGAGGTTTACTACCTCCTCCTCGTGCTTGACGTTCGTCGGTACACTCAGGCAGCGGCGGCCAGTCGCCTCCTCGATCCGCTCGGCGGTGGCCTTGAGGTGCGTCTCGGTCCGTGAACAGATAACGACGTCTGCTCCGTGGCGAGCTAGCAGCTCCGCTGAAGTTGCACCGATCCCGTAGCCGCTTGCGCCCGTCACCACGGCGACGCGTCCCGTCAGATCAAAGATTTCGTTTGCCACGGCCAATTCTCCCGTCCAGCGCGTCGGCACAGAGCCCGGATGATTGGTACACAACGTACGGTCCGCGGTAACAACCGGTCAAGCACTTTGCATTGCTTCGGTGCTTCATCACTACCCGCCTAGCGCGGGCTGAGTGTTACTGATGAGTTTGACCAAATATCTGTTCCACCGTAGTGTCACAGGTGTCCTCCTCTGTAGGTGAGTTCGAGGTGAGATATGCGATTGGCCTTCGAGCAATGGGCTGGCACGCGCGGTCCACTGGCTGCGACACCCGAGCGTCGTCCTGATTCGGTGCGACGCACGACGAGCATCCAAACCATCTGGCCGGGTGAGATCGACCTCGCGTCCGACCTCACGATGATCGCCCGTGGGCAGGATGTGTTAACCGCGGCCGACGGCTCTGGCGAGGTGTTCGATACCGCGGCCATCGAACTTAGCGCGGCGGGCTCAGCCCATACCGTAACCGCAATAACAGCTAAGCCCGCGCCGCCCGAACTGGACGCCGCGATCGGTGCGAGTCTGATGGGCGGATTCCGCAAGGCCATCAGCAGCGCGCTGACGGACGCCAACGGATCGGTACTTGGCCTGCTACTCGACGACCTGCCCGCCGCCATGATCGTCGCCGCTTCAGTACCTATCCGCTACGGCGTTGAGACGACGGGAGTTCTCCCTGAGTGGATGAAGCAGCCAGGGGCTGCGGGTCCTTACACGTGCCTCGGCCACCGCACCGGTGGTGCAATGGAACAGCGCCGGATTGCTGGTGCGCCGCTTCTAGGTCAAGGACCGCCCGCGGGAGCTATTGGTCGGCCCGACGACCCGCTGGCCTGGCCTGAGACGCCGGCGATGCCCGCTCACAGCACGCGACGGCTCCGCAGAATCGACGTGAGTCTGGTAGGCGGCGAACTCGTGATCGACAGCCACTTTCGCGACTCATACATGGAATCCTAGGG
>Ga0318575_10000045_pt1 | contig 18789 bp, 19 predicted proteins | sample GRESIP089b5f23_FD_203671 | JGI IMG/M metagenome (GOLD analysis project Ga0318575, IMG submission 203671) | Tropical soil microbial communities from Luquillo Experimental Forest, Puerto Rico - GRE.SIPMG.089b5f23 | ecosystem: Environmental > Terrestrial > Soil > Tropical forest > Bulk soil... | reverse complement strand
GGCATGGCCAGGATTAACCGCGCCACCTGCTCCGGCTCATCCAGTTGGACGAAGTGTCGAGCACCCGGGATCAGGAATAGTTCGGAGCCCGGGAGGAACTCGTGGAACGTCCGGGCGACACCGCTGTTCAGGGAAGGATCGGCGTCGCCGAAAATGATCCGGACCGGGCGTCTGAACTCTTTCAGCTTGGGGATCATTTGTGTGCGCGAGCGGACCATGGGTAATAAGTCCTCGTTCAGGCGAAAGAAGGCCGGGCGGGCACCCGGCGTGGCGTCGAACTGTTGATACAGCAGTGGCACGAACTCACGTCTGACATCCGCGTCTCGGATGAACCTCCCGACCTGCCACCAGTACATCCGGCGGAAGAGCCAGTTCCCGAACATCCGCGATACAGGCCTCGCGACGCTTTTGATCACGGGCGTGGAGAAGAGCCAGATCGCCTCCGGCCGCCGGAGCGTCGGCATTTCGCAGTAGTACGTGTTCAACAACACCAGCCCGGCCACGCGCTCGGGGTAGGCCAGTGCCCAGTCGATGGCCGGTGGGCCCGAGGCGTCGTGCGCGACGAGGACGACTTGCCCGAGCCCCAGTTGGGTGATGACGGCGTCGAGGTCACCGACTTGATTGTCGGTGGTGTAAGGGTAGCCGGATGGCTTATCCGAACTGCCCCACCCGAGAAAATCAAATAGCACGACCCGGCGCGGCGGCGAGAGGTACGGAGACAGACGGTCGTAGAGGTGTACGTTGTCCGGGAACCCGTGCATGAGAATGATCGCCGCTTCCGCCCCCGGGTGATCTCGGACATAGATCCGGTGTTGGTCCCGCTGAACAAAAGTCTCTTGGTAGGCCATCATTACCTCGGGACGGAGTGTCACATAACAGATCGCACAGATCGCGCTTGAGCTGCGGGTTCGGCCGCTCCAGGCGGAGGGGATTAATCTTGACGGCGGCCGTCGCGCGCGCCCCAGACGAACATCAATCTCCACGTTCCGGCAAGCGGTTCAGCCCAACAGCTCCACCTCCTGCAACAACGCCGCGATACGAGGAGGTCTGACGGGATTGTCTTGAGCGTGCGGCATAAGCACGCCGATTGCGCGGCACCTGCGCGCCCTGCTGCGCGCGCCGCAAGCGGGCACGGGAGCGGCGAAGTCGGGCAACCACCTGCAAATTCTGTCGACCGTCGCCACCACCTCGATTGAAGACGCGATCGCCGAACGAGGCGCCCGGGTCTGGTTTCAGCTCTACCCGACCGACCGGTGGGAGGTGGCCGAAGCGCTGGTCAGGCGTGCGGAGACAGCCGGGTCCCCTGCCGTCGTTTTGACGGTAGATGCGATCGTTGAGGGCAATTGGGAAACCCTGGCCCGGATGCGACGCACCGATACCCGCCAATGCCGCGACTGCCACGGTCGGACCTTCCGGGATTTTCTCGCGCACCGGCCGAATTTCGACGGCCTCGACCTGACCGCCGTCAAGCGTCTCAATCGCACCGATATGAATTGGGTCTTTGTCAACCGGCTGCGCGATAGTGTGAAGGGAAAGCTCCTGCTCAAGGGGATTCTGACGCAGGAGGATGCGGTGCTCGCGACCAAGGCCGGGATCGATGCGATCATCGTGTCGAATCATGGCGGACGGTTCGGCGACAACGGCCGAGCGACGATCGATGCCCTGCCGGAGATCGTCGAGGCGGTCGGCGGCCAAATGCCGGTGCTGATCGACAGCGGCTTCCGGCGGGGCACCGATGTCGTCAAGGCGCTGGCGCTCGGTGCACGCGCGATTTGCGTCGGACGCCCATACTTATGGGGGCTTGCCGCCTTCGGCCAGAGCGGGGTCGAGCGGGTTCTCGACATCCTGCGCAGGGAGACGCACGCCGCGATGCAGCAGCTCGGCGCCCCGTCGCTGCACGACATCACGCCCGCGATGGTGGGTCACGCCTGACCCCGGTCACGTGTCGGGCCGCGACCCTGAGCGGAGTCGGCCGAACAGATCATATTCTCCCTCGACGACAGAATCTGCGGCTTCTGATCGATTTCACCGATCTCGGTTCATGCGTCAACCTGTGCTCTTCTCTTTCACTTCGAGGATCGAGTCGTTTCGACCTCGTATCATATAAATGGCATGGTTATAGTTTACGAGATTTAATTATCAATCTATTGGAAAATTCGATTATCTCGTGTAAATCTTCGTCAACTTTGAGATGTAGACGAACCATTTACCGAATTTCTCGGAGCGGGATCTATGTTCTCTGTGGAATTTAGCCTTGGCAGGCGCAAAAAGAGTGGATCGCCATCCTCGGCAGGTCCCGCTGAGCGGCTCTCATTCGAGCGGGGCGACGCGATCGACCAGCAAATTGATACAAAGCGACGCTCTGTTCTGGGGGGCTGGGTGCGTTCGATGGCGACGTTACGCCGCCTCAACAATATACCATCCGAGGCGCCGCAGCCTGACAGATCGTGACTGCGGCCAACGCAAACATCGCGGATTTGCCGGCCATGGCGAAGGTCGGCCATGAGCGCAAAGGCGAGACGGTCCCAGCAATTCCGTAGCCGAAAGAGCGTTTTTGGATTCTGGAAAATCTGCCGGGGTGGTGCCATTCTCGCGTGAACACCCTACTGCTCTGGGGTCCGTCACATGCGGTTGAAAGATCAATTACAAAAACGGCCGGTTGCCGGTGCAATAGCTGTAGTAACCTTTTTTATCTTGCAAAATCTTTTGACGTTATTCTCTAACGAGATGCTCGGCCCGGTGAAATGCCGTGATGGTTACGCCTCTGCGTCGATTGGTCGTAGCGGAGCCTGCTCATCACATGGCGGCGTCGATACAAGTCGGGACACGCTGATTGCATTGCTGAGCGTGGCCGGAGCGGGCGCCGTATTCATATGGTGCGCGCCTATTGGCCGAGCACCGCCGCCGACTATCGGGTCAGACACGCCGCCGCCCGCGTTGCGGAGAAGACGCGGCGGAGGGCCTCCCCGGGGTTGACAAGGTCGTAAGCCAAGGCGCGATCAACCGGCTGGGGCATCGTTCGGAACGCGAACCGGTTGCCCCGCACGAGCGGTTACGATGACGGATTACATCGCACATCTGACGCCTGAGATTGCTTGCGAGATGCTGCATGACGCCGGCCTCCCTTGTTCGGCTGACGAAATTCGAGTCATCGCCCGCGATGAAAGATGGGCGGCCGTGCTGCCGGGCGAACGTCTCGCTTGGTTTCCGGCATCGGTATCGGGAGCCACCGGCTGGCCGTCGAGCGACGGGTCCTACGGCTGCTCGCTGACCGCTGCTCGTTTCAGACACCCCGAACACTTTTGGCGGCGGAGTCAGGCCTAGAGGTCCGCCAAATGGTTGCCGGCCGCTGTGATCCCTGGGGCCTCTTTGAGCGCTGTGAGCGGGACCCGATGCTGGCGCAACGCATCGGCCGGCCGGTCGGCGCCATCCTTGCGGAGCAGCACAGGGCGGTCGGCGAAGCGGAGGTGAGGGACTGGCTGCCCCGGTTCGTCGGCCGGCCTGAGAGGAGTGATTGGATCCACAAACGCCTCCCGAGCGTGGTTGAGGATGCAGAGCTCGTGGTCATGGCGGAGCGCACCATCGAACGCTATGAGGGTGTGACGGTCGAGGCGTGCGGTCGCGTTCTGGTTCACAGCGATGTCGGGCTTCACAATCTGGCGGTCGACCCGGAAACCGACATGGTCAACGGCATCTTCGATTATGACGGTGCCGCGTGGGCGGGCCGACACCACGACTTCCGCTATCTCGTCTTTGATGTCGGGCGGGAAGACATGTTGGATGCCGCCCTGGCGGTATATGAGCCGGCAACCGGCCGCAAGCTCGACCGTAACCGGATCCGGCTCTACAACGCGGCATGTGCGATCAGCTACCTGGCCTTCAGATCGGGCACGCCGCCGGACCAGAAGCCATGCGGACGAACCCTAGCCGAGGACCTCCGTTGGGTCCGCTCGGCTCTCGCCAAGATTGCCTGAAGACCCCCTGTTCGGTCCCTGATACGCGAAATCGGTTCCCTGTTCGGCCGATTTAATTCCCTGTTCGGCCATCTAGGGAATTTGTGCGGCGATCTGTGTTATTCCAGCCACTTGGCAAGGCGCAATCGGGCTGCGCGTGCCCCGAAAACGGGTTTTTGCCAGTTTTTCCCCGTAGATCAGGGAAAACAGGCGCTAGCCGGGCGCCGTGGTGAGCGCCTCGACCCGCGCGGCGAGCCGGGCGAGCGGAGCATCGACAATGCCGAGTGCCTTGAGGTGGCGCTCGGTATCGGCGAGATAGTCGCGGCAGGCGCCGCGCTGCCCGACCGCCTTCGCGATGATCCGTGCGGCCGCCTCGGCCGACACCCGCCCGGCATAATCCGGATGGTCGCGGCGCACCGTGAAGGTGTAGGCCTGCTGAATGCCGCATGAAGCCCGCACCGGGAGCAGCCGCATGTCATAAACCCGCGGTGCCGTCATCTCGCGCGCCCACAGGCGATCGATCGCCTCGGCCAGCGATCCCGGCGGGAGGCGAAGCACGATCCCCTGACAAGCCCCGCCGCGATCGAGACCGAGGGTGAGCCCGGGCCGCGTTCTGGTTCCCCGATAATCATAGGAGTAGAGGCAAAAGCGGCGATGGTAGCCGCGCAGCAACGCCGTCTCGCTCTCAGCACGCGGGAAATCAGGGTCCCACATCAACGAGCCATAGGCGAAGATCCACACCTGCTGGGCCGTGTTCCGCAGCGCCGCAATCTCAGGCGGCATCGGATCGGCAGGGGCGAATTCGGGTGTTCGGTCGGGCATCTGGTCGCCGGCCGCTGGCGGTGATCGAGCAAGGCCATTATAACCCCCCCATGCGCCGTCCGACGCGTTTCGGTCTCGCCGTCGTCGCCGTGTTGCTGGTTCTGCTCGGCGCCTACACCGCTTACTGGCTAATCGTCGCGAGACGGATCACGGATGGTATTGCCGCCTGGGCGCAATCCGAGCGGGCCGAGAAGATCGATGCTTCGTGGCAAAGGATCGGCGTCGCGGGCTACCCGTTCGCCTGCCGGGTGGAACTCGATGATGCGGTGCTGCGCGACGGTCGTCTCACACCATCGCCGGAATTACGCGTCCCGTCGGTTTCCGCCACCGCCCGGCCCTGGGACTTTGCCAGCTGGCGGCTGTCGGCGCCCTCAGGCCTGTCCGCAGTGCTCGCCGGGAGTGGCGACCGGCCGCAGCTGAAACTCGCCGCGCAGACCGCCGCCGGAGTTCTCACCGTCAAACCGCAAGCGGGCGCCAACCTCTGGCTAAACCTGCAGGACGTCAGCATCGACGCCGGCCCGACGGTGCCGATCAGCTCGGCTGACGCCTGGATCATCCTGCCGGCAAAACCGCCAGGATTGCCCACCGAGCCGGCCCTCGGCATCGCCCTCGATCTACGTCAGGTCCAGCTTCCGGGTATGACCTCGGTGCTGAACGATACGATCGACGAGCTGGCATTTGGCATCACCGTCAAGGGTGCGGTTCCGAGCGGCACGCTGGCTCTGGCGGCTTCCAGATGGCGCGACGCCGGCGGCACGCTCGAGCTCGACGATCTGCACCTGAATTGGGGTGGAGTGAGTGCCACGGCGAGCGGCACGATCGCCCTCGATCGGGAATTGCAGCCTATCGGCGGCTTTTCCGGGGCGATCGTAGGCTATGACCAGATCCTGACCGGATTGGTCCAGACCGGGCGGCGGAGCGCCGCCGAAGCCGGAGCCGCGCGGCTGGTGCTGGCGCTGCTGGCAAGGGCCGGACCGGACGGCAGGCCCGAGATCAAAACCGCGTTCACGATACAGAACGGACAAATGTTCCTCGGCCCGGCAAAGCTTGGGAAGGCCCCGCGCATCGCCTGGGAGTGACCGGGTCTGGCCCGGCTCAGGTCGGCTTGGACTTCGGAGGCATTTGCTGTGGTGCCTCCGCCCGTTCGTACGTGCCGTAATCGCGTACCACCGCAGCCACACGGATCCGGTAATCGCGAAAGATCCGATCGCGCCCCGCGCGCTGCGCCGCGTGATGCTGCCCCTGTCGGCGCCAGCGGGCAATCGCATTCTCGTCGCGCCAGAACGACAGCGACAGGATCTTGCCGTCTTGGCTCAGGCTCTTGAACCGCTCGATCGAGATGAACCCGTCGATTTTCTCAAGCTCCGGACGCAAGCGGGCGGCGGTGTCGAGATACTCCTGCACGCCATCCGGCTCGGGCTCCACTTCGAAAATTACCGCATACATGGGTCTCCTGCCGCCGAAGGCTTCAGGCCTGTTTCGCCTCGATGATCGAGCGCCGGATCGCCCGGGTGCGCGTAAAGAGATCCTGCAATTTGTCGCCCTCTCCCCAGCGGATCGCGCGCTGGAGGGCCGTCAGGTCTTCGTTGAAGCGCTGCAGGATCTCGAGCACCGCCTCACGGTTGTTTAGAAAAATGTCGCGCCACATCACCGGATCGGAGGCGGCAATCCGGGTGAAGTCGCGAAAACCGCTAGCCGAGAATTCGACGACTTCTGATTTGAGGCTGTCTTCGAGGTCGGTCGCGGTGCCAACGATCGTATAGGCGATCAGATGCGGCAAATGCGAGGTCACCGCCAGCACCTTGTCGTGATGGTCGGCACTCATCGTCACGACCCGCATGCCGAACTGCTCCCACATCCGCTCGACCCGGGCCACCGCGTCAGGGGCAGTCTCGGGCAAGTCGATCAAAATGCACCAGCGCCCGTGAAACAGTTCCGCGAAGCCCGCCTCGGGGCCGGAATGCTCGGTCCCGGCGACCGGATGGCCGGGCACGAAATGCACTCCCGGGGGCAGGTGCGGTTGGAGGTCGCGGATCACCGCCTGCTTGACCGAGCCGACATCGGTCAGGATGGCACCGGGCTGCAACGCCGGCGCGATCCGCTGGCCAATCTCGGCATAAGCCGAGAGCGGTGTCGCGATCACCACCAGATCGGCACCCGCCGCCGCCCGCGCCGGGTCATCGGTGGTCTCGTCGGCGAGCTCGAGCCGGCGCACCGTCGCCAGTGTCTCGGCACGCCGCGCGCAGGCGACGATCGCGGTGCCCGGGCTGTCGCGGCGCAAGGCGCGGGCGAGCGAGGACCCGATGAGCCCGATCCCGATCAGCGCCACCCGGTCGAACAACTTGTCGCTCATCGCGAGCCCATGATCTCGGGGAGGATCGCCGCCACCCGCTCCATCTCCTCGCCGGTGCCGATCGTGATCCTGAGGTACTCCGGCAGCCCGTAGGCCCCCATTTTGCGGGTCAGAATGCCGTGCCTCTGCAGAAACGCGAAGACCGCGTCGGCATTCCTGCGCGGGTCGTCGGGGAAGCGGGCCAGCACGAAATTGGCGACACTCGGGGTGAGCGTGATGCCAAGTGCCGCGAGCCGCTCGGAAAACCGTGCCAGCCAGTGCTGGTTGTGGGCCTGGGCACGGATCAGCGCTTCGGTATCCTCGACCGCCGCGAGACCGGCCGCGAGCACCGGTGCGTTGACGTTGAACGGACTGCGCAGCCGATTGAGGATGTCGGCGATGGCCGGCGGGCAATAGGCCCAACCGAGCCGCAGCCCGGCGAGCGCGTAGATCTTCGAAAAGGTGCGCAACATCACGACATTGTCGGCCCGATCGACCAGCGCCGCTCCGGCCTCGTAGTCGTTGCGGTTGACGAATTCGGCGTAGGCGGCATCGATCGCGAGCACGACCGAGGGCGGCAGCCCCATGTGCAGCCGCGCCATTTCCGCTGCTCCGAGATAGGTGCCGGTCGGGTTGTTCGGGTTGGCGACAAAGACGATCTTGGTGCGTTGGCTGACGCGCTCCAGCAGCGCATCGACATCGGTGGTCAGCGCCCGCTCGGGAGCGGCGACCGGTGTGGCACCGACCGTCTGCGCGTTGATCGGATACATCAGAAAGCCGTGGCGGCTGTACAGCACCTCGTCACCGGGGCCGGCATAGCCGCGCAGCAACAGAGTGATCAGCTCGTCGGAGCCGGCGCCGCAGACGATGCGCGCCGGATCGAGCCTATGGCGGCGTCCGATCGCCTCGCGCAACTCGTCGGCGGCCTCGTCGGGGTAGCGGTGGATGTCATCGGCAACGGCGCGATAGGCGGCAATGGCCTTGGCGCTGGGTCCGAGCGCGCTTTCGTTCGAAGCGAGGCGGATCGGGCGCTCGATCCCGGGGATCTTTGCCTCGCCGGCGACATAGGGCGCGGTCTCAAGGATGCCCGGCCGGGGCGCCGGACTCGCTGCGGTCGTCATTGGCTCAGTCTTTCGCCGTGCTGGTGGTCCAGCCTGCGACACCGGCGCCGGATTTCGCCAGTGCCGTCGCCGGTAGCGGGAGCGCATAGCCGCCAAACGGCAGCAGGCGTCGCAGGGCGCCGCCGAGCTGCACGCGAAAGCTGTCGAGACGCGGGTCGCTGATCGACACGAAACCCTCGATTTCGATCAGATTAAGCACGCAACCGGCATGCTCGTAGGACGCAAAGAAGGTGCAGACCAGCTCGAGGGCCGAAAGCGTCCGGAAGACCCGGCCGCGACTTATATCCGCCGAGGCCTCTACCGCCAACAAGACCCGATCCCGACCGGTCGCCTGCTGCACCCCCCGGCCGATCGCGAGCGCCTCGGCGCCATCGCTGCGGGCATTGCCGCGGGCGCCGAACGGCAGGCGAGCTACAACCCGCGGTGCCTCTTCATCCTTTGACACAAGGTGACGCCACCAGGGATCAGTCTCTTCCTCCTGTGGCATCGGCAGGACCCCGACGGAGGCCTGACCCTCGGCGACCGCGCGGATCACCTGGCCGATCGAGCGATAAGCCGACATCGGCGTATGGCTGCCGTAGTGATCGCGAGCCAGATCCCAAAACCCTTGGGATTCGATCGGCGCAAAGACCGCTACCGCAAACGGGGATTGCAGCCGTACCGTCGCCGCGAGCATCTCGCGCCACATGCGCACCAGCGCGGGGACCGGGAATTCCCCGTGGTGCCGGTCGACTAGCCGGCGGATGATCTGCGCCTCTCGTCCCGGCTGGAACGCGGCCAGATTGCCCTTTCTCTTGCTTGCCGCCACCCGCGAAACGATCTCCGCCCGTTCGATCAAAAGGTCGTGCAGCTTGTTGTCGATCTCGTCGAGGCGGCGGCGCAATTCTACGAGATCGGACTGAGTCGGGAGCATGGTGTTTTCGCGGTACGGGCGCATAGTACTAGAGTCGCGACCGAGCGAAATCAAAGAAAACGTTGACATGTCATGCTTCCGATCCCTACCTAGCGGCCCCGAATCGGGAACCAGCGGCCGCTCGATTGAGGGTGCGGTCGACCGCCTTGCAATCGCGTCGGTTTAGATGTCGGCTGAGATCTCATCCCGCCTCCGCTCGCGCACGGACCAGTCTTGGCCCGGGCACCGCTTGCTGGTGCGCGAACCCCTGCGGCTGGACTGCGGGATCGATTTTGGCCCATTCACAATCGCGTATCAGACCTATGGCACACTTAACCCGGATCGGTCGAACGCCGTCCTAGTCTGCCACGCCCTGACGGGGGACCAATACGTTGCCGATCCCCATCCGATCACCGGCAAGCCCGGTTGGTGGGAAACGATGGTCGGCCCCGGATTGGTACTCGACACCGACCGGTTCTTCATTATTTGCGCCAACGTGCTCGGTGGCTGCATGGGGACAACGGGTCCACAAGACATCAACGCGGAAACGGGCGAGCCCTGGGCACTGTCGTTCCCGGTGATCACCGTGCGCGACATGGTCCGTGCTCAGAAGCGGCTTCTCGACCATCTCGGGATCGACAGCTTGTTCTGCGTGACCGGCGGGTCGATGGGTGGCATGCAGGTATTGCAATGGGCCGCGAGCTATCCTGAAAGCGTTTTCGCCGCGGTGCCGATCGCCGCGGCGGCGCGTCACTCCGCTCAGAACATCGCCCTTCACGAAGTCGGGCGGCAAGCCATCATGGCCGACCCAGATTGGTCCGGCGGACGTTACCTAAGCCTCGGACGACGGCCCGTCCGCGGCCTCGCGGTCGCTCGGATGGCGGCTCACATCACCTATCTCTCGGAAGCGGCGCTACACCGCAAATTCGGGCGCAACCTGCAGGATCGCCGCGCCGTCACATACGGTTTCGATGCGGATTTCCAGGTCGAAAGCTATCTGCGCCACCAGGGCAGTACCTTTGTCGACCGCTTCGATGCGAACTCGTACCTCTATATCACCAGGGCGATGGATTATTTCGACCTTGCCGCTGAGCACGGGGGGGCGTTGCCGAGCGCCTTTCAGGGCACGCGCTCGCGTTTCTGCATCATCTCCTTCACCAGCGATTGGCTGTTCCCGACATCCGAGAGCCGAGAACTGGTGCAGACGTTGAACGCCGTGGCCGCCAATGTCAGCTTTGTCGAGATCGAAACCGACAACGGGCACGACGCGTTTCTGCTGCATGAGCCCGAGCTTTTCGAAACGCTGCGCGGCTTCTTGACGGGTTGTGCCGAGCACCGCGGCCTGACCCACTCGTGGTAATGGCCGCGCCGAGCACGAGCACCACGCCGAACTTTGGCCGGGCTGCGGCGCACCCCGTGACGGGGGATGGTGTTGCGGGGGAGCTCCGCCGCGACCTGTGGCTCATCGCGGAGATGATCGACCCCGGAGCACGCGTGCTCGATATCGGCTGTGGCGACGGCGCGCTGCTCGCCTATCTTGTGCGACACAAAAATATTGACGGCCGGGGCATGGAGCTCAGCCAATCAGGGGTTAATTCCTGCGTCGGCCACGGGCTTTCGGTCATCCAGGGCGACGCCGATCGCGATCTCGAGGCCTACCCCGCCGGTGCCTTCGACGTCGTGGTGCTGAGCCAGACCTTGCAGGCGACGCGCCAGCCGCGCAAGCTGCTCGAGACCCTGGTCCGCATCGGTCGGCGGGCCATCGTCTCCTTCCCGAATTTCGGCTTCTGGCGAATTCGGTTGCACCTCCTGTTTCGTGGCCGGATGCCGGTGTCACACCTTCTCACGCATCCGTGGTACGAAACCCCCAATATCCATCTCTGCACGATCCGCGATTTCGTCAGGATGTGCGACGAGATTGGCGTCCGCGTCGAACGCAGCGTTACCCTAGACCGCCATGGGCGGCCCTATTCTCTCGACCCCCACGGGAGCCTGGCAAATTTGCTTGCCGAACAGGGCGTGTTCGTTTTGTCGGAGAACCAGGACGAAACAAAGCCGGCAGACCAGAGGCCGGGCAAGCGGGTCTGAAATACGCTTCCGGCATCCGATCGCCGCGAGAGACCGTGTGGCGCAGGGGTATAGACGAGGCGGCGGCGGGGCTGGCGCGCGACGGCCGGCTTGGCATAAATTTGTTTTGTCGCCTCGATCAGCACAATGCCAGCAAAAGTGGGGAACCAACGCTTGCCGATCCGCTCCCAGGCCGGTGCAGAACGGAGAATCATCCGCTTGCGGAGGGGCGGGATGAACAACGCCGTGTCGGACCCAATCGGGGTGAATAGCTCGTCCCGAAGCAGCTGCGATAACTGCGACATCGTATAAGGCCGGCCGGATCCGAATGGCGTGCGGTCAAGGCGGGCCCAAATGCCGCGCCGGTTTGGCGCGACGATCAGCAACCGTCCGCCACCGGCGAGGACCCGCCAGATTTCCTTCAACATCGGCCCGATCTGCTCGCTCGTCTCAACCGCGTGGACGACTAGGACCCGGTCGATCGAATAGTCGGCAAACGGAAGCTCACCCTCGTCCGCGAGCGCCACTAGATTAGGTCCTTTCGAAGGCCAGCCGAGCACACCAAGCGAGGCCGGCATCAGAGCTACCGTGCGTTCGGTCTCGGGTGCTATCGCGGTCAGAAATGGTGTGGTGTAGCCGACCCCGAGAAGCCGCATTCCGCGCAAATCGGGCCATGCGCGCTGGATCGCGCGGCGGATCATTCGTCGCGCGACCTGGCCAAGCCCGGATCGATAAAAATCTCTAAGGTCGATGACATCGGACGACAGCATCATCCATCTTAACATGGAGATCGCGGCGGATGCCGGGCCCGCTATGCAGCTGACGAGGCGTCTTACCTGGATAAGCCGTGGTCTCGCGGCGCTTTCTGGCCCAAGCGCCCTCGATTTCCGTTCGCGATCGTGCTTGCTGGGCGCGGTGCGCGTATTAGCCCGACCAACACCATTTGGTCGGTGGTTGCGAGAGTGGAGCTTGATGCGGGCCCCCGATAGAGAGGCAGTGGCCCCGTGGTGCCGTCGTCTCCTTCCCGCTTGTCAGATCGCACGCCTCCCAGGCCGGCCGCAGGCGGCGCCACTCCGTCGGCTCAGATCAGCCAGCGGTCGCGATATCCGTGGCTTTCGCAAGAGAGACGGCGATCAATACATATGCTGGCCACCATTGACGGAGAGCGTCGAGCCGGTGATGAAGCCGGCTTCGTCGGCGACCAGGAACAGCACGGCGCGGGCGATATCTTCGGCTTTGCCGAGCCGGCCGACCGGGATGCGCGCAATGATCTTTTCGAGCACCTCCGCCGGCACCGCGCGTACCATCTCGGTGTCGACATAGCCGGGAGCGACGGCATTTACGGTGATGCCGCGGGCCGCGCCCTCTTGCGCCAGCGCCTTGGTAAAGCCGTGAATACCCGATTTCGCGGCGGCATAATTGACCTGCCCGGATTGGCCCGCTTGCCCGTTGATCGAGCCGATATTGACGATGCGGCCGAAGCCGCGCGTGCGCATTCCTTCGATGATCGCCCTCGACATGTTGAAGCACGAGGCGAGGTTGGTCTGGATCACCGCATTCCACTGTTCGAAGCTCATGCGGTGTATCGTCGTGTCCCGGGTGATCCCGGCATTGTTGACGAGCACCTCGATCGGGCCAAGCGCCCCCTCGACCGCCTTCACCCCTTCGGTGCAGGCGTTGAAGTCAGCGACATCAAATTTGAAGACCGGAATGCCCGTTTCTTCGCGGAATTGTTGCGCCGCCATGTCGTTGCCGCCGTAGGTCGCCGCTACCTTATAGCCGGCATCCTTGAGGGCCATCGAGATCGCGCGGCCGATGCCGCGCGTTCCGCCGGTGACGACCGCCACCCTAGGCATCCACTCCTCCCCTTCGTTCGAGAAGTCTGTTAATCGCGCTCGACGCACATCGCGATGCCCATCCCGCCGCCGATGCACAATGTCGCCAAGCCTCTACGGACGTTGCGACGCTGCATCTCGTGCAGCAGCGTCACCAGCACCCGCGCTCCGGACGCGCCGATCGGGTGACCGAGGGCGATCGCGCCGCCGTTGACATTGACCTTCTCGATGTCCCAGCCGAGATCCTGGTTGACCGCGCAGGCTTGGGCGGCGAAAGCCTCGTTGGCCTCGATCAGGTCGAGACCATCGGCGGACCATCCCGCCTTTTTGAGCGCCATGCGGCTCGCAGGAATAGGCCCTGTGCCCATGATCGCGGGATCAACACCGGCCGTCGCCCAGGAGACGATTCGGGCGAGTGGCTTCAAGCCTCGCTTCTCGGCCTCGGTTGCGGTCATCAGCACGACGGCTGCCGCCCCGTCATTGATGCCAGACGCGTTACCCGCGGTGACCGTGCCGTTCTTGTCGAAGGCGGGGCGCAGCTTCGCCAAGACCTCGACGGTGGTGCCGTGCTTCGGGTGCTCGTCGGTATCGATGACGATATCGCCCCGACGGGTCGAAATCTTGACTGGAACGATCTCGTCCTTGAAACGGCTGGCCTTCTGCGCCGCTTCGGCCTTTGCTTGAGAGGCGGCGGCAAAACTATCCTGCTGGTCGCGGGTAATCTGCCACCGCTGGGCGACGTTCTCAGCGGTGTTTCCCATGTGGTAGCCGTTGAAAACGTCCCACAAGCCGTCGCGGATCATCGTGTCGACGAGCTCGGCATCGCCCATCTTGACGCCGTTGCGCAGATGGATGCAGTGCGGTGCCTGGCTCATGCTCTCCTGCCCGCCGGCGACGATTATTTCGGAATCGCCGTTGCGGATCGCCTGATAACCGAGCGCGACCGTGCGCAATCCCGAGCCGCAGAGCTGGTTGACGCCATAAGCGGTCACTTCGAACGGAATGCCGGCGCCGATTGCGGCTTGGCGAGCGGGGTTTTGGCCTTCACCGGCCGCGAGGATTTGACCCATGATCACTTCAGAAACTTCCCTCGGCTCGACATGGGCCCGGCGCAGCGCTTCGATGATTGCGACCTCGCCGAGTTTGTGCGCCGGCAGACTGCTGAGCCCACCGTTGAATGCCCCGACGGGGGTTCGCGCAGCGCTCGCAATCACGATATCGGTCATCGGGGGATCTCCTCACTCGAGTGTCGTCGATAGGGGTAGGTGGCCGCGAATGTAGGGGTGGGATTGCCTGGAGTCTAGTTAGCCCCCTTGCAATCGCTGCGCGGGCGCAGGCCAACTCCGAAGGGCGCTGACCCGTGCCGCGGGGCTACGGTAAGAGGCGAATATAACGAAATTCGCGTTTTCGCCTCTACAACCAGCCCCGGCCGGCCAAATTGGATAGTGTGCTGAGGGTTCAGCAACAGGGAGTCCGCCTTGGGCGGTCATGGCATGCTGGTGATGTCTGACGTCACCGACCCGTGAAGGGTGCATACCATGACCAAAGGCGAGGGTAAGGGGGAAGTTATCGACCTGAAAGGGCGGCTGGCGCGGGACGAAGATTTCGTGCGAGCGGCGGTGGAAGCGCTGGTTCAGGCGGCGCTCGCGGCGGAGATGAGCGAAGCGATCGGGGCGGCCAAGGGCGAGCGGACCGAGCCCGGCTGTCGTACCGCAGCGGCTATTACAGCCGTTCGCTGATTACCCGGGTCGGCACGCTGGAGCTGCGGGTGCCGCAAGACCGGATGGGGCGGTTCTCGACCGAGCTGTTCGAGCGCTACCGGCGCTCGGAGAAGGCGCTGGTCGGCACCTTGGCCGAGATGTATGTGCAGGGCGTTTCGACGCGCAAGGTCAAGGCGGTGACCGAGGCATTGTGCGGGCACAGCTTCTCGGCCTCGTCGATTAGCGCGATCAACAAATCGCTCGACGAGGGTTTGCGTGCCTTCGCCGAGCGTCGGCTGAGCGAGAACTACCCCTATCTGATCCTCGATGCGCGCTATGAGAAGATGCGCGCGGCTGGCGTGACCGTCAGCCAGGCAGTGCTGGTCGCGGTGGCGGTTGACGAGGATGGCCGGCGTCAGATCCTGGCGGTCGAGCTCGCCAATCGAGAGAGCCGGTCGAGCTGGCGCGATTTCCTCTCGGGGCTCAAGGCGCGCGGCCTCGCCGGCGTCGAGTTCGTCGTCTCCGACAATCATGAGGGGCTGAAGGCGGCGATCCGCGAAGTGCTCCCCGAGGCGGCTTGGCAGCGCTGCTACGTGCACTTTCTGCGCAACGCCCTCGATTACGTGCCGCGCAAGGTGGACGATGACTGCCTGCAGGAGCTGCGCTGGTTCTACGATCGCCGCGATCTCAGCGAGGTGCGGCGCGACATTGCCCAATGGCTCGCCAAGTGGCAGGCCAAATATCCCAGGCTATGCAACTGGGTCGAGGACAATATCGAGGAGACGCTGACCTATTATCGGCTGCCGCTGCCGCACCACAAGCACATGAAGTCGACCAACATGCTCGAACGGCTGAACCAGGAGCTAAAGCGCCGCACCCATATCGTGCGCATCTTCCCTAATGCCCAAAGCTGTCTGCGGTTGGTCCGGGCCCTAGCCGTCGAGATGCACGAGAACTGGCTCGAAGCCACGCGCTACCTCAACATGGACCATCTGAAGGAGCACAAGAAAGAGGCCTTGCGGGCTTTGGCCGCCTGACGGCGGCCGGGCGTGGACAGCGCTACGCTACACGGGGGCTCGGCACCGCCCACGCCCAACATCACCAAGCCTATCCCTTTTTGCAGAACTTGACGCACGCAACTTTGGAAGCCCGATTACCGCGGGAGGTTATACGTTCACCAACTTCGATTTTTCGCCCCTGACTCCCCCGGCCACCGGCTCTAACGTAAACGGGATCAGTAACACCGGCCAGGTCGTCGGCACCACAGTCGGTGTGAACGGCGCGCCCACTTTTACCAACTTCTCCGGTACCCCCTTTACTACCCTGACCCAATTAACCACCGGCGCCGGCCAGACTGCGTTCGGGATCAACAGCGCCGGCAACGTGGTAGGCGGGAACGGCACGAACGCCTTCTTCCTCCCCGTTGGCGGCCCGTTGCAACTCCTCATGACACCACCCAATGCCGTCAATGCCTTCGGCATCAACGACAAGGGCAACATCGTCGGCCAATTTACCTCCGGAGCCAATACTCCCGGCTTCATACTTCCGAGCAGCACGAGCAATAGTTTCACTACGATCAACCAGCCCACGGGTATTACGTCGGACGTCATCAACGCTCAGGGGATCAATAACAACGGCTTGGTGGTGGGCTTCTATCTCGGCAACGATGGCCAGGTCCACGGTTTCACCGCCAATGCGCCGGCCTTGCCGGGGACCTCCATCACCGCGACGGCCGTTACCGACCCGACCATCCCCGCCAATCCCAACGAACCCGGCGCCACGTTTGTGTTCTCCCAGATCCTCGGGATCGACGACGCTGGGCTTGCGGCAGGCTATTTCGGCAACTCTATTACGAGCCAGCGCGGCTTCTTCTTTAACACCAACACCGGGTCGTACACCTTCCTGGACGACCCCGCCGCGATGTTCCACAACGGCGTAGAGATCACCCAGGTAACGGGGATCAGCAACTCGGGCGAGATCGCCGGGTTCTACACCGATGCCAACGGCACATTTCACAGCTTCGTTGCCATTCCAACGCCTAAACCCGGTTCGCGGCTGTTTCTCGTCAGCGGGCTACTCGGCATCGGCATTTTTCGCGCGGTGGCGCAAACGCGTCTGACGGCAGCTGAAAGGACGGCGAGGTCCGGGTTTGACTTGGCTCCCGGTGCCTCTAGAATACTCTAGGCGAATAACTCACTGGGGAAAGGTCGATGATCTTCGAGATGCGGACCTACGCACTGCAACCGGGATCGGTGCCGGAAGTCGAGAAGCGGTAGGCCGAGGCGCTGACCGAACGGGTCAAAGTGTCGCCGCTCGGCGCCTTATTTCATACCGAAGTCGGGCCGCTGAACCGCATCATCCACATCTGGCCCTATGACGATCTACAGCATCGCACCCGGGTGCGTTCGCAGCCGATCCCGAACTGGCCGCCAATGACCCAGGAATTCATCGTCGAGATGGAGAGCAAGATGGTCATTGCCGCGTCGTTCTGCCCCCCGTTCACTCCACGGCAGTACGGCAACCTGTACGAGATCCGCACCCACACGATGCAGCCCGGCGTCACCCAGTAGGTCGTCGAGCGCTGGGCTGAGCGGATCAAGGGTCGCATCAAGTTTTCCCCGTTGGCCGCCGCGGGCCATACCGAGCTCGGCCCGCTGAACCAATGGATCCATATCTGGGCCTACAAAGACGCCGCCGAGCGCTTCCGCGTCCGCGACGAGGCGCGCGCCACCGGTGCTTGGCCGCCGCAAACGCGTGGCATGTTCATCAAGCAGGAGAACATGCTCGTCGTCCCGGTGTCGTTCTCACCGTTGCGGTAACCAGGCCTCGCATCCCCTCTCTCCCCGCTCTGGGGAGCGAGGGAATGTCACCTCGCGTTCGGACCAAAAAGGCCAAAGAAATTATCGAATAGCCCGCCTCCGGAGGCAGGCGGTGTTGCGACGAGCACCCGCGCCGGAGCTGCCGGTGCGGTTGGCAGCGGCCGAACTGGCATCGCCTGGGTCGCGGCGAGCATGAACCGCCGCCAGGTCTGCGCAGGCAAAGAGCCGCCGGTAACTTTGTTCGTTGGCGAGTTGTCGTCGTTGCCAAGCCACACTCCGGCGACGAGATCGGCGGTATAGCCGATGAACCACGCGTCTCGATAATCCTGCGTGGTCCCGGTCTTGCCCGCGGCCGGACGAGGGAGTGCGGCACTCCGGCCGGTGCCGTGGCCGATCACTTCGCTCAACATCTCATTCATCGTGCCGGCGAATTCCGGGCTCATGACCCGACCCACGCCCGAACCCGAGCGCCGAAAGACCACGTTGCCGTGGCTGCGAATCTCGGCAATCCCATGCGGCCATACCCCGGCGCCGCCATTGGCGAAGGGTGCATACGCCGAAACCAGCTCGAGCAAGTTCACCTCATTGGTGCCGAGCGCCAAGCTCATCTCCGGTGCGAGCTCCGACGAGATGCCTAGCCGGTGCGCTACCGCGATGACTTTGCGGATGCCGGCGCGCTGCGCGACCTGCACTGCGACCGTGTTTATCGACTGCGCCAACCCCTCCGCCAGGGTCATCTCGCCTTGATACCGCCCGGTATAGTCGCGCGGCTGCCAATTGCCGATGCGGATCGGTGCGTCGACGAACTCGTCCGAAGGCCGCAACCCCGACTCCAGCCCGGCGAGATAGACGAACGGCTTGAACGCGGACCCCGGTTGGCGTTGCGCTTGCGTCGCGCGGTTGAATTGGCTCCCGGTGTAATCTCGACCCCCGACCATGGCACGGACCGCGCCGTCGGGCGACATCGCTACTAGCGCTCCTTGGCTAACCGCCGCCTTGGGACCGTCGCGCGCGATGGTCTCGGCGACAACCCCCTCGGCTTCAGCTTGCAATATGGGATCGAGCGTCGTTGTGACGGTAAGGTCGCCGCTGCCGCTGCCGGCAAAATCGCTGAGCTGTTCGGCGACCCAATCGGCGAAATAGCGCGCCCCCGATCGAGTACTGGCGATCACGGGGAACGACGCCCCCTCTTTGGTAGCGCTCGTCGCTTGGGTTTCGGTGACAATCCCCGCCTCGATCATGTTGGCG
>Ga0318575_10000020_pt1 | contig 22643 bp, 21 predicted proteins | sample GRESIP089b5f23_FD_203671 | JGI IMG/M metagenome (GOLD analysis project Ga0318575, IMG submission 203671) | Tropical soil microbial communities from Luquillo Experimental Forest, Puerto Rico - GRE.SIPMG.089b5f23 | ecosystem: Environmental > Terrestrial > Soil > Tropical forest > Bulk soil... | reverse complement strand
CGTCAGGACCGTGATCCCCTCATCGCGCAAGATGGCGGCGACCTCGTCCGAGACGTCCTCGTCCTCGATCTTCAGCAAACGCGCACCCCTCTGGACGATGGTGACCTCGCTGCCGAACCGGCGGAACATCTGGCGAACTCCAGCCCGATGTAGCCGCCGCCGAGGATGATCAGGTGTTCCGGGAGCTCGTCCAACTCCATGATCGACGTCGAATCGAGCACGCGGACATCGCCAGCCCCGGCGATCGCCGGCGGCTTGGGCCGGGTGCCCGTGTCGATGACGATCACCGGCGCGCTGATCTGCCGCGTCCCGCCGCCCGTCAACGCGATCTCGACCGCCTTCGGGCCCGTGAAATGGGCCTCGCCTTCGATGAGGTCAAGCCCATCCTGGGTCAGGCGGCTCGCGTAGTTCTGCCGCGCGCCGGCGACCATGGCCCGTTTGCGCTCTCGCACCGCGGCCAGGTCCACCGATACCGGACCAACATGCACGCCGTACTCGGCGCCGCGGCGCGCCTGGTAGGCGAGGCGCGCGCTGGCAACCATCGTCTTCGTCGGGGTGCACCCCGTGTTGACGCAGACACCGCCGAGTGGCCCACGCTCGACGAGCGCCACCCTCTGGCCCGCCTTCGCCAGCTCGAGGGGAAGGAATCTCCCGCCCTGGCTGGTCCCTATCACGATCGCGTCGTAGTGCCCGTCGGCCATTGCGTTTCCTCCCCCGCGCCGTCTGGCGACGACGCACTCACATCATCGCGTGCCCTGGCGGGAGGTGACCGCGGGGTTTCCTCCGGACGCCTCGCCGTCAGCTCGGCGTGCCGAACGCGGAAGGCTATGGCAGCACGGTGTGCATCAACATCACGTCGTATGCCGACCACAGCGACAGGTTGAAGTACAAGTCCCTGCCCGACGACCAGGGATGGATCATCGGCGCATAGATGCCACCGGGCATCTGGAACGACGACACGAGCGGCTGCTCTGGACTCCACGGCCCTTGTGGAGCCGGCGCTGTCCTTGCCACGACGTCGTTGCTGCCGCCGTTGGTGTAGAGCACCAGGTACTGCTTGAGATAGCTGTTGTACTGGGCCGACATTTCGCCCACGGGACCCGGGAAAATCGGCGTCGCCGCCGCCGGATTGGCCGGGACCCAGCGTCCGCCCTCGTCGCCGTTCCAGTATTGATACTTGCTCAGGTCCGGCAGGGCGTTCGGGGGGACCCGCGACAAAAACGCCGCGCCGCCGCGTCCCGACGGGGTCCCGAACTGGTAGAGGTAACCGTCATTACCCTTCATGAACGCGCCCATCTGGAAGTTCTCGTTTCCGGGCGTGAACCCCATCCCCGGGATGGCGTCCGCCGAGGCCGTGCGAATGGTGCTGGGGAAGATCCCCCAGTTCTGGCCGTTGTCGTTGGACCTGGCGATCGCCGAGTAGTTCGTGGACCATTCGCCGTCGCGGCCCCACTGCCGAATGGACATGTAGCTCAGGTACTGGGTTCTGCCCATGGACATGCCGGCGGTCGGGATGATGCCCGTCTCGTGGGCCGCCTTGTGGATGGTGTTGACGACCTGCTTGGACAGGCCGGTTGTCCACACCGGTGAGCCGGAGTATCGGTCGTTAGGCACCCCCTCGGCGATGTGGATTCCATGGGACAGGTCGCGGTCCGAACTGCGGAATAGCGTGTTGTATCGCCATTGCTGGCCGTGGACCCTGCAATAGCCGAACGTGTCACCGAAGGCCATCAGGACCTGGCGGTTGCCGGGATCGCCGTTGTCCCAGGCGATCCCGAGGTCGGTTCCGGAGATGCCGAAACGCTGCAGGGTCTTATTGGGGCCGTTCGTTCCGGTCACCCAGTCCACGAGCGACGTCGGCGCCCCCGCGATGTTGGCGGGCGGCGGGGGTGCCGGCTGCGGCGCCGGCTGGGGAGCGGGCTGCGGCGGCACCAGGGCCGCGTTCGGCTGCAACGGGGCCGCATTCGGCGGCTGCGGGATGCCCGGGGCAGGCGGATTGGGCCCGGGCGGTACCACTCCCGCTTGTTGCTGGATCGGCGCCGAGTACCGAGGCCCCGGAGAGGTCGGCCTGATCAACTGAGAAATCAACGGGCCCAGCTTTGGTAGCGGCGCGCGGTCATTCGCGTTCGAGGGCCTCCGCCCCATCGGTGGTTGGACGACCGGCTGGGGCGCGGGCATCGCGGGCGGCGCGGCCGGGGGATCCACGTTCGCCTCGGGCGCGCTGCACGGTGTGGCGTTCGCCAACGGCACGGGGCCGATCGCGACAAAGAAACCGATGGCGGTCACCGACGCCACCGATAGCGACACGATCCGAAGAATCGCCGTCAAATGTCACACCTTCCCAGGAGCGGGCCGCCGGATTGACGTCCGCAGTTGGCTCATGTGACGATAGTGATTCACGTGGCTTGTGTGACCAGTGAGCCGTGGATAGGTATGCATCCGTGACCGTGTCGCAACGCTTCGGTTTTGCCGTACCGCGCAATGGTGCTGCTACACCGGCCAAACCCCACCGATGCAGACCCTGCAATAAGTCCCCCGGCCAGGTACGCTCCGATCGGCGACAGCCCGCCGAGGAGGACATCCGAATGAGCGTCCGTAATGAGTTGCAGCACGACCCATTCCAAGACCGGACGTTTCTTCGCCGAGTGGTCGCCGCGTCCATGGCCGGCACCGTCGTCGAATGGTACGAATTCTTCCTCTACGGCACTGCGGCCACGCTGGTATTCAGCAAGGTGTTCTTTCCCCACAGCGCCAACGATCTCGACGCCATCCTTGCGGCCTTCGTGACCTACGCCGTCGGCTTCGCCGCCCGCCCGGTCGGCGGCGTGGTTTTCGGCCAACTCGGAGACCGATATGGGCGCAAGAAGCTGCTGCAGTTCAGCCTGCTGCTGGTCGGCGCCGCGACCGTGCTCATGGGTTGCCTTCCGACCTTCGACCAGATCGGATACTGGGCCCCCGCGTTACTGGTGATGCTGCGCTTCATCCAGGGCTTCGCCGTCGGCGGCGAGTGGGGAGGCGCCGTTCTGCTCGTCGCCGAGCACAGCCCAAGCCCCAGCCGAGGTTTCTGGGCGAGCTGGCCGCAGGCCGCCGTGCCCGTCGGCAACATGCTGGCCACGGGGATACTGCTGATTCTGACCTCGACGCTATCGGATGCGGCGTTCCTCAGCTGGGGCTGGCGCGTCGCGTTCTGGTTGTCCGCGGTCGTCGTGCTGATCGGCTACTACATCCGCACGAAGGTGACCGACGCACCCATCTTCCTTGAAGCGCAGCGAGAAGCCGAGCGCTCCAAGGCAACCGGGCTGGGCGTTGTTGAGGTTCTAAAGCGTTACCCGCGTGGCGTTTTCACCGCCATGGGCTTGCGCCTTGGCGAGAACACCATGTACTACCTGGTGGTCACGTTCTCGATCACATACCTCAAGGTGCACGTGCACGCCAACACCAAAGTCATCCTGTGGTGGCTGCTGGCCGCGCATGCCGTCCATTTCGTGATCATCCCGCTGGCCGGACGTCTCAGTGACCGATTCGGCAGGCGCCCAGTCTATTTCGTCGGTGCGGTCTGCGCTTGCACCTGGGGGTTCTTCGCATTCCCCATGATGGACAGCCGCCGCGACGCGATCATCATGGCGGCGATCATCATCGGTTTGGTGTTCCACGGCACCATGTACGCGGTGCAGCCGGCGGCCATGGCGGAGATGTTCCCGACCCGGATGCGGTATTCAGGGGTATCGCTCGGCTACCAGGTCACCTCGATCGTGGCCGGTTCGCTGGCACCGATCATTGCCGTTCGCTTGCTCGACACCTACAAATCCGCGGTCCCGATTGCCTGGTACCTGGCCGCCACCGCGGCGGTGAGCGCAGTGTCCGCCGTGGCCGCTCGCGAGACCAAGGGCATCGACTTGGCGTCCATCGACCTCGCCGACGCCCAGCGACTTCGGGAAGATCCGGGCATCTCGACACGGCGGCCCGATGGACCCGAGCCGACCGAGCTTGTCGAAGACGCCGTCTAAACCTGGGATGCCCTGAACGGCGCAGAGGCGAGTTACCGCAGGTCAGCGCCATTTTGAACACCGGCCGCAATGTGGAGTCGGATGTTTGTCGATTGCCGTCGGCGGCAATGTTCCAAACGAGGTGGGCGCGTTGGCCGGCCGATGCGCTCACCCAGGTCCCGTCGGTTCAGCCCGAGAGCCGACGGGGCCGCCTGCGACTACCGGACGTGCACGTCATCCAGGAGTAGCGTGCCGCGTATGGATGGCTCGACGGGCGTGTGGATTCTCGGCGGCTACCAAAGCGATTTCGCTCGCAACCTCACCAAGGAAGGCTGCGACTTCGCGGCTCTGACCGCTGAAATCGTCGACGGCACGCTCGCCGCGGCCAAGGTGGGCGCCGATGAAATCGGGGTCGTTCACGTCGGGAATGCCTTCGGCGAGATGTTCGCCGGCCAGGGCCACCTCGGGGCGATGCCGGCAACGGTCTGCGACGAGTTGTGGGACACCCCGGCCTCACGGCATGAAGCCGCGTGCGCGTCCGGCAGCGTCGCGGCGCTGGGGGCAATGGCCGATTTGCGGTCGGGCGCTTATGACACCGCCCTGGTGGTGGGGATCGAGCTGGAGAAAACGGTGCCCGGCGACACCGCCGCCCAGCATCTCGGCGCCGCCGCATGGACCGGACACGAGGGGGGCGAAGCGCGCTACCTGTGGCCGTCGATGTTCGCCCAGATCGCCGATGAGTACGACCGGCGCTACGGCTTGGACGACGCGCACCTGCGTGCCATCGCGCGGCTCAACTTCGCCAACGCGCGGCGCAACCCTAACGCGCAGACCCGCGGCTGGACGGTCCCGGACCCCATCACCGATGACGACGCGAGCAACCCGATCACCGAAGGCCGGCTGAGACGGTTCGATTGCAGCCAGATGACCGACGGCGGCGCGGGACTGGTCCTGGCCAACGATGCCTACCTGCGTGACCACCCCGACGCCCGCCCGATCGGCCGCATCGATGGCTGGGGCCACCGCACCGTCGGGCTGGGTCTGCGCCAGAAACTCGACCGCGCCGCCGGGGACCCGTACGTGCTACCGCACGTGCGCGCCGCGGTGCTGGACGCGCTGCGCCGCGCGCACCGGACGCTCGACGACGTCGACGGGTTCGAGGTGCACGACTGCTTCACCCCCAGCGAGTACCTGGCCGTCGACCACATCGGGCTGACCGGACCGGGCGAGTCGTGGAAGGCCATCGAAAACGGCGAGATCGAGATCGGCGGCCGGCTGCCGATCAACCCCAGCGGCGGACTCATCGGCGGCGGACACCCGGTCGGAGCCTCCGGCGTGCGCATGCTCCTCGACGCCGCTAAGCAGGTCAGCGGCGCGGCCGGCGACTACCAGGTCGAGAACGCGAAAACCTTTGGCACCCTGAACTTCGGTGGCAGCACCGCCACCACCGTCAGTTTCGTTGTGAGCGCATCCGGGGGTTCATGACCATGGACGTTGAAATCGTCGGCAAGTTCCTGTCCACCCTGCCCGAAGACGACGACCACCCCTACCGGACCGGACCGTGGCGTCCACAGACCACCGAATGGAATGCCGACGACCTCACCGCGGTGGAGGGAGAAATCCCGTGCGACCTGGACGGCGTCTACCTGCGCAACACCGAAAACCCGCTGCACCCGGCGCTCAAGACCTATCACCCGTTCGACGGCGACGGCATGGTGCACGTGGTCGGCTTCCGCAATGGAAAAGCCTTCTACCGCAACCGCTTTGTCCGCACGGACGGTTTCCTGGCGGAGAACGAGGCCGGCGCGCCGCTGTGGCCGGGGCTGGCCGAACCGGTGCAACTGGCTCAGCGGGAAGACGGCTGGGGTGCGCGGACGCGGATGAAGGACGCGTCGAGCACCGACGTGATCGTGCACCGCGGTGTCGCGCTGACCAGCTTCTACCAGTGCGGCGATCTGTACCGGGTCGACCCGTACTCGGCCAACACGCTGGGGAAGGAAACCTGGAACGGCGGCTTCCCCGTCGGCTGGGGCGTATCGGCGCATCCCAAGGTGGACAACAGAACCGGCGAGCTGCTGTTCTTCAACTACAGCAAGCAGGAGCCGTACATGCGTTACGGCGTGGTCGACGAGAGCAACGACCTGGCCCACTACGTCGACATCCCGCTGCCGGGGCCGCGGCTGCCGCACGACATGGCGTTCACCGAAAACTACGTGATCCTCAACGATTTCCCGTTGTTCTGGGATCCGAGGCTGCTCGAGCACGATGTGCATCTGCCGCGTTTCTACCCCGACATTCCGTCGCGCTTCGCGGTGTTGCCGCGCCGGGGCTCGACCGTCGACATCCGCTGGTTCGAGGCGGAGCCGACTTTCGTGCTGCACTTCGTCAACGCCTACGAGGATGGCGACGAGATCGTGCTCGACGGCTTCTTCGAAGGGGACCCGCAGCCGCTGGACACCGGGGGAACCAAGTGGGAGAAGCTCTTTCGCTTCCTGGCGCTGGATCGCCTGCAAACCCGACTGCACCGGTGGCGATTCAACCTGGTCACCGGCGCGGTGAAGGAAGAGCGGCTGTCGGAATCGATCACCGAGTTCGGCACCATCAACGCCGACTACGCCGCGGGCAGCTACCGGTACACCTATGCCGCCACCGGCAAACCGGGCTGGTTCTTGTTCGACGGTCTGGTCAAACACGACCTGCTCACCGGGAACCAGGAGGGCATCTCCTTCGGCGACGGCGTCTACGGCAGTGAGACCGCGATGGCGCCACGGGTCGGCGCCACAGGTGAAGACGACGGCTACCTGGTCACCCTGACCACCGACATCAACGCGGACGCCTCGTACTGCGTCGTTTTCGACGCCGCCCGGATCGCTGACGGCCCGGTGTGCAAACTCCAACTGCCAGAACGTATTTCCAGTGGCACGCATTCGACGTGGGCGCCGGGCGGCCAGCTGCGCCGCTGGCATACCGCGGAGTCGGCGGCGAGCGCCATCGGGCTGTGAGTGTCACCGAACCGAATCGGAGTAGCAGTGGGAAATAAGAGACGGCATTGGACAACGCACTGGCCCGCGCAGTTAGCGTCGATCGGCGGCATCCGGTTTGCTCGCCGCTCGTCGAATTTCGAAGAAACGGTGCGGTTTTACCGTGAGCTGGTGGGGCTGCCGCTCTATGAAACGTTCGAGGCCAGCTACGGCAGCAATGGGGCGATATTCGGCCTGCCCAGCTGGAACCTGACGCTGGAAATCGTTGAGTCGGTCGAGCCTGTCGGATTGGACCACCACGAACACCTGTGCCTGTACTTCCCCGACAAGCAGGCACAGCAAGCCGCGATCGCGCGCCTTCAGGCGGCGGGCGTGGCACCCGTTGAGCAGCACCCGTATTGGGAAGCGACGGGTGCGGTCACCTATCGCGACCCGGACGGCCGCGAAGTCGTGTTCGCACCCTTTGTGTTCGGCGTCAACGAGCCCGAGGGCGGTGCCACGTCGGGTAAGCACCAGTTCCCGTGGCGGTGATACCTCACCGGTGGCACCGACCGGAAGCCAGGGCCGCGATCACTGCTGTGACCGAACTTGCCACCGCACACACGGCGGCGACCGCACCAACATAGAACCCGTATTCGGCCGACACCTGCGGGTTGACGTTAAGCTTGTAGTACCACACCGTAAGCGCCACGATGAGCAGCGAAATGACCAGCGCGGCAAAGGAAGCGAGCTTCGCCGACAGGCCGCGACCCGCCATCGCCCCAGCCACCATCAGCGTCGAGGACAGCAAAACGATGAGCTGGCCGGCACCGAATCCCCTCGGTAGTTCCAGGTTGCCGTGGGCGCCTCCGATGGCGTTGGCCCAGCCCCCGCCGTGAACCGCCGTCGTCAGCCACGGCATCCAGGCGCTGGCAGAAACGAGCAAGGCGAAAAACGCCACCAGCCAACCAGGGCGCAGCCGGCGAATCATGGCTGCGAGACTAGCCGACTCGGACCCGGGCCTGTGTGACCGGCTACGCCGCGCTTGCGATCGTCACGTCTGCAGCGAAGACAGGTTGAAGATGACACCCGTCGGGTCGGTGGCCGCGGCCAACCGACCGTAGGGGGTGTCCTCGGCCGCCCGCAACACGGTGCCGCCGTTGTCGGCGATCACCCCCAGGGTCTTGTCGACATCCTCGGCGCCGAAGTAGATCGTCCAATTCGACGGGACACCGTCCGGCAGGAAGCCGGCGCCGTCCATCACGCCGAGCAATTGTTGGTCGCCGAACCACGCTGTGGTGTAACGGAACGCGTCGGTGTCAGCAACCGACTCGGTCCGCCATCCGAGAACCTCGCGGTAAAAGTCGATCGCGGCGCCGTAGTCGCGGGTGGTCAGCTGGTGCCACACCGGGGAGCCGGCCTCCCCGATCACCTCGAAGCCGCGGTGCTCCAACGGCTGCCACAGCCCGAAGAACGCGCCCGACGGATCGGTCGCGACGCCCATGTGGCCAATGGCCGGTATTTCCATCGGCCCCATGCACGCCGAGCCACCCGCCGCGGTCACCGCGGACATGGTCGCGTTGATGTCGGCGGTGTGGAAGTAGGTGGCCCAGTTGTCCGGGGACTGAAACTCGGGCCGGTTGGCCATCAGGCCGGCGACGCGGTGGCCGTCCTTGGCGGCATTGATGTATCCGCCGTACTCGGGTCCGGCGGACTCGAACGTCCAGCCGAATACCGTGCCGTAGAAGTCCTGGGCACGGTCGACGTCTGACGTCGTCAAATCGATCCAGCAGGGAGCGCCCAGGGGCGCGCTATCACGGACGGGCACGATGGCCTCCTCCTAATGTGTCGTGGTGTCTTGACCCCACCAACGGGGTTCACACATATCGACTACCGCCAAACCAGAAAATCATCGGCCCGTGCGATCAGCGATGGAGGCCACCATCTCCATTCGTCCGCGGGTCGGGGGCGGTGAACACCCTGACGAAGTTCTGCAGCGATTCCCTGATGTCGGTTCGCAGCGCGGCGGCAACGATCATGCCGATCGGCCCGAACAGCGCGGGACCGCCGAGGTGCACGTCGAAGCCGACGACCGAGCCATCGTCCTTGGGTTGAACTTTGGCCATCAGCTTGACCTTGACACCGCCGACGCCGTCGCCGTCGAGCGTCATGCCTTGCGGTGGCTTGTACCGCACCACCGTCCATTTGATCCGGTTGTACATGCCCTTGACCTCGACGATCGACTCGACGACGGTGCCCTTCTCGATGTCGTCGGGCAACTTGCTGCGCCACACCTTGTGGATGGTCAGCCATTCCTTGTACCGGGACAGGTCGGAGGCATGTTTCCAGGCCACCTCGGGCGCCAAGGGTACGTCGATGGATCCGGAAAGTTTCGCCATGCGCTCAGTTCTGCTGGTCGCCCTTGGCCTCTGAGCCGGCGACCTTCTTTGCCTCTTCCTGCACCTTGTGGATGGTGTCGGAGTACTTGCCCTGCGTCTTGTCGTCGACGAACTCGCCGGCCTTGTCGATTGCCATCTCGACCTTGTCGGCGTTCTGCGACAACAGGTCCTTTGCCTTATCAAGTAATCCCATCTTCGCGTCCCTTCCCCGAGGATTCCCCGGAATCCTACTTGGCGGCTATCACCGGCTCGCGCCACAACCGCGGCCGCACGCCCAGAATCCTCGCCCGCAGCCACCACGTTGCCTCGATCGCCGCAGCGCCCAGCACACCGATGCCCAGCGCGGTCGAGGTCACCGCCACATTCGACGGGTCGAGCAGGAACTTCTTCTGAGCCAGGGGGATGCTGAAAATCACCACGTAGGCCAGGGCTGAGAAAACTACCAGCGCCACCCGCCACCACTGATATGGGCGCGCCACCACCGCGAGCACCCATAGCGCGGTCATCAGCAACGTGATCAACGCGGCGGTCGACGCTTGATCCTGTTGCTCGAACGTGGCGTGGCGGCCGTGGTAGGCCACCAGGTACGAGGCAAACGAGGCGACACCGACGATGAGTCCGGACGGCAGCGCAGACGTCAGCACCCGCCGCACGAAGCCGGGGTTAGCGCGTTCGTTGTTGGGTGCCAGCGACAGGATGAACGACGGGATGCCGATGGTGAACCACGCCGCGATGGTGACGTGGATGGGCTGGAACGGGTACAACAGAGGATCGACCCCGAGAGGCTTGGCGAATAGGCATTCGATGCCCACAAACAGTGCCAGGAGCACCGAGTACACCGTCTTGGTCAGGAAGAGGTTGGCGACCCGCTCGATGTTGCCGATCACCCGTCGGCCCTCGCCGACGACATACGGCAGTGTGGCGAACCTGTTGTCCAGCAGGATGATCTGCGCCACGGCGCGCGACGCCGGGCTGCCCGCACCCATCGCGACACCGATATCAGCATCCTTGAGGGCCAGCACATCGTTGACGCCGTCGCCGGTCATCGCCACCGTGTGGCCGTGCGATTGCAGGGCGTGCACGATGGCGCGTTTCTGGTCGGGCCGCACCCGGCCGAAGGTGGTGTAGTTGTCCAGCGTGTTGGCCAGTTCCTTTGCGTCCGTTGGCAGTTGGCGCGCATCCATCGTGTCGCCGCTCAGCCCGAGCTTGCCGGCGACGGCGCCGACCGACACCGCGTTGTCGCCGGAGACCACCTTGACCGAAACATCTTGGGCCGCAAAATAGTCCAGTGTCTCGCGCGCGTCGGGGCGCACCTTCTGCTCGAGTACCACCAGCGCGACTGGGGTGACCCGACCCGGCGCATCCGGATGATCCACCGCCACCTCACCGGAACCCAACAGCAGAACCCGCAACCCTTGGGCCCCGATCTTCTCCGCCCGTTCGGCGACCGCCGACGCCGGATCCAGCAGCACGTCGGGCGCGCCGATCACCCAGTTGCCGTGATCGCCGAAGGACACGCCGCTCCACTTGGTGGCCGACTTGAAAGGCGCGGTGGCGGTCGCGATCCAGCCGGGTGGCCGGTCATAGGTTTCGGCGATCGCCAGCATGCTGGCATTGGGTCGGGCGTCGGCCGCGGCCAGCGAGGCGAGCACGTCGGCGACGGGTGCGGATTGCCCGGCCAGGTCCTCGACCTCGGAAACACGCATACCGCTTTCGGTCAACGTGCCGGTCTTGTCGGCACAAACCACGTCGACCCGCGCCAGCCCCTCGATGGCGGGCAGTTCCTGCACCAGGCATTGGCGTTGACCCAGCCGGATGACCCCGACCGCGAAAGCGACCGACGTCAGCAGGACCAGGCCTTCGGGCACCATGGGCACCAGCGCACCGACCGTCCGCAGTACGGACTGCCGCCATCCCGCGTGCGTGGTGAAAAACTGCGTGTAGATGGTCAGCAGACCCGCCGGTACCAATAGGTAGGTGACGAGCTGCAGAATCCGGTTAATCCCGTTGCGCAGTTCGGATTTCACCAGCGTGAACTTGCTCGCCTCTTCGGCGAGCCGGGCGGCGTACGCCTCCGGGCCGACCTTGGTGGCGCGATAGGCGCCGATGCCGGCGACGACGAAGCTGCCCGACATCACCGCGTCACCAGGGTCCTTGTTGACCGGGTCCGCCTCGCCGGTCAGCAACGACTCATCGACCTCGAGACCCTTTTCTTCGATGACTTCGCCGTCGACGACGACCTGATCCCCGGGGCCGAGCTCGATGATGTCGTCGAGAACGACCTCGCTTGGCATGAGCGTGCGAGTCCCGGACTGCCTGCGCACCAGCGGTTTCGCCTGCCCGACGATCGCGAGTTTGTCCAGCGTCTGCTTGGCCCGGATCTCCTGGACCATGCCGATGACGCTGTTGGCGATGATGAGCAGGCCGAACAACCCGTTGATCACCGAGCCCGTCGCCAGCACGATCACCAGCAACACGCCCAGGATCGCGTTGATCCGGGTGAAGACGTTGGCCCGAGCGATCGCCGCGACGCTGCGGGTGGCGCGTTCCGGAAGGGCGTTGCTCTTGCCCTCGGCGACCCGCTGTGCCACCTCCGCGTCGGTCAGGCCAAGGGTGTGAGCAAGCGTCATCGGGTGAAGGTTCCCAGCTTGTCCGTGTCGAAGTACTCCAGGTTCAAGGTGTTGCCGGAGAAGACCGCCTTCGAAATCGTTCCGGGCGGCGCATTTTCGCTTGTCAACGGGAAGGTGAACGTGTCGCCGTCCCAGTGCGCCAGAGTGAACGTCTGGTTTTTCGGGCCCAGCGCCAGCTGCAGCGCACCGTCACGTTCGGTCACGATGGCCGGATCCCAATAGTCGTTGGCGTACACGCCGGCATAGTCACTCAGCGGTCTGGCCGGCGCAGGGTTGGCCGGCGGCTGCGTGCCGACCAGCGAGCCCTCCGGGTCGTTGATCCAGCCGATCGCCTGCTTGTACAGGCTGGCCCAGTTTTCGCGAATCTGACCGTACTGCAGCAGATCCATGAATTCGGCGGTCAACGTCTCCGGCACGCCGATGGGTGCGGCGTTGGTCAGTGCGATGATGGCCACGTCCTCGGACGGCAGCACTACGAAATTCGTCGCAGCCCCCAAAGAAAAGGCGCCGGAATGACTGTACGCGGTGCGCCCCGATGAGGTCACCGACACGTTGAAACCGTAACCGTAGAAGCCAGAACGCGCCTTCGGCGTCTTCGCGGGAACCGAGATCATCTGCGCGGTGATCGCGGGCAACAAGGCTTGCGGTGACGCGATGCGCTGGCCGTTGTAAGTTCCGTTGCCCAGCAACATGATTAGCCAGCGCGCCATGTCGCTGACCGACGAACTTACCCCGCCGGCGGCGGACTGAGGATCCGGATCGCGTTGGAACCGCGGCTCCCAGTTGTCTCCAACTTTGACGTGGTTGACCGCGTGGTTCGGTCTGGCCACGAAGTCAGCGAATCGCGAACTCGTGGCCGCCATCCCAAGCGGGCGGTACAGCACCTCGTCGGACAGGTCCTCCCACGGTTTGCCGGCTGCGGCCGCGACCGCCTCGGCGGCGGCGGTCACTCCGAAGTTGGTGTAGGCGTAGCTGATTCGAAAGGGCGCCAGCGGCAAGTACTTCAGCCGTTCGAGTGATTGCCGGCGGTCGTAGCCCAGATCCTCCAGTTTGTCACCCGCGTGGTCCGGCAGCCCGGAGCGGTGCGAATACAGGTCGGCGATGGTCAGATGCCCGGTGACATAGGGATCGTTCAGCGCGAACCACGGCAGCTTGGAGACCATGGGCGTTTCCCAGGTGACGACGTTGTCGCTGACCTCGTGCGCGACGACCGTCGCACCCACCGATTTCGACACCGAAGCCAATTGGAAGACGGTGTTGGCGTTGACCTTGTTGTCTTGTCCGCCGCCTTTGGTTGCATCCTTGACCCCGAAACCCTTGGCATATAACGTCTTTCCGCCATGGACGATGGCGACGGCCATTCCCGGGATGGCGGTCCTTTTCATCAGGTCGCCGACCAGGCCGTCGACCCTTGCGATGGCGTCGTCGATGCGACCGGCGGGGATCTGTAGACCCGAGACCTCGTTGGGCGGTGCGTCAGACAGCGCGGGCGACGGGCTGGATACCGGTTGGGCGGGCCCACATCCCGTCACCGCAAGCAAGACCACCACGACAGCGACCGTTGCCGCTCGTTTCGTCATTGCCGCACTTTAGCCGCAGCAGCCGGGGAATCAGAGCCGCCACCACGGATTGAATCCGCGAGGCGCGCCGGGATCAATGCGTTGACCGGGCGTGGGTACGGCCACCTGGACGTGCTCGGGCTCGGCCGCCTTGAGCAGGCGCTCGACCGGCTCGGCCCACGGGTGGGGGGCCAGGCGGAAGGTGCCCCAGTGGATCGGCACCAGCAGTCCCTTCCCCGAATCGGTGACGTCCAGATGCGCCCGAACCGCCTCTTCGGGATTCATGTGGATGTCCGGCCATGCCGTGTTGTAGGCACCGATCGGCAGCAGGGTCAGGTCGAACGGTCCGTGGTCGGCGCCGATCTGCGTGAAGCTCTTGGTGTAGCCGGTGTCGCCGCCGAAATACGCGCGATGGGTCGGACCGATGAACGCCCACGACGCCCACAGCGTGGTATTGCGCTCCATGAAGCGCCCCGAAAAGTGCCGCGCCGGCATGCAAATCACCGTGAGCTGGTCGACCTGAGCGGCTTGATGCCAGTCGAGTTCGACGATGCGGTGCTCGGGAATTCCCCACGCGCGCAGGTGGGCTCCGACGCCAAGCGGCACGAAGAACGGGGCCCGCTGGGTGTGGGCCAACGCGATGATGGTGTCGAGATCGAGGTGGTCGTAATGGTCATGACTGATGACCACCGCATCGACGGCCGGCAGTCCCTCCAGTTGGACCGGCGGCGGATGCAGCCGCTGGGGTCCGACGGTGTCCGACGGCGAGCACCGGTTACTCCACACCGGATCGGTGAGCACCCGGTAGCCGTCGATTTCGATCAGCGCGGTCGAGTGGCCGAACCAGCTGACGGCGAGCCGGCCGGGGTCACCGTCGAAGACTTCGGGCGCCGCCAACGGAATCGGTGCGGCCGGCCGGCTCCCGCCACGGTTACCCACTAGCTCCCACACGATGAGACGCCACTGCTCGCGGTCCATCTTGTAGATCGAGGCGGGGTCGAGGTTGACGAATGCGCCGTCAGAGTAGTTCGGCGACCGTTCGGCCACCGCCCGGATCGCAGCGGGGGAAGCCCCGAGGGCGGCCGGCGAGCCGTACAGCGCGCGCAGCAACCAACTACCTGCCGCCAGCGAGGCTGTGCCGGCGGCCAGTCGTAGCGCCCCCCGCAGCATGACCGTCAGGCCCCTTGGAACTTCGGCGGCCGCTTCTCCACCCGGGCGATCTGCGCCTCGATGACGTCCTGGCTGGCCCAGGCCTTGTCGAACAGCTCCCTGTGCTCCGGCCACGGCTCCTCCCAGGAGCCATCGTCGTTGAGCACCCGCTTGGCGTGCTGTATCGCCAGCGGCGCCAGGCCGGCGATCTCGGCGGCCCAGGCCTGGGCGTCGGCCAGTGTCCCGATCCGGTTGGCCATGCCGGTCTGCAGCGCCACCTCGGCCGTCAGCTTCTCCGCGGTCAGCAGCATCGCGCGGGCCCGTCCGTGACCGACCAGCGAAGACAGTCGGCGGATGCTCCAGTTATCAAGGGCGAGGCCGTATTTCGAAGTCGGAAATTGGAAGAACGCGTCCGGTCCGACCACCCGCAGATCGCATCGCATGGCCAGTTGCAGGCCGGCGCCGATGGCGGGGCCGTTGATAAAGCCGATCACCGGTATGAGCGCCTGGTCCATGACCTTGTGCAGCTCGATGAGCCGATCCGGATAGTCGGCGGCGAACGCATCTCCGCTCAAGTCCGCGCCGGCGCAGAACACCGTGCCCTGGCCGGTCAACACAATGGCGCGGACGGTCTCCGGGGAGGCTTTCTGCATGGCCTCTCGCAGCTCGTCGACGAGCTGGGAATTGAGGGCGTTGCGGCGTTCGGGGCGCTGCAGCTCAATCGTCATGACGGCTTCGGCCTGGGTGATACCGATCATGGGGGCCAGCCTATATAGCCTCGTCGCGTGACTCGTATCACGACCGAACAACTGCGGGACGCGGTGCTCGACGACGGCTCCTTCGTCAGCTGGGACAGCGATCCGCTGGCGGTGCCGATGTCGGAGTCCTACGAGCGGGACCTGGCCGGGGCCCGAGCCGCCACCGGGCGGAACGAAGCGGTGCTGACCGGCGAGGGGCGCATGTTCAGGCGCCGGGTGGCGGTGGTGGTGTGCGAATTCGACTTCCTCGGCGGCTCGATCGGGGTGGCCGCGGCGGAAAGGATCACCGCCGCCGTAGAGCGCGCGACGGCCGAGCGGCTGCCGTTGCTGGCCTCGCCGAGTTCCGGTGGCACCCGCATGCAGGAGGGCACCGTTGCGTTTCTGCAGATGGTGAAGATCGCCGCGGCGGTCAGGCTCCACAAGCAGGCGCACCTGCCCTACCTGGTCTATTTGCGCAACCCGACCACCGGCGGGGTGTTCGCGTCGTGGGGCTCGCTGGGTCACATAACCGTCGCCGAACCCGGCGCTCTGATCGGCTTCCTCGGGCCCCGGGTGTACCAGCTGCTGTACGGCGAACCATTCCCGGAGGGCATTCAAACCGCCGAGAACCTGCAGCGGCGCGGGGTGATCGACGGCGTCGTTGCGCTTGACGAGCTACGGGGGACGTTCGACCGCGCGCTGAGGGTGATTGCCGACCGTCCCGAGCCACTGCCGGATCCGCGGCCACCCGAACCGACGCCCGACGTGCCGGCATGGGACTCAGTGCTGGCGTCGCGACGGCCGGACCGGCCGGGCGTCGGAGACCTGCTGCGACACGGCGCCACCGACCTCGTGCTGCTGTCCGGGACGGGTCAAGGCGAAGCGGCGACCACGCTGTTGGCGCTGGCCCGATTCAACGGACAGCCCGCGGTGGTCCTCGGACAGCAGCGTGTCACGGGCGGCTTGGAAGTCCGGGTGGGGCCCGCATCGCTGCGCGAGGCCCGGCGCGGCATGGCGCTGGCCGCCGAGTTGCGCCTGCCACTGGTGCTGGTGATCGACACCGCCGGGCCGGCGTTGTCGGCCGAAGCCGAGGAGGGCGGGCTGGCCGGTCAGATCGCCCAGTGCCTGGCCGAGCTCGTGACGCTGGAAACCCCGACGGTGTCGGTGCTGCTCGGCCAGGGCAGCGGCGGGCCGGCGCTGGCGATGGTCCCGGCCGACCGCGTGCTGGCCGCGCTGCACGGCTGGCTGGCGCCGCTGCCGCCGGAGGGCGCCAGCGCGATCGTCTTCCGCGACACCGCCCATGCGGCCGAACTCGCTGCGGCCCAAGGCATTCGGTCGGCGGACCTGCTGGCGTCCGGGATCGTCGACGCCATTGTGCCCGAGCTTCCCGACGCGGCGGACGAGCCCGTCGAGTTCTCCCAACGACTGTCGCGCGCGATAGCAGCCGAAGTACAGGCGCTGCGCGGCATTCCGGCGGCCGAACGGCTGGCCGCGCGCTTGCGGCGCTACCGCCGCATCGGATTGCCCCGCGACACATAAATTAGGTACACGACACGCCGCGGCGCGGAACCGTGGTTTATATCTCGGGAAAACCGGCCAGCCAGCCACGGCGTCCTATGGCCATGCACAAAGTATTTGTCGGCAGCGAAGCTCTACGCGGCGGGAAATTGAGCCGCTATCAATTGCGCACCGAATTCCGCGCCATCTACCCGGACATCTACGTGCCGCACTGGACAGCACCCTCGCTGCGGATGCGTTCAGAAGCGGCCTGGCTGTGGTCAGGTCGACGCGGCATACTGGCCGGGCTCGCCGCAGCGGCATTGCACGGTTCGAATTGGATCGATGATGACGAGCCCGTCGAACTGATCTGGCGTAACCAGCATTCGCCTGACGGAGTCATCACCCGCAATCAACGCTTCGCGGATGACGAGGTCACCCGCGTCGCAAGGCTTCCGGTGACCACGCCCGCTCGCACGGCATTCGACCTAGGGCGGCTACTACGTACCGGCGAGGCCATGGCACGGCTCGACGCCTTGATGCGGGCCAAGCCGTTCTCCATCGAGGACGTGTTGCTACTCACCAAGCGACACCCCGGCGCCCGGGGCGTGCGGCAACTCAGGGCGATACTGCCGCGGATCGATTCGGGTGCGGCGTCGCCCAAGGAGACCTGGCTGCGACTGCTTCTGATCGACGCGGGACTGCCGGCCCCGGAAACCCAGATCCCGGTGCAGGAAAACTGGCGATTGGTTGGCGTACTCGACATCGGATGGGAAAAGTACAAAGTGGCCGCGGAGTACGACGGCGACCAACACCGGACCAGTCGGCGCCAGTACGTGCGGGACATGCGCCGGCTCAAGGCGCTCGAAGGACTGGGCTGGATTGTCAACCGGGTGATAGCCGAGGACAAGCCCGACGACGTCGTGCGAAGGGTCCGCCAGGCTTTGCGCCGTCGGGGCTACCGCGACACATAAACTACCCACACGACACGCCGCTGCGAGTGTGCGTGGTTTATGTCTCGGTGAGATACCGCTGGATCGTCGGGCCGAGCCACTCGACGATCTCGTCGCGGGTCATCGCGACCACGGGCGGCAGCCGTAACACGAAGCGGCACAACGCCATACCCAGGATCTGGGTGGCGATCAGCCCCGCCCGCACCGCGGATTCTTCGGCAGGCACCAGCGTCGCAACCAGCGGCTGCAGCTGCGCTCCGAAAATCTCCTGCATCCGTTGCGCGGCTTCGCCGTTGGTGGCGCTGGACCGCAGCAGGATCACCATCGCCTCGTCGCCCTCCCAGCGTTCGAGAAAGTGCCGAACCAGCGACCGCCCGACCTGCTTCGGGTCGGTCGTCGCGAGATCGGGAAACCTCAGGTCGAACTCCGCCGCGGCGGCGAACAGCTTGTCCTTGCTGCCGTAGTACCGCATCACCATCGCGGGATCCACCCCGGCATCGGCGGCGATCGCCCGAATGGTGGCGGCCTGGAAACCCGCCGCGCCGAACCGCTCGCGGGCCGCCGCCAGGATCGTGGCCTTGGTTTGTTCCGACGATCTCCTCATGTCAACAATTGTAGGCCAACAAGTGTTGACATTGGAACACCGACGCGCCAGCATGGAGCTATGCCAACAAGCGTTGACTAATCTGCACAGAGAGGAGCACCCCATGAACGACACCGACGTCCTGGTGGTAGGCGCCGGTCCCACCGGCCTCGCCCTGGGCGCTTCCCTGATTGCCCGCGGGGTCCGCGCGGTCCTGGTGGACGCGCTGGCCGAGGGCCAGAACACCACCCGCGCGGCCGTGGTGAACGCTCGCACGCTGGAGGTGCTCGAAGACCTCGACGTGGCCAGGCGGATGGTCAAAGCGGGTCTGATCGCGCCGCGGTTCACAATGCGGGAGGGCCGACACGTACTCATCTCCGTCGACTTCAGCAAGCTGCCGACGAAATATCCGTACAGCTTGATGCTCTCCCAAGCCGACACCGAACGGCTGCTGCTGGAGCGACTGCACGAACTGGGCGGTGAGGTGATTCGCCCCAAGACGCTCAGCCGCCTCACCCAGGACGCGGACGGCGTCACGGCCACCTTCGACGATGGCGAGACCATCCGGGCCAGGTATCTCGTCGGGGCCGATGGCATCCGGAGCGTGGTCCGCGAGCAGGCCGGAATCGGCTTTGCGGGAAGCGAATTCGCCGAATCCTTCGCACTCGCCGACGTGCGACTGGCCGGCGCCGCACCCCGCGACGAGGTGATCCTGTTCTACGCTGCGGAAGGCCTGAACGTGCTGGCGCCGCTGCCCGGCGACATCTTCCGCATCGTCGCACCGGCCGCGAACGCACCGAAGGCGCCATCGGCGGAATTCGTGCAGGCGTTGCTGGACAGCCGCGGGTTCGGACCCGGCGAGTCGGTGGTCACCGACCTGGTATGGGGGACACGGTTCCACATCCACCACCGCGTCGCCGACAGCTACCGTGCGGGCCGTCTGCTCTTGGCCGGCGACGCCGCCCGTGTGCACAGCCCTGCCGGCGGCCAGGGCATGAATCTCGGTATCCTCGACGCGATCTCACTGGCGGGCGCGCTCACCGAAGTCGTGCACGGTGGCCCCGACACCGCGTTAGACGCCTATGCCACCGTCCAGCGCCGATATGCCGAGCAGGTGCTGACACTGACCGGACGGCTGACCCGGATGGCGACCCTACCGCGCCCGTTGCGCCCGATCCGCAATTCGGCAACGCGCCTGGCCGCACGCGTTCCCGCGGTGCGGCGGCAGCTGGCGATCCAGTTGAGCGGCCTGGGACGCCGGTGACCGAAGAGCCCGCGAGTAGACGCAGAATCGCACCAAATCCGCATTTTTGGTGCGATTTTGTGTCTGCTCGCGCATGGCCGAATCTCCCCGCGACCCGGCGGTGATCCTCCCACCGCCACAGCCGACAATCCGGCAGTATGGGGGGCATGGACACTGGTGCGACCTCACCTCGCGTCTTGGTCGTTGACGACGACTCCGACGTGCTCGCCTCGCTCGAACGCGGCCTGCGCCTGTCCGGATTCGAGGTGTCGACGGCGGTCGACGGCGCCGAGGCCTTGCGCAGCGCCACCGAGACGCGGCCGGATGCGATCGTGCTCGACATCAACATGCCCGTGCTGGACGGCGTCAGCGTCGTGACGGCGCTGAGAGCCATGGACAACGACGTCCCGGTCTGCGTGCTCAGTGCGCGGAGCTCGGTCGATGACCGGGTCGCGGGCCTCGAGGCCGGTGCCGACGACTACCTGGTCAAACCGTTCGTGCTGGCCGAGCTGGTCGCGCGGGTGAAGGCGCTGCTGCGCCGCCGCGGCGCCACCGCCACGTCCTCCTCGGAAACCATCACGGTGGGCCCGCTGGAAGTGGACATCCCCGGGCGGCGCGCGAGGGTCAACGGCGTCGACGTCGACCTGACCAAGCGGGAGTTCGACCTACTGGCCGTGCTGGCCGAACACAAGACCGCGGTGCTGTCCCGCGCGCAGCTGCTGGAGCTGGTGTGGGGGTATGACTTCGCCGCCGACACCAACGTCGTCGACGTGTTTATCGGGTACCTGCGTCGCAAGCTGGAGGCGAACGGCGGCCCGAGGTTGCTGCATACCGTGCGCGGAGTCGGGTTCGTGCTGCGAATGCAGTAACCATGCAGTAACGGATTGAAGCAGTCATGAATATTTTGTCGCGGATTTTCGCCCGCACGCCATCGCTGCGGACGCGGGTGGTGGTCGCGACTGCCATCGGTGCCGCGATTCCGGTGCTCATCGTCGGTGCCGTGGTGTGGGTCGGGATCACCAACGACCGCAAGGAACGGCTGGACCGCCGGCTCGACGAGACCGCGGGTTTCGCGATCCCCTTCCTGCCGCGCGGCCTTGACGAAACCCCGCGCTCCCCCAACGACCGGGACGTCATCATGACGATCCGCCGCGGCGACCAGGTCAAATCGAATTCCGACGTCACCCTGCCCAAGCTGCACGTCGGTTACGCCGATACCTACGTCAACGGGGTGCGCTACCGAGTCCGGACGGTGGAGATTCCCGGGCCGGAGCCGACGTCGCTGGCCGTCGGCGCTACTTACGACACCACCATCGCCGAGACCAACAACCTGCACCGCCGGGTGATGTTGATCTGCGGATTCGCCATCGGCGCGGCGGCTGTGTTCGCCTGGCTGCTGGCCGCGTTCGCGGTCCGCCCGTTCAAACAGCTCGCTCAGCAGACCCGATTGATCGACGCGGGAGACGCGGCGCCCCGGGTTGAAGTGCACGGCGCCAGTGAAGCCGTTGAGATCGCCGAGGCGATGAGGGGCATGCTGCAGCGCATCTGGGACGAGCAGAACCGGACCAAAGAGGCGCTCGCTTCGGCCCGTGACTTCGCGGCGGTGTCCTCCCACGAGCTGCGCACACCGCTGACGGCGATGCGCACCAACCTCGAGGTGCTGTCCACCCTGGACATGCCCGACGACCAGCGCAAAGAAGTGCTCAACGACGTCATCCGCACTCAGTCGCGAATAGAGGCCACCCTGACCGCCCTGGAGCGGTTGGCCCAGGGCGAGCTGTCGACGTCTGACGATCACGTGCCGGTCGACATCACGGACCTGCTCGACCGAGCCGCGCACGACGCGACCCGGATCTATCCCGACCTCGATGTCTCGCTGGTGCCGTCGCCAACCTGCATCATCGTGGGATTGCCGGCCGGGTTGCGCCTCGCCGTCGACAACGCCATCGCCAACGCCGTCAAACATGGCGGCGCCACGCGCGCGCAGCTGTCGGCGGTCAGCTCGCGAGCCGGAGTGGAAATAGCCATCGACGACAACGGCAGCGGGCTGCCCGAAGATGAGCGCCACGTCGTGTTCGAGCGGTTCTCCCGCGGGTCGACGGCCTCGCATTCGGGGTCGGGCCTTGGCCTGGCGTTGGTGGCCCAGCAGGCCCGGCTGCACGGCGGGACGGCTTCGCTGGAAGACAGCCCGCTGGGCGGCGCGCGGCTGGTGTTGCGCCTTCCCGGTCCCAGCTAGCGCGCGAGATACCGCCCGTCACTTGCAGCGCCCAACGTCGACTTGTTGGGTGAAATCCCGTCGTTTTGGCCCAACAACTCGGCGTTCGGCTGCCCGTCACTTCCTCGAGCTTTTGCGCCACGCGGTGAAAAGGGCCCGCGCGGCAGATTCCTCGTCCTTGAACCACACCTGGGCGACGGTGGTGTCGTACGCCGGATCGTCGGGGGTGTAGTAAAGCCGGGTGTCCGAGCGGCCCTTCACCAGCCATCCCGCCGGTCCCCCGCCATCCGGGGTGGCGCGGGCGGAGCCGAAGCCGTAGGGCGCATACGGCAACACGGGCATGTTCGTAGTCGGCGACTCCTGGGCTGCCGGAGCCTTCTTCGCCGGTCGCGCCCCGGGGGGCGGAACCTTCTTCGCCGGCCGCGCCCCGGGGGGTGGAGCCTTCTTCGCCGGCCGCGCCCCGGGGGGTGGAGCCTTCTTCGCCGGCCGCGCCGCTGGGGGTGGAACATACTTCGCCGGAATCAGCCGGGATGTTGGACCTTTCTTCGGCGGCACCCTCTTCGCCGCCGGAGCCTTCCTCGGCGGCACCTTTCTCGGGGGCGGAACCTTCCTCGGCGGCACCTTTTTCGCGGGCGCGGCCCTCCCAGCCCGCAACCTCTTGAGGAACGGAATCTTGGTCGTCGGCGCATCTTCCGCGGCCGGCTGGTGCACCGTCGGCGGCTCGTTGGTAAT
>Ga0318575_10000015_pt1 | contig 24140 bp, 20 predicted proteins | sample GRESIP089b5f23_FD_203671 | JGI IMG/M metagenome (GOLD analysis project Ga0318575, IMG submission 203671) | Tropical soil microbial communities from Luquillo Experimental Forest, Puerto Rico - GRE.SIPMG.089b5f23 | ecosystem: Environmental > Terrestrial > Soil > Tropical forest > Bulk soil... | reverse complement strand
TCTTTACGCTATAAATTCAGGAGCTGCCTACGAAGCATCCACGAGGGCTAGCAGCACTTTTACCTCTTAGCGATTTTCCAACCGGTTGTAATCCAGCAACCCGGCACCGACCGGGTCCTGGCGCAGATGGTCGTCCTGCAGGGCGTCGCTGAAGGCCCAGAAGCGCGCATCGCCGCGGCGCACGGCAAAGCGGCTGGCGAAGGCGGCGTAGTCCTTCTCCGTGGTCAGGCGGCCGAGTTGGCGCGTGAAGGCCTCAACCTGGGCGTGGTCCACCGCGTACAGCGCATTGGGGTAGGAGCCGATCAGGCCGTTGACCACGGTCAGCGTGTTTTCCACCGGCAGCAGGGCACGCTTCTCCGACAGCAGCTGCGACACATTGGCGTGCCCCGTGTTGCGCAGCAGGGTGAAGTAGCGCGGCGCGTGGCCGGCCTGGTCCACGCGCAGGTAGCTCAGCTCGGGCAGCCAGTCCAGGTTGCGGCCCTTGCTCTGCGCCAGGTGCTGCAGGTCGCGGCGCAGGGCGGCGTCGGGCACGTTGGCGATGTCATAGCGCGTCTCCAGCACCGGCGCCAGGTGGTTCTTGAGCAAACCGTACAGCTCGCGCTGGGGCTGCGCGGTGTGGAACGGGATGTGGGTGTCGGGCAGGGACTGCGACTGCGCGCTCTGCAGGAAAATCCTGGCCTGGGCCGAGGCGCCGCGGTACCAATGGTTGTGCAGGGCTTCGCGCTCGGTGCTCGGCAGCAGGGTCAGGAAGTTGACCTCGCCCTCCATGCGCAGGAAGTCCATGTACAGGCGCGAGAGCAGCTGGTGGCCCACGTTGCCATACACGTCAAAGCCCGCCACCAGCAGGTAGTGGATGCGTTCCAGCAGCGAATAGCTCAGCACCCAGGCGGTCTTGGGTGGGTCGCCCACCAGGCCCTGGACCACGGTCGCGTTGTCGAAGTGGCGAAACACCGTGAGCGCGGCGTTGCGGTTGTGGCCGTCGCCGTCCCAGATCAGGTCCAGGTCGATGCGCCGGCCCTCCTGGACCTTGCGCGCCATGTAGGCGGCCTTGGCCTGCAGGTAGTCGCGCTCATGCAGGGCGTAACCCGGCCACGACCCCACGAAGCCGGACTGGCTACTCTGCTCGGCCGGCAGACCCAGATGGGGGGCCTGCTGGCGCAGCAGCTCGTCCATGCCCTCGCCGGCGGCGTCCATGCGGTCGTTGTAGAAAAAGACCCAGAAGTGGTCCTCGATCACATTGAGCGCCACCTGGCCGCGGCACACCGGACCCTTGATGAAGCCCATGACGAAGAACGCCGCCTCGTCCAAGAGGAAGCGGTAGCGCGTGGCCGCCGGAATCTCCTGGAACACCACGAATGGGTTGCTGGCAATCTCGGGCGCGTAACCGGGCAGGTGGGTCACCGGGTAAGGGTCGTCCAGGAACCAGGCGCGCCAATGCGCCATGCGATTCGGCGTGAGCGCAAACGGCATGTGGGTCTTGTCGACGATGGTTTCGCGCTCCGGCTCCAGGCGGTAGTAGAAGGCGCTGGTCTGCGGATCGTCCGTGGGTCGGCGCGTGGCCACGGGCTGCACCGGTTGCCCCGGTGGCGTGAGCGAGCGCACCAGGCGGAAGTAGGGCTGGCCCGCGCCGGCATCGAAATGCAGATGGGCCTGGAACAGGTGCTCGAACAGGTAGCGGCTGACCAGGAGCTCCTTGTTGGAGTGGCCGTTGAAGAAGGTCTCCCACTGCGCCACTTGGCGGGCAATGGCCGGTGCCAGCGGCGCGGGGGGCTCGGCCGGTGCGCCTTGCTGCAGCCAGTCGGTCACCAGGCGGGTTTCCGTGGGGCTGAGGCCGGGCAGGCCAAAGGGCATGCCCCATTGCGGGTGCTCGCGCTCGAAGGCGTCCATCTCGCGCGGGGCGGGGCAGCTTTGCTTGCGGTCCAGGCCGAAGTCGAAGGTGGACTTGGGTAGCGGAATAGTTCCGCCACTGTCCGCAGACGGCAGCGGGTTGCGCGCCTTGAGTTCCAGCATGCGCTGCAACACGCCGCGCGAGCCGTTGGCAGAGCCGCTGGCCATAGTGGGCTCGCCCGTGACCGGCGTAAAGCCCTTGTCGCGCCACTGCGCCGTGCTCAGCGCATCGACAAACAGGCGTGAGGGGGTGGCCTCCAGCAGGCGTGTTCCGTCATAGACCTTGTCCTTGCTGGCGCCGCGCGCCAGGCCCTCGATGGAACCCAGCTTGAGCTGGCAGGGCGCGTCATAGCAGGCGTGGCAGACCACGCAACGCCGCTCCAGCAGGGGCTGGATTTGGTGGGCGTAGGAGATGGGGGCGGGGTCGGTGGCGTGGGCCAGCGCCGCGCATCCGAGCGCCAGCAGGGCGGCGGTCCACCGCAGGCAGTGGCGCAAAGTGAGCACGCCCACGCCGGTTTTGTCAGATGACAAAGAAGGTGAAAAACTGGGCGTTGATTTGAATCGAGTTTTTCATTTTTTGTGTCAGCGATCAATGGGCAATCGCCATAGTTAGTGAAAGAACCCCGGACTATCGCCATACCAACCGAAAAATTCCGGGCTGTGCCTAATAGCGGTGAATCCAGAGACTATGCGAACTGGCGATTAACACCTGACGTTGCCATTCGGTAATTGAGCATCTGGACACTGACGCCATATAAATTGGCAGAAGTGGCGGTGTCCAATCCTTTGCGCTTTATGGCGACCAGTGCCTCGCGTGGAAGCAACAAGCACCCGGACAACCAATCTGCCTCTTCTTCCTGCAATTTGTCGTAACTTTTCAATAGCATCAGTCCGTCCGCAGTGATGTCTACCTCTTGGGCTTTGTGGCCGCGGATGATATGAGCCAACTCGTGTGTCAAATCACTCGCCTGGCGTGCCGGTGAGTGAGAGGAATTGAGTATTACAACCATTCGACTACCGCAGACCAAGGTGACTGCCGACCAACAGCTTGGTGTCCCGTCATTTCTAAGCAGGACATCCAATGTTTCTTGCTTGATATTTGGGATATCTGCTGGCTTGCGGACAATTACCTTAAGGTCAGCCGCAAGAGCCATCGAGTTCAAAGGACCTGTTGGATCTAGTCCTAGGGTCTTCCGCTTCTCTGTGGCATATTTTTCACACCAAGTTTTGAATCCTCTTTCAAACACCATCAGCTTTCAAGCTCTTCCTCAAGAAATGCTTGCTGAGCTAACAGAATCATCTCGCTCAAGGCCTTGGCGCTCTCCGGGCGAATAGTTGCGCCCTTCTTGAAATGGACGCGTGCGGTTGTATTGGTCGCACCTGCTACTGGAGGAATTCCCAAGTAGACAGCAGGGTCCTCTCCCAACCAAATGCATATTTTCCCGAACGTATCTAGGTCGGGGATCTTTCCGTTTTCCACTCGGGAAAGTGTTGCATGGCTGATGCCAACTTCTCTTGCAGCTTCCCTGATGCCTTTGCCGGCACGGCGAAGCTGGATCTGCTCAGAAAGACGCTTGATCCGGATGTCATCCATTTACTGTATTACCGATGAAACAACGTGGTTGACATATGAGACAGTTGATGTATTATCTGTCTCACGCGTAAGACAGATTGTCTTCCGTGGGCTCGGGGAAGTCAATCGTGGCAAACCCAGCAACTGAAAACAACTTGAAAGGAGTTGTAAATGAGCATCGATCACGGTGAAGCGATTGTCGATCTTGAAGAGCATTTTGTTGAGGGCCGCAAGGTTCCTAAGGCCAAAAAGTATCGCATTCGGCTCGATAACGAAAAATATGTTGTGGACGTTGAGAGCATGACCGGAGCGCAAATACTGGCATTGGCTAGCAAGACGCCGGACAAGTATTTGCTCCGTCAGAAGACCCATCACGGCGTCATTGAGGTGAAACCTACAGACGTTATCAGTTTCGTGGATGCTGGAGTTGAGCGGTTTATGACTATTCCAAATGAAGTCACAGAAGGCGAAGGCCCACAACTGCGCCGCCAGTTTACCCCTATGGCAAATGACCGTCAGTACCTTGAAAGTACACGTCTTCGCTGGGAGTCGATTGAAGGTAGCGGCTTCAATGCTCTGATTTTGTACGATTGGCCCTTACCCACAGGGTATAACGTTCCTACTGCCAATGTCCATGTGCGTATCTCGGCTGGCTATCCTGATGTGCAAATTGATATGGCGTACTTCGCACCTGCACTCAGCAGGGCAGATGGGCGAAGTATCGGTGCATTGTCTGGCCTGACTTTTGATGGCCAGCAATGGCAACAGTGGTCACGTCATCGGACAGCTGCCAGTGCCTGGCGCCCAGGAGTTGATGACTTGAGCACGCACATGGCTTTGGTCAACGATTGGTTGACGGCTGAATTGCGCAAATGAGCACCCAAAAGCCCGTAAGCCTGGCGGTATCAGGCAAACACCATGGGAAGCTTCAAGCACACCTATTCCCGGGCGATGGCAAGGAAGCCGTTGCGTTTGCTTTGTGCGGAAGGGCTAGTCGGGCGGAGTGTGAAATTCTGTTGGTGCGGGATATTGTTCCGGTGCCATATGCATCCTGCTTCCGCAACGAACACAGGGTGACATGGCCCGGCACAGCTCTTGATCCGATCCTTATCAAGGCGCTGGCGGAAGGCCTCTCTGTTGTGAAAATTCATAGTCATCCGAATGGATACCCTTGGTTTTCCGACACGGACGACGAAGCGGATGCTTCGCTTTTCCCATCCATGTTCGGTTGGCTTGGAGACAAAGGCCCAATGGCTAGTCTCATCATGCTTCCCGATGGGCGCCTCGTCGGTCGTGCGGTTTCTCAAACCGGTATTGGCGAGCCACTTGTTCGCATTCGCGTTGCAGGGGATGACTTCAAGTACTGGTCTGCGGCCAAGGAAATCGTGGTTCCAGATCACGATGTCAGAACCGTTCAAGCTTTTGGCGAGGGCACATATTCGCTCTTGCGAACATTGAAGGTCGGTGTCGTCGGGTGTTCCGGGACAGGCAGCATTGTGATTGAGCAATTAGCACGCAACAGCGTCGGTACCTTGGTTTTAGTTGACAGTGATTACCTCGAAAGTAAGAACCTGAACCGAATCCTCAATAGCACTGCAGCTGATGCCGCCAACAGGGTGGACAAACCATCTGTCCAGGCGAGGGCCATCAAAGCAATGGGTATGCAGACGGAAGTGGCAGTTCACTCCTATGACTTGCTTGATCGCCGGGCATTAGAGGACCTCTCCACCTGCGATGTCCTATTTGGCTGCATGGATTCAATTGACGGCCGCCATGTTCTTAACAAGCTTGCTACGGCATATCTGATCCCATACATTGATGTAGGCGTCCGTTTGGATGCAGACATGCAAGGCGGAATCAATAGCATTTGGCTAGCAGTTCATACGTTGCAGCCTGGGGGATCAAGTCTCAAGAGTCGTCGTGTTTACGATCAAAGCGACTTAGATGCTGCATTCCTGCGTCGTAACCCCACTGAATATGAACGCCTGAAGAAGCAGGGCTATGTCAAAAACATTGATGTTGATCGGCCAGCCGTTATCTCGGTCAACATGCAAGCGGCGGCAATGGCTGTCAATGAATTTCTTGCCCGCATTCACGGTTACAGGTATCAAGCAAATGGAGTATTTGCTGTACGCAAGGTGGCGCTACACGATGAAGATAACAACTTTGTTTCTGAAGACGGTGAGCCGTGTACAGAATTTGCGCGTGGAGTAGGGCGCGGCGATCAGAGCCCATTTTTGGGACTGCCGATACTTGGGGACTAATGTGTTTCGACTCATTAAAAAGTGGTGTGCATCCCTCTTTCGGTCCTCTTCCAAGAGCTATCACGCAATAGTTTGTGGTGACGTTCCTGACGCTGTTCTCGACGGGCGACTTTACTTGATTGGGCAAGTTGGTGACTATTGGCAGGCCGTATTGAAGTGCCCTTGCGGTTGCTCCGCCACTATCCAACTGCCAATGTCGAAAGGTACCCGTCCTTGTTGGAGATTCAGTGGATCAATGCAACAGCCTACGCTTAACCCTTCCGTGCATCGCTCCACTGGTTGTCGCAGCCATTTTTTCCTAAGAAATGGAATTGTTGTTTGGTGCTGCGAATGAAAAGCCTTGACCTCTATCCAGCTGATTTGACAATCAGGCCCAACTTTTAAGAGCCCACCCACCTGAGCATAAGACCTGCCGCATTTGGTGAACCCAGGTTCACCGCGCATAGTGTCATCCCACTAATTTCGTAGTTCCGAAAGAAACATGACCAATACGGACGACGCACCCCTTGTAAAAGAAATAAAGAATGTGCCATCAGCGATGGAAAAGCTTGTGGAGATACGGTTTCTAGTCCTGATGACCACTCTGGTCCTCTACACGGACATTTGGCTTTTGCGAAATGGAGTTGACCCACGGGCGTGGACGTTCGCCACAGTGACCGAACACGCAAAGGCTGTTCCTATCCTAACTGGCGTTGTGTTTGTTCTGATCTATTCGGCGCTCATGGTTGGACTGTTTCCATTTACTCGTCTCTTCATTGGCCGGCTGCGGCTTCTCTGCTTTAGCAATTCCCACGTATATGAGGATCGAGATGCCGATGCGAAGCGCCTTTCCGATTGGTCCTTAGCCTTCGTCGCCCTTTCAATCTACGACCTCAAGTTGGGGTATTTCTCTGGGTTTGAAACGTATAAGGGTTTGACACTTTTGATCACTTCATTTTTGCAAGCAGACCCTTTTGAAATTTCAGTTCTTCGGGTCAGTGCAATAGGGTTGGCATTCGTGATTGCTGCGATGGCCTTTGACATTGATAACTGAAATGAAGTTGGTCCAACTGCAGCGCCCGGTGGTTTGTATTTTCGTGGGTGCGAAACTGGGCCACTTACCCCGGGGAGCTTTTTGAAAGGGCGCTGGTTGAATTCCTGCAGCAGGACCGCAATGACCTGGTTCAGCGTGCCCAGGCCGAAGAAGTGCTGGTGGCGCAGTCGCGGAAGAATTCAGCCCTCCACGATCTGAACTGTCACCTCCACCTTGGGTTTGTAGCGCGGTTGATCTGGCACCAGCAGGCGTGGCATACCGCCGATGGACCCAGGGTGCAATGAGCTGGCCACCCACAATCTGTCCTCCCAATCTGAATGCCTCTGCGGGCATGTGCAACAGACGGTACGCGAGCATCAATCCCATTCCCTAGGGACTTTCCCCACAACCAAGCCTCAAAAACTGCAGGACTTCAAACGCGACTGTGTTGCGTCTACATTTCGGTTAGTGACCTGAGCCTATTCAGCTCCAGGTCCTTTTGGCGCTTTGCCATACAAGACAAGAAGAATGCGAATCATACGACGAGGCTACCTGCCCTAGTTCACGATGACAGACGATGGGCGCTCACAAGTTGTCTTTCCTGCTCACGGAGCCAGTCACTACGGCCATAACGATACCCGGGAAATTCGGCGTCCAACGTGGTTTTCCCACGAATCAAACGACGAGCCAGATTAGCGACCGAAGCCAGTTCGTCCTCATTGCGCACATCGAGTGGAGCGACCAGACTCACACCCATCGCCCAGTTCAGGCGTTTCCATTTCCACGACGCGGAGACGTCAAGATCGATCCCTTCAGATGACAGGCGGGCAGTGGTTTCATTCAGCAATTCGTAATGCTGCCTTTGCGCCGCTGATGGCTCGCGGCTCGTGTAGCTCACCAGTATTTTGCGTGACCTACCAACTCGTTTGTAATTCTTCGTGCCACCATCTGTGAGCCAATTGTCACGTGGTCCATCGCCAACTTCCGTCCAGGCCATTTCTTGAATTGCGTCGGCATAGATTTGGCGCGGGTGCTGCCACCAAACAATTACGCGGCAACCATTCAAGATGAAGCCGACATCATCCCAATAGGAGAGGCTGTCTGGAGTCATGTCCGCGTAGGAATGCGGAATAAAGAGGCCGCCTTGCGACAAGCGCCATGGGTGGCTTCGATGGTACTGGCGCTGCTGCCGTCTAAGAAGTTCGAGTCGAGCAATTTTCATACTGCGATTGCCGCCTATATGCGCAACTGTCTGTGCATTCGAGTCATTTCAGACAACCATTGCCATCAACACTCAATATTGTTTTTAGCCAGAGCCTCTTTCTCATCCTGGTCCTTTTGGCGCTGGGCCATGTAAGACGAGAAAAGTGCGAACGCAACGACCAGGCTGCCAAAAACAAGAATCGCCAAAGTCTGTTCGTCCATGATCAACTCGCTTTCTTCGCTAGTGGTCTTGCCAGTCCTCGCGGCGTCCCGGCTCTGTCTGTCACCCGCGCCAAACCGCATGACCCGGTCTCTTCATTTCCCATAGAGTCATCAACTCTTTCGTGGCAGTCTGCCACATGCTCCTGGAACGGTAAATCAACCTTTCTGAAAAAGTACTGGCGCGAGCCGTCCACAGCTGGCCCGCATACAGGCGTAGCTGCAAGACCCATCAACATCGAGCGGGGAGATCGTCCAGCCGTTCTGGCGTAGTCAGCCAAAGACACATAGGTAGTCTGAAAGTGCCTCAGGTCGCTCGCAGTAATCCGACGCCCCAGCAATGCGCGCGGCGTACTGGCCAATAGCCCCAAACGAACCAGGTCATATGCAACTTGCTGCTTGAGCCCTAGTGCCTTTGCGGCCTGATCAACGGACAGCTCCTCAGTTTCTGCCGCCCGTCTTGAAGCAAGCCATTGCAATGCCTCAGCTCGGTCCAATAGGACCTTGCCAAGCGGCACGGGGCTGTGGTCGTCCCCTTGAGTATGCAGTTGCTGACCAATGACAGCCTTCACAAGCCCAACACTTTCGGTGCTGCGAAGTCGCCAATACTTGAGGACGTCGTGGACGGTGATTCCGTCTTCGGCTAGTGGTCTGTCGGCTCGAAGAAACAACCGACATACTTCAGAAGCCGGAATCAACCATGCTCCAGCATGGCGGTTCGTGTACCGTGAGATCAATGGCGTGATAACTCCATCCGCTATCAAATTTCTCAAGCGCCGTTCCGACAACGCCAGGAGTTTCGCCGCCTGTTCAATCGAGACGGCACCGTTCGTGAGTTCCTGAATCCGTGCAATATCGCTCCGGTGAAGAGTGGATGCCGTTCGCCCGGACGGCAGTATTGATGTAGTTGCGAAGACCATTTCAGCCTGCACGAGGTGGCGGACCAATGAAGGTCTGACCCCTGCGGCTGTCGCCGTTTCTCGGATGCTATGGCGGGGATGCGCATCAATGGTTTGGCGCTGCATGAGTTTGTTGCGCTTGCAAACTAACCCCCACCAGTGTTCGCGCAAGTAGCTTTCAAATCCGTCCCGCACAAACTGAAAGCACGGGTCTGACAGTTCTTCGTACAACACCCGATATAACGGAGCGAAAGTCCGGCGGACGCTCGGACTTGTTGGGGCAGATGCCTGCATTGCCGCCATTACGATGTGTAGGCCTGATGGCCATGACTCGAATAGCTCTGCAATCCCTGTGACCAGGGCTTTGGCAGTTGACATCCGATGCGTGTAAGCGATCTGCCCTGGGTGGGCCGGTCGCACTTCTGATGGGAACAATCCCAAGAATCGCGCCAAGCGATGCAAGTTGCTTGGGGACAGGTCTTCAAGGTTATTGGTAGTTTGAGGTTCGCCATCGCCGCAGAGTTGCCTGGTGATTGCGCGCACTGCTTCGCTGGCGGGTTCAATGTTCGCTGTGGCCAGTATTGCGCCGCATTCACAGTGCCGTTGGTTGCCGCAAGACCATCGCGTTTCCCTCCTGCATTTCGGGCAAGTGTCTTGTAGCCATATGGAGTGCTGCGTGCATATGCAAACCATCTTCATAGTCCAACGCCCCTGGATGAAATGACCCTCTTTCAGGCAAACTGGGCACCACCGTAGGCAGGTGAGGTTGAAGTCGTTTATGCGCAGGCCGAGCGGGACTTCGTCTAACCCCCAGTGGCGTGGCAATGGCCCAAATAGACTGCTTCGTTCGAAATCCGAAAGGCGCAGGCGTTCGCAAAGTTCCTCGAATGCTGGTTGCTTGCGCATCCGCAATGATGTGAAGAGTTGCCGTGCTGAACGGAAGCCGTTTGCCGAGGCCACGCGTATGAGAAAGCCCGATGTCGATTCGCCTGGCGTTGGGCGAGGTCTCACCGCGAGTGTTGCCGACGCCTCATTCATCGCAGTCTGCGGTTGAACCTGCAGCTGGAAGTCTATGTATTGTGACGTCGAGCAGCGCGTAGATAAAGTTGAGTTCTTCTTCGAACAAATTGCCAACATACCCCCCAACTTCCAGCAAGGTGTCCTTGGGTTTTCGAAGTTCAGCTGGCAGATGCCATCGTCGCACCAAGATCCCCAACTTTTCGGACGGCAGTCGAAGTTGGGCCGCGCCGAAGAGAATGTTGAGAAGGGGAACGCCAGCGGCTTGGTGGTAGTCCCTCCATATATGGGTTGGGCCTGTCTTGTCAGGCTCGTATCGCAACTGATCGGCAGGTGCAACTGTTGGCACCGCTCGTGCGAATGTCGCCCACCAGTGGGCCAATTCCTGGGTGCGTTCTTGGCGTCGGGCCAAACTTAGGCGGGGATGGAAGAAAACCATGGGTATCCCCGGAATACCAGCGCTGTGTTCGCGGATTGCGTGCTCTAGCGCGCCGCAGATTACTGCGGCAAGTGGGTTGGTGTTTTCCTTCAACTCCTGCGCAAACGTTACGAGCCGTTGAAAGCACGTCAAGTTTTCTGGGCCAATGAGCACCACCGGCATAGGTTGCGGGAAACCGGAAATCTTGATGTGTGTGTGCGAGTCTGCCCGTGAGCGGAGATACCAGTTGAACATCCGCCGGCCCTTATCGATCCATGTCTTGGAATGCCCGTCAATGACACTCACTTCCCACGCTCTGGGCTCCATGCGGGCCCCTCGCCTTTTGACGACTGGCCAGGACTTTGCTAGGTTGTAAAAGCGCCGCTCAGATTCAGTCATGGCACGCCGAAGTCTTAGACACCACCACAACATTCCGTAGAGGTCCCTAGTCCGGTAGTGGGAAGCCTCTGAAATGGCGTTAGCGCTGATGGCTCGCACTTCATCAGGCACCTTGGCATCTTCAGCCCTTGCGAGCATTCGAGCCAGCTTTACCTGCCAGAGTGGCGCGCATGTTGTTGTCATTTGGCCTACTCTCGCACCGCAGATGCATTGCCAACCGTAGAACAGGGTCTTCCAACTGAGGTTCTGACCGCACGAAAGGCAGCGTTCAGTCAATTTGCAGCTATGCACAGGGCATGCTGCTACGAGTGGCAATTGCCACAGTAAATAGTGATACTCAGACGCGCGAATACACAGCGGGCAGATACGAATTGCTTTAGACCATGCATGCCATTGAACTGAACATTGAGGGTCCCATCTTTCCAGAACCTCTGCTTCCTCTGCCTCAATGCTCTGCAGCAGATCAGCCCCGAGGAGGTCGCTCAGTGAAAGGTTCGTGGCGAGCTGTCGGACAGCCTTCGCTCCTCTAAGAGAGGACCATACTTCCTGTGGTACGGTGTGGCCATTGCTTACGTATATCCTCCAACACCAGCCGTCTAGGCTTTCGCCAACCGCCTTTTGAGGACGTACTGGGAAGTCTGACAGTGCGGGGTTCTCGATCATGCTGACCTCCTCCGGGAAGTGGATGCCGGTTGGGCCATTTGGAAAGGTTCGTCTTGGCGGTCTAAGCGTCGGAACAGGAAATTTGGATTGAATGGGTTGAGCTTGCCGATGCCTTTGTCCCATATTTCGATGGTGTATGCCGTTTCCAGCAGTTTCACATCAATGACTTCCATGTCATTTTCGAGCGCGATCTCCAGCGCTGCTGACATCAGCTTTTTTATATAGCCCACCCTGCCATCACTCGCATAGAACAGCCGGCTTCCCATTTCTTGCGCGCTGAAAGGGTGTGCAGAAACAGGGATGCTGAGCAGTGTGATGAGCGATACGTACAGCTGTAGGCATTCCGTTTCTATGCTGTCGGTGTCGCTTTGTCCCAGGGACAGGCTAAGTCGTCTAGAGAAACGGCGACGGAGCTGATCATTTACGAGCAGTATTTGTTCCGCTCTTGGCAGACCAATCAAACAGCTGGGTACGCTGACTTCGTCGATGAGATGCTTGAACCAGTCACCCACCATATAGTGGGTTCGGGTGTCACCTCGGTCATATAAGTGTTGTGCCTCGTCGAAGAGCATGAACTCAACGCCACACTCTTTGCATAACTTCACAACGCGAGCCGTCTTATTGGTGATCGTGCCTTTTTGGTGCCACGGATCGCCTAACGCCGTAAGCATGGCGTCGATGATCCCCGTTACGGTAGCTGCGGGCGGAATTTTTGTGATCAGTACCGCGGTTTTGTTGCGGTCAAAGAGAAGGACAACTGGGTATTTGTGCTTCAACCATTTTCTCAGGCTGGTTTTACCCGTACCGGATTCTCCAATGATGAGTAGGTGCTTTGCTATCCCAGTTTCCCGAAAGAGTTTTAAGTTCCTTTCAATGGCATTTGTTGCCGACACAAATGTTGGAAATGGGATGTATTGCTGCTCGAAGTCCTCAATCTGCGCATACATGTCGCTCACTGGCATCGTTCTCTCTCCCTTATTGGTCCATCCGGAATGCAGGCAGGGTTTGGGGAAGTGCATCCAGAACTGGGGCGTTGACGTTTATTGCCCTTGTTGGAGAATCTGTGCGTTTGATTGGTCTTTGATCAGCTGATAGGGCAGGTTCTTCGCTACCTTGTGGTTTGCTGCTTGTGAGACCGCGAAGGGCTCCTGAGCGCTGTCGGGCCTTTTGCTTACGGCTGGTCATCAATTCGCTTACCGCTTGTGCCATGTCATTGCGGGCTCGTTGAAGGGCGATTGGGTCCTCGACGGTCGCTCCGTTTTCTCGCAAGAGTTGGCGGATCAGGGTGTTTTGCGGGAGCGTCAGTCCGCGTGCGTATCCCAAATTCAGAGCCTGGACTTGGATTGGATCTGAGTCGGAAGGACCCCATACGTGAACCAGACCCAGATCCTCGGGGTCGAACACGACACGTATATCCACTCCCTCCCCATACTGTCGAAGGATGGGGCCTAAGCCTTCCCCGTTGTATCGATTGCCATGGAGTTCAAAACCATCTCGGCGCAACTTTCTCTCTGCACTTTGTCCGATTCGCTGCTGGAGTGTGGATAGGTCCTTCGGCAATCGAGGTTCATTGCTCCTCAGTCCCTCGTTCCAACGTGCGAATGGCGTTGTTCCAAGTCCGCGATGTAGGGTTTGACCGTAGACGTCGACCACCCATTTTTCGAATAGATGCTTGAACTCGGCTAGTGTCAGAAGCGCGCATTTTTGTGGGTCATAGTCTCCACGCAAATGAAAGCGGGAAAAGCTTGTCCCAGGTAATTGGTGCGCGAAGTAGTAGTTGATCGTCTTGAGGAACCGCTCAACGGTGCCCTTAAAACGTGGCTGACGTTTTGGACAGAACACAAGCGCGAAACCTAGGTCAAATGCGATGCTGTCAAGGTCGAGCCCGTGGAATTCCAAGCCGTTGTCCGCGACCAGAACTTCGGGAATACCGTAGCTTGGCCATCTGTTTTCCACGCCGAGTCCGGGAATCGCTATTGCCGTTGGCGCTTTTGGTAGCACTGCGTGACGCAGCGCGCCAACCACTGCCGCCGCCGATGGACTCCCGTAAGTGAGGTAGTACCCTAGCGGTAGGCGACTGTAGTGGTCAATTAGAACAGTAAGCGTGGGGCGCCCCAAGGGGAGCCATGTTCGCTCGTCCACCAAAAACAGATCCAGTGGCGTATGGTCGATTTCGACCCGCTCTAGGATGCGGGCCGTCTTGGTTCCGGCCTTTCCCACGCGGAACCGACGATCTGCGCTAGCCTTGCCCTCCTTCAGGGCAACAATCTCATATTGATTAGAGTTGGCCAGCAAGCGATACACGGTGCGATTGCTGGGTGCGACAAGTGGTTCGGCCGCCAAAGACTGGCGATTCTCGGCGTCAACTTTGGCTAAGAGTCGCGAATAGATATTTTGTCCGGTTGCCAGGGGCGTTGTATTGAACGCTTCTGTAGTCGCAGCTGCCAAGAGTTCCAGTAGGCGTGGACTTTGTCGCGAATTGCTTCTCCCGCGAAGATCGTAGCGGGGGATCAGGGCTCGACTGTCTCGCGCTTGGACATATCGACGATACCAACGATATACGGACGTTACGCCAGGCGGCTTCACGTCCCCGATTTCTTCGCACACCCTTTGCAGGATGGGTCGGAGAAAGTGTGGTGTGAAAACCGGGTTCCCATCGGCTGTTATTGCTTCAAGATATCTCCGTCGGCGTTTCACCTCCTTTTGCACCTCTTGGGTCAATTGATCCAAAGGCCTGGAGTAGGTAACGAGTAGTTTCCCTTCTGGTGTCGGCGCAGCCGATGCTGAGATGTTGCCGCATGCGAACTCCTCCAAAAGCTGCAGGCGCGTGACAATTTCTACCGCCCCGTTGTGAAGCGATTCGATCAGGATCTCGCCATCGGGCTGCAACCTGTCGATGCGGAAAGTGCCGCCCTTCCAATCAAAAACCATGTTCTTGCGCAATCCAAAACCAGCCATCGTCGGCCTCCTCTGACATAGTCATTTGGGTTTGAGGTGACAGGGGGCTATCCATGTCACAACTGATAAGTCCAGCCATCAGGAGGCCGTAGGGCTCAAGACCGTGTCGCGCTAAGAGTTCCGTAGTGCGGGCCAGGCTTGCCGGCAGTGTTCCAGCGCACTGAGCGAGGACCGTTTTCACCCTGGCGTCCGTGGGACGGATACGCTCTGCACGGTGGAAAATCGTTCTGGCATTGGATTGCCGCGGCTCTCGTCTTAGAACATCGTCCGTTAGGATGACAAACCCCTGCTGGATCCTCGCCATTTGTTCGGATACACAGTTCAGCTTGTGCTGAATGTCATCTCTGCGCAGAAATTCGGAAGGTTTGACTTCGATCCAAAGTGATTTGCCACTGGTTAGAGTGGCTTCAAAGTCAGGTGTGTATCTGCGGACACGCGCGCCATCGGGGTATTGGATCTTTTTTGGCTGCTCGCTGTAGCTCGTTATGTGTGGCGAGACTTCTAGCAAATAGATCGCATCGAGTTCAAGCAGTCCCTCGTGTTCGATCATTCGCCCGTTTTTCCTGCTCGGGAATTTGCCGCGGAAGATTCCACCCGATGGGCTGATCACGTTACGTGCGCGTTGATGGTCGTCACCCAGTGGCTTTCGCCCCTTCCAGTAACCGTTCCACAAATTGGTGTTCATGGTTGTTCTCCTCCATGACTTCGGGCAAAGCTTCTCCCGCAGTCATGGCAATGACAGTTCGATATGCCTGTTTTTGGGCGTACGAATGCCCAATCCGGGTTATTTCAGCCGGTTAAAACAGGGGGCTTTTGGAGGTTTGCGGTCTTGACTGCTGGGAGAGCGTCCGCGATACTGGTGCTGCTAAACGGAGTATCGATTGATGCTTCACCCCAACGGGGCAAGCCGCAAGGTTTGTCCCGTTTTCTACATGATGGCCTCCTCTTTTGATTTGCGCTTCAAGCGGCGAATGCGTTGAGGAGCTGGGCCCATCGATGTTGGCAATTTGACTATGTCGCGAATTAGCTGGATTTGTTCTGGTGACAGGCGGTCGACGCCCTCGCGCAGGTCTTTCAACATTAAGAACATGTCGCTCGGTGCGTCTGCATTGATAACGAGCTTGCGTTGCGAGGCTTCGGCTGCCTCGAATAGTTCAGCAGTTTCTGCCTGAGTCAGGGAGAGTGCTGCAGAAAATCGTTCCAAGAACTCTTGGAGGGGAGGTCCTTTGAGACCGACCTCGACTGCAGAAATGTAGCTTTGCTCGTAGCCGATCCGCTCAGCGAGGTCTGCTTGGCGCAGACCGTGGCGAAGGCGTAATTCGTGCAATAGCTCTGAAATCGGACTCATATTGGCCCGTGATTCTGTACCTTATTTCCAATGTGAGTAATACAAAAAAGTTGTTATAAATCAATGGCTTAAGTCGCTGCAAATCAGTTGTTTACTTTGATGTTCCAAAAGTTAGATTTTGATTGGTCGAAATGTATTTTTTCGATTCGCTGATGCTATTTTGGGCATTTCATTCAGCGCTAATAGTGGCATGGATGAGTTCGTACCGCCCCAATTCCGCGAAGGCTCCTCTAGTCGTCTTCACTTTTAAACCAGTCATTTATAGGTCACTGACAAAATCGCGTTCAGCGAAGAGGCAGTAGCCAGAACTGCGACCGTAAGAAGCTATACGAACAAGGCGTCAAGGATGCCTCTCGCACTCCCCGTCTGTGAGGACATCACCGTCGACAAATCAACGCTAAATCGCACGTCGGCGATACGCGGGTCGCTTGGCTCTTGGGGCGCCGGGACATCTGCCATGACATAGACGGCAAGATTGCGCTCGGCATAAGAAAGATCAAATCTGCGGTCCAGGCGCTCCGAGAAGTCGCTCCCGAGCGCTGCTGCGATGTTCTCCCACAGCTTCTGGCGCAGGTCTAGTTCAGTTGCGACTTTAGCTTCAATTTCGTTAGCCAAGTCGACAACACCAAAGCCGCCGCTCATTGTTTGCAGCAGGACTGAAGCTACAAATCCTGCGCCATTCAATGGCACCCGCAATTGCTCAAGCGCGAAGTTATGTTGACGCACTTCTTTGACTGTCGCCTTAACTTCCAGACAGCCTGTGGCCCACGAGAAGTCGAATCGTTCAAATTGATCAGCGTGCCATGCGCGCAGAGCCTGGGGGACATTCTTACTCTTGGCGATCACGAAGAGTTCGGCCCACAGGCCGGTCACTTCCCGATTGCTTGGACGACCCAGCGCGCGGAATAGAGTGAGCATCGACTGAACGCAACGTTGCAGATCCGAGGTACCTGCTCCAATGGGCAACTGTTCAACCGCGGCCGCAAGACAGCGGATGAATATCTCATGAAGTTCAGGAACGCTGGCGTCGCAAGAAATGACTGCAAACTGGTCTTCAACTACATCACCTACTGTAGACACTCTGCACGTGTTGTGAAACTGGACGGAAACATGCTTGAGTTCGATGGCGGGTGAGTAGGCTGCCGGGCTCGAGTCTTGCAATAGGAAGACAGGGCCACCGTCACTGGCTTTGGCGAGAAAGTCCGACCGCAACCCCATTAAGGGTGCCGCAGAGAAATCGACAGACGATGCGGCAAACGGTAGACTTGCAAACGCCTGGTAGAGGTTCATCACTTACGCTTCTCTATGAGCAAGTCCTTTCGAAGCCTTTCGGGGACATGCAACGCGAACCAGGTCACGTCCTTCACATCTGCACTCTTCTCCTCACGTTGGATCGTTCCGAGGTTGAATCTACGCAGTTGTAGCGTGATGCGGTCAGACGAGCAGTAGTCACGGTCATTCAGTGTGCCTGCGCTCTGACTGAAGTATTGATTGATAGGTGCGAACCGGTTCTTAACGTCCTTGACGCCACGCCCCACCACACGAGTGCGATACCCGGTCATGAGCCTGTTCATCAAGAAAACGTCGACCTCCAAACTAGGATGCTTAGCGACGAGTTGGGCCAACGCAATCACCATTGCGTTGTGTTCTTCGGCGTCGTAGGGCTCTTTTACCTCCACTTCGACCATGAAATCCTTCAGGACATCCGCCAGGGCGATGCCCTCTATAACATCGTGCGATGAAGTCTTAGCATCCTTAATGACGACAGACGCGTCTTGCCGCTTTGAAACCTTTTCCCACTTCGCCACTACGTGGTTCAACAGCTTACGGTTATCTACGGCGGCCTTATCATCCCGCTGCATCACCATTGGAACCAGCCATCCATTTACAGGAATACGTCGCACTCCGAGGCCAACCACGTTTGCTCTGGTTGGCTTAAGAGCTGCGGTAAGGATGAAATCGCGTTTCCAATATTTGAGCGGCTTACCGCGATTGTTCGCCAACGCTTCTCGAACAAATTCCTCATGCTCTACATACTCTTTAAAGGCGCTATGTACAGAGTTTTGAACAAAGACCCGGCAGAGACCTAGGTACTTTGATTTGTAGCCAAAGAAGCGTGCGCGCTGTTGAAGAGTGTCTGCTGCAGGCGATGTCCCCAAGGGTCTTGGCATATAGGTCACACACAGACCTTCGACTGTGTAACCTCGGTCCAACTTTGCGCCTCCGACAAGAATCCAATATGGCGTTTGCTTCCAGTGAACTTTTTTCTCAGCGTCTGGCGTACCGTTGACCTCAACGACATTAAGTTCATCAAACACTTCTTCAACCATCTCTGAAATCAGATCGGGAAGTGGCTTGATGTCTGGATACGTCTTGGCGAGCGATGCGTACTCGGCTGCGAATAGGGTAGCTGCAGCCTTCGGATCGGTCTGATGTAGTTTTTCGACCATGCTACGCAACCCCTTGCGGGCCTTCTCCACCCAGGCCTTGTAGACCTTGTGGGACGAAGTCACGATAGCTGGGTGAACCATCATTGTCCGATTGCGGTCTTTGCCTTTCATACCCTTCTCACGGGTCAGCGAATGCTGTGCGGCAACCAATAGGAAGCAACGGAGTGCTTTCAGCAGACTCTTGGGGGGACTTGAGACGTTGTTTGTCGGAGTAGGCACTTCTCGTGCAGGGATGTCGACAATGAGATCCGGTTCCCCAAGAAAGAAGGCCTTACCACCGGTGTAGGCGCTGCCTGGTGTAACTAACTCTGCAAAATCTGGGTTAAGGAAGTCAGACTGAGCCAATAGCAGGTTCGCTTGAGGAGTTGCGGTGTACTGCAAGTACGAATGGTGAGGTAATGCAGCACGGAGCTTGAGAATCTTCTTGTAGGTCGTGCTCATCTCAGTGATGGCGGCCAGACCCGCTTTAATGCGCGCGTTCTTGGTATTCAAGCTGGCTTGGTCGCTTTCATCATCGATGATGAGCGCAGGCACTTCACTAAGGTCGATGTTTTTGAGTACCTCCGCTAGCTTTTCGAGGTGTCCACCGTGTTTTAAAACAGTAATGAGCAATGATTTCTTGGTTGGCTTCTTCTTCCAGGCCCCAACCTTGCTCTCAATCTGTCCCTTGGCTGCCTTTGTTGGGTTGGACAAGTGATACCAGTGGTCACCGCCATCGTCGATGCCCAGATCCTTTTTCAACCGATCTTCCGATTGATCACGCAGATTGTTCTTGGTGCCAGCCAGGACGATGACCAGACCATATCCGTTGTCCCGCGCCAGTGCGATCACTGTCTCAAACGACATCGTCTTGCCGCTCTGAACGTATCCGACCACCAGGCCCGTCTCTGGCACACCAACCTCAGAAGGAGGGAGGCATCGACCTAGAATTCGCTGCGCCTCGTACAACACGGAGTCTGGGCCCGCGGTCAAGTCCGTGTAGCTAGGACCGTTCGGGTCCTTTGACTTGCCTTCCAGGAAATCGCGTGTGAAGTCGCGTTGTTCAGGCACCCAGCGAAGTGGCGGCTTGATGGTTCTGAGAATTTTGATTGAGGCGGTCATCGTCATTCAGCGCAGCACGAATTAGGGCGCCGCGCATTAGATAGTTGAATTGATATAAAACGGCCTCGGGGGCCTCCCCTGTGACGTCTTCTGCAAGCACCAACGACAGACAAATTGCCGTAGCGATGCGGAGGAACAGTTCGACGTTCTCGTTATTGGCGCCAAGAAACTCGCAGGAAAAAGGATGGGCAAGCGCGAGTTCAACGACTAGACGACGAGTGTCGTCAAGATCGCCATGTATAGGGTCTTGCTTGGCCAGCGAAACCCAGTCTTCTCGAGCTGGATCAACCGAAGTGCGGATTGTGATGACCCAGTCCCAGTTTCCGTCATTGATACGAACAGTCCGTTCGGATGCTTGCAGCGGACTGGATGCCAGCGAGTGCGGAAGCGGCGGAGCTTCCGTTGGGTTGGCCCTAGCGTCGATAAGCAGCGGCGCCACATCTTTCTCGATGTAATCCGCAACGGAGTCAGTGGCCGCAGTTGCCCGAGCCTCAATACTCTTCTTCGACGGCAGAGCGCGGTAGTTGTCGGCTTGCGCAAGCAAGTCCAACGGATCCGACTCCAACTCTTGTTTTAAGAATTCGAGGAAGACATCCTCGTACTCTTCCCAGCGAAAACCGTCCTTAGTATGACTGACTTCGAATCCTTCAACATGCAACTCGCCAAAGAGCCGCTGATAGGGATAGCTATTTGTTTGCTTGAAGATGAAGCTTGGGCGATACGTTTCATCGTGACTACCTTCGATCAGGCGGTCTCGTCGGAACAGTGCAAAACCGGCCAGGGGCGTTGAACCTTTCTCACGCAAAGCTGCAAAGCCGGTCACGCGCTGACCTTTGCCAAAGTCCAAGGCAATGTCTTTGCGCCATTCGACGCGTTTCGCATCGGGGCCCTGAACTGGTATGCCAGGCGCAGTGTATTTCACCTCATTAAGGATTGCGACAGTTGAGTAGCTCAAATGCTCGTCGTTAAACCTCAGTGTCATCCGTCCATCTCTGAGAAACACGCGATAGATACTTGCGAGGTGGTCCTTAATCTTTCCAAGCGTACGGCCCTGTGGGACGTGATGTAGCCCCCGGAGTGAGACAACCGTGTAATGCAAGGCTGGATTGCCGACGTCACGAGCCTCGGTGTTCAAGCTTTCAATCTTGTTGTCGACGATGTGGCGGATGTCGAAGTGAATTGTTCGCTCTAGCGCCTCACCCACGGCTTTGGTCCGAACACTCCACTTCTCAGAAAACCAGCAGGCTGCGCTCTTCATGCCCATGCCGAACTCGGATAGACCAGTCCGGTCTGTGGGTACCTGGGCAGCTCGGAAGGCTCGCGGGAAATCCGCAGTGGAGATACCAGCTGCGTTGTCAGAAATCACGATTAGTCCAGGTCCGTTGGCGTCAACGCGGACGTCCACCTCAAGACGGAAGTCGGGGCCGTGAATAGCCTCTAGTGCTTCTCGGCTTGCCAGATAACTCTGAAGTGCGTTGTCTACGAACTCTGCGATGGCAAACCAGGGCTTGTAGTTCAGGTGCCGGAGCACCGAAAGCATTGTGACCTCGGGTCGAATCTCAATCGGCCCGGAAAGTTGAGTGTCCCGCGCCGATTCCATCAAACTGCAACTGCCTCGGTCTGGCGGCTGGCATCGCTAACCCTCGTCTGTGGTTGAACCACCAACAGCGCCCGTGCCACCATTTCCACGACGTTGGAGTTGACTGCGTTACCCAACGCGGCGAACGCCTGAGTTGTGCTTTTGGGAAGTTCCCTAAGCCCGTGGAGACTTTGCAGTCGCGCGCATTCGATTGGAGTCATGTACCGTTTCTGCCAACCTATGATGGGCACCTGCGTGTCCGTCATAGCAATAAGGCTCGGAGCAGTAGTACGTCGCTTGACACGCACACCCGACGCACGGAACTGGATAACGTAGTCCCAGACATTGCGTTTGCCGCCCTGGATGTTCCATTCGAACTTCTGTAGGCTCGATGGGAACTTCAGAATCTTAGGCAGCCAGGGGTCAATCCATGACTTATTGTCTTCGTAGAACTGTCGGTTCTGTCGAATGAAGTCTCTCTTCCACTTTGGGAAAATCTCGTCAGCTGTTCTCGCGTGGCTAGGCAAAGCATTCCATCGGCCTTCAAGCGATTTCAAGGTGCCAATCTTGAAGCCATGGCTGCCCTTAAAGCCTTTCAGACCATCTAAGCCGAAAAACTTCTTTAGAGAGTGCGGCGTAGTTGTCTCGTAAGGGTAAGTAGCACCCCATTCCATCGACCACAAGGGGAATGATGGCAACTTCACATCCTTCGGGCATGCTTTCAGAAACTCATCCCAGACTTCCAGACACTCGCCAACTTGCGCAGATAACCGTCTTGCGTCGGTGGGCTGGTCATCGAGTACGGTGCCAATGTTGGTTTCAACAGCGCTGGTCTCAGGCCATACGAAGCCATCAAGGGGCAACAAAGAGCCCACGATATATACCCGCTCGCGTATCTGAGGAATACCGAAATGGTGAGGGGACAACCGCTCTGCACGAATGTTGTAGCCGAGCCCCCCATCACCTGTGCCGAGGATTCGTTGAATTTCCTTCCACGTACGGCCCTCGTCGTGCTTTAGCAGGTTCGGCACGTTCTCGAGAATGAAGTACGCCGGCTTCTTCTCTTTCAGAATGGCAGCAACGTTAAAGAACAAGTTACCTTGTTCCGTGCATTCGAAGCCAAGCTGATCGCCAGCCTTAGAAAAGGGCTGGCAAGGAAAACCTGCAGTGAGAACATCGTGATCTGGAACGTCCCAAGGGGCAACTTGAGTAATATCACCGGCAGGCTTGAGCCCGTGATTAGTCTCGTAGAGTTCTCGTAAATGTTCCTTCCATTCAGCGGCGAATACGCACTGGCCACCCAAGCGCGAAAGCGCTAAATGGAAACCTCCCAAGCCGGCGAAGAGGTCAACAAATCGAAATGTTTGCATGCCCACTGCACGCCGCTATTAGTAATTTGTGAGCCGACGCTCGGCAGACGTCGCTTCGCTCGCTGCTGCTACCGAGCAGCCATTCAGAGAGTATCTTGGGCCAAACACATGGGATACTGTTTTCATATACAGCATTTTATTCTCTCCCGTTAGTTCGCAGCAACTCGATTATGAGTCGCTGCTTTAGCGAGCGATCTTGCCATGAAATGCGCTCACTAGCAAAACCAACCGTAAAGAAATATTGGTCTGCCATTGGAAGCCAGCTGATCAACGGCTAGACCACCCAAAACTACCTCAACATAACTTACTGGTCTGTACGTGACTTTTCATTAACTGAGTCAGTAAGTTTTCACTAATCTGTCCCAATTTTCACTTTCAGTGTCATCCGACAGGTTTAGACGTCGATGTTGCCGGCGCGCAGCGCGTTGGTTTCGATGAAGTCGCGCCGGGGCTCCACCTCGTCGCCCATCAGCATGGTGAACACGCGGTCGGCCTCGATGGCGTCATCGATCTGCACGCGCAGCAGGCGGCGCACGGCGGGGTCCATGGTGGTTTCCCACAGCTGCTCGGGGTTCATTTCACCCAGACCTTTGTAGCGCTGGCGGCTGGTGGTGCGCTCGGCTTCACCAATGAGCCAGGCCATGGCGGAGCGGAAGTCGGAGACTTTTTCCTCTTTCTGCCGCTCGCCTTCACCGCGCATGACGCGTGCGCCGTCGGAGAGCAGGCCGCGGAAGGTGTTGGCGGCCTCGCTGAGCGCGGCATAGTCGGCACCGTGCACAAAGTCCTGCGTCAGCACGCTGCTCTTGACGTTGCCGTGGTGGCGGCGGCTGATGCGCAGGATGGGCTTGTCGGTGCGGGCATCGAATTCGCCGGCCACTTCGGCATCAGGCAACTGGGCCTGCAGGGCGGTGGCGGAGGCCTCGGCATCCTGCACGGTGTCCAGGTTGAGGGCCACGCCATCGGCAATGGCGCGCAGGGCGGCGGCGTCCATGAAGTTGGTCAGGCGGGCGATGACGGCCTGGGCCACCATGTGCTTGCGTGCCAGCTCGGTCAGCGTCTCGCCGCTGATAGTGCTGCCGTTGGGGCCGCCGGTGAAGATGGAGGCATTCACCAGGGCGATGCGCAGCAGGTAGCTGTCGAGTTCAGCAGGGCCTTGCAGGTACAGCTCTTCCTTGCCGGACTTGACCTTGTACAGCGGCGGCTGGGCGATGTAGATGTGGCCGCGCTCCACCAGATCGGGCATCTGGCGGTAGAAGAAGGTCAGCAGCAGGGTGCGGATGTGGGCGCCGTCCACGTCCGCGTCGGTCATGATGATGATGCGGTGGTAGCGCAGCTTGGCCACGTCGAAGTCGTCCACACCGCTCTTGCCGCTCTCGATGGCGGCCTTGCCGATGCCGGTGCCCAGAGCAGTGATCAGGGTGACGATTTCGTTGCTGGTGAGCAGCTTTTCGTAGCGCGCCTTTTCCACGTTCAAGATCTTGCCGCGCAGGGGCAGGATGGCTTGGAATTTACGGTCGCGGCCCTGCTTGGCGGAGCCGCCGGCGGAGTCACCCTCGACGATGTAGATTTCGCACAGGGCGGGGTCTTTTTCCTGGCAGTCGGCCAGCTTGCCGGGCAGGCCCATGCCGTCGAGCACGCCCTTGCGGCGGGTCATTTCGCGGGCCTTGCGGGCGGCCTCGCGGGCGCGGGCGGCCTCGACGATCTTGCCGCACAGGATCTTGGCGTCGTTGGGGCGCTCTTCCAGGAACTCGGTCAGGGCTTTGGCCACGATGTCTTCCAC
>Ga0318575_10000006_pt1 | contig 34061 bp, 17 predicted proteins | sample GRESIP089b5f23_FD_203671 | JGI IMG/M metagenome (GOLD analysis project Ga0318575, IMG submission 203671) | Tropical soil microbial communities from Luquillo Experimental Forest, Puerto Rico - GRE.SIPMG.089b5f23 | ecosystem: Environmental > Terrestrial > Soil > Tropical forest > Bulk soil... | reverse complement strand
GGTCACCATCCGGATCACCCGCGTAGGAGAAGACATCAGTGACTACCTGCCATATGTGACGGACGGCGACGGTCACCTCTATTGCGAGCTACCCAATGGCGCCACGGGCACCTCGTACGTCGCCGCAACCGACCACCGCCAAGATCCTGACGGTGTGTGTGGCCGGCTGTGGAGCAACACCTGCACCGTCGTCGTAGCTGCTAACTAACCGGCTCGCGGCAACCGCGCGGCGATGCTCGTTTGGGAGGGGGGTCGGGCCGTGCCGTGCAACTCATGGGTCGGTCCACCCACCGGACCCGGCACTTGCCGCCTCCCAGGTGTGGGTGTCAAGTGGAGCAATCGTGCTGGGAATCGTTGATCGTCGCGATCGGCGGACAAGTGTTACTGCGGCCGGCACGACGAGGAGATCGGAGTCGGCATGCCTACCGACGCATCCGGCGATTACGCACCGGAGCCGCAGGTTCGGCCGGCCGGCCCGACCATTAGCGCCTCACGCGGCGCGTTCTTGATTACGGGCAGCGGATTCCTGCCCAACCAACCGGTCACCGTCCGCATCACCAACAGCGGCGACGGCGTCGTGGACTACCTCACTTACATCAGTGACGCCGACGGGCGCCTGGACGCGGCGCTGCCGGAGACCACAGTCGCTCAGACCTGGCACATCACGGTTACCGACCAGCGCCCCGAACCCGCCGGCGATTGCGGCTTGCTGTGGAGCAACACCGTCGTCGTGGCGTTCGCCCGCGCTGACGGTTCGAGCGGCCATTCTTCGAATCCGCTTGCGCCGCAAACCGCTGCGAAAGGCGACAAAGATAAGCAGGTAGTCGAGTAGTGTGCAGGTCCTACCGCGAACGCAAGAAGTTCGCAAGAATCTCGCGGCGAACTGGCAAGCGGTATGCGGCAGCCTAACCTGAGCCCAACCAGCCCTTGGGGTGTCGATATTCGTCGCCCCCGAACTCAAACAATTGTGGGACCATGGGGCGCACTGTCCGCTATCAAGAGCAAAGGTGGAGCAAGTGACCATTGCCCTGATCGTCATCGCCGTAATCCTGGTGATCCTCGTGTTATTCGCATTCAGCATCTACAACGGGCTCGTCCGCCTGCGGAACGGCTACAAAAACGCTTTCGCGCAGATCGACGTTCAGCTGACCCGCCGTCACGACCTGATCCCCAACCTCGTCGAAACCGCCAAGGCCTACATGGCCCACGAGCGCGGCACCTTCGAAGCGATCGTTCAGGCACGGAACGCCGCGGTCATCGCACGGGGGGCAGCCGCCGCCAACCCGGGGGACCCCAACGCCATGGGTCAGCTGTCAGCCGCGGAAGGCGCGCTCACTGGAGCTCTCGGCAAGCTGTTTGCGTTGCGCGAGGCGTACCCAGACCTCAAGGCCAGCCAGAATATGATGCAGCTCTCGGAGGAGCTGGCGTCGACGGAGAATCGCGTTGCTTTCGCCCGCCAGGCCTACAACGACTCGGTCATGACCTACAACAACAAGCGCGAAGTGTTCCCGGCTGTCCTGTTTGCGGGCACGTTCGGCTTCACCGCGGCCGCACCGCTGGAGGCGGCCGGTCCGGACGTGCGCGAAGCCCCGCACGTTCAGTTCTGATCTAGGAAATGGACTTCTTCGAGCGCCAGCGGAAGGTACGTGCGGCGTCGAAAAGGATGGTGTTCCTTTTCGTGTTGGCGGTACTCGCAATTACCGCGATTGTGAATTTCGCCGTCATCGCAGCGGTGGCGTCCCAGAAGGGTGCGACGCCGCAGCAGTTGATTGGGCTCTCGGTGGTCGTGAGTGGGGCAGTGCTGCTGATGATCGCCGCGGTGTCGATTGTCAAGACGCTGATGCTGCGCCACGGTGGCGGGGTCAAGGTTGCCGAGAGCCTCGGTGCGGTACCCGTACCGAATATGCCAACAGACCTGACCCTTAAGCGGTATCGCAACATCGTCGAAGAAATCGCAATAGCGTCGAGTACACCGGTGCCCGTGCTCTATTACCTGCCGTACGAACAGGGAATCAACGCGTTCGCCGCTGGATACACGCCGGCGGACGCGGCCGTGTGCGTCACCCAAGGCTCGCTCAACCAGCTCAACCGTGACGAACTCCAGGGTGTGATCGCACACGAATTCAGCCATATCGTGAATGGCGATATGCGGTTGAGCCTCAAACTCATCGGTGTGCTGGCCGGGATCACGGCGTTGTCGGTTATCGGCCGGGTGCTGCTGTATTCGGGTGATGGGCGGAGCCGCGACCGCGACAACAGCCTTCCGTTGTGGGTGCTCGGGTTGGTCGTTATGGCGGCGGGCTGGATAGGAGTTTTCTTCGGACGGCTGATCAAAGCTGCTGTTTCCCGTCAGCGGGAGTACCTCGCCGATGCATCCGCGGTCCAATTCACCCGGCAAACAAGCGGGCTGACGGGCGCGCTGAAGAAGATCGGTGGGCTCCAGGCCGGCTCCGTGTTGCGCAGCCCCAGGACCGAAAACGTCAGCCACATGCTGTTCGGCCAGGGCATGAGGTTCTCTGGGCTGTACGCCACCCACCCGCCGCTCATCAAGCGCATCCAGGTGCTGGAACCCAACTTCGCTCCCAGCAACCTCGACGAGATGCGAAAACGCTGGTTCTACCAGCCGCCGGACGGCTTGGCCGAGGACGCGGCGATGGGCTTCGCAGACGCTCCGGTACAGCAAGCTCCGGTACAGCAAGCTCCGCCGCGGCGCCTCAATGCCCGCGAATACGCAGCGGCCGTTGGCAACCCGACCGCCGCTTCGTACCAGGCGGGGGCGACCGCCCGCAAAGCGATCCCGCAGAACCTGACCGACCTTGCGCACAATCCCGCCGAGGCGGTTCCGCTGATCTACGGGCTTATCTTCGACCGCAACATGAATGTCCGGCAGGCCCAGTACCAAATCGTCGCCCGGTATCACGGCAAGCAGGTGGCCGATGAGGCATGGCGATGTTCCGCGGCGATGGTGCAGCACCTCGACCCGAGCTTGCGCCTGCCCCTCGCATCCATCGCGTTCCCCGCTCTGCGTGGTCGCCCCGAGGCTGAGACTCGGCTGATGACAACGGTTATCGGCGAACTGATCAAGGCCGACGGTCAGATCGACATCTTTGAATACTGTCTTGGCACACTCGTTTTCGTTAGCTTGCACGAGGCTCTGACGTCAGGATCGCCATGGAAGAGCAGGCGCCAGAGCCTGGCCAGCGCCCAAAACGCCATTTCCTGTCTCATCGCTGTGCTGGCGCAGACCGCTAACAGAGACCCACGGGTCGCGGCTGCGGCATTCCAGGCGGGAATCTCCGTCGCGTATCCCCAGGCACAGATTCCGTTCCTGCCAGCCCTTGGCATACTCGCGCTCGAACAGGTGTGGCCGGTGATCGACGGACTGGAAGGCAACGACAAGGCCACCGTTGTTGCCGCCGTCGTGACGACCGTGATGGCCGACAAGGTCGTCACCGAGGAGGAGTCAGAGCTGCTCCGGACCGTGTGCGGCGTGCTGCACTGCCCGGTTCCACCGGTCGTCTAGGGCGCCGCGAAACCCGAGGGTGCTTTTATTCGTCGTTTTGCGGCGCATTACACGTGTTAACGACTTGAAAATATGTGAGGTCGGAGCTGTGGGGGCCGTCACGATTCGTTGCCATCGTGGTTGCACCGATTAGGTCGCCCAGCAGCGCCTTTTCCCGCGCCTGTGGCAACAAGGTGACGCGCCTCACGGGCTCAATATGACCGCAGTGTTAAAGCAATCGCACAATCGCCGGTGGGTCCCGGTGCGATTTTTTGAGCGGCCAAAAACCTCCCTTACCCTCGGTAAATGACCGCACGATAGGTGCTGTACGAGAGGAGGCGCCATGGTCGATCTGAACGCGAATCGCCAGACCGGCGGCGACGCCTTGCTCAGATTCAGCAAATATTTTCATCGCGGAGAGATCTCCCCGGATCAACGTGCGCTACACAAGGTCGGTGGCCGGTCAGCGGACGACTTCTACCGGGACCGCTGGGCACACGACAAGGTCGTCCGCTCGACTCACGGCGTGAACTGCACCGGATCGTGCTCGTGGAAGATCTACGTCAAGGACGGCGTCATCACCTGGGAGTCCCAGCAGACCGACTACCCGTCGGTGGGCGCCGACAAGCCGGAGTACGAGCCGCGCGGCTGCCCCCGCGGAGCCTCGTTCTCGTGGTACACGTATTCGCCTGCGCGCGTGCGCTATCCGTACATACGCGGCGTCCTCCTGGAGTACTACCGTGAAGCCAAGGCGCGGCTGAACGACCCCGTGCTGGCGTGGGCTGACATCGTCGAGGACGCCGTGAAGTCCCGCCGCTACAAGGCCGCACGCGGTAAGGGCGGGTTTGTCCGGGCCGAGTGGTGGGAGGCCGCGGAAATGGCGGCCGCGGCGCACGTGCACACCATCAAGAAGTACGGCCCCGACCGGGTGGCCGGATTCTCCCCGATACCGGCGATGTCGATGGTCAGCCATGCCGTGGGGGCGCGGTTCATCTCGCTGATCGGCGGGTCGATGCTGTCGTTTTACGACTGGTACGCCGACCTTCCGGTGGCCTCGCCGCAGGTGTTCGGCGACCAGACCGATGTCCCCGAGTCGGCCGACTGGTTCGACGCCGGCTATTTGATCATGTGGGGCTCCAACGTTCCGGTCACTCGGACGCCCGATGCGCACTACATGACCGAGGCGCGCTATCGCGGCCAAAAGGTGATCGTGGTTTCGCCCGACTACGCGGACAACACGAAGTTCGCCGACGAATGGCTGCCGGCGCGGCCGGGAACCGACGCCGCGCTGGCGATGTCGATGGGACACGTGATCCTCAAGGAATTCTTCGTCGACCGGACTACCCCCTACTTCTCCGACTACGTGAAGAAGTACACCGATCTGCCGTTTCTGGTGACGCTTGACGAGCGCGACGGCGTCTGGCTACCCGGAAAGTTCCTCACCGCAGCCGATCTCGGCGACACCAGCGAAGGCGCCTCGTCCAAGACGGTGCTGCTGGACGCGCAGGCCAACCCGGTGGTGCCGAACGGCTCGCTGGGACACCGGTTCACCGCATCCGGCGAGGGCAAGTGGAACCTCGACCTGCACGGCACTGACCCGCTGCTCACGCTGCACGGCACCGACCGCGACGTGACTGCGGTGAACCTGCCCCGGTTCGACAGTGACCGTCCCGGCGTGCTGACGCGCGGCGTACCGACGAAGATCATTGCCGGGCAACGGGTTACCACGGTGTTCGACCTGCTGCTCGCCCAGTACGGCGTGCAGAGGGACGGCCTGCCCGGTGATTGGCCGATGCACTATGGCGACGCGAGTCAGCCATACACCCCCGCCTGGCAGGAGCCGATCACCGGCGTGCCCGCCAAGGCGGTCGAACGGATAGCGCGTGAATTCGCCGACAATGCGGAACGTTCGCGCGGCAGGTCGATGATTCTGATGGGCGCGGGCACCAACCACTGGTTTCATTCCGACCAGATCTACCGCTCGTTTCTGACGCTCGTGATGCTCACCGGTTGTCAGGGAGTCAATGGCGGCGGCTGGGCGCACTACGTCGGCCAGGAGAAGTGCCGGCCGGTGACGGGGTGGTCGACGCTGGCTTTCGGGTTGGATTGGCAGCGGCCTGCTCGGCAGATGCAGGGCACGGTGTTCTGGTACCTGTCGACCGACCAGTGGCGCTACGACCGGTTCACCTCCGAGGTGATGGCGTCCCCAACAGCCGAGGGCCGGTTTGCCGGCCGAACGGCGGCCGATAACATCGCGCTGGCAAGCCGGCTGGGCTGGATGCCGAGTTATCCGACGTTCAACCGCAATCCACTGGATCTGGCCGACGAGGCCCTGCGTCTGGGAAAGGACGCGTCGATCCATGTCGTCGACGGGCTGAAGTCCGGCCATCTCCAATTCGCGTGCGAGGATCCGGATGCGCCGGAGAACTTCCCGCGCTGCTTGACGGTGTGGCGGTCGAACCTGCTCGGCTCGTCGGCGAAGGGTAACGAGTACTTCCTCAAACACCTGCTGGGCACCGATTCCAACGTCGCCGCACGCGATGAGGATGCCGTTCGCCCGCAAGAGGTGCGCTGGCGCGAAGAGGCACCGGTCGGCAAGCTGGACTTGCTGCTGTCGCTGGACTTTCGCAATACCAGCACCACGCTGTTCTCCGACATCGTGTTACCCGCGGCCACCTGGTACGAGAAGCACGACCTGTCCAGCACCGACATGCACCCGTTCGTGCACGCGTTCTCGCCGGCGATCTCACCGCCGTGGGAGACCAAGACGGATTTTGAGGCGTTTCACCGGATAGCGCGCGGGTTCTCCTGGCTCGCCGATAGACACCTCGGCAAGCGCAAGGACATCGTGGCGGTACCGCTGCAGCATGACAGCGCCGACGCCACCGCCCAGCCGGGCGGGCGCGTGCTGGACTGGAAAGCCGGTGAGTGCGAACCCATTCCGGGCAAGACGATGCCGCGCCTGGTCATGGTCGAACGCGACTACCCGGCGGTGGCCGACAAGATGGCGGCGCTGGGGCCGATGGTCGAAACGGTCGGGCTCACGGTCAAGGGAGTCACCACGCATCCCGAGGCGGAGGTCGAATATCTGCGCGGCGTGAACGGTGCCGTGGTCAGCGGGGTGGCGGTGGGACGCCCGTCGCTGGCCAAGGACATACATGCCGCGGAGGCAATCCTGGCGCTGTCCGGAACGACGAACGGGCGGCTTGCCGTGGAGGGCTTCGAGGCGCTGCAGCGCCGCACCGGCATCGAGCTCGCCGACCTCGCCAAGGAGAACGAAGGCCGGCGAATCACCTTCGCCGATACCCAGTCTCGGCCAGTACCGGTCAATACTTCTCCGGAGTGGTCCGGTTCGGAGACCGGGGGGCGTAGGTACTCGCCGTTCACCATTAACACCGAACGGCTCAAGCCGTGGCACACGCTGACGGGTCGGCAGCACTTTTACCTCGATCACGACTGGATGGGTGAACTGGGGGAGCAGTTGCCGATCTTCCGTCCGCCGCTGGACATGACGGCGCTGTTCGACGAGCCGGCGGTCGGAGACACCAGCGGCGGGATCACCGTGCGGTATCTGACACCGCACTCCAAGTGGTCCATCCACTCGGCATACCAGGACAACCTGCACATGCTCACGCTTTCCCGTGGCGGGCAGGCGATTTGGATCTCTGACGTCGACGCGGCGAAGATCGGCGTCAAGGACAACGACTGGATCGAATGCACCAACCGCAACGGTGTGGTGAACGCGCGTGCGATCGTCAGCCACCGGATGCCCGAGGGACTCGTGTTCATGTACCACGCGCAAGACAAGGCGGTGGACGTGCCGCGCACCGAGAAGACCGGGAAGCGGGGCGGCATCCACAATGCCCTGACGCGGATCATGATCAAGCCGTCACACCTGATCGGGGGCTACGCCCAGCAGTCCTTCGCGCTGAACTACCACGGCCCCACCGGAAACCAGCGCGACGAGGTCACCACGATCCGGCGACGCTCGCAAGAAGTGGAGTACTGACGATGAAAGTCATGGCTCAGCTGGCGATGGTGATGAACCTCGACAAGTGCATCGGGTGTCACACCTGCAGCGTCACCTGCAAGCAGGCCTGGACCAACCGCAGCGGTGTGGAGTACGTCTGGTTCAACAACGTGGAAACCCGTCCCGGACAGGGATATCCGCGCGGCTACCAAGACCAGGAAAAGTGGAAGGGCGGCTGGACGCTCAACAAGCGCGGCAAGCTGACGCTCAGGTCCGGGTCGAGGCTGCGCCGGCTCCTTAATATCTTCGCCAACCCGGACCTGCCGACGCTGTCGGACTACTACGACCCGTGGACCTACGACTACGAGAACCTGCTGTCGGCGCCGGCGATGGACACCACGCCGGTGGCCCGTCCCAAGTCTTTGATCACCGGCGAAGACACCAAGGTGACCTGGGGCGCGAACTGGGATGACGACCTCGGCGGGGGACCCGAGCAGATTGGCCGTGATCCACTGTTGGCCAAGGTGGCAGAAATTTCAGCCAAAGTGCGCCTTGAGTTCGAGCAGACCTTCATGTTCTACCTGCCACGCATCTGCGAGCACTGCCTGAACCCCTCGTGCGCGGCGTCGTGCCCATCGGGCGCGATCTACAAGCGCAGCGAGGACGGCATCGTGCTGGTCGACCAGGACCGGTGCCGCGGATGGCGGCAGTGCGTCACCGGCTGCCCCTACAAGAAGATCTACTTCAACCACAAGACCGGCAAGGCCGAGAAGTGCACGTTCTGCTACCCGCGCGTCGAGGTGGGCATTCCGACGGTGTGCTCGGAGACCTGCGTCGGCCGGTTGCGCTACATCGGGGTGCTGCTCTACGACGCCGATGCGGTAGCGGCCGCGGCGTCGGTGCAAGACGAAAAGGACCTCTATCCAGCACAACTCGGCGTATTCCTCAATCCGCACGATCCTCGGGTTGTCGCCGAGGCCGAGCGCGCCGGCATCTCCAGCGAATGGATCCAGGCCGCCCAGAATTCACCGGTCTACCGCCTCATCGTCGACTACCAGGTGGCGCTGCCGCTGCATCCGGAGTACCGGACGATGCCAATGGTCTGGTATGTCCCGCCGCTGTCCCCGGTCGTTGACGTGCTCGCCGAAACCGGACACGACGGCGAGAACCGCAACAACTTGTTCGGCGCCATCGACGCGTTGCGCATCCCGATCGAGTATCTCGCCGAGCTGTTCACCGCCGGCGATGTCGGGCCCGTTCGCGCTGCGCTGCAACGGCTTGCGGCGATGCGCTCGTACATGCGCGCCGCGAACCTGGGCGAGGAATTCGACGAGACGATCCCGGAGTCGGTGCGGCTGAAGGGCGAAGAGATCGAATCGATGTACCGGCTGCTGGCGATTGCCAAGTACGCCGACCGTTACGTGATTCCCAACGGCGCAGGATCGGATGCGCACCGCCTCGACGCGCTCGCGACCGGGTGCAGTCTGGACGGCGACGGCGGGCCCGGGATGACCGCCTTCGACGCGATGGCCGACAAGTTCCATCTCACCAACGGCAACGGCAGCAACGGCAATGGCAGCAACGGCAAGCCGGCGCGGGTCAACCTCCTCAACTGGGACGGCCGAAGCACCGATGGATTGGTGCCTTCGAATGAGGGAGCAATGAGCGAGCAGTGAAGATGCTGACCCTCACCCGCAAGCCGGCGAACCCCGCCGGCCTATCCGAGCGTGACCAGCGTCTCCTGTGGCGCATCGCCGCGCTTCTACTCGACTACCCGAGCGCGGACACGCTCGCGATGACCGACCAACTGATCACAGCCGCAGGAGAATTGCCTGATTCGGTGCGCGAGCCGCTGTTGCACGTCCTGCACGAGTTCCGCACCACGGACCCCATGCAGCTCGCCGTGCGATATGTCGAAACCTTCGACATGCGTCGGCGTGCCAGCCTGCACCTGACGTACTACGCGTACGGAGACACGCGAAAGCGAGGTATGGCGCTGCTGCGCTTCAAGCACGCCTACCGTCAGGCAGGACTGGAGCTCGGCGACGGCGAACTTCCCGACTTCCTGCCGCTGGTACTCGAATTCGCCGCGACGGTCGATCAGCTGCAGGGGGAGCGGCTGCTCGCCGAGCACGTCCCGGTGCTCGAACTCCTGCGACTGTCCCTGGCGGACAGCGGTTCCGCGTACGCCTCGGTCTTGGCGGCGATCCTCGCGACGCTGCCGCCGATCAGCACCGCCGACCGGCGCCGCATCGCCGAGCTGGCCGCGGAAGGTCCCCCCGAGGAAGAGGTCGGGTTGGAGCCATTCGCGATGGATCCGCTCATGTCTGGGGGTCGGCGATGAACACCGTGCTCTGGATGACGGTGCCATACGTCGCGTTCACGTCGTTCCTGCTAGGCCATGTCTGGCGCTACCGCACCGATCAGTTCGGTTGGACCACACGGTCTTCGCAAAGCTACGAGAGCAGGCTGCTGCGAATGGGCAGCCCGCTGTTTCACTTCGGGCTGCTCGGCGTGTTCGGCGGTCACGTCGTCGGTCTGCTCATTCCCGAGTCATGGACTTCGGCGGTCGGCGTCTCGGAGTTCTTTTACCACGTGATGGCCGTCACGATGGGCTCGCTTGCGGGGTTCGCCGTCGTCACCGGACTAGGAATACTGTTGTACCGCCGCATGACGGTGCCTGCCGTGCGCCAGGCGACATCCCGCAGCGACAAGTTGATGTACTTGCTGCTGGTGGGCGCGCTGGTGACCGGGATGCTCAACACGTTGACCAACGTGTTTGCCACCTATAACTATCGCGAGACGGTGTCGCCGTGGTTCCGCAGCCTGTTCTCGCTGGATCCGGCGATGGAGCTGATGGCCGGCGCGCCGTGGACGTTCCAGGTACATGTGCTGATTGTCCTTGCGCTTCTTGGCATTTGGCCCTATACGCGGCTGGTGCATATGTTCAGTGCCCCGGTCGGATACCTTTTGCGCCCGTACTTGGTGTACCGCAGCCGCGACCCGCAGAAGGCATTCAGCAACCGCTATGCGCGGGCTTGGGTCGCGCCCGAAACCCCGCCCGTGCGTAGCCGCTGGGTATGACGCGGTCCGACACCTAACTCACAGCGCTGAGGGGACGATGTGAGCCACTTGTAGCAAGCCGGTCATCGCGGGCAGCGCTGCCGCAACAACACTTTCGTACGGTGGTTCCATGCCGCTAATGACGCGCCAACACACGATCGATGACTGGAACGCCGAAGACGTCGACGCCTGGAACAACGGCGGCGCGAAGATCGCGCGCCGCAACCTGATCTGGTCCATCTTCGCCGAGCACGTCGGGTTCTCCGTCTGGTCGATCTGGTCGGTGATGGTCCTGTTCATGCCGCAGAACGTCTACCACATCGATGCTGCCGGAAAGTTCTTCCTCGTCGCGATGCCGACGTTGGTCGGAGCGATTCTGCGCCTGCCCTACACGTTCGCGACCGCAACGTTCGGTGGCCGAAACTGGACGGTGTTCTCGGCGCTGGTGCTCGTGATCCCAACGTCGTTGACGCTGTATTTCATGGCCCACCCGCACACTTCCTACACCACATTCATGGTCGTGGCGGCGGTCGCCGGGTTTGGCGGGGGCAACTTCGCGTCCTCGATGACCAACATCAACGCCTTCTATCCGCAGCGGCTCAAGGGATGGGCGCTGGGCCTCAACGCCGGTGGCGGAAACATCGGCGTCGCAATGATCCAGATCGTCGGGCTGCTGGTAATCGCTACGGCGGGTAACCGTTCCCCGCATTGGGTGTGCGCGGTTTATCTCGTACTCCTGTCGGTCGCCGCGGTCGGTGCGGCGCTGTTCATGGACAACCTGACCAACCAGCGTACCAATGGCCGCTCGATGATCGACGTGATGGCATTCCGCGACTCGTGGCTGATCGCGCTGCTGTACATCGGCACGTTCGGTTCGTTCATCGGGTTTTCGTTCGCGTTCGGCCAGGTGCTGCAAATCAGCTTTCTGGCCAACCTCAGTCACGGCGCGAAGGTGACGCCGGCGATGACGGCGCAGGCGGCACTGCACGCCGCGCAGATCGCGTTCATCGGGCCGCTGCTGGGGTCGATCGTGCGGCCGATCGGCGGTTGGCTATCCGACCGCATCGGCGGCAGCAAGGTCACGCTGTACACGTTCGCGGCGATGATGGGCGCGGCCGGCTGGCTTGTGGTGTTCGGTGTGATGGGTGACGCCGCCCACCGGGCCCCATCGGGCGGCAGTCTGGCCGCCTACGTGGCCGGGTTCGTCGCGCTGTTCATCCTGTCCGGAATCGGAAACGGGTCGGTGTACAAGATGATCCCGTCGATCTTCGACGCCAAGGCGCAGAGCATGGACGGTTTTGGCCCGGCCGAGAAGGCCGACTGGTCGCGTCGGATGTCGGGCGCGCTGATCGGGATCGCCGGGGCCATCGGCGCGCTCGGCGGCGTCGGCATCAACGTCGTGCTGCGGGCGTCGTACCTGTCGCCCGCGAAATCAGCGACGACGGCGTTTTGGGTCTTTCTCGGCTTTTACGTGTTATGCGCGGTGATCACTTGGTTCGCCTACGTGCGCACGCCCCACTCGACACGCGGTGCGAAGACTGCGGCGGTCGCCGAGGCGCTGGCGCCGGCGGCATGATAGCCGAGGTAGTAGCCTGACCCTAGGTTCCGTACTCCCGCAACAGCTTCCGTGTGCGGGCTCGGCCCTCCGCGGACTTATCGAACGGGTAGCCGACGAACTCGTCTACACCGGCGTCGCGCAGCTCGTCGATCCGTTCGGTGACCAGGCTTTCGTCACCGATCAGTGCGGCGTCCGGCGCGTCGCGGTAGCCCTCGTGATCAAGCATGGTGCGGTACGACGGCAACTGCCCATACATGGCGAACTGCTCCCCGGCCTGCGCACGGACTCGCTCGACGTCATCTGTGACGCTGACCGGAAGCGCGGCGGCCACCCGCACCGCGCCGTCCGGACGACCTACCTCGGCGGCGGCCCCCGAAGTGTGGGACCGATGTGTTGGGCAAGGGTCTTGGGTCCGGTCATCCAGGTGAGCGTGCCCGCACACCGCCGGCCCGTCAGCCGCAGCATCTGCGGACCCAGCGCTGCCACGTAGACAGGTGGCGCTGGTGCATTCGGAATGCGCACCGCCCCTCGGGTGGTCACGATCTCACCAGTCATATTGACTTCCTGTCCGGACAGCAACGGAAGCAGGCCGTCGAGGTATTCGCTGAGTCGGCGCACGGGCCTGTCCCACGAAATCCCCCACATGCCCTCGGTGACCATGCGGTGGGTCATGCCGATCCCGAGCGTGAACCGACCCGCCGGAGATCAAGCTGATCGTCATGGCTCGCTGCGCGAGCAGCATCGGGTGCTGATTCTGGATGGGCAACACACCCGTCCCGACCTCAATCGTGTCGACCTCCCGGAATGCGACCGCCAGCACCGTCAACAAATCGGCCTCGTAGGGCATTTGAGGTGCCCATACACGCCGGAACCCCTCGTCTCGCAGCAGCGCGAGTTCATTGACGAACTCGTCGACCGGCGAACGAGTCGGGTCGTCACTGAGAAAACAGTTCATGCTGACTTCCATAACAGCCCCCTTCATGCTTGCGGTTGCTCAACCTTGCGGACTCAACTCAGGGGGACCTCGGCAGCCGGCTTCGCCGAGTGCCGACTCGCCGCCAGCGTGGCGAGTTCGGCGAGGGCGTGCGGGATGCCGTCGGCGATCTCCGCGACGTCAGCCACGCTTTTCTTGCATGCCTGCATTCCGATGGTCATTTTGTCGAGGTAGCTCCAGCCCGTCACATTCAAGCCGTATGGGTAAATGATCGGACCCACCGAAATGATGTTCTCGATCGGGGCGCCCGCGAAGTACAGCTGCCGCTTCGGGCCGGGAACGTTCGACACGGTCATGCTGTAAGTCGGGCGATGCCGTGCCATGGCACCCAGAAGCGGCAACCCGCGAGCGTAGAACCAGAACAGCGGCCAGTAATCCATCCAGTCACCGAAAAGCCATAGGTCACGCTCGGCTTGCACCTCCCTGGCGGCACGGGTATTGGCGGCGATGCGCTCGAGCCGATCGACAGGGTCCGCCACATCGGTGGCCAACGAGACGTTCCATATGGTCACCTGATTGCCCCAGTCAATTTCCTCCCCGGGTGGGCGAATCGCCACCGGCACGACGGTGGTGAGAGATTCAGCGGGCAGCTCGCCGCGGCGGTCCAAATAGGAGCGGATAGCGCCGCTGCACCCCGCGAGATACACATCGTTGAGAGTGACGCCGAACGCGCTCTTGATCTCCTTGAGCGTGGCCATGTCACACCTGACATAGGCGAACTGCCGATCGTGGGTGAACCGCTCGTTGAAACGGGTGGCGGGCGCCGCGAACGCCTCTGCGAAGCCGGGTCGGCCGGCCTTGCGGCGCCTGCGGATGGTCCCGAACGTCCGTGCCGAGCGCACCAAAACGCGAGGAAACCGGAGCATTGCCGCGCCCTCGTGGGTGGCAAGCAACCGAAGCCAGGTTGCGGTGTTCGGCGGCCGTTCGTCCACCAAAGTTCGCCCGGGTGTCGGCAACGGTTCGGCGGGGTCTGTGCTGAAGATGGTCTCGAGAAGCCGCACCGAAGCCAGGCCGTCGGCCAAGGCGTGGTGAAGCTTGAGAACCAGCGCGATCCGGCCGTGGGCCAGGCCGTCGATGTACCACAACTGCCATGCGGGACGACCGCAGTCGAGTCCCACCGAGACGATCTCGCTGATCTGCGCCGCCAGCTCACGGTCACCACCCGGCGACTCCGCCTTGGCGTAGTTGACGTGGTAGCTGAGGTCGATTTGCGGCCGGTCAATCCACCAGGGTCGGCCGCCCAGGCGTGGCCACAGCAGTTGCCAGTGCAACGGCTCGACCTTCTCCACCAGGGCGGGAACGACAGCCCGGACCGCGTCGAAGGTTAGCGGCTGGTGTGCCGCGGCAGGGTCAAGCACGACGGCCTTTATCGTATGCTGCGGCTGCGTGCGGTTCTCTTGTTTGAGAAACAGGTTGTCCATGCTGTTAAGGCGCCGCATCGAGCCACCTCGCTTATTGCGGGAGACGGTCGTCTGCGAGCCTACTCACCGCCGGTGAAGATAAATCAGATCTACCGTCGGCGGGATCGGCGCGGGCTAATACAGTGCTGTTTGTGAAGAACCTGGCCACCTGCCGCGTGAATGTGCGCCAGAAGGCCGAAAGCGTGGCGGTGTCCCTGCACGGCGTTCGGGTGCTGCGCGAGTCGGGTATGTCCGATGGCGAGGCGATCACGGATTACGTGCGGGCCAACCTCGTCCGTTACCAGGTGCCAACCGACGTCGAGTTTCTCGACGCCTTGCTGCTCGAGCAGGGCGGTGTCAGGTGAATCACCGCGATCCCGACGACCAGACCGACACTGCGGTCGAGTCCACCAAGCGTGAACTGGCGCAACGCATGTCGGCAGCATTTGCCTCGATCCGCGACGGTAACGCGGATGCGGCGGAGGTCCGAGCCAGCTTGCAAGCCAGCCGTAAACCACGCCGGCATGTTCCCGTCGCGCATGTGGAGAACCGCAACATCCCCGGAGCGGAACCCCCCGACGAGATTCCGGTGCGCATCTACTATCCGCTTGCGCCGGACGCTTCCTCCACCGCAGTACCGCTCGTCGTCTACCTCCACGGGGGCGGCTTCGTGCTCTGCGACCTCGATTCGCATGACGCGTGCTGTCGGCGGCTCGCCAACGGCGTGGGAGGGATTGTCGTCTCGGTCGACTACCGCCTGGCCCCGGAGAACCGCTTTCCGGCGGCCGTGAAAGACGCCTGGGCAGCGACGAAATGGGTTGCCGCGCACGCATCCGAACTCGGCGGCGATGCCGACCGCCTCGTGCTCGCCGGAGACAGTGCCGGTGGAAACCTGGCGACGGTCGCCTGCATGATGGCTCGTGACCACGGCGGCCCGCCGATCGCCTTTCAGTTACTGATCTATCCCGTGGTCGATCAGCGCTGCAGGCCCAAGGACGTTCGTGATCCGTCGGCCCGCGGGGTGCTGACGCTGGAGCACCAGCGGTGGTTCACCCAGCAATACCTTGGTGCCGACGGCGACCATCACAACGTGTTCGCCTCACCGATACTCGGGGAGTTGGCCTGGTTGCCGCCGGCGCACATCGTCACCGGCGAGTTCGACCCGCTGTGTGACGACGGCGAGGAGTATGCCGATCGGCTCCGAGCGGTAGGAGTTCCCGCCACCGTGCGACGCTACCCCGGCATGTTTCACGGGTTCTTCAATCTGCCCGACGATGTGCCCATGGCCGAACAGGCCAATGCGGACGTCTGCGCGGTGTTGCGTGATGCGCTTGGAGTACTGGAACCCGGGAGAGAACTGCCATGAAGTTGAGAAACGCCCGCGCCCTGATCACCGGTGCCAGCCGCGGCCTGGGACGCAGCATTGCACAGACTTTCGCTGATCGCGGTAGCGACGTTGCGCTGGTCGCCCGCAGCGGCGGTGCGCTCGAGACGCTCGCCAAGGAGCTCCACGGCAAGGCCTATCCGACCGACCTCACCGACCCGGCAGCCGTCGAAGCGTTGATCGACCGGGTCGAGGCCGACGGTCCCATCGACGTGCTGGTCAACAACGCCGGGTTGGACTGTGTCCGCCTATTCGCGGACACCTCAGCGCAGCAGGTGCGAGATCTGTTGCAGGTCAACCTTGCTGCGCCAATGGAGCTGTGCCGTCAGGTGATGCCGCGAATGCTGTCCAGGGGCCGTGGGCACATCGTCAACGTGTCATCGATGGGCGCACTCAGCGTCACACCAGGCCTCACCCTGTACGGCACCTCGAAGGCCGGCTTGAGTCAGTTCACCTCCGGATTACATGCGGAGTTGCGCGGCACGCCGGTCGCAACGACGCTGGTCCAAATCGGGGCGGTCAAGACGGATATGGCCGACAATATCCGCGGCTTCGGGCCGACTCGACCCGCGATCGAACGTTACCAACGGTGGCACATGCTGCCCCGCGAGGACTTGGAGCCGCCAACCGTCGCGAATGCGATCGCCGATGCCGTCGAACATGAGCGACGATACGTCACGCTCCCGCGGAGAGTCGTGGCAACTGCCATGATGACCGAATTTCCTCGCCGCCTAACCGAACTCACGGTCATCGGCCTCGATATGACGAAGGACGACCGGTGATGAGCGATGGATTGGCAGATCTGTCGGGAAAGGTCGCGATCATCACCGGGGGCGGTCGCGGGCAGGGGGAGGCGGAGGCCCGATTGTTCGCCTCGCTGGGTGCTCGGGTCGTCGTCACCGACATACTCGAAGACGAGGGTCAAGAGGTCGCGGCGGCAATCGGTGATTCGGCTCGGTTCACACGCCACGATGTCGGCAGCGCCGACGGTTGGGCAGAGGCAGTTGCGTTTGCCTGCAACGAATTCGGTCGGCTCGATGTGCTCGTCAACAACGCGGCGATTTGCGCCGTCGCGCCGATTGTGGATCAGTCCGTTGACGAGTTCGAGCGGATGCTGCGCGTCAATCTCGTCGGGCCCTTCCTCGGGATCAAAGCGGTTGTTGAGCCCATGAAGGCGGCCGGCGGGGGATCGATTGTCAACATTTCGTCGCAGGCGGGTCTGCAAGGACTTGCCGGCTACGGCGCCTACGGGTCGTCCAAATGGGGGCTTCGGGGCTTGACGAAGGTGGCGTCAATTGAGCTCGGTCAGTATGGGATTCGCGTGAACACGGTGTACCCGGGAATGATCGACACGCCGATGATCGCGCACCTCAACGTTCGCCGCGGACCGGGCGGGCATCCCGGATCCCCGCTGAACCGCGTGGGGGCGCCGGAGGAAGTCGCCGCCCTGGTCGCGTTCCTCGCATCGGATGGCTCCTCGTATGTCACGGGCGCGGACTTCGTGGTCGATGGTGGCGCCAGCGCGGGACGGATTCCCGTGATACCGCCGGCGATTCAACCTGGGGATGGCAAGTAAATGCCGTGCGACCCACGGTCACACTGCTCACATCAGCACCAGGCAGGCGGCCTGCACATGAACCGCAAACCCGCTAGCACCGGTGCTAGCGCTTTCTGAAGTCGCCTATTGGTCAGCGCTGGACGATGCCCTCACCCGGCGGACCCGTCGGTGAATTCGGCAGGCCGGCGGATGGCGTAGCGTTGTTCGGCCTGTGCCAGGAATTTCATTGAGTTCTTTGGCGGCGGAATGCTTTCCGGATCGTAGCTGGGGCGCATGGTCCGGAGCACGACCTTCGGCAGGAGGTACACCCAGAAGCGTCTCATCATGTTCGCGAAGCGGAGTTTGCTTCGCAGCTTCGACTCCTTGATCCGCCCAGCGGCGAGGTCCGCATTGATCAAGGCGTTTGCCGTTCGTATTGTGTACGAGAATTGGTGGCACAGTGCATATACCACGCCGTAGATCCGAGCCGGATAGTTGTTGTCGTACACCTCCTTGAAGAGGTTGTTGCATACGCTTCGATGCTCGTACTCCTCGGCGAAATGCCAGAGCCAGAGGTACACAGTCGGTTCATCCCAGTCATATAGGACGTCGCCGGCCTCTTCGAAAAAGAAGTGCGACACGATCGGGCCGACGGTTTCGAAGCCTTCTGAGTAGGCCAGGCACCAACGCGGGCTCTTCGTCGCCAAAAACCGTGCGAAATCATCGCGCATTTTGTCCGCTGCAGGGCCGATCCACGGGTAACCGGACTCTACGAGTTTGGTGTTGTACTGAGCATGAAGCTTGGCGTGCCACCCCTCCTGCGCGCAGAACATCGAGACGTCGGTGTCCAATGCTGGGTGAGCAGCTGCGTCGAGTCCCTTGCGAGACTCCCGGACGGCCTTGTTCAAGAAGGATTCCAGGTGATGCAGGAAACTCGACGTTGCGTTCAGAAGGTGGCAGAACTCCGGTTGATTCTCCGCCCATCTGATTTTGGCATCGCTGAAGTCGAGTTCCACCTTTCGCACAAGCATCTCTGTTCCTCCGGCCTGTGGTGACGGTAGTCACACCCTACGCCGGCTGCGTGCCCGCGATCCCGGGCATGGAACGTCGAGAGCGCCCGTTGATCCGGGTGGCGTTTCCTCGGAGAATCGGACGTACTGCGGCCCGTCGTCGGCCGCGATAGCAAACAGATACTTCAGCCAACAGGCCCGACACTGCCACCTCCCGTTAAACCTTGGTGGCACCCATATCGACCGTCAGCTGCGTTGCTGTGACGGCACGAGACAGATCCGAGGCCAAATAGATGACGGCGTCGGAGATGTCATCGACATGCGCAGGAAAGGGCGTGGGAAGCACGCAGCCGAACGACATGAGGTAGTTCGGGTGGGCGGTGAGCATTTTTTCGACACTCGGGTCTTGTTCAGCCGGCGCCGTGGCAACTCCCCACGGGTGGATCGAGTTGACTCGGATGTTGTATTCCCCCAGCTCGATCGCGGCTGACTTCGTCAGCCCAACCACGCCGTGCTTGGCGGCGGTGTAGTGACTTTGACAAGGTAGCGCCTTAATTCCTGCCACCGAGCTGATAGTGATAATCGAGCCGCCATTGCCCGCCGAAAGCATATGGGGAACAGCGGCTTTCATCGTGCGCCAAACGCCGGTCAGGTTGATGTCGATCATCGTCTGCCACTGCTCGTCCGACATCTCCCAGAAGCGCGCCCAGTTGCTGATCCCCGCGTTGGCGACAACGACGTCCAGGCGTCCACCGAAGCGCTCGACCCCGGCTGCTAACACCGCTTCCAGCGCGTCGGAGTTCCGTACATCGGCGATCTCCATCACGCATGGCCGGCCCTCGGCCTCCACCAGACGGGCGGTTTCCTTGAGGTCCGCTTCGGTGGCGGCGGGGTATCCGTTGTGAGGCGAAACCTCGGCCGCGACATCTACGCCGATGATCGAAGCGCCTTCGCGCGCGAGGCGCAGTGCGTGGTTACGCCCCATGCCGCGCGCGACGCCGGTCACGAAGGCGACCCTGTCGTCAAGCAGACCCATCGCTACCCTCCGATTCGCTCAATCTCGTTGCCGTGTAACTTAACTGGCCACCGCCGGAGCCGGTTCAGGTCTGTTCGGCCGGCGCCGGGCGATCGAGCTCGTCGAATCTTGCGAGCGCGGCGTCGAGGTCTGCCTCATCGAAGACCTCGAGGCGGCTGATCAGGTCGCCTTCGATCGTGAGGAAGTAGATCATCCGCCACTCCGCGTCGAAGCCTTCTTGGGAAGTCCCACTTGCGGTGTGGGTTACGACGGCTCCCAAGTCGCTCAGCCGGTGTATAGATTCCATGTAGATGCTGATTTCCCGGGTTTGCTCCCACAGGGCGCGGATGGCTGTGGACAGGTCCCTCGCCTTAATGCTTACGAGCGGCCGATGGTCGACGTAGCTCCAGTCCGGCGTCGTTGCGGGAAGTTCGTGCCGGTTGAACCCGGCGTAGAGCCTTGAGATGACCGACCATGTGTGTGCGTGGGCGGCCGCCTCGCCGACGAGGTAGCGAGCATTGAGCTCCTCGAACGCGGCGTTAATGTCGTCGGCATCGAAGCTCACGGTGCCGTGGATGAGGTCGTCGTCGTCGACTTCCACGACCGTCAAGACCTCGATGGTGATCGGTTGGTCGGGCGCATCGGTGTCACGGCAACATTCGCGGGTCAACGAGAGGCGAGATCCCCTGATTGCGATGGGCTCCATGCTCAGTCGCCAGCTTTCCGGTGGCTCGAACAGGGCGTGCACGGCCTTCCGCCGCGCTGGCCCGTCTAATAAGGCGCCCAAGCCTTTTCGCCGATCTTCCAATCGGCCGTCCGCACTCATCAGGGCAAGATAATCGTCCACATCGCGGCGGTTGAATGCATCGACTGAACGCGCCCAGGTTCGGGTCGCAGCGTTTTCAAGCAGCGGTGCCGGCGGTTGCAGCTCCTCAAATCGGGCGAGCGCGAGGTCGAGGTCTGCTTCATCGAACATTTCGCAGCGGTTGCTCCGGTCACCTTCGAATGTGGAAAGCACGAGCTCTCGCCACTCCGCGTCGAAGCCCTCTTGGGAGGTCCCATGCGCGATGTGGGTGACGACGGCGCCTATGTTTGTCAGCCGATGCACCGTCTCGATGTGGAGTGTGGATTCCGGCGTGACGTCCCACGTGGCGTGAACGTACGGGATGAGGGCGCCCGGCTCGAACGCTATCCCGCGCCGGTGGTCGATGCTCACAAAGTCGGGCGTAGTTGGTGGTATCTCGTGCCGGTTGAGCGCGGCGTAGCCCTGCGTCACCACCGACCAGGTTTGCGCGTGGGCGGCAGCTTCGCCGGCGAGGTAGCGGGCATCGAGTTCTTCGAATGCGGCGTCGATGTCGTCGATGTCGAAGATCACGCCCCCGGCGATCCTATTGTCAGCGTCGATTTGGATGATGCTGAACATTTCCGCACGGAACTCCCCGTGCTGTAAGTCGCTGTTCGAGGAGCAGATACGGGTGAGGACGAGGCGTTGCCCGCGGGTCCCAATGACGGTCGACGTTATGTGCGCCCCGATCTCGGCCATAGCTCGCATATTCGCGAGTGCGACATCTCGACCGCGTTGGGCGCCGGCGTTTACCACCCGGCGGCGATCGTGCATGTGAATGCCCTCGGCCAGTACCTCCGCCATGGCGTCCCAGTCGCGGGATGCATAGTAGACCCAGAAGCGTTCATACACTTGGCTTGCCGCGTTTTCTGGCCGCGGCGCATGCGGTTGCAGTTCTTCGAAGCGGGCAATCGCGGCGTCGAGGTCGGCCTCGTCGAACATTTCGCAGTGGTTGCTCAGGGCACCTTCGAATGTTAAAAGGACGAGCTCTCGCCACTCCGCGTCGAAGCCCGCTTGCGAAGCCCCAAGCGCGACATGGGTGACGACGGCTCCGATGTTTGTCAGCCGATGCACCGTCTCGATGTGGAGTTTGACGCCCGGCATGAGGTCCCACGTGGCCCGCATGTACGGGACGAGGTCGCCCGGCTCGAACGCAATCCCGCGCCGGTGGTCGATGCTCACAAAGTCGGGCGTAATTGGGGGTATCTCGCGCCGGTTGTTAGCGGCATAGGCCCCCGTGACGAGCGACCACGTGTGCGCATGTGCGGCCGCTTCGCCGGCGAGGTAGCGGGCGTCGAGCTCGGCGATCGCGGCGTCCATATCGTCGGGGTCGATCACGATGTGTGCCGCGATCCGACCGTCGGTGTCGATCTCGGCGATGATGAGCTGCTCAACGACGAATTCCCCGTACCGCGCATCGCTGTTCGGGAAACGATTACGGGTGAGGGCGAGGCGTTCCCCGCGGATCGCAACAACGGCCGATGTTGAGTTCGTTACGGCGTCGGCCAGGGCTTGCATATTCGCGATCACGACATCGCGGCCTTCCCAGAGCGGGGTATTCACCACAGGCGTGCGATTCTCGATGAAAGTGTCGTCGGCCAGGATCTCGGCGATCGCTGCCCAGTCGCGAGCCTTGTAGTACGCGAAGAAGCGCTCTTCTGCTCGGGTTGCCTTGTTCTCCAGCCGTCTTGTCTGTCGATGTAACTCCTCGAAGTGGGCGAGCGCGGCGTCGAGGTCTGGCTCGTCGAAGATTTCGCAGCGGTTGATCCGGTCGCCTTCGACAGTCAGAAGGTAGATCATCCGCCACTCGGCGTCGAAGCCTTCTGGCGAGGTCCCATACGCGGTATAGGTGGCGACCGCTCCGAAACCGCTGAGCCGATGCACCTCTTCGATGTGGATCCTGAGGTCTGGCGTGACGTCCCAAATGGCGCGCATGGCTGCTTGCGGATCAGTCGCATCGATTATGGCGAGCTGCCGGTGGTCGAGGGTGACGTACTCCGCCGCCTGGAGTTCGTGCCGGTTGAACGCCGCGCATTCCCGTGCGAGGACAGACCACGTGTGCGAGTGGGCGGCGGCCTCGCCAGCAAGGTATCGAGCATCGAGTTCTTCGAAGGCGGCATCAATGTCGTTGGGGTCGAACGCAACTCGCGCCACGATCCGCTCTTCGGCGTCGATCTCGACGACGCTGAAGAATTCGATGCGGAATCCCTCTGGTTCATCTTGGCCCCAGATACACGTCCTACAGAGCGCGAGGCGATCGCCGCGCGTCGCGATGACGGTCGACGTAATCTTCTTGGCCCCGATGTCGGCGACGCCTTGCATATTCGCGATTTCGACGTCCCGACCGCGGCGGACCCCGGAATTCACGACCGGTCGGTGATCGATGACGGCAGTGTCGGCGGTCAGTAGCTCCGCCATGGCGACCCAGTCGCGGGCGGCGAAGTGCTCTCGGTAACTCTCGTACACTCGGCTTGCCGCGTTTTCTAACTGCGGCGCCTGTGGTTGCAGCTCGTCAAAGCGGGCGAGCGCGGCATCGAGGTCTGCCTCGTCGAATAGTTCGCAGCCTTTGATCCGGTCGCTTTCCACAGTCAGAAGTAGGATCATTCGCCACTCGGCGTCGAAGCCTTCTGCCGAGGTCCCATGAGCCATATGGGTGACGACCGCTCCGAAACTGCTGAGCCGATGCACCGTCTCGATGTGGATACTGAGGTCTGGCGTGAGATCCCAGAGGGCGCGGATGGACGCGGTCGGGTCGCTCGACGCGAACGGTGTGCCTCGCCGGTGGTCGATGTTTACCCAATCCGTCGCGGGAAGTTCGTGCCGGTTGAACGCCGCGTAGATCGGTGCGATGACCGACCACGCGTGCGAGTGGTCGGCCGCTTCGCCGGCGAGGTACCGGGCGTCAAGCTCGGCGAAGGCGCCGTCGAAGTCGTCGAGACCGAACAGCACCTGCGCCGTCACGCGCTCGTAGGTGTCGATCTCGACGATGGCCAGCATCTCGACGTCGAACTCCCCATGCCGCACATCGGGATTCGAGGTACAGATACGAGCGAGGGCGAGGCGCTCGCCGCGGGTCGCGATGACGGTAATTCTTATGTTCGTCCAACCCTCGGCCAAGGCTTGCATGTTTGCCATCACGACATCGCGGTCGTCCCACAACCCGGCATTCACCACGCGACGGCGATCGTCGACGCAGGTGTCCTCGGCCAGGGCATCGGCTATCGCCGCCCAATTGCGGGCCCGGAAGTGCGCGAAGAACCGGTGACCTGCTCGGCTTGCCGCGTTCTCCAGTTCCCGCCTCTGCGAGTGCAGTTCTTCGAAGCGTGCGAGCGCGGCGTCGAGGTCGGTCTCGCCGAAGACTTCGAAGCGGCTGAGCCGGTCACCGTCGACGGTGTAAATGTTGATCATCTGCCACTCGGCTTCGAATCCCTCTGGCGAGGTCCCTTTCATCGCGCCGGTGGCGACGGCTCCGAGTTCGCTCAGGCGATGCACGGCCTCAATGCAGATCCTGACGTCGGGAGTGAGGTCCCACACGGCGCGAGCCGATGCGGCCATACCAGCCGTCTCGATAGATACGAGCGGTCGATGGTCGATGTACACCGAATCCGGTGTCGTCGTAGGAAGTTCGTGCCGATTGAACGCGGCGTAGGTCTGTGCAATCACCGACCAAGTGTGTGCGTATTCGGCCGCTTCGCCGGCGAGGTACCGCGCTTCGAGTTCTTCCAAAGCGGCGTCGATGTCATCGAGGTCGAACGCGATGTGTGCCGTTATCTTGTTGTCGGGGTCGATCTCGACGAGAGTGAGCAGCTCGACGTCAAACTTCTCATCCCGCAGCCGGCGATTCACGAATCGGGTGAGCGCGAGGCGCTCCCCGCGGATCGCCATGACGGTCCAGGTTATGTTCCTCACATCGGCGAGGGCTCGCATCATTGTGATCACGGCACCGCGACCCTGAAACAGCCCGGCACTCAACACGCGCCGGCGATCTTCGGCGAAACTGCCGTCCCCCAGGGTCTCGGCCATCGCGTCCCACTCGCGGGCGGCGGAGTAGGCCCAGAAGCGCTCGTACACTTGGCTTGCCGCGTTTTCCAATCGCCGCGCCTGCGGGTGCAATTCGTCGAAGCGGGCGAGCGCGGCGTCGAGGTCTGCCTCGTCGAACACTTCGTAGCGGCTGATCAGGTCACCTTCGAAGGTGGAAATGCTGACCATCTGCCACTCGGCGTCAAATCCCTCCGGCGAGGTTCCTTTCACCACTTGGGTGACGACGGCTCCGAGTTCGCTCAGCCGATGCACAGCCTCAATGAAGGTCCTGGCGTCCGGAGTGAGGTCCCAAACGGCGCGCTGGGCTGCGGCCAGATCAACCCCCTCGATCGATACGAGCGGTCGATGGTCGATGTAAACCGGATCCGGCGTCGTCGCGGCAGGTTCGTGCCGGTTGAACGCCGCGCATCCCCGCGTGACGAGCGACCACGTGTGCGCGTGGGCGGCCGCTTCGCCGGCGAGGTATCGGGAGTCGAGTTCCTCGAATGCGGCGTCGATGTCTTCGAGGTCGAACGAGACGCCCGCCGCGATCCGGTTCTCGGTGTCAATTTCGATGATGTTCAACAACTCCAGGCCGAACACCTCGGGTCGCTGGGCACCGCCCGACACGCGGGTACGAGTGAGCGCGAGGCGCTCTCCGCGGGTCGCGATGACGTCCGACTCGAAAGTCTTGACCCCGACACCGACGATGGCCCGGACGTTCGCCATCTGTGCATCGCGACCGCGTCGGATGCCGCCGCTTACCACCCGACGGCGATCGTCATCGCAAATGTCGTCGGTAACCATCTCCGCCAAGGCGTCCCACTCGCGAGCCGCGAGGTATGCGTTGTAGCGGTCGTACATTCGGCTGGCGTTGTTTTCCAATCGCCGCGCCTGCGGGCGCAATTCGTCGAAGCGGGCGAGCGCGGCGTCGAGGTCTGGCTCGTCGAAGACTTCGCAGCGGCTGATCAGGTCACCTTCGACTGTGAGAATGCTGATCATCCGCCACTCGGCGTCAAATCCCTCCGGCGAGGTTCCTTTCACCACGTGTGTGACGACGGCTCCGAGTTCGCTCAGCCGATGCACCGCCTCAATGAAGGTCCTGGCGACCGGAGTGAGGTCCCAAACGAGGCGCTGGGCCGCGGCCAGATCAACCCCCTCGATCGATACGACCGGTCGATGGTCGATGTAAATCGGATCCGGCGTCGTCGCGGCAGGTTCGTGCCGATTGAACGTCGCGCATCCCCGTGCGATCACCGACCACGTGTGTGCGTGTTCAGCCGCTTCCCCGGCAGCGTATCGGGCGTCAAGTTCCTCGAAGGCGGCGTCGAAGTCGTTGGGGTCGAGCACGACCGTCGCGACGATCCGCTCGTCCGCATTGATCTCGAGGATCGTGAGCACCTCCGTGAGGAGCGCCTCGGGTCCGTGATCGCGGTCCGAGAATCGGGAACGCGAGAGGACAAGGCGCTCCCCGCGGATCGCGATGACGGTCGATGTGAGGTCGGCGAGCCCCAGGTCGGCGATCGCCCGCATGTCCACGATCTCGGCGTCTCGACCATGTGCGACTCCCGCGCCCACCACCCGACGGCGATCCTCACTGGAAAAGTCGTCAGCCAAGATCTCCGCCATGGCGTCCCAGTCGCCTGCCGTAAAATCCGCCGAGTAGCGCTCGCCCACTTGGCTTGCCGCGTTTTCCAGCTGCGGCGTGTGTGGGTGCAGTTCCTCAAAGCGAGCGAGCGCAGCGTCGAGGTCTGCCTCGTCGAAGATTTCGCAGCAGCTGATCAGCTCACCTTGGACCGTGAAAATGGCGATCATCCGCCACTCGGCGTCAAAGCCCTCTTGTGAGGTGCCTTTCATTGCCAGGGTGACGACGGCTCCGAGGTCGCTCAGCCGATGCACTGCCTCGATGTAGGTGCTGACGTCCGGAGTGAGGTCCCAGCCGGCACGAACAGATGCGGCCAGATCAACCGCCTCTTTCGTTACGAGCGAGCGATGGTCGATGATCACCGAATCCGATGTCGTCGGAGGTAATTCGTGCCGGTTGAACACGGCACAGGCGCGCATGATGACCGACCACGCGTGCGAGTGCGCGGCCGCTTCGCCGGCGAGGTAACGGGCATCCAGTTCGGCGAAGGCGGTCTCGAAGTCGTCGGGGTCGAACTGGACACCGGCCGTCGCCCGGTAGTCGGCGCCGACCTCGATGAGGCTGAGCATCTCGAGGCTGAAATCCTCGTTGCTGCCGCAGATACGGGTGAGGGCGAGGCGTTCTCCGCGGGTCGCGATGACGGTCGATGTTATGTTTGCGCCCAACTCGCTGGTGGTTCGCAGGTTCGCGATTTGCGCATCTCGACCGAGGAACACCCCTGCGTTCACGACTCGACGGCGATCGTCCGTGGAGATGTCGTCGGCGAACAGCTCCGCCATCGCCTCCCAGTCGCGAGCCGCGAAGCACGTCCAGACGCGCATGGCCACTCGGCTTGCCGCGTTTTCCAGCCGCCGTGTCTGGGGGTGCAGTTCCTCAAAGCGGGCCAGCGCGGCATCGCGGTCTTCCTCGTCGAACAGCTCGCAACGGTTGATCTTGCCGCCTTCGAGCGTCACAAGCTCGGTCATCCGCCACTCGGCGTCAAAGCCCTCTTGCGAGGTCCCGTGCCCCACTGAGGTGACCACCGCTCCCAGGTTGCTCAGCCGATGCACAGCCTCGATGTGAATCCTGGCTTGCGGCATGAGTTCCCATGTGGCACGGAGAAATTCGGGCAGATCGCCGGTCGCGAATGCATGCCCCCCTCGCCGGTGGTCGATGCTTACTAAGTCCGACGTGTTCGGCGGCAGTTCGTGCCGGTTGAGCGCGGCGCAGCCACTCGTGATAACCGACCACATGCCCGCATATACGGTGGCCTCACCCGCGAGATACCGGGCATCGAGCTCCTCGAAGGCGGCGCCAATGGCGTTGGCGTCGAACCAGATTCGTGCCGTGATGCGCTCGTCGGCGTTTATCTCGATGACGTTGAGCGCCTCGGTGTGGAAACCCTCGGCGTGCTGATCGGACCACGACCATCGGACACGACTGAGGACGAGGCGTTCGCTGCGCGTCGCAATCGGGCATGATGTGAGTTCAAGTTCCGCGCTTGCCTGCATGTCTGCAATCGCGACATCGCGACCGTGTTTGATCCCGATGTTCACCACTGGACGGCGATCGTCGAGGTAATAGTCGTCGGCCAGGACCTCCGCCATGCCGTCCCAATTGCGAGCTGCGAAGTAGGCAATGACTCGCTCGTCGGCCCGGCTTGCCGCATTTTCCAGCCGCGGCATTTGCGGGCGCAATTCTTCGAAGCGGGCGAGCGCGGCGTCGAGGTCTGCCTCGTCGAATAGCTCGCAGCGGTGGACCTGGTCGCCTCCGACCTCCAGAAGCACGATCATCCGCCACTCGGCGTCGAAGCCCTCTGGCGAGGTGCCATATGCCACGTGGGTGAAGACTGCCCCGCGATTGCTTAGTCGATACACGGCCTCGATGTAGATCTTGAGGTCCGGCGCGACGTCCCACCCACTGTGGATGTACTCGGCCAGATCGCCCCCCTCGAACCTTGCCCGCACCCGGTGGTCAACGGTGACGGAGTCCGACGTGGTCGCGGGTAGCTCATGCCTGTTGAGCGTGGCGTACCCGTGCGTGATAACCGACCACATGTCCGCGTACGCGGCGGCCTCACCGGCGAGGTATTGGGCATCGAGCTCCTGGAAGGCGGCGTCAACGTCGTTAGCATCGAACGAGATACGCGCGTTGATCCGGCCGTCGGCGTCGATCTCAATGAGATTAAGTACGTCGGTGTAGAACGCCTCGCTGCCTTGATTGCGGCCCAAGTAGCGGGCACGCATGAGGACGAGGCGCTCGCCCCGGGTCGCGATAACCGTCGACGTCACGTTCGTGATCCACAGGTCCGTCATCGCGCGCGCATCTTGGATCGCGGCTTCCCGACCGCGTCGCATCCCAGCGTTCACGCCTCGGCGGCGATCGTCACTGCAAACGTCGGCGGCCAACATCTCGGTTAGCACGTCCCAGTCGCGGGCTAAGAAGCACGCTTGCAGACGCTCGTACGTTCGGCTTGCCGCGTTTTCCAGCCGTCGCTCCTGCGCGCACAATTCGTCAAAGCGGACGAGCGCGGCGTCGAGGTCTGCCTCGTCGAAGGCTTCAAAGCGGTCGATTAGGTCGCCTTCGACCGTGAGAACGCTGATCACCCGCCACTCGGCGTTAACGCCCTCTTGCGACGTCTCATACGACGCGGAGCTGAATACAGCTCCAAAGTCGTTCAGCCGATGCACAACCTCGATGGAGCTGCTCACCTCGGGCGCGAGGTACCACGAGGCGAGTAGCGCGGGCAGTTCACCGGGTCCAAACGACACCCCATGCCGGTGGTGGTCGATGGTGACCCAATCTGGCGTCGTCGGCGGCATCTCGCGCCGGTTGAGCGCGGAGATGGCCCGGGTGATAACCGACCACGTGTGCGTGTGGGCGGCCGCCTCGCCGGCGAGGTAGCGGGCGTCGAGTTCCGCGAATGCCGCCCCGATGTCGTCGAGGTCGAACACAACGGCGGATGCGATGATCCGCTCGTCGCTGTTGAGTTCGACGAGGTTGAGGAGTTCTGTATCGAGTTCCCGAGAGCGGATGCGATTGAGAGTGAGCCGCTCCCCGCGGGTTGCAATCACAGTCGACGTTACGTTGTCGGCGGTCCCAACGTCGGCGACCGCCCGCATGTCAGCGATGCAGGCACCCCGACCCAGTCGCAGCCCGGCATTCACGACCCGACGGCGATCGTCCATGGAAATGTCGTCGGCGAGCAGCTCCGCGAAGGCGTCCCAGTCGCGGGCCGCGAAGCAGGTCCAAAAGCGCTCGTATACTTGGCTTGCCGCGTTCTCCAGATGGGGTGCCGGCCGGCTGAGCTGATCGAATTTCGTGATCGCGGTGTCGAGGTCCTCCTCGTCGAAGACCTCGCAGCGGTTGCACATGTCGCCGTCGACCGTCAAGAGGTCGACTCCCCGCCACTCGGCGTCGAAGCCTTCCTGCGAGCTCCCATGCGCCGCGTGAGTGACGACTGCTCCGAGGTTGTTCAGCCGATGCACGCTCTCGACGTATGTCGTGATGCGTTGGTCGAGACTCCACCCTGCACGGACATATGCGATCAATTCTCCCGGCCCGTACGCCGCCGCTCGCCGATGGTCGATACTCACCAAGTCCGGTGTCAGCGCGGGGAGTTCGTGCCGGTTGACTGAGGCGAAGCCCCGCACTATAACCGACCACGTGTGCGCATTTGCAGCCGCTTCGCCGGCGAGGTAGCGGCCGTCGAGCTCGGCAGTGGCGGCCTCAAAGTCGTTGGGGTCGAACGTGACAGCCGCGACGATCCGGTCGTCGGCGTTGATCTCGACGATGACGAGCACTTCGGTGAGGAACCCGCCCGGCCCTTGATCGCGATCCGAGAAGCTGGCACGCATGAGAACGAGGCGCTTCCCGCGGATGGCCATGACAGTCGATGTCATGTTCATGATCGACAGGTTGGCGATCGCTCGCATGTCCGCGATCAGGGCGTCTCGACCATGTCGGACTCCCGCGCCTACCACCCGACGGCGATCGTCACTGCAAAAGTTGTCGGCCAGTATCTCCGCCACGGCGTCCCAGTCACCTGCCGCGCGGTGCGCCAAGTAACGCTCACCGATTTGGCTTGCAGCGTTTTCCAGCCGCGGTTCTGGTCGGCTGAGCTGTTCGAATTTCGCGAGCGCGGCGTCGAGGTCCGCCGCGTCGAATAACTCGCAGCGGTTGGCCATGTCGCCTTCGACCGTCGTAATGGCGACCTCGCGCCACTCGGCGTCAAAGCCCTCGTGCGAAACGCCTTGCGCCGCATAGGTGCAAACCGCTCCAAGATCGCTAAGCCGTTGCACAACCTCGACGTAGGTTCGGATGTTTTGGTCTAGTTCCCACCCCGCACGAATGTATGCGGTCAGCTCACCGGGCGCGAACGCCTTTGTTCGACGATGGTCAATAGTCACGCAGTCGGGCGTCATCGCGGGGATTTCGTGCTGGCTGGCCGCGGCGTAGCCACGCTTGATCACCGACCAAGTGCGCGCGTGGGCGGCCGCTTCGCCGGCGAGGTAGCGGGCGTCGAGTTCCTCGAAGGCAGCGTCGAAGTCGTCCGGGTCGAACGCGACGTTCGCCAGCATCCGCTCGTCGGCGTCGATCTCGATGATGGCGAGCACCTCTGTGAGGAACGCGCCGGGTCCTTGATCGCGGCCCGATAAGCGAACATGAAAGAGCGCCAAGCGCTCTCCGCGGGTCGCGATGACGGTCAACGTTACGTTTGTGCTCCAGAGGTCGGCGAGCGCACGCATGTCTGCGATCAGGGCGTTTCGACCATGTTGGATTCCCGCGCCCACCACCCCACGGCGATCCTCACTGGAAAGGTCATCGGTGAGTAGCTCCGCCATAGCGTCCCAGTCGTGGGCGGCGAAGTAGCTCCAGAAGCGTTCGGCAACTTGGCTTGCCGCGTTTTCCAGCCGCGGTGCCGGCCGGCTTAGCTGATCGAATTTGGCGAGTGCGGCGTCCAGGTCCGCCTCGTCGAATAGCTCGGAGCGGTTGAAGCAGTCCCCGTCGACCATCGACACGCTGAGCTCCCGCCACTCGGCGTCAAAGCCGTCTCGCGACGTCCCGTGTACCGCATGCGTTACGACCGCTCCGAGATTGCTCAGCCGATGCACGGCCTCGATGTGGATGTTGGTGTCCGGGATTAGGTCCCAGCTGGCCCGCATATATGCCCCGAGTTCACCCGGCCCGAACGCTCTCCCGCGCCGGTGGTCGATGTTCACCCAATCTGGCGTCGTCGCGGGAAGCTCATGGCGGTTGGCTGCGGCGTAGGCGCGCGTGATCACCGACCATGTGTGTCCGTGTGCGGCGGCTTCGCCGGCGAGGTACCGCGCGTCGAGTTCGGCGATGGCAGCGTCGAAGTCGTCGAGGTCGAACACGACGGTCGCCGCGATTCGCCCGTCGGAGTCGAGCTCGACCAGAGTAGGCGCATCGCTTTGACTCGCACCGGGGTCGGGGCCCGAGGCGCGAACACGCGTCAGGGCGAGGCGCGCGCCGCGGGTCGCCATGACGCCCACCATCGTTATTGTGAGGCCGACATCGACGGCCGCCCGCACTTCTTCGATTCCGGCATCTCGACCATGTCGGATCCCGGAATTCACCACCCGCCGGCGATCTTCGGTGTAACAGTCTTCCGCCACCGTTTCGGTCACGGCGTCCCAGTCGCGCGCCGCGATGCACGCCAGGATGCGCTTGTACGCTTGGCTTGCCGCGTTTTTTAGCCGTGGCGCCGGCCTGCTGAGCTGTTCGAATTTCGCGAGCGCGGTGTCGAGGTCGGCCTCGTCGAACATCTCGCTGCGGCTAACAAGGTCGCCGTCGACCGTCACGATGTGGATCACGCGCCACTCGGCCTCGAAACCTTCTTGCGAGGTTCCCTTCGCCGTAAAGGTGAGGACCGCTCCTAGGTCGCATAGCCGATGCACAGCGTCGATGTAGATTCTCCGGTCCGGCATGAGGTCCCAGACAGCGCGGAGGTTTGCGATGATGTCATCGGGCGCCAGTGTGATCACGTGCCGATGGTCGACCTTCACCCAGTCCTGAGTCGTCGCAGGGAGTTCGCCCCGATTGACTCCGGCGTACATCCGCGCGATAACCGACCAAGTGTGCGCGTGGGCCGCCGCTTCGCCGGCGAGGTACCGGGCGTCAAGCTCGGCGAGGGCGGCGTCGAAGTCGTCGAGGTCGAACACGACGAACGCCGCGACCCGCCCATCGGCGTCGATCTCGACGAGACAAGGCGCATCGTTTTGAATCGCACCGGGGTCCGGGCCCGAGGCGCGACTGCGCACGAGGGCGAGGCGCTCGCCGCGAGTGGCCATGACGCCGAACATCGTGTATGTGAAGCCGATGTCGGCGCCCACCCGCAAATCTTCGAGTAGGGCATTTCGACCATGTCGGATCCCGGCATTCACCACCCGCCGGCGATCTTCGACGGAAACGTCTCGCGCCACCGTTTCGGTCAGGGCGTCCCAGTCGCGCCCCGCCATCCACGCCACGCTGCGCTCGTACGCTTTGCTTGCAGCGTTTTCCAGCTGTGGTGCCGGCCGGCTGAGCTGTTCGAATTTCGCGAGCGCGGCGTCGACGTCTGTCTCGTTGAATACCTCGCAGTGATTGACCATGCCGCCTTCGACCATCAACAGGTCGACGCCCCGCCACTCGGCCTCGAAGCCCTCCTTCGAGATCCCTTGCGCCGCATGGGTGCAGACCGCTCCCAGGTCGCTCAGGCGATGCACGCTCTCGACGTAGGAGCGGATGTTTTGTTCGAGGTCAATCCCGGCACGGAAGTAGGCGATCAGCTCGCCGGGCGCGAACGCTGTTCCCCGGCGATGGTCGAAGCTCACGCAATCCGGCGTGACCGGCGGCATTTCGTTCCGGCTGAGCGCGGCGTGGCCGCCGGAGATCACCGACCATGTGCGTGCGTACGGCGCCGCCTCGCCGGCGAGGTAGCGGGAATCCAGTTCCGCGATGGCGGCCTCGAAGTCGTCGAGCTCGAACACCACGCGTGCCACGACCCGTTCGTCGGCATCGATCTCGAAGACGTCAAGGACGTCGGTGCGAAACGCGTCCGGTCCGTATGAGCGCGATCGACCGAGGGCAAGGTGCCCACCGCGGGTCGCGATGATGTCTGATGTTAAACTCTCGACCCCGAGCTCGGCCCATGCCGAAATTTCGGTCATCACAGAACCACGGCCTTGGCTCAGTCCCGCGCCCACAACCGGCCGTCGGTCGTCGTTGGAAATATCGTCGGCCAGTGTTTCAGCCAAGGCGTCCCAGTCGCGCGTCGCGAAGTACCCGCTAAGGCGGTCGTACACCCGGGTTGCCTTGTTTTCCAGCCGTCGCGGCCGCAGGTGCACCTCCTCGAATCGGGCGTGCGCGGCGTCGAGTTCGGCGGTTGCGGCCTCGATGTCTTCGAGGTCGAACCACACCGCCAGCTTGATATGACCTTCTTCGTCAAGGCCGTATAGCCCGAGCACCTCGTCCTCGGGTGCTCCAGGGCCCACATCTGCAGTGGTTACCGTCACTCGGAAGAGAGCCAGGCGCTCGCCTCGCACGTCAAGAACCACGTGACGGTGAATCGTGCCGGACTCGACGAGACGTCGTGCGGCACTTGGCCATTTGCTTGTCGCAAGATCGACGCCGACTATCTTCCGCCGACTCTCGACGACGACGTCGGTCGCGTACAGCGCCTCGTACTCATCCCAGGCGTCGCGATTGACAGCCGCATCTAGTCGGCGGATCGCTTGCACGCACGCGTTGTCTGGCTCGACGGCCGGCGTTTCGGGTGGCGCCGGGGCGGTCGGTGGGACGCGCCTGCCGAGAATTTGGCGGGCCTTTTCGGCGAGCGCCGCGGCGCCCTTCTGCTCGTACAGGCCGGCCGCCCGCTCGGCGGCCGCCCGCGCCCCCGCGACATCGCCGGCGGCACCCAAAACCGTTGCCAGTGCCAGACATGCGTCACCGTGATCGACCAACGCGTCGGTGCGCTCGGCCAGGCTCACAGCGGCCTGGGCGACCCGCCGAGCCTCGTCGTGATCATTTCCGCGCGAAAGCAGCTCCGCCCGAAGCGTGCGCCAGGCGATCGCCGGCTTCAGCGCGTGCCCGGCGAGATGCTCACTCTCCGTACACAATTCGTCGGCCTCGGCATCCC